>Ga0208135_100528_pt1 | contig 22118 bp, 34 predicted proteins | sample AntDeeMetag02WF5_FD_184757 | JGI IMG/M metagenome (GOLD analysis project Ga0208135, IMG submission 184757) | Saline lake microbial communities from Deep Lake, Antarctica - Antarctic Deep Lake Metagenome 02WF5 (SPAdes) (version 2) | ecosystem: Environmental > Aquatic > Non-marine Saline and...
GAGTGTAATCTCAATCGGGGACTCTTCCATTCCAACATCGGATCAGTCCCCTTCCTGTGAGGTATCAACTTCTACTTCGTTGCGGTGAGTGGTGATCTAGTTCTAAACGATCTTGCGACGCGACCAAAAACTTAAGGTCAGACACGGCATCATGCACTTTGAAAGTTCAGTTTGGTATCATCGTTCGAGTACCTCTGCATCGGGGTGTTTTCCAGCTGGACCGGCAACTGCTTTGGCACGCTCGAGTTCACGGATCTCTCTCTGAGCTTGTCGTTCGAGCAGTTCGTCCCGCCGACATCGTTCACGAGCCACGTCATCGACGACGTCCTCGTCACCGATCGTGAAACGCTTGCCACGGTGATCGATCTGCTTGAGCATCAGTACCGATCCTCGGCTTCGTCCACTGCAGCATCTCGAGCGTCCGCTTGGAGGTGCTCATAGCGGACCTCGCAGTTGTCCGAACAGAACCGACCAGCATATCCTGCACGATCACGAGCAGGTTCCGAACACGTCGGCATCCGGCACTCGTCGCGGTCAGTCATCTGGCGATTCCTCGAGTCAGATGTCGAGTTGTTTCAATGCCTGCCGACGCGATTGCTGTCTCTCGTTGTCTCATGGGTTGCTGCGGTGGACTCCCTTCGAGCCCCCGCACCCCTTCCGGGGATACAAACCGTCTCGAGTGACGAGATCACTCGACAGTCAGCGGCTGAACGTACCATCTGGCGCAGGAACAAGCCCCGTGCGGATCTCGAGGTCGACACGGCGAAGATGCTTACAGCCGTCATCTGGCTGGCGCTGCTCGAAATCAGGACAGGTACACGTTGTTGCCTCGATATCAACGTCGTAGGTGTTTCCGCTCTCGCTACGGACCTCGTAGAGCGGGCCCACTGTCGCAAAGCGGACGTCCAACTTTTCGTTCAGTGCACGGCGAGTTCGTGGGCCGTCAATCGAGTAGCCACCTGCCTCGAGTGCAGTCGCCGGCTGGGGGTTGTTGCAGGGGACGGTGAACTCGTCGCGGTGGTTGCGCTCTTGGCCGCACTTCCTACAACGCCAGTAGCGTGTCCGATACTCGTAGCCATCAGTGAGATTGAGTTCGTATGGTGTTGGCTCTGCGCCTGGTAGCCACTCGTCGATCGCGACGAGCTCGTGTCCGTTCAGTCGGGCAACGTCTCCTGGATAGCTGCGATCGCGGTCGCTCGTGTATTCGTTTGTCGGTCGATCTCGATGCGGGTCGCTCTGGAGTGGTTGGTCTGTACTCATTCGTGCCTCGAGGCACACGAGTATGCGCCTCACCCACTCAGGCGCAGAAAAACTGGCTGTCTCTACGCCCATAGATCCTACAAGAATGGAAGTCAGATGCGACCGGCTGACAGTCTATTTTCGGTTCAAAGTCTTCCCATGTGGTTTCTGGCGGAGAACTACTTACTATTATTCTCAAGCGATGACCCCTATGTGTGCCGAGGGCGCGTAATTAATCTTAGACATTCCGTAAGAAACACCAATTCGGGCAAAATACGGTGTAAATTACTTGTTTCATGCCCGCATGTATTATTATAACGGATGTGGTTTGTTGTCCTTGTGCGATGTCTCGGAGTTAGGACCGATTTCGAGGTCTATGGCACCATAGGCCACGGGTCTAATATTGGTTATCTCGTATTGACGGTACATCATTATCTGATTACTGGCTGCTGATCACAACGCCGTATGTCATTCACTCTACCGGGTGACGTAGAATCCTTGGAACCTGATCTCACCAATACGGCCACCGGCAGTCAGTGAACTGTAGTAGAATTAACTGTTGTTGCCTACCGATGCTTCCACGATCGCAATCTCTTCCTCGGTCAGATCATATAGACTATAGACGATCTGATCAACCACATCATCAAGTTCAGCAGTCTTCTCATCAAGCGTGTCTGCCCGTGATTTCGCCTCTCGGTAATGCTGCAACTCAGTTTCCACATCATCCAGACGCGGCAACGTAATCGCCTTCAACCGATCCACCAACGAAATACTCTTCGCAGCCTGTTTCCGGTACTCCGCCTCACGTCCCAAATCAGACACCGCAACAGGGACAAACGCCTCGATCAGGTCAGCCTCAAGTTCGGAGAGATCTGTCAAACGGAACGCTTCGATAAACTCTGTCTCCGTATAGTCATTCGAATCAGTCTCATACTCCTCCGAATTCTCCGGTTTGTACCGTGCCGTCGCCGTCACCACGATCGCGTCATCACCGCGGCGTTCAAGATTGACCTCCCCGGTCTGCAGTTTCTCGTAGTTCTCCCGTGTTCCATAGAGAACTGAATCGGTGGACGCCGTCTGCGGCGGCTGATAGAGACCGACTTCACCGAGTGTCTGCCCATCCTCATAATTGGTCAGGTAGTCCATCAACTCCAGATTGATCTCGTTCTTCGTTTCATGATACTCAATTTGCCTTTCCGTCACCAACGACAGTGCATCGTACACTGATAACGTACCATCCCCGTTGTATGACAGTAACTCCGATAACTCATCTTCAGAATACGGGGAATGATTTACTGCCGCAGACACATCACCGTTCTCCGCCGCTGCACCGAGTACACCGGCAAGCGGGATTGCCTGGATATGCGACTGCTGAACGTGTGGGAAGGCACTGTCTAGTTGAGCCAGTTTGAGAAGTGAGCAGGGCGTTGAGTTAATCGACCAAGATGCTCGCAGACCTGCTCAGGGAGAGCTACGACGCGGATTTAGAAGAATCTTGGGAGAACGAGCGGACGGCGACGCCCGTGAGGGCGTTCGCCGTCCGCCTCCACGAGACTGGTTGTTCTCTTCGAGAGACAACAACGATTTTAGCTGAATTAGGCGTTGAACGCTCACATGGAGCGGTTTGGAATTGGGTGCATCGGCTGGCTGACAGCGGACGCGGCCCGCCGACGGCGTCGCCGTCGCGGGTCGCTGTTGACGAAACCGCTGTCAAGATCAACGGCGAATGGTCTTGGCTATATGCTGCAATAGACACCGAGACGAAGCTGATTCTCGATGTCGCGTTGTTTGGTCGGCATGGCACCGATCCGACAGCTGCGTTTCTGCATCGACTCGACGAGAAATACGACCTCTCCGACACTGTATTTCTCGTCGATCAATTCGGATATCGGACTGCCATTGCTCGATTAGGATTGAGCGGTCGGGTCAACTACACCGAGCGAAACCTCATCGAAAAGTGGTTTCACACCCTCAAAATGCGGATCGACCGCTTCCACAACTCGTGGGTGGGCAGTCGGTCGAGCGCACGCGAATGGTTTGAACAATTCATGCACTACTACAACCGCCAGAGACCGCATCAAGCTCTCGACGGAAAGACGCCAATCGAGGAGGTGCAGAACTAGACAGTGCCTGCGGTGAGGTTTTTCAGATTCCAGCAGTTGTCCGTGTCCCCCTTCTCCCGGAGAACGACCTTGTACGGGGTAAGACTGTGCGACGGCATTTTGTTGCCCTGAAAGTTATACCCGAGCTACATAAACTTGTCCAACCGCTGTGAGTTACCGCCACGCACTAAATTAGTCCCCATCCGAGTGGTGGTTCACCAGAACCGTGTCGATGTGGCCGGTTGTGGGATGTCGCTCATTTGCTCGAGATGACATTTTACAGCGGTATCAGTGCAATGACTCTGACACACATCAAAATATAGTGACTGACTTGGTATTGAATCAAGCTTCGAGGTTTGATGGCGGCTGCTGGTTACTCATCGTAATCACGCTCCGGCACTTCGTCTTCGTTGATTTCATAGATGCCATGCCCCAGTGGCTTGACAATATCGTCCTGTTTCAGACGCCCAAGTCGCTCGCGGACGTACTGCGAAGAGTAGCCCGCTTCTTCGGCGATAAGCGGTGCATTTGCACGCCCTTCGCGAAGAACGTCGAGAATCGCCCAATCAGCGTCGCGCATATCGTCTGCGTCCATGGATTTGGTTGCTATACTCATCGGTGTATGATAAGTTGATGGCAATGGCCAAAAACCTACTGGTGGTAACCTACAACCAATATGTTTAATAGACTGGCAAATAGAATAGTAACTGTGAGGCGCAGGGTGGCCGGGAAAACCGATTCTCGGCCGGGTGCTCCAACACCCGACCTGTGTCCCAGAGATTAGGACAATGAGCATTCAACCCCGAACCCACGAAACGGTTTCGGAAGCACAGACCACCGACCCACGCGCCGACTACATCTCCGTCGGTATCGACAACGAGGGCGCACACCACGTCTACCGGACGACCGACGAGTCCGTTCACGTTATCGAGAACGGCGAGCGCACCGTCCGCTACGACCTCGAGGTCGTCGAGAAGACGATCGACGACTGGATCGACTACATCGCCGACCGTCGCGGCGGCTTCGACGTGCAGTACCTGTTCAAGACGATGGCTGACGCAATCGTCGGCGCTGTCGGGGTGAGCGACCAATGACGATCGTCACCGATCACGAAGCTGTCGCAAAGCGTGCCGAGCAATTCGAGCGCAAAGGCGCTCGCGAGATGCGCCTGCGAACGGAGGCCCGCGCCGTCGCCGGCTACGAACCGGGCGACATCGAAGCGACCGACGGCTCGGAGATCATTATCGCCGACGACGATACCCGAACCCACACTCTCGAGATCAAAGACGGAATTCTACTCGCCGATGCCGATGACGACCCACGTCTTGCAACCGACGGCGGCTGTGACCAGTCCACCGAACCGACCGTCGAATTCGTGTTCGAGTACACGACCATCAACGGCCGTCGCCGGCGGGTGATGGTTGTCCCCGATACCGGTGGCGAAGCCTGGCGGATCGAACACGAACGCCGCAATAGTACGTGGAGAGAAACTGGTCGCGAACCGATTACCGAAGTCGATCTTCACGTACAGGAATGGTCCAGCAAGCACGACCCCAGTGAAAGCGATCAAAGACAGTCTGCCGTGCCCGATGGCGGCCATATGAACCGTGAGACGTTCCTTACGGGGCAGAGACATTACTGCGATATCTGCGAGTGTCCGTTCGACTCGCTCACCACGCTGGCAAGCCATGACTGCCGACTCCAACCCGAGGGTGGCTAGCTGATCCAGCACACCACCTCGGGATCGCGTTGACTTATCCAGCGCAGTAGACTGCCGCATCTCGCCACTCGAGACGGAGCCACCAATCCCCGGTAGACCGACACCGGACTTTCGAACACGAAGACATCTTCCGGGGAGACGGCCACTGCGATTCCTCGAGACAGCTCTCGAGTCGGTAGTCTACTGCCCTGCCAGCGTTCCCGACATCGACCAGCAGCGCGAGTCGAATCGCCCGACGATGACACCTGATTCAGAACCTAATGAACGCAAACACAGACAGTCCCGGCCCTGATGCACAGACACTCCAAACACTCGTCGACGAACTCGAGCGCCTTCACGAGCGTGTCACAACCCTTGAGGACGAACTCACCCAAAAGGACGACCGCATAGGTCATCTCGAGGCCGAGCTTGAGGAGGCCCACACCGAAAACAAGGATCTCGCAGCACGGCTCGAGAATCTAGAGCAATCACGGATACCGATCGAGGCACGACTGGACGCCCACGAGAAGAAACTCAACGCCAACAAAGATCGCGTCGGCGAACTCCAGGCACGAGAACTCGAGAAGGGTGCACACCTTCTGGAGGATCACGTCGACGAAGGCGAGATCGACGTTGTGGATGGCCGCCTCGAGCGTATCCAGAAAGACGACGGTGAGAGCTACTTTCGATTACCCGAGAGTGGCGATCCACTCGAGCGTGGTGGCGATGTTTCCCTCTCGTATGGGGACCTGCTTCCACTCCAGCAGCTCGCGAAGATGGACGAGGATATGCTCCGGGCAACGACATCGGCGCTTCCGTCACGGCTCGCTGCAAAGCTCTGGAAGGCACGTACCGATCCAGCGGTTGGAGACAATCCCTGGCGGAAGGGAAGTGCAAGCGTTCGAGAGTACGTCACCGCCGGCGATATGAAACACTGGATCAGACGGCAGGAGAAAGGCATCAGTGACGACTACGCGAAGAAATTGGTCTCGCGAACGATCGATGCGTTACTCGATCTCTCGAAGAGCAGGCTGGCAGTCAAAAAGCGGACACAGCGCAAGAACGGTCTCGAGTACACGGAACGACGCGTCTTGTTAATGGACGATGTCGACATCCCTGGTGAAATGGCCAGTTCCGGAGACACCTGACGTCGACAGTTGCGGGTGTCTCCCGACTACCCACAACCCCTGAGAAGGGTTTCACTCTATCCGCCCACCTAATATCAAGCACAAGAGCGGTTGTATGCAGTGTACCGTTAGTCTGTAGTACGTTATTTGATCGGTCGTTGTCGGTCTTACTCCAATGACTTCCCTGTGGATGTGTCTGAAGACGCCAGCTGTCGCCGGGACCCTATCGGCTCGAGAATGTGAACTTGTAGATAAGAACGCAATTAGCGCTTCTCTCTACCCAAGAGCGAACTACTATTGTCCTCTGGACCAATAGCCTTATTTCATTGGTCCACGTACCAATGGTCGAGGATGGCCTCACTGACTGACGATGACCTCGATGGCGTGAGCGAGGGGAGGAAGTATCCCGACGGGACTGTTGTCCGCGTGTTTTGCATGCGGACAGACCGTGACGCGTACCCGTCTGGGTGGGCCTACAAGCTCCATTACGGTGCGACGGAGCCGGACCCACCCCGCACGCTTGACGATGGGACGATTCGTCGGTACGACAACTCGCACGAGGACACCAAAGGGCACGAACTGCACGTTGCACCGGATCCCGTTCCAGATATAATCACGTTCCCGGGGATGGTCGAACTCTGGGAACGATTCTGGAGCGAAATCCCGAAATCCGAACTCGATGTCAAGTGAGGCCATCACACCACGGTGATACCCATGAACGATACCACGCCGCCGCTACACCCGATGGAGCGTGAACAGCTTCGGGCCGAATCAACCCTCGTCGTGACTGTAAAGTCGTCCAGTGAGTTTCACGATGATGTCACCGATGGCATCAAGACGCTTGAGCGGGGCGACGCGGTGGATTCTCCGCCGACGCTCTCGTTCACTAGCTACGACGACCTCATGGAGACGCTGACGCCGCGCGTCCTCGATCTCATCGAAGCCATCCGCCAGGAAGAGCCATCCAGCATTAATGAGACCGCACGGGTTGTTGACCGGGACGTGAAGAACGTCCACGAAGAACTCAGTCGGCTCGCCCAGTTGGGCATCATCTTCTTCGAAGAAGATGGTCAGAGTAAGCGCCCAGTCGTCTGGTTCGACGAACTCGTCATCAACCTCCCGTTTGACCCAGAGACTGGCGACACGGCAGCCGCCGCACCATAATATCTCACTCGATTGCGAGCAAAACCCGTATTCAACGGGTACTGTTAAGCGGATGACTGTCGAAACCACCAGACAGAACTGCAATGGCTCGCGTCACAGATCCACGGCCACCACTTCCGGAGTGGATTCTCGAGTGCTACGACCGGCTGTGTACGCAGGCGTGTCGGCCAGCCCAGAAAGAAGACAGTGTTCCATTGATTGACTACGACGATGCCGCCGACATGCTGGCCGCCGATGCAGAGTTAGCACTTGAGCAACGGGATGTCGAGTACGCACTTACGCGCCTCCTGGAACGGGGCTACTTCTACGAAGTCGAGGACGAACTTCGAGTTACGTCGCCAGAGGAGCAGTGTTAACGGCTCTCCGAAGAGCGGACCTGTATAGGTATATCAGCACACGATTCCGATATCGAACCACTGCACTCAACTCGAGTCAGTCCGACATCTCACCACTCCATTGCCGGAATTGTCCTAGGGAGTCATAAAACAGCTCTCATACCTACTATGTAGGTAACCCAATTCGATAAGTACAGGCGAACTATTGAGCGTCTTTTAGGTGGACGTACGAATCCTCGAGAGCAAGGATCCACTTTGTATGTAGCTCATCACATGTTGCATTTCCTGGGAAAAATACGCACTTGTCAGCTTCTCCTGGGTCTTCGATCAAGACATTAACAAGTTTATTTTGATCCGAAGTATCGGTTGAAGGGGCGTTTTCAGGTATTTCACCCATGTCATGTCCGCACACGGCCCCTGGGGTGAAAAACCTTACATATGGACAATAGAATGCAGGTCTTAAGACAATAATTGTGATTTCTCTTTATGAGTCTATACGCACTGATATATTTGTGTGGGCGTTGTCGGCCCGATTATCTCGAATGAGCAACACTCGAACTAGAGAGGAGATCGTCGCCATCTGTCCTAACTGTGATGCCGTTTATCCCGCTATTCGGCTTCCTGATGGGAAAATAAGACGGAAGGGAAGGTACCCGCATTGCCAGTGTGGGATCAAATCGCTTGTCGAAATTGAAAGCGAACAGTAAGCAGATCTACTTACCAGTGCGTTCAGTCAGTTATGCGGTGAAAGCAACTACTCTATGAATAGTTCTATGACACCCTCGGAATTGTCCAGAAGTGATGGCCGCGTTCTGCTAGAGCCCCACCTCATACTCGTCGAACACGGACTCGAAACCCTCGTCGACGACCTGCTGGACGAGTTCAGCGAATGTGTCACGATTTTTCGGATCCTCCACGAGCGACCGATACGTACTCTCAAAGTGATGTCCATGCGAGGGTCGGTCACGACTCGAGGTTTCGTGAGCGGCTTCGTGCAATATCACGAGATACAGGTCATGCATCCAGACTGCACGCTGGCGGCTCGTCACCGCCGAGTCAGTGATCACGATGTACGTCCTGCCGTCGGTCCAGGCATCGGCACTTGCCTCGCCGTAGTACACGTCTCGGTCAATCCCAAGCTTCCGTGCTAGCACTCGAGCGAAGCGGAGATACCGCTGCTGATCAGCGTTCAACTGCGATTCGTCCTCGATGCGATGATAGCCTGTCCACACACCTTCTGACTCTGCTTGCTCGCCAACATCGAACGTCTCCGGTACCGCTATCGATGTGTCCTCATCAGTGGCGAGGTCGCGAAGCCGCTGCGTCGCCGAATCACTCGTATCGAGGACGACGTAACCACGTTCGACGAGTTTGTCCGCACCTTTTTCGGCACCGCCAACCCACCCGATTTTCGGGACCGCCTGGATCTCCTCAAGGCTAATGCGGGACTCCGTTGCCAGCTGGAACAGCTTGCGATCGGCCCACTGCTCGTCCGATGACTCGGACGCCATCGCTTCGATCATTACCTCCCGACTCTCAGCAGTCAGCCGATCGTCAGAGACCTCGGCATATAGATCGTCACGTGCCTGCTCGAGTGCATGGTCGATTCGCTGCCAGCGGTCACAGCCGGACTGGATATCGTTGCGTGCAAAGTTCAGCGTCAGATTCCTCTTTGAGACGACGATCCCGCCGACTCCGTACTCGCGTTTCGTCGTCACGTACAGCCCATTGCTGTAGATGTCGAGTCCCTCGTGGGGTGTGTATTCGAGTGCGAGGATCGCATCCTCGGTTTCGCGTGTGAGTGACGGATGTGGCGAGTCAGCCACTGCCTCGAGTGGATCGCCGTTGTCGACCGATTCGCCGTTGATCACGACCGAGACGCCGGTTCGTGACTGCACGTACGCGAACCGTTTGCGAAGATCGCGAACGTAGCGCCGCCAGCGGTAGCTGTCCGGATTTGGCACTTCGTCTTCGTAGTGATCGATCTCGACGAGCATTCCCTCGAGATGGTGCTCAGTGTCCACGAGTTGGCCATCGCGCCCGCTGACGTCCGCCCACGGTCCTGAATCGCGTCGATTGCGATAGTCAAAGCACAGTGCGATGTCGTGACTCCAGATACGAACGGCACCCTTCGCGATGATCGCACCCTTGCCGATGCCCCACTCACCGATTGTCTCGTCGTCCGATCGCTGTTTGCTTCCTGCGCCGAGTACTGAGAGGTTGCGTCGCCCTTCGGTCGACTCGAGATCGACGCCGGCCCCGTCGTCGAGGATGATCGATCGCTCAGGTGAGATGCTGACCAGCACACGGGATGACCCTGGACTGTCAATTCCGTTTTGGACGGCCTCACGGATCGCGTCTGTGAGATCTGCCATCTGGTCTTCGATGAGGTACGTTGCAACCCGCTCGTCAGCGGTCATCGTCACGGTCTCGTCAGTCGATGGCTGACTGGCCGGCCTCGAGTCGGTTGTTTCGTTTGTCACGAACTCCGAGAGCGTCGGATGATCTGTCATGGTGTCCACCCCTGTGGCACCACAGAAACTGAACGGCGGAACTCGAGCGCTTTCGCTAGTCGTGGTCGCTGCTGGAAGTGGGTGATCGATTCGGACAATGACAGCCTGCTTCGTTCTATCAGTATTTCCTAAAAAGGCTTATTGCGATCTGCGTGCAATTCGCTATTAGGATGTCTACAAAAGGAGCAGATTGGAATACGCCTCTCGATACCGGAGGAGAGGCGTTTGAACTCCTCAGGAACGCCCGGAAAGCGTGGATCTATACCTACATTCGTCATAATACGGACACAACGATTGACGATGTCGTCGACTCCCTTGAGATTCCACAGCGGACTGCCTACGACTATATCAACGATCTCGAATCTGCAGGGTTCATTGAGCAGTCGAACAAGGGACGACCGGCACGATATGCCGCTCGTAAGATCGATCTCCAACTGGTACAGGATGATGTCCAGCGGCAGATCACGCCAGCATTGATCGAGGCGATTGCACGTCGAGAGAGGGATGGCGATATCGATACGTACATCGAACGCCACGGCTTGGATGGGCTTGCGGTCGCTCTCGAGTATGCTCGGGAATATGCTGAGGGATCAGTAACTCATCGAATTATGGCCCGGGAGCAGGAAATCTCATCGTTAGAAGCAGGTATCATTCTGGACGCACTTCGCCCCGTCGTCGAGGAGTGATTTGAATGGATGCCGACAGAGAAATCGTTTTTCTTGACTCGTCAGTACTCATCAGTTGTGGACGGCGAGGAAGCGGACGGTTTCAAGCGCTAGCTCGCGAAGCCAAGCAGCGAGATGTTGTATTTCGAATTTCTCCGCAAGTGTATGCAGAAGTCTCTGGTGAGACAGCGATCGATGGATACGAGTCAAGCGATCTTGCTGTCGACGAGGCATTGCGCGAAGGCTGGCTGAAAGTCACCGAAAGCCCATCCTATTCGATATCGGAAGTCTCGAAGATCATGGATCAGTCACGGAGATTCATCGCAACTGCCAGCGATCGGCCAGAAGATATCGTGGAAAAAGCTGACACGGAGATTATCGGATTATCACTCCAGATGCTAATTGACGGAACGGCTGATCAGGTCACTGTTGTAACAAACGATATTCCACTCGGTGAAGCAACAGAGGCGTTGATTCCCAAGTACGGGTTCGCTGCCGACCAAGTGGCCTGGCTTACTGGTGGCGACCTTGCACCGGAACTCGATGAGGACTTCGTACCTGAATTCGAATGACCCAATTCTGTTGAGCCTCTAGAAGGTGTCTTTCTTAGGCACAGACGATGAATTCTCACTCTACGATGCTCTGGAGACAGCCACATCGGATGATGTCACCACCACACGGAACTCACTAACCGAGAATCGAACCTCGAGATCAGTCTGTGGGCCCGTCGAGTCTACAAGCCGCTCGAGGGCTTCGGCGTCGATCATCCGCTGTAGTTGGTACTTGTCTCGATCGAGGCCCTGTTCCTCGAGTGCAGTGATGATCTCGAGCAGAAGCGGTCGATCACTCATCGTCGACCACCTCACTGACGATGTCGATGATCTCCTGGGCGGTCGAACTGATCCGCTCAAGCCGGTCGAAGATCGTCTCCGGTTCGTCTCCGTGCCACGCGGCAAGGTAGAACGCTGATCCACTGGTATCCAACTCGAAATATCTCCCAACGATGTAGCCGACCGCTTCGGCCTCGAGTTCACGTTTCGATCGCTCAGCCTCGTCGTCGACGCCACTGTGTAACAGTGCGTGCGCATACTCGTGAACGAGCGTGACGGCGAGGTCAGCGTCGTTCTCGCGATCACGGACGGCGACGCGTGGCCGTTTCGCTGGCCGATACTGGCAGACGCCCTTGGCGTCCCCGTGCGACCAGTCTTGGGGTGGCACGACCTCTACGTCTACCTCGAGTGAATCTGCTGCCTCGAGGAGTACGGGAACCAACTCGTCAGCCTGTCCCTTTGCTTCGGTCTCGAGGTCGGGCAGTGGCTCGCCGTCAGTCTGTGAGATATCGAAGACGGGTGCTGGCCGAAAGCCCACGAGTCCTTTTTCCCAGCTGTCCGGCGGTGTCTCATCGTATTCACAGTCACTACGCTCGTGGTACGACGGGGAGTTCCCACAGTCAGGGCACTGCTTCGCGATGATGGGTGCCCAGATCCAGATCGCTGTCTCCCCTTCTTTGACGTGTCGATCAAACTCGTTTTGCCATGTTCGGTAGCCGGCAACGCGTGTTGCCTGCGGACACTGGAGTTTGATCAACAGCGTGTTTCGGTGCGAGTAGTCGTGGAACCGACTCTGGACGTCCAACCACTCTGTGAACTGCTCGCTCGAGACGGCGTCATCGACTTCGTCGACGAGGTCCTGGATCCATGCCTCGATCGTACTGTGCATCTCGTCGTGCCGGGTGTCCGAATCGTCGAACGTTTCCCGGGAGCTGCTGCTTGTAGCCATGTTCGATCACTGCTTTCCGAGTCGAACCAAATCGAACTGAACTCGAGAAGACCGCTGGCCATCAGCGGGTCTAAAAAACCACCGTGCGGTCAGCGTTGAGACGGTGGACGACTTAGGAAAAGGCTTAGCAGCCTTGGAGAACGGACTCCACCAAAATCACAGAGTATCTTCGACGTACTGGTCTTCCCACTGGCGTCGATCTTCGATCTCCCGATGTCCTCGACGAGTCACGGAATAGACGTTCGTCCGACGGTCGGCCTTACCTTTCTCGATCAGCCCTTTCTCGACGAGGGTGTCAAGGTTCGGGTAAAGACGGCCGTGGTGGATCTCTTTCTCGTAGTAGTTCTCGAGTTCGTCTTTAATCGCGAGTCCGTGGGGCTCATCTAGTCCAGCAGCCACGTACAGGAGGTCACGTTGAAACCCGGTCAGGTCGTACATGGCCGATTCTATGGTGGACCGTTAATTAAAACCACGGAGTTCTGACTGATAGTATTCGATATATGTTTGCGAAAGCCCGGCGGCGACACGGCCGTAGGTCGTGAGCTGCCCGGAACGTGGAGGTGGGAGGGGTGGTGGGTAGTAGGTGATAGGGCACCAGCAAAAGAAGTTTCTCAGTTATCACTTGCAAATCAGATTTCAATCGCTTGAGTTAGTCGTGAATACCCATTGCGGCGATTTGCTCTTGATAGCGATTTCGAATAGTAACCTCCGTTACTTGGGCAACGCTGGCAACTGCATTCTGCGTCTTTTTCTCGTTGCAAAGGAGTGAAGACGCGTAGATTGCAGCTGCAGCATAGCCGGTTGGCGATTTCCCTGATAGCAGCCCCTGTTCGGCTGTGGTATCGATGATTTCGTTGGCCTTCGACTCTACCTCTTCAGAAAGCTCAAGTTCAGAACAGAAGCGAGGGACGTATTTTTTCGGATCAACAGGCTGCATCTCAAGACTGAGTTCCTTCGATATGTATCGATACGTGCGGCCAATCTCCATCCGGTCAACCCGTGAAACCGCGGCAATTTCATCGAGGGATCGTGGGATTCCTTCCATCCGGCAGGCCGCGTACAACGTACCCGTGGCCACACCTTCGATCGAGCGTCCACGGATGAGATCCTCATCGAGTGCACGTCGATAGAGGACGCTTGCAACCTCTCGAACAGAGCGGGGAACGCCAAGGGCAGAGGCCATCCGGTCCGTTTCAGAGAGTGCAAACTGGAGGTTTCGCTCGCCAGCGTCCTTTGTTCGGATCCGCTCTTGCCATTTCCGCAGGCGATTCATTTGACTGCGCTTCTCCGAAGAAAGAGACCGTCCGTAGGCATCCTGGTTTTTCCAGTCGATCGTCGTCGTCAGCCCCTTATCATGCATCGTCTGGGTCGTCGGCGCACCAACGCGTGATTTGTTGTCACGCTCAGCCGCGTTGAACGCCCGCCATTCTGGCCCTCGATCGATCGTTTCCTCTTCCAAAATCAACCCACAGTCCTCACAGCTAATTTCGCTCCCATTCGAACTTCTCGTGAGCGTCGTTGAGTCGCATTCAGGACAGGACCGAACGCCTTCTTGCCTGGTGGTTTCGTTCTCTGATTCAGTATCGTGCTCTTTCTGGCGAGTCAGGCGTTCCATTAGCTAGAATGAATTGCTCTGTCGGGTTAAACACTGGGTGCGATTTTGAGACGGGAATGATGCGAAAGCCCGGAAGCGAAACGGCCGTAGGCCGTGAGTTGCCCGGAACGTGGAGGTGGGTGGGGAGGTGGGAAGCGGGCGATCGGGCCCCAACAAAAAAGAGAACTCGTTCGGCTACTCCCACCACCGACCGCGCTCTGGGAAGTTGATTTCCGACCAGTGGGTCAGCGCGATCGAACACCGCCCATTGTACCAGTTCTTTGCCGCCGCCCTGAACCGCACTCGCTCACCCTTACGAACCATCGTCTGATTGCTCTTAGCCCAGATCGTGAATTTAGTCCGACCAGTTTCGTCCTCGAGCAATCCAACCTGCTGAATACTCTGACTCGAGGGCACCCACAGTTCGAGCACACGTCCTTCCACAGTGACCTCGCCTCGTCTGATTTCCTCGAGGGCCCCGATCGGCACGATCGTCCCTGCCTCGTGTTGCATCTCTTCTTTCGTATCTATCACCGCCTTGAACATATCCGCACCCTCGAGCACCCGACTGGCGACCCGCTTCGCGATGACCGCTCGCGTGTACCCGCCGATGACGTTCTCTGACAACCGCTGCGCCTGCCGATTGACCTGACCCAACGTCGCTCGGCCAAGTTTCTCCCGAGGATCGACTTCCTTGACTGGCCGCTGATCACGTCGTGCCTGTTCAACTACCGCTCTCGTTCGCTCCGCCCGCCCCTCTTGTCGACCGAATGCCGCCTGTACACTGATTCGATCGAGCTCTTCCTCTCTCGCCCGGATGCGTTCTTCTTGGGCCAGGGTCACGCCGTAGATCCGATCCTCGCTCGTGTCGACGATCCCGTCTGGGTGGTTTGCATCGACCTTCGCCTGAATCTCCATCTCCACCGTGGCCCGGAACTCTGGCGTCTCATCGACGCCGTCCTCGTGCTCCGCTCGAACCGCTTCCTGCTCGTACGCCTGTTCATCGACCGAAACGACCTTACTAACCGACTTCTTACTAGACATTGGAATCCTAACTTCCAAAGGCGCTCACTCGGCGTCTTTCCGACACCACGACTCTCCAGCCCTGGCTCTCTCGCTGTCCAACTCATCCATCACACGCGTCTCGCTCGCGCCTTCGCAAGCGCCCGTCAGGGCGCGAGCGAGACGCGCTGATGACAGATCCAACCAGTAGCGCGCGACGTTTCAACCGGAGCGAACGTCCAGTTTTAAGCCGTTTTCGCGTCTGAGCGCAAGCGATGACCGAAAGCGCGCTTAATACTGGCATCCGAAGAGCGAGAGTGAGTGGAGGGCAGAAGCGGCGAGCGGGACGTGCCGTCTTTGAGGAGGAACAACCACCCTCGACAGTCAGCTGCTCTGTCCACGTGGGTGGGATCGAAAGGGGCTGACGCGCTCGGGGAACTCCGACGACGCTAGCACCGCAACGGAGTGAGGCGCACAGCGAGTTGCGGGACTCGAGCGCGTCAGGGGCTTTCAGCGTTTAGATCCCTGCTCTGCTTCATGGAATTCCGAACGATCAGGTAGTGGTAACCGAATCAAACAGGTAGTGAAACGACTTCTCTTGATTGCTCTTGTCGCGGCGATGCTCGTCCTTGCTGGCTGTGTTGATGGAACGGGGACAGAGACTGGTGAACCGATAGTTGACGCAGATGATAGCCTCGAAGACAGCGGTTCGAACGGTGCTGAAGACGATACAGAAGCCGATGAGGAGGAAGCTGAGTAAGAAGAGACTGGCGACACCGGAGCGGACGAGCCCGACTCAGGTGACAGTCCCGATGTCGACGGTGAACTCGAGATCCACCACATCGACGTCGGCCAAGCTGACGCCATACTCCTGATCGAACCCTCCGGTGAGACGATACTCATCGACTCCGGGGACTGGCGTCAAGGAGGTTCGGACGTGATCGAGTACCTCGAGGACTTCGCCGACCGAGGAATCGAAACGTACTGGACCGCCGTTCACGGCGACGTCGTCCTCACGACTGACGGAAGCGACGTCGAACTCAAGACAGAACATAAGTTCTCGACTGATGCTGCAGATCTCCTCGAGGAGAAACCAGCTGACGATGACGACACACAAACGTCGCTCACCCACCCGGTTGACGTGCCTACCGCACCACTAGTCGGCTAATGGCCGAAACCTACATCGCGACGCTCGATCGTCTCTCGACGAAATTGTCCGAGAGAGACTGAATCGTTGCGATACTCAGATCAACCGCATTGAGTCACCGGAATTATCTCCAATGACATCTGCTAATCCGTAGACGGAGATTACATCAGTATAGCCCTGTGCGGTGACTGCATTTTCGATTCCTTTTCGAGCAGGCTTATCATCGGTCAGTACGACCACGCCCGCCGTCGAGCGATCTTTGACGTACTGGATGGCCAGTCCCGCGAGGATAGCATCTGTTTTTTCGACCTCGTGTTCAGGCTTGCCGGTTTCGTTCGCGATCGTTCTTGTGGCGATATCGCTTGCTGCAACAGCATCTCCATCTGTCGGCGATGGTGCATCGATGATTTCGGCCCATCCTTCATCAAGAGCCGCCTGTACGCGATCCGTCTTTGGCCCACCAAGCTCTCCAATAACACGCTGAGGGAGTTTGCACACGACACCAGCGTTCCGGATAGCACTCCGAAACTGTGCGTGTTTCGGATTCGAGGGGTGACCGATCGCAAAGAAGACGTTTGCGTCGACGAGGACATCTTGTTCGGAAGAGAGTAGATTGTCTCGGCTCATCCAACGTTCTCACTCGTGGGAATCTGACTCTGCTGGAGCTCCATCTCCCTCATCAAGAGAAGGAAGATCCATCTGATCGTGGACATCCGGAAACAGATGCTCGAAGAACGGATCATGGGTTCGGCCAACAGTCAGTGCTGGCTCGAGCGCGTAGATGATCATCATTGCTTCTGTCTCACGAACGTCGATATCGGTCGCGACCATCCGCTGAGTCGTCTTCCCTGCGAAGTGTAATCCTGCACCTCGCAGCGCAGCGATGAGTTTGCCAGCACCGTAGCGGTCCATGAAGTACTCGACATCCTCGTCAACTTCCTGCAGCGCAAGTGCGTGCAACACCGTCGGCGTGATGACGATAGGGATGTACTGCTCGACGATGATGATCGGATCTGCTGTCAATTGCTGCGGACGTGTCGAGTCATCTCGATCGACGAGGCCGAAATCAACCAGTTGATCGACATACTCATAGGTCGTCGATTTCGACAGCTCGAGATCGTCCATGATTTCCGGCGGCGAAACCGGGCCCCAGTAGCAGACGTAGACATATACACGTGCCAACGCCGGCTGATTGAGGAGTTGAACGACTGTTTCGAGCCTGGGCGCGTTCTGCGCAAGCCTTGCTGGCTCGAGCGTCTCTTCGTCCATGATGTCCGTCGGTGGTGGATCTAAGACGTCGATCCCACCGTCAGGGTGAATGCGATTCGTATCATTCATACCCGCTTGTTCGGAGTCCATGTACTTCAGACTATCGCCAACTCTTCTCACGAGGTTAACTCGAGCTTCCTAACGGAGCTTTGGAGGCTGATGGCAAGCTGAAGCGCTTCTCGTACCTGGATGTTGCACTCCCATTCCTCGATAGTTTCGAGGCGCTCACCTCGATCGCTGGACGACAGATCCTCATGTCCAATACTCCGGCGAAGTTCTTCGAGTGACTCGACGTCGTACGCTGATTTCCACGAGTCGATTTCGTCACCGATTGCACGCAACTCATCGGTGAGTTCGTCTACAGACTGTTCTTCAGCGAGGGTGCGGACTTCGCGCAGGAATTGCGTGACGTCGTCTGGCTTGTAGCACGTACCGTCAGCTGTTTCGACGACCTCGAGCTCGCCCTGATCGGCCATGCGATCGAGATATTTGGCAGCCGTATCCCTCGAGACGTCTGCCTCTTCAGCAATCCAACCAGCATTTTGTGACGTCGTTCGAGTCAACGCAACATGCCTGACGCGGTCAGCAGCGTCCATCTCCGCTGGCCACGAACGTGATTGATCGCTCATTGGTCTCTGTAGAATCGCCCCGGACTAATAGTTTGGTATGCTTCCGAGTTATTTCGCATCTCTCGCTAAGGAAGTTGTCTGATCGGTTTGAGCACGAATCGGTCACATCGACACATTGCATCGAGATCCGGATCTGATGTCTCTGGACGAGATCGTGATAATCTATTCACGAACTCTGCTCGAAGTTCCTCCCGAACGAGTGTCTCGGTATGCCAACCAAGTCGAGCATCGTAGTGATGCTTTGAGAAGACCTCTCCTCGAGAGTTCTCTGCGGCATACTGTGTGCGTCTGGTGCCCCAGAGATGTGACGACCGGTACTCGGCAGCGAGGCCTTCATGTGTGAGTTCGATCAGAACCCATTCCACGTACGAGACGACTGAGACTCTGCTTCGGTCGTTTGGAACAGAGAGGTGTCGGCGAGTCTTCCGTGGAGTGACCGTTATCTCTCGAGGCGGCTTGCAGTCAACCCTCAGTTTCGGTGTTGGTAGTTCGGAACTCATCGTCAGTGAGGGGAGTCTATGATTCCCCTCACCCCTTCGGGGATGAGAAACCGTCCTGGTAAGCGGCGAAATTGCTCGGGCAATTGTTCTCTGAAGGAGTCATAGAACGCTTCCCAGAATGCTAATTACAACTCATACTCCGATGAACTGACCGATAAGTAGGTCTGCTTATTGAACACTGAACGGTCTATCAGGACTGAAGACATTCAGAATATCATGCTGAATACAGAGCGCGAATGTCGCACTCGATCCAATACAGTTTGCGAAGGTAGCAATCGCTCAGTACAGAGCGTGGATGTATCAGTGTGCTTCCGGCAGTAGCCGTGGTTCTCGGCCTGTGAGAACGACTGTGGTCGTTATCCCGTCGTAGCACCAACTATGAAATAGGTAATGTGAATTATGAACTCCGTTCGACTACTTGTCCTTGGGGTGGTGGTACTCGTTGTGGCACTCACACTCACTGGCATCGCAACAGCGGGAGTCCACAGTGCAGACATGGTTGCAGACCCTATCACGACTGCCGGCCACGTCAGTGACGACTGGGGCGTCCACAACGACTGGGGAGAGCATCAGCACGACGACGACTGGGCAAGTCACGCTCACCACGTAGGGCATGCACCTCACGCAACCCATGGGCCACTCGGCCACGACTCCTCTCACGCTCCCGGTTCACACACTGGACCAGACGGGCATCGGTAAACAGAAGTAGCGTCAATGCGAGACACCCTCGCACGGTTGCGTAACCGGATTCACCGTCGAGCGTCCGGACTCATACACTCGCAGACCTACCGAACGGCTGGTTCAGTAGGGCTGGCGTGAAACAAACGAGATCGTCGTGCTGAAATCATCCTCTATATTCAGCACGCAGATATTGATGGGAAGTCGACCAATAAGCGGGTGGTCTGGTATATCGTTGCTCTGTACTTACCGATTCGGGAGGGCAAAGCAAGAATCCAGATCGCTTCCGATTTCGATTAGTCGATGTACTGGGATTCCCACTCATAACGATCCTCGATCGCTTGCTCTCCCTCGTCTGTAATTGCGTAGTAGTTTGTACGCCTGTCGAGTTGTCCTTTCTCGACGAGTTCCTTATTCACGACCGTATCGAGATTCGGGTATAGCCGACCATGATTGATCTCTGAACTGTAGTACTGTTCGATCTGGTCTTTGACATCCTGTCCAGATGGCTGGTCAGCACCCGCGATCACGTACAGCAGGTCTCGTTGGAATCCTGTGAGGTCGTCCATGGCCCAGCCATTCAGGCGAGATGATATTTGTTATTCCACACGTACGTAGCTGTAAGTCCATCTAACTAGTCAGTTCTTTCTACCATTAGCTGACTCTTGTTCCGTTCACGACCTCCTGAATCTGTAATCGTAATGGAACGACATTCGAGGGATCCGATCTAGCGCGCACGCTCAGCGGCCGAGCCCGTCTCACTCCGAATTCGAGAGTAGCTCGCCGACGTACTGATCTTCCTACTCCCGACGGGCCTCGAGTTCGCGTCGGCCACGCGCTGTGATCGTGTCCAATCTCGAGGATGCGCTCATACAGCTGGCGGACCCCGTTATCCACTGATCCGGAAGAAGGAGCATAAGATGTCATTGAGGTACTCCGTGGTAAGCCGTGTTTCGAACGCTAAGAGATGTCCTGATCAAGTGCTCCGATCGACTCGAGGTAGTCGCGGACTTCGATGACGAACTGGCGGTAGCGCTCAAGGTCCTGCAAAGCGTTGTAGACCACGTCGTGTTCGATAATGTTCCCGTAAGTATGTGCAAGGACATTCCGGAACCGGGCACCTTGTGCCATTTCCTCAGCTGTCGAAGCAGAGAGTATACCAAGCTCTTCGAGAGCCCGCATTGACTGTGGATTACTCGCCGGAGGCGTTCCACGCTCGTGTTTGACAAGTTCCTCTCCAATATCGATCGCTGCCTCGGTCATCTTCACAAATCGGCGTTCAACGATATCCTGTGTATCTGAATCCGTGTGATATGCTTCGCGACTCAGCGTCTGTTTCCGAGCAAGAACACCTAAACTGGTTTCAATCGTTTCGACAGCGTTGAGTATTCTATTGAGACGATCAGCAGGAAATGTCTCGTCTGTCATCGGTCACGGGTCTCGCCATCAGTCGCTGTCACAGCAGACCCACCAAGATGTCTATCGATTCTGGCTACTGCCGCATCAAACCGTTCGCGCGGTGACTGAGTCTGCTTCTCAGTTGCGGTGAGTTGGCGTCGGACATCAGCCACATGCTCTGGGTCACCGATGAGAAGGACGCCGTGATCGAAGATTGTCTCCGCCAGTTCCGGTGACGTTGTCTGGAGATCAACGAGATCAACATCGTCAGTCTCGAGCGCTTCGCTGAGGTCGGCACTCAATCCAAGAAAGACCTCGTTGTAGGCCGGATCACTCGGGCGGACAGTGTCGAATTTAACTGCGATATCGATGTCGCTTCGAGAGTGAGATTCCCCAGTTGCATGAGAACCGAAGAGAATTGCCAACTGTACCGGATGTTCCTGCAAGACCTCCTGAAGAGTCTCGAGAGGGAGGGATTCATCGATAGCAGCGTTCTCACTGGTTCTCATTGAGCAAAAATACGGTCTCATGGCACATAAACACTCAGGAGCCCACTGTCTACGTGTACTTGTTCTGTCTCAAGCTGTACTCTACTCAGTCTTCACGACGTGCTCCCCAAGGTCACGCGTCCAGTACGTCGCCAGGCCTCCGGGACTACACCGCACACATAGCTGGAGCGAGCCCTCGAGATGGCCGAGTTCGACGCGGAATCGCGTGAGGGCTGCAAGCGCGTCGACGACGAGCCCACAGCCGTCGCAGGCGTGATGATCGCGCTTATCCGGATCTGGCCGTATCTGGATGGCACAGTCGACGCAGATCTGGTGACTGACTCGCTCGTCTTTTCCCCACGTATGTGCCTCACCGGCCTCAGTGCCAGGCAGGGCGTCGCAGAAGGCACAGCCAGCGAGCGTCTGCTGCATCACTCACCCTCCTTGTCGGCGTTGCAGGCCGCTGTCCAGCCTTGATGGAAGACGGCAAGCTGAGTGCTCGAGCCAAAGGCGGTCCCACTTGGCTCGTGGACGAACACCCGCTTGTCAGGGACCGGCGTTACCACACTGTTATCGATGAGTTCAGTAACGAGCTGTCGGGCGGTTGTCTCGCCGAGATCTGCGGTCACGACGCGAGTTGCATCCTGATCACGGGCAACGAGTCTCAGTACCTCACAAAGCATCACCAGTTAGCCTGACCTGAGTCACCTGTTCTGTCGTGATGAGTCGTCAATAGCGGTTGAACAACACTAATCGGAGACGGAGCTGTCGCTGTCGGCGGCGGTCAGCC
>Ga0208135_100540_pt1 | contig 21883 bp, 18 predicted proteins | sample AntDeeMetag02WF5_FD_184757 | JGI IMG/M metagenome (GOLD analysis project Ga0208135, IMG submission 184757) | Saline lake microbial communities from Deep Lake, Antarctica - Antarctic Deep Lake Metagenome 02WF5 (SPAdes) (version 2) | ecosystem: Environmental > Aquatic > Non-marine Saline and...
GTTCTGAGCTCGAGGAGCCGACATTCGAGCAGTGGTACAATCGCGTTAGAGAGCTCAAGTCTGTCAAGGAGGCATTCGTCATGAGTCTCCTCTCGGCAGTCTACTGGGAATATACGAAGGGAATCCCGACGGTGTGGGAAGTCCAGAAACGAGCCGGGGAGATCGACTCGACGAGCCGCGAGTACCTTTCCGCGATACATGAGAACCTCTGGACTGCCGTTGCAAATGGGGTGAACGATGTCCTATTCAACCGAGAGGTCGCGGTCCAAGAAGGCGAAGAATTCGCTGACATCAAATCGAAGGCCATGTCTCTCGTCCAGGATGGGTACTCTGAGACGTCTGAGTGGGAATGCCCTAATTGCTCAGAGCCGTTTGTCTTAGTCGGCACCCACAAGCGGATCTATGAACCGGATTTCGAGACTATGACTGAAGGGCAGTGGGCTGAGCAGCAGGCTGCTCAAGAAGGTGGGTTCTTTGAGGAAGGTGTCCACGGGGAGACGCTCACAGCAATGTACTGTTTCGATTGTCTGATTGGTGGAGTCGCAAGTGCTCTCGATGCTGAGCCTATGCTGTTTGACAACCGGACTGAGGTCGAGTTCAAGTAACGACTGTCTCTCGAGCAGACCCCATCATGTCTCCGAGGTTGTGGCTGCGCGCGCAACGAAGTGAGCACGTAGCGGTGGGTGGGGAGGTGGGGTTTGGGTTGGTCCGGCACGTAGCAAAAAAGAAGGGTTCGATGACCGGCTACTCCCACCACCGACCGCGCTCGGGGAAATTCACTGTGGTCCAGCCGGTCAGCGCCACCGAGACGCGCCCGTTGTACCAGTTCTTCGCCGCTCCACGAATACGAACGTGCTCCCCCTCCTCAATCCAGGGTTGGTCGCTCGCAACCCAACTGGTGAACTTCGTCCGTCCACTTTCGTCTTCGATGAGTCCCACTTGAGAAATGGCTGAACTTGACGGCTCCCACAACTGCGTCACAGTCCCCTCGATGCTCACCTCTTTGCGATTGACGTCCTCGAGCTTCCCGATGGGAACCACTGTCCCAGGAGCCGTCTGCAACTCCTCGAACACCCCGACGACCGCACTCATCATGTCTTTCCCACCGACCACGGCCTCACCTAACCGCCGGCCAATCGCTGCTCGCGACCAGCCATCCAGCTTCTCCGCCAGCCGCATCGACTGCTTGTTCACCGCCGCCAACTGCTCCTGCGTCAGTTCTGCACGAGGGTCGTCCCGCTCTGGGTCCGCCCACGGGTCCACGCTCGCCGCCCGCTTCTGAAACTCTGCACGCCGCTCAGCACTCCGCTTCGCTGCGATGTCTCGCGTCCGCTTCTCCCGACCTTCTTGCGTCCCCATCTCCGCCTGGGCACTGATGCGCTCCAGTTCAGCCTCCCGCGCCCGAATGCGCTCTTCCTGTTCGAGGGTCGCACCGTAGATCCGCTCTTCACTAGTGTCGACCATCCCGTCTGGGTGGTTTGCATCGACCTTTGCTTGCACCTCCATCTGCACCGTCGCCTGGAACTCCGGGGTCTCATCGACGACCTCGAAGCCCTCTTCATCGACCGCCGCTTCGTCCGCCTTTTTGAAAGCCTGTTCATCGACCGAAACTACTTCACTGGTAACGTTCTTACTTGACATTGGATCTCACTGATCCGAAGGCGCCCAGCGCCCGACACCGCGATGCTGCAACATCGCGGTTCTTCGACGACAACGCCCGACAGAACCATCTACGCGCTCTCGCTCGCGCCTTCGCGCGGCCCCTTGGGGCGCGAGCGAGAGCGCACTCACGGGAGGTCACATTACCAGCACCGCGCGCCGACCCGCCCGGAGCGAGTGTCCAGCGGGATATGCCCGCTCGTGTCCGGCCGGATGTGCGGGCCGTGTCCAGAGCGACTGTCGCCGAGAACGCGCGCCGCCATGTGGCGCGCGACAGCGCAGGCGGCATAAAGCGCTGGAACGCGAAAGCCCACAAGGGGCGCAACCGACGGGGATACCCGCTGGCGTCGAGGGCACATACATTTTAGCCCGGAACGGGCGCTCGCGGTGCGGAGAGCGCCCGTATGCCCGGAATGGTCAGTCGCGAGCGACGCGGAGGGCGGTAGCGGCGCGCGGGCGTGCCGTAGAGAAACACCGTTCAACCGGGCCCGGCGCTCTGTGACACAGCGGAGATTCTAATGGACTCAGAAAGGGCGCGGCCGTCTCGATCGTCCCCTGACCCCGCAAGCACCGCAGGCACGAGGAGGGCAGCGGCGATTGCGGGACGCCGAGTAGCCGAGGGAGTTCAGGGGGACATTTCTGTAGTTCATTGACGCTCTTAGATTTGCAGTTTGCCGTGGCCGGTAAGCCAAACAAAGATTAACCAACACTACGGGCGATAATCGGCTTGTGTTGGTTAATTTGTGAGTGGGTCTATTCCGCTCTCATTCTAACCTATGATTGAATCGCGTCGGTAATGAGTTCGTATTCCTCTGTATCGTTTACAACGACTCGATATTCGGTGTCATGATAGCCATGAGACCGAAGGCTATCGATGATGGCTGGGATGCCGACTTCGGGATTCACTCCTGCAGCGCCACACCCCAAAAGCGGAGTAGCGACTATCCGTGCATCCCGCTCGTCAGCTACTGTGACGACTTTTTCGATAAGTTTGCGGAGAATGGCCGGTGTGGTCTCGACCGACTTCGAATCTGAGTCGGTGATCGCGTGAAGCACATATTTGGCGTCCAAATCGTACGCCTTCGTCACAACCACCTCACCGACCGCACGAGGATCCCGAGACTCGACAGCCTCTGCTAGATCATCGCCGCCAATACTGCGGAGTTGCCCAGCGACACCGCCACGCATAACCAGACGTGTCCCGGTTGGGCACACAATCACATCTGCGGAGATTGCACCGATATCGCCCTGCACGGGCGTAATAGCCGGTCCGTATTCGCCATGCCGCCGAAGCTGAGCAATTCGGGCGCAATCTGCATCTTCGGTGACGGACGCAATATATTTCGCATTTGTTTTGATTCGAAGGTTGATGTGATCTTCCAGCGAGAACGCAGTTGATTCGGACTCTACGCTATCCAGAAACTCTATGGTTCCCTGTTGTTGGTCAGAATCGTACTGCGTTATCTGGCAATAGCGTTCAGGAGACGATTGAGTATTATTCGTGGAATCGACGATGTCAGCGACACTAGAGTTGGATTCCTGCTGCTCTTCGATAACAGCATCTGCTTCTAGGAATATCTCGTCGACGATTGACTGGAACCGTCCATGGTTGATGTCTTCCGTCTTGGATGGACGGTCAGGGATGGCTCCAGCAGGAATCTCATGTTGTGCTGGGTCGAACCACTGGGAGAGGGTTCGTATTTCACCAGACTGTCCGTCCTCATGATGAGCCGTGATGAACCCAACCAGACGGTTGTACTGTCTGGGCGTGAGGGCACTCCGTACCGTCGGAACGTCGATCTTGCTTCCTGCTTGCTGGCTCATCTGGCCGTCGGATGTCGTGTACAAGATACCAGCATCAAGAAGGGCCTCAAGGAATTTCCCAGGAATTTTCTGTCCTGTAGTGAACTCCATCCGCGCGAGGAGATCGTCTCCGATTGAGTTGACCTGGAGTGTTGTGTTCCCGTAGCCAGGCAGCCACCCCTTGATATAGTATCCCTCCTTGGAGTTGGACTCCGCGTACCGGTACACGGTCGGCATGCGTATCGGTGCATAGCTAGTCCTCTTAGTCGTTTCCCTTACACTATTCATTTCTGGGCACTGTCTAGATAGCGGATTTCTGCCTGAGGCCTCTCAAGACACAAAAATCGGATGGGACTCCTCTCGAGTCTGTGTAGTTGCTAGCTCCTTCGACGCTGGCGACGAAATTCGCGGAACGAGTGTGCATCCCTCGACCACCACTATCGACATCCTCTCAGCCTGTCGAAATCGACCGAAACGGCCTAACTAGACAGTGCCCATTTCTGGTAATGTTCGTTGAGGTATCAGGTATCTCCATACTCTGGTTCGTACAGTAACTCTCTGACGTATCGAGAAAGGGTGGATGCTATTCGGAGAGCTGGCCGCGGACCGCCTTACTATCGTCGCATATGCAAGACCAGCGCTAAGATGAAGACTGCACCGAGAAGTGCGACTGGTTGCGCAGGCCGACCGGTAGCAACGAGTTCGGGCTGGCCGTCCGTGGGGAGTAGGTCAAGCGCGACGCGGTCGCGCGTGCAAGTGTGTTGAGTCATCGTTGTCGAGTTCACCTCCGTCACCAGTCTTGAGGGCTGGCTGAAGTATATAAATTGGAGAAGAATTGGGGGTTGGTGAATTGGCGGCCAGAATTGGCGAATTGGTGACCCGAGTTGGTAAATTGGCGACTTGATTTATAGCCATCAATTCTCGTCAGGCATCGGTCTCGGATGAGACTAATCCATCGGATTTTTAATATTATTCTATTGACTAATTCTATGGCCAGAGAATGCGATGACTGTCGTGGGAATAGAATTGTACCTGGTTGCTGTCCACTCTGCGCCGTTCGGAACTGATCAGCGCGAGCCAAGTTCCTACCTCCCTTTCAGGGGAGTTCGTATTCGACGATGTCGGTTGGTCCACAGTAGGGACAGGGGTCCGTCTACGAGTTGACAGTCGTCCCACAGTGCCGACATTCGTAGACGGTCGTTGGTTCGTCCTGTCCTGTGAGCAGGCGGTGCAGAAGCTGCGGAACGCTCATCGGTGGGTCTGCCTCCGCGTCGAGTGCTGGCTCTCCTGCGGTGTTTCGTCCCACGAACGGGGGATGACGCCATGACACTCGATCACGTTAGCGTAGTCTCGAAGGAGACCGACGAGCACGAGCTCAGGGACACCTGCTTGCGCTTGCAGGAGTAGCCAGCGTTCGAGGGCTTGTTCGACTGCGTCGATACGACTTGGGCCAAAGGAATGTCGAGTGTTCTCGGTCATTGTTGTGACGCGACCTCGGGGGTCGCGCCTGCACCCCTGCAGGCGCACACAAACTCCCCGAACGCCACACGTCACAACTCGACGCTGTCGCAGGGAACGATGACCGCTGTCTCCTCACAACTCCATGTCTGGAGTTTCTTGACCATGTACGACCGTGCCTCCTCAAGCGTGAGTTCACCGTCGTCAACCCGATCCCCGACGACGTCTTTCAACGCCTGGAATTGGCTGCGGCTGTACTCCTCTTGTAGCGGTTCGCCGTCTTTCCAACTGACGGACTGGAGGACACCATTGCCCGTCGTCTCCGAGGCCTCGACAGCCTCTGAGTCGTACCCGAGGCCGAGCCAGTGTGTTTGATGCGTCGTCACCTTGAAGTCCTGTGTGTCCACGTAGAACGTTTCGTGAGCTCCGTTGTGCGAGTTGTACTGGTCACGTACTAGCCCATCGATGCCGCGGTTCTCAAGGACATTTATCGGTGCGAGCATATCGAGTTGGGCAATACCGGGGAGGCGACCGACCGGAACACCGCCGGTGAACGTACACCCTCACGAACTTCGTCCTCGCTCATGTCCAGGAGCTTCGTCGCCCGTTCGAAGGCGTTCTGTGTGGCATCGTTGACTGTTGCGCCGGAGCGAGCGGCCAGCGGAGTCCCCGTTTCGCCCGCGACGCAACTACGTCTGTCGGGGGTCGGAGAGTCCCGGAAGCCTCCGGAAGTCCGGGACTGAAACGGGTGAAGCGCTGGCGCGAGGGCACATTCATTTAGCCCGGAACGCGGCCGAGCACAGTGAGGCCGCGATAGACCAGAATGGTCGGTCGCGAGCGGCGAGCGGGGTGGGCCGTTACGTACCACTAGTTAACCGGCTACATCGCTCGGCGAATCAGCCACCGCCCTGGTCGGGCTCATAAAGGGCGAGACCGTCTCGGTCGTCCCCTGACCCCGCAAGAACCGTAGGCACGAGGAGCGCAGCGTGGGTCGCGGGATGCCGAGCGGCTGAAGGTTTCCAGTAAGTTACCCGATTCGGTCTTCGGTGGACAGCTTAATTCTGTTGCGAGATTCCAAGTGACATATTAATCAGATCGTACTCACGTAACACGGTATTGCTCGAAACTGGGTGAATCAGGATGTATCAAGCAGTGAGCGGGCTCGCTGGACATAGCTGTTTGCGTCCCAGCTTCGAACGGTGCTGATGTCGTTAAGGAGCGTGTGTGCTTCGTCGGGCGTCAATCGGTCTGTTCGAACAAACACCGAGAGTAACGTGGGCGTCGTCACGAGTCGTGTATCGGCAAGCGAGGCGTGAATCAGCCCAAGGCTGTTGAATTCATCACAAAGGAAGAGTGCGGCGTCGGTCTCGTTGGCGAGTGTTACTGCAGCGTTCTCACCATCGTCGAGTGGGAACTCGACCTCAAGGTCCACAGAGTGGACTGTGAGCTCAGCAGTTCGATCGAGGACTGCAGTTGCGGCCCTTCCGTGTTCGTCATCGTACGAAGCAATTTCTTCGAGTTCTGCGATAACCTCCTCTGGGACGGACACATCGTAGTGGTCGAGACAGAGCGAGAGCGGATTCGGAGTGGTGTCTGCGACGATACCGAGGCCCACCAGCGCTGACGTGTCTGCGACTAACCCTGGCATCTATAGGTCGGCGACCCCGTCGACGAAGCCTTCGTCTAGTTGCTGCTTCAACACACGGAGGTTGGCTGCTTCTTCGGCCCCGACGAGTGCCTTGAGTTGCTCGTAGCTGATTTCGTCGTCATAGAAGGCAGCGGCGATTTCCTGGGTGATAGCATCATCATGAGCGGCGTCCTGGAGGTACTCACGGAGTGCAGTTACGAGGACGTCTGTTCGGTCTTCCCCGAGGACTGTGGCGAGTGCGTCGGCCCGGTCGATGAGGCGGTCAGGGGCTCGAAACTGCACGCGCTTTTTATCGGTGCTCATCATGTGTACAATGTGAGCCAGTCTACTTAGGCATTTTCATGTGTACAATGTAAGCCTGCTCTCGCACGTCCCTCGGTGAGAGGGAAATAGTACTCACGACGCTCCCTCGGAAGCCTCAGCAAACACGTGGTGTTAGCTAGGTATACTTCGCGACCGTCGGCATCCCATTATCGATGAAGAAATGAAACCGACACCCTCGCCAACTCTCCACCTCAAAGTCTACTATTTGTGTATTACTACTCGATATAACCGGCTGCGGATTCTTCCGTCCGTTCCATCGAATGAGGTCGCCTTGCTCCACCGCTTCGAGCTCCTGCCCGATAGACCCAATCTCAGCCATTACTTCACTAATCAAGAACTAGATTATTAAGTAAAAGCACGCTATCCTATACCCGTAATCTCGATGGCTGGTCTCGACACGCCCTCGAATTTATTGCCGATCTGCACTTTCTTCTGACTATGCCCGACACTCCATTTGAGATATCGCTCACGCTCAACGCGACCTCACAGATGTTAGAAGACACGAAACCACCATACGACTCCACGGCCGCAGTAGCTCCTTCAAGCCAATTAGAAAAAATTCGTGGGTACGACGTTGAACTTCCCTTTCTCAAAAGCGTCTATCTCCAGTTCAAGCGGCCTCATCTCTTAGAGTCTCGCTACACCCCATTTTCGTTTCACACGGACCATCCGGATCAATTAGAGACCCTTCGCGAGCTAGCGGACACCTTTCCACGAACGGTGTTCTATGCACTACCGCTAATCGAAACCGATTCCGAGCTCGATAGCACACTCGACAAGACGCTCTTTGTCAAGGTCGAATGTGCCGAACCGGAGACGAGCCGTATCCGTGTGCATCGAGATTACTATTCGCCAGGGAACTGGGCAATCGATCGAGTCGAAGGAAAAGTGAAAAATGGGGAATGGTACGACTTTTCGACCGACTGCTGGCGAGATTGGTCGCAATTCGAAAATGGGCTTACGTCGATGCAAAGCGGGATTGTGCCCTGGATTCCCGGCGAATCTACAGAAAAAAGCTCGGAACCGGTCGGCGTCGTCTTGAAGCGTGAGGGCGAACCCGCGATGTATCCCGATTCCGAACGCCGTGTGTACGAGGTCATCGGAGAGCTAATTGACAATCCGGATTTCGCAGTTGACCACACCGGGTTAACGGCCGGAATGTTTGCGCGGGCATAAATTGTCGTACCTGCAATTTCGCGGATTGACTTTCGCATAATTCGTCACGGCACTTTATCTTGCTGAACGATGATATATGGGGTAATGCCCGAGTTCGCGCCCTTAGAATCGCAAGACGTTCGAGACTACTGGCAGCACGAAGAGCATGAGTTTACCCCATGGCTCGCGTCCGAAATCGAAGCCGAGGACCCCTCGCATCTCGAAAACACACTCGGCCTTGACCTCGAAGTGCTCGAACGCGAGAAGAGCGTCGGAAAGTATAACGTCGATATCTACGGCCGGGTCGTCGACGATGGGCGCACCGTCGTTATCGAGAATCAACTTTCGGCGTCCGACCACGATCATCTCGGAAAGGCCATGGCCTATGCCGCCGGGGTAGACGCCGATATCATCGTCTGGATCGCGCCCCGATTTAACGACGAACACAAGGACGCATTCCAGTGGCTCAACAGTAATAGCCGGGAGGGCATCGATCTCTTCGCGATACGCCTCGAAGTCTGGCGTATCGGCGACTCCGACCCCGCCGTTCGATTGAACCCGCTCGAAGAACCAAGCGAGTGGAAAGAGAAGGCGAAACGATCGAGCGAAGAGCTATCCGACCGCGATAAACGTCGTGAAGAGTTCTGGACGGAATTTCGGGATAGAATCGAAGCTCGTCCGACACCCCTCAGCGCACGGAAGCCACGGCCACACCACTACTATAGTAATCCGATTGGGAAAGCCGGATTCCATATGTCGTTCGCGGTCTATGCGGACGAGCACGAGCTGTCTGTGACGTTTATTATCGAGGACGACGCGGAGGCCTACCATGAGTTAGAAGCGCAGAGAGACGAAATCGAGGCCGAGCTCGGCGCGTCGCTCGTGTGGATAGAGCCGGAGGAGACTCGAAGCGGGAATATGCGAAGTCGAATCGAACTCCGAACCGACGGCAATCTCGAAAATCGAGACGAGTGGGATAGATACCTCGATTGGTTCATCGAAAATGGCGAGCAGTTCCACGAGACCTTCGGGGCGCGAATTCAAGAGCTCGACCATCTGTAGGTGAATACTAGTAGGGGCGGTATGGTTACGAGACAGGGTCGATTTCCACCAGCATCTCGTCAATAGACAAGAGGGATACGTCAACGAGTTCCTTTATCTCTCCAAGGATTTCCGCATAGAGTGATTTCCAATCGAGTTCCGGCGGTTCAATTTCATAGTTCGTGTCGATGAAGGCTCGGAATTCGGTAACTAACTCGTCTACCTTTGTTGGAATTCCGGTGATGCCGATTTCATCGCTTTCGAATTCCCAGATCATCTCGAACGTGTGGACGGTAACAGAACGAAGGTAGTCGGCGTAATGGACGACGCCATGCAGTAGTTTCGGTGGAATCTCACGAATCACGTAGTGGAGCTCACTCATCGCGTAGCGATGCAAATTCGGCGAGACCCGCCGGAGCAAATAGAGAAACCGATTATTGATAAAGCGCGTCCCGAGCCATGCGGTTCGAAAGTTTAGTGGTGTGGTGAAGAGCATGCAGTCGATGACGAAAATGCAGAGCGCTTGGTAAAAAGTCGTATACCGCTGTTCCTCGATTTTCCCGGGGTCGCCGACTACTTCGTATCGCTCGAAAAGATCAGCCGATGCGAGGATAAGATTTTGCCCCGCGATGATAATCGAGCCGAGGGAAGAGAGTTTTCCGAGATTGGTTGCCACCTTCGTAAATCGCGAGTGACCGACATCCACACCCAAATCGTCCTCAACGATTTCCGTGAGCTTCCGGAGTCGTCGGACGGTATCGACGGTCGGCTTCACATACTCTGCTTTGAACTCTGAAGCGGAGTTAAACTGATTGAGTAAGCTCGGGTCGAGATCGAGTTCGGTTAGCTGTTCGGCGAGGCTGATTGCTCTCTGTCGAGAGTCTTGTTGGTCTCCGATTCGGAGCCCATTCTGCAGCCGATCGATGGCCAGGCCGACTCTCTCACTATTCAGTTCGTTCACTCTCGAATATATTTCAGACAACACATTTAAATGTTATCTCAAGACACATATTACCATGGAACGCCGGAAATTTCTTGCACTCGCCGGTAGCGGTGCCATCTCCCTCTCATTCTCGCTCTTCGATGATTCGACCGATTACGAAGACTCCGCGGCTGGTCTCCGCGACCTCGCAACGAGAGTGGACGAGGCGAATCTCGCGGACCCTCCTCAGTCATCGCAACTGTTGCGCGATATCGAGGAAGCCCTCAAGAAGAGTAAAACGGGACTCAATAGCGGTGCGACGAAGCGAACGCGGAAATTTGCTGCCATACGTCATACCATCGACGAAATACTAAGTATCCTTCCCGGTATCACGCCACCACCTGCGAAGCCACCGATTGAGAATACGATTACGGCAATCAAAGCGGCGAACGCATACTATGCGGTGCTTCTCGACTACCTTCGAGCGAGTGAGGAACTTCGAGGCGAATTGTTGGCTATCGACTTCGATATTCAGGACGAAACGAGTGGGCTTCCGACCCCGAGTACTGCTGAGAGCGTCCTTACAGCAGTCGATACTACTCTTGCGACGCTCCGAAACGAAGGTGATCGACAATCCGATTCGAGCGAGACACATCGCTCTCAAGTGCTTCCTAATCGAGGCCATGTCCGTCGGGACGCGTCTCGATTACGGGAAGTCTATGCGACCTATGGAGATGTTCAGCGCGACTACATTCGGGCAAGCATGTTAATAAACGAGGCTACACTCCAACGTGAGAATCAGGAACGAGAGGATGCGGAACACACCTTTGCCGAAGCGGCATCCATCATCGAATCGAGTATCCCGGAAAAGTTTCGCGCCTACTCTCTAAGCGTAGACTCAATCCCGCTAGACGGGTATCACCAGATGCTCCGAGCCTACGAGGCGGGCATTCCGTTCTTGAAACGTTCGTGTAAAGAGTCGCCGGAGACGGAGAAGACACCGAATCGGCTCTTCGGAGATGGTTTAGCACATCTCTTGCGCGCTCGTCAGGTAGTCGAATCTCGTTAACTCCGACGTACCCCTATTACCTGCAGGCGCTCACTCCGTCTATTGGCGAGCGATGGGACGCTCGTCGCTGGTGAATGCAAGTACACGACCAGAGAAATGACGGAGGGCGATCTGGCCGACCTCGAACGGAGTGCAACACACGTCCAGTGACATCACCGACCGGCGGGTCATCCGATTACTACTACTGCTGTTTCTGCCGGTCCGTCTTCTCAGATGGACTCCAACAGACTACCGACGAGCGAGACGATGTCTCGTTGTTCACGCCGACCGATATTGTAGACGTTCGTTGATAAGCAGCGTCGCTTCCTCGGGATGGGGAGTGAACGAGGTTGGGTGTTCACATTTGCGTGGTCAGGTCTGCGGGCGACTATCTGTGCCGGGCGGTGTCTACACGAGCGAAGCAAATGCAGGCTCGTCGGACCTCCAGTCCGATGGTGCTGAAAAACATAGATATCTCGCAGAGGGAACGCGAGCACTCGGAGACGTTTGAGGATAGCGTTGCTACTTCTTCGAGTGTTCTCGCTTAACCAACAGTCGGTTGTATGTGCTACCCTGTGTTGGTTAAGAGCACGTCGACATCTGGGATATTCGCGTCGGGTAAACCTCAACCACCAGAAACATATTCCAGCAATAGGGATGCAGAGCGAATATTGGTACTCGATCTTGAAGTGAGTTACAGTACTTGACCGACCGAGTCAGAGTACTGTACAATCGAGATTTCATCCGGTGACTGTGTCTTCTGACCAAGATCATCCGTAAACAGGAGTCCACGCACCGAGACAGAGTTAAGCACGTCTTCCGGAGTTTCGACGTACGCACCTGTCTGAGAGCGCTTTACGAACGCCATATACTCCAGTAGTTCACGCAGTCCTGTTGCAACATAGCCGATGTTTTGGGTGTACTTCACCTCGCCGACGAACACATGTGCAAGTTCGAACTCACCTGTCTCGTCCCTATCATAACGTTCAAGCAGGATATCTGGGCGACCACCCCAGAGCGCATCGCTCCCACTGTAATCGAGAAGGTCTTGTGAGAGTGACTTCCACCGTGTAAGTACTTGATTCAGCCGGAATAGATACCCATCCGACTCCACCGCATCAGGGTCTAACGATTCGCGGAACGTAAGGGACTCACCAGTTGCGTCATGGGAGATTACGAACCGTGACCCATCTTGTTCCCATGTCGCGACCGTCGAGGGATCGTTGCGCCAGTGTGTCAGCACTCTGTACTCGACGGCATCATATGTGTTGAGGATACGGAAGATCCAGTAGAGTTCAAAGAGGGTCTCCGTTTCCTCCGGTGCGATGACCGTATGGGTCAAAATTTCGTGAGCCTCGTCACTATCGAGTTCTTGGTTCAATAGGCGACGATACCGATCCAAGAGGATGGCAGCATCACGGTAGAACGCCGACCGTGACCGTTTCACTGATTCGATTGTCCGGTCGGTCACGTCCGTGTCGGCTTCTTCGATACGCTGGAGGTAGATATTCCGTTCATAGATTCGATTGAGCGTGGCCGCTGCGGTTTCCGGACTCCGGGATGCGTCATCAGCTGGTTTGACCCATTCTGACAGCCACTCGTAGCCATCTGGATTCTCGACAGCCGGTTGCAAGTCGGTATGGACAATCTCGTGGATGATGCGCAGTAGTCTTTTTAGGACGAGGTTTTCGTCGACGTCGTAGCGTTCTTCGGACTGCCGACAGACGAAGAGTGGTTCGTCGAAGCGGCCAGCTCGTGCCCGTCGCTTTGCTGTTCCCGGCCAGTCGACCCGGCCACGAATCTCACCTCGCTGTTCGACCGAGGTTGCCGAGACAGTCGTTTTCATCTGGCGAATACGGTCCTCTAACGTCCGCATGAAGTCGAGGACGCCGACGGCCTCGTCGCTGTCACCAGCGTCTGTGAGGATGAAGTGGATCCGTAGCAGCGTCTCAATATCATCGACGTTGAGGTCCGGGTGGGCAGTGTCGATGACGCGGTCGAATCGAACGCCTTTCCTGAGGTACGTGTGGAAGTCGTCGGCAATGTCCGTGAGGAGCGCCTGACTCGAGGTCTTCGACATACTACTCACTCCCTGACTCAAGGTCGACTTGGAAGAAGTCGCGGGCAGTCGTCCAGAGTTCGTTCTGGTCCTCGGTCACGATTGCGTCGAACTCGTCGAGGGCATCTTCGAGTTCGTCGAGGGTGTCTTCGAGCTCCCCTCGTCGCAACCCTTCCAGCTGGGGGAACACGTACATGATTATGGGTGAGACGTAATCAGCGTCCTCGACTGTTGGCGTCGATGCGACGTACGTGTAGATATCCTCGATGATGGCTGGTCCGATCGCACGTTGTTTGTTGACGGCATACCAGAGACAACCGACCGGCTCATAGTGCTGCTCAACTTCGGGCACAGCCTCATTATCCGACCAGACAGCGACGTATTCCCTGACGAGCTGTACGAGCTTAGACTCACCGTCGGCAGTTTCCTCCTCGGGTGCTGGCAGGTCGGGAATTCCGATAGGGATGAACGCCCAGCGTCGCATAAATGCATAGCTCATCTCGTACAGCGACGTCTTATCGAGCGTGTTCATCGTCGCGAGCATTCGCCAATCGTCTGGGATGTAGAATCGACTCGGACGGACTGTCGCATCTGTCCGCGAGGAGTCGAGGATCTCGATCGGGTCGCCACTGGAGCCGTCGAACGGAAGGGTGACACTCTCGCCAGTGAGCGCGGAGAACAGCGAGCCGAACGCCTTGTCGATGTCCGCTCGGTTGAGTTCGTCGATTATCAGCCACTCGTTTGCAGGTGTCCCATTCGTATCAGCCTGAAAGCGGTCAAGCACGACACCGGGCTGGAATTCGAGCGTGTTCTCAGCGGTCGTCTGATAGCCGCCCACGGTATCGAACGTCGACCAGTCAGCGGACGCAGTCACGATCTCGTAATCGCTCTCGCCGACGGTCGCCTCACACACTTGCCGTGCCAGTTTCGTCTTCCCTGTCCCTGGCGGGCCGAAGAGCAAGACATGGTTCCCACTCTCAAGAGCGCGCTGAACGCGTGACTCGATGTTCTCCCACTCCTGTTTGGGGAAATACAGTGGCCCCGTGTCGACAGTAACCCCCTCTGAGAGCGACGCCAGATCGTCGGTGTGGTCGCTGTACGTGACCTGTGACCCGAGTTCGAGGATTCGATCGTACTCTGCCTCAGTGAGTTGGGTAATCACGTGATTGTTGGCGGTCTGCACGATCTCACTCTCGGACAATTCGGGGTCGTCAGCAACCTGTGCCCAGTGTGCGCCATCGAGGGCGGCGTCCCACTCGATCGTAATGCCCTCAACCTCTTGGCCGTGCTCTTCCGAGAATTCTTCGTGGAGTCCTTCGGAGACGTGGGCTTGTGCGACGATTGCTCTCGTCGGCGCCACCTGATAAAGAAGCACCTTATCACCTGGTCGGGCGAGCTTGTATGCCTCGAGATTTAGCCGTGGAGACCCGGAGGGACTGATCATCGCATAGAACGCCGTGGCGCCATCCTCATGGCGGAACGTTTCCTCGTTCACCCAGAAGTATCGTGTCGACGAATCCGGTCGGTCGATGGGTGTTAACTCTTCGAGTGCTAAGATCGTCTCGTACTCGTCCGGAGAGAGTTCGAACAGGCTCCCCTGTGCTCGATTCCGAATCGGAGAGGCTTCTTCGAGGTCGGGAAGATCGGTGAGTTGCTCCCACGTAATCGGTTCCACTTGTCGATCGTACTGAATCGTGATTCCGTCGATTGCCCCGCCATACTCCTCTTTCGTCTCTTCGTGCAGTCCCTCGACGATCGTGCCCTCGGCGACGATGGCCTTTACGGGATTCGACTCGTAGAAAACGACCCGGTCGCCGGGTGTGGCGGACTCAAATGCGCCGACGATACGCCGCCTGTTCCCGTTCGAATTGGTGGCAGTGTAAAATATCTCACCACCGTGCGCGATGCTGTCGACCGACCAGATATCGGGGTTCGCAGTAATCCAGTAGTAGTCCGGGGCAGTCACTTCCTCAAGGAGGTGCTCGGCTGCGGCGTCGGTCAGACGACTCAGATAGGTCTGCGTGACCTTCCCGTTGCTGTCAAGTGGGTAGTATTTCTCGCCGCGGACATCGTCACGCATCAAGTAGTCGCGTACCTCATCGATCGATCGCGGTTCGTCGAATCGTTCGAAGTCAACGTCGACACGATAGCGGTTCTCTCCGTTTTGCTCAAGCTCAGATGCTTCTGTGGTGACGGTCGAATATCCGATGATCTTGGGGCGGTGATAGTGAATCACCGTATCGCCAACATCGAGTACCGTGAGGTCGTGGTGCCAGACATCGTCGATAGAGGCTTCCAGATATCCGTTCTCGATCTCGTCTCGGTTCGTTTGGGTCACCCAGTAGACCGACGACTCCCCCTCCGATGGCTGCTGTTTTATTTCGAGAATTGTCTCGTACAGTTCGATAGCTGCTTCGGATGATTCCTCTTCGAGACTCTGTTCGTCGACTTTATCGATGATATTGAACAGCTGGTCGACCTCTAATCGAATCGGGACGGTGACGCCGTGGTCCGCGTCCCTCGTCACGTAGCCGACAAGACGCTCGTACGTTGCGAGGAATTCGGTGAAATACTGCTCGCCTTCGGCGTACGAACGGGGATTTTCATAGCCGAAGAACGTGAGCCCGTTCGTTGATGCAGCGTTCAGTATGGGGTGGTCGTCAATGTGGAGAGAGCCGAAGAGTTCTCGGACAGTCGTCCTCCCGCCCAGAGTCTCCTCCCATCGAACGTTGTACTGGTCGGCATCGCATATCTCCTCAATAAGACTCGCGAGGTCGTCGATAGACCCACTCCACTTATTCAGAATCTGGGTCGCTTGCCCTCCCTGGATTGCGGAATGCATCTGGCTCCACATCGCTTTGAACCGCTCGGGTGTGGGGTTTGCAATGAACTCGTCGGCACGTTCGGGGATCACATCGGTCCGGTTGTGCCCCTCTAGGTCAAATTCGGCACCTGATGGCGTCGTCTGCACGACTTCTTGCCACTGCTCAAGGATTTTTCGTTGCTCAGCTGTCAGTGACGGACCCAGAATCTCATTCTTGACTAAGGTAGAGTACACCCGGTCGATGTCGCCGTCGTCCGGACCATCTGCTGAACTCACTGTACGCGGCGGTGCGTAGCTAGTGGGATAGCCTAGAGCCCGATTAACGGTCCCTCTATCGTACCCCTCCGTCGGATTGTACCATCGGTCCCAGTCGACTGAGACGTGATACTCCGTACTCTCACCACTAGGAACCACCTTTCGATCTGAATCTGTGATTGCTGATCCATCCCATGGCGCCTCAACAGTCCCTGCAGCGATGTACTGTCCAGAGGGCTGGTCGTACAGGAAGATACGATCGCCAGCATCAAGCCGACGGAGCTGTTCGCCATATTCTTCGGCTCCATACGTCACTACGACACCGAGTTCCTCGAATAACTGAGAGAAATCGATATTCGACTCGTGCTGTCGATTCGAGTGGATTAGGTACGTCTCAGACATTGCCGCTCTGTGAACAGTCGAATATTGTAACCATAAAACCTACCAAGAAATTCTTCGTGACTCCCTGATATAATATGCGCCGTTTCGATCTGAAATAGGACTTCCAAATTATTGGAGTAGTGGAGCATCAGTATCCCTCTCACTGCGTATGAATGCGTAATCCTGTTGCTGGATACTTATAAAGACAGGCCCGATTTCAGTATAAACTTTAAGTGGATAGCAGAAGTGAGTCTTAGATATGGAAAAGATCGCGAATATGACTTCGGACGGTGGATCGAAACTCACTCTTGATATTCCTGCCCAGGAGCCAAATCTCTTCAAGAGCAAGGCAGTCCACGAGATACTCTCATTTTTAACTCGATATCACACCGACGAATTTTCTATCACGGAACTCGGTGACGCCGTGGACTACTCCCAACCAACTATCTCGAAGGCCGTCGATATATTGGTTGCCAACGACCTCGTCGTCGCCCAGCGTGAAGGAAACGCGAAACAGGTACACATCAATCGTGGCCGATTATCACGCTCAGACGACCCTTTCCTCCAAATCCCGCAACCCGAATTCCACAAGCCGGTCCGCACAGCGGTCAATAAGCTAATCGAGAAGCTTGAGGACGTCGTCGGTATCGTCCTATACGGTAGTGTAGCTCGAGGAGACGCTGACCGGCGCAGTGACATCGACCTGTGGGTGCTCATTGAAGAAGACCGGATGGCAAACCAACGAACTGCGAACCGCGTCCGTCAAGACCTCGAAGACCACGAATTCGACACTGGCCGATACGCATACGATATCGATGTCGAATCGCTTCCAGCCGTCCCGAACTATACTGATGAACTCCAAGACGTACTGAGTGACGGGCTCGTCGTTCACGACACGGAGAAATTCGAGAAAGTCCGGAAGATGGTGTTCCACGGTGATCTCGATGAGTAGGGAGTCCGACCCGCAAGCCATCACGGACGCGCTCGACGCAGCGATTGACACATTCAACGAGGAAGGCTACGGCGTCCCCACACGAGAGGAGGGAATCGATTCAGACGCCGACTGGAAAACACAGCTGACGAAAGCCTGCCGACTACTGGCCGCTGTCGAGAACATCGCCGACCAAGGCTTCTATACCGCAACCATCGAATTGTGCTTCGGCGCAACCGAACGATCCGTCGAAGCATATGCGTTAGCCGAAGGTGGCGACAACCTCAATGACTTCCACGACCACACATCCTGCTACGACCGCGCAACCGATCTTGGCCTCCTCTCAGACACAACAACTCGTGAATTCCGACGACTGTACGACACCAACCGCACAGACAGTTACTATGGTGGCCGACGCCCGACAGAACGCCAAGCAGACACCATGCAACAACTAGCTCAAAACGTCCACGAACACGTCACAAATCAGATTAGGGAAGGTGGCGTCTGCGTCTGCAACTCATCGGACTGATGGCCCCATAAACACATACGAATTAGGTTCCTTTCCAAACAACCGCTTTGGCCTCTCTTGGACTGACTCCGACTATAATTCTTCATTATTCGGATTCCCTTCCATCAGCCTGGCTACCAGTAGCTGTGATGAATCTCGCCGTCTCATAAAACTCGAAATATAACCCTCGTCTGCGTGTTAACCAACAAATCTGCTTCCATCAACCCGTTCTGTTGGTTAAGATTGCGATAGGTGTCGCTGAAGTTCTCCCGTCGACTTGATCGTGAAGAAGCCTGAATCCGCTTCCTCACCGTCCCTGGATTCTCCGGATAATACCGATGCCGACCGAGTGAGCCGGGTAATAAGTTCATCTCGAACCCTTTTGCGGCTTACGATGGTCTTCTGCCACCCCAATCGGTCGTCGAAGTGCCGCTTCTGAAACGTTTCACCGACGTCGTCGACGCTGATGAACTGAGTCCGCTTCACGCCTACACTACTCGTAGAGACGTACTCGGCACCGACGTCTTCGTGGGTGAGTTCGACGAGTGCGCACTCGACAAGTGAGACGATGGCGGTCGGACTTCTATTGTGGGGGAGCGTTAGTTCGAGATTTGCCCATGGTTCGTCACTCGGTTGCTCAGTTTGCTCGTCAAGGAGTCGTGATTGTTGTTGCTCATATTCAGAAGACATGGTTGTTGAGTGGGTACTTACTACAGCCCCTCGCCCCTCTCGGGGGCGACAAACTCCACCGCGAATCGAGCCATCATCTGATGAATGAATTCGGATATACTTGCTGTAGACATTCGCCGTTTGATGGCCTCTCGGCTGGAGTGAGCCAGCGGCGTTTGCACCGGTGTACCCTAGCCTTCCTTTGGATAATTCAGGAGGTGCAGAGAGAGATAAAACCGTCTTAAATTCAATAATAGGGCCGTCGGGCTGTTTTCAGGCGGGGAAAATCCCCTCGACGAACTTCAAGACACGGTTTTCCGGAGCAATTGTGCTTGACGAGGTAGTGAGAACCTCGAATTCGAGAGAATCAGCGTCACATCTTGGTCGCACTCGACAACAACAATCTCCAGCAGTTGACGATGGTTTGCTGCGACTCGTGGAGAACTTATTCATTTTGGTCGAAAACAGGCTATACAGGGGCTGAAAAGTGCATGACGGGAATTGTGATTCAGCGATTGAGAATTCCGACAGAGCCGTTTGATCACACCCGATTGGTTCCCAGCAGAGCTAGAACTCTTCGCCGGTAGATTCGGCCTCATCCAGTTGGTCGTACATCTTATCTGGGAAGGGGAGACTCCCCCAGATTGAGTATGGACACTGATCTTGTCCAATGCAGTACCGCTGCATATCGTCATTATCGCAGTTCATTGGAAGCGGGGTGGTGCCTCCGATCGTGTTCGAGAACTCGTAGCGAATCTGGTAGTCGGTAACCTGTTCGTCGTACCACGGCCACCGCGAAAAGACATCCTTGAGGTCTGCGACAATTGTCTCAAGGTCGCTATCTTGGTACTGTGGCAGCCACATTACCATCCGGGCGAAGTTGTACAGGTCCTTCCGGACTGGTTTCTTCTCGTGGAGGCGTTCGGCCATGTTCGCCATACAGGGGAGTTCAAACAGGTCTTCGATTGACTCGACAGTAAGGGGTTGGACGCCACGCGAGGACTCCTGAATCCGATAATGGTTCGTATTTCCGTGCTGTCGGATAGTGAGGCTCCGGTGGTCGCGCTGGGATGCAAGGAGATTTCCAAGACTACGGGGACTCGAGATGCGATTACACACGTCCCGTTTCCAGTCCGTTTCCGGGTCGTACGCCTCCACTGCTTCAAACAGCTCCTTCGCCGAGTGGAACTCTCCCAGCGTGGTGACTTCGTCTGGAGTATCTTGAATCGCGTCTCGAAGCACACGGATTGTTCGTTCCCCTGGGTTCCAGTCTCGCCAGATTCGTTCGTGGTGTCCCGTCTCGATGAAGCGGTCGATGCGCTTTGTGATGGCCGACTCATTCGTCGTCAGCCATGTGAGCTGGTCTTCCGAGAGGTTTTCCTCCTGGACTCGCAGAAGCTTCTTGAACGCGCGTTTAGCGTACTCGCGATACTTCGTATCGAAATCACCGACTGGCACGTAGAGCCGGTTATTCTTGACGCGAGTGAGCAGTTCTCCGGCCTCTCCTGTCTCGGTGTCGGCGTGAACGAGACAGTCCCTCGACGCCGCAGCCATCGGGATTTCGAGATACAACCCCTCACCGAACTCGGGCATCTCCTTGATCCCTGTACAAACGCGACCGGGGTGCGGTCCGTCCTCTCCAGGGTCTTTCGCGTACAGTACCTCTGCGATATCCTGTTGGAGACTCCCGTCACCGAATTCTCGAAGGAGGGAGGCGAGGTTGTTGACGTAGAGGTCGCGAATATCGTAGAGGACCTGTACCTTCCGCGGCGGGGCGTGCTCGAACTTCGGGTGTGCCTTGACGCAGATCGCGCTCAATGTCGCGAGGACGGCGAGCGTTCCGGGCTCGTCGACGAAGGGCTCCTCTGCGGCATTGGCCCTGATGTCTTCTTTGAACGCTGCAGTCCCGAATCGCTCGAGGTCGTTCAACAAATCTTCTGGTTGGTCTTCACCGTCGACGATGTAGCGATTGTAGCCTCGTGTGAACAGCTGGTTAATGCGTGTCGTGCCGTATTCAAGCGGGAGCGTCGCAACGCGGTAGGCGGTACGCTCGTCCTCGACAGGTGTCGACTGACTCATGACTGGATGACCCCCGGTGTTGCAGACTGAACGTCGAAGTTCGGGCTATCTATCGGCATGACGATACTGCAGACGTCAGCATGCAACGAGTAGGGGAGCCGGGCGACTCGCCGACGGTCGGCAGTAACCACTGGGTCGATGGGGATCTCGTAGGTGTCTTGCAGAAGGTCGTTCAGCACTTCTCGACTCTTGGCGTCGTACCGATGGGCGGGGTCAGTATCGAGGAGATAGACGTGAACGCCCTGGCCGCTGTACACCACCATCGTCTCCTTGGCGTTGAAGTCGTCCTCGAAGATATCCCGCACCTCGAAGCCGTACTCGATGGCCCGTTCGATATCCTCAAAGGCATACGGATACCCCTTGGGAGCGGCGTCGAGGATCCCTGCGGCGTTGAGGAGCGCATCGTCGTCCCGATCGTCGACGTCCTCCGAGACCGAATCCGCTGCTCGGTTCCTGGCGATATCTTTCGCGTCGATGTCGACGAGGAGGACCCAGGGCCGCTCCCAGTGATCCAGCGCGTAGTAGACTGCATCAGGACACGGGTCTGGTTTGTCAAGCAGGTCGGGATCTGTGAGCGCGAAGTTACTCCGACCGAGTGGATCATTCCGTGCTGGATGGTGGACGAACTCGAGGACGTCGTCGAACTCGTGGAACGCTGCCGTGGTCCGCTCACCCGAGACGTTCGTCTGCCACGTATCTCGTCGAATGAAGTCCTTGTCTGGGACTCCGTCTTTCCGTACCGGGTGGGATTCCCGAAACGCAAGCGCGTACTGTTTCGGTCCCTTCGCTGTAATGAACGACGGGAGCTTGTCGACGTACGAGGGGAACTCCTCCGTGTAGTACCTGTAGATCTCCTCTCGAGTTGCGTGACGCCACGTCATGTGTTCAACTCCTGGTCGAGTTTGTTGAAGCTCCGAATCGTCGTCAGCCCAGCTGCGTCGAACGATTCAACAGCCTCTCGAATGTCCGAGAACGACCGGGCTGCACGCCCGCTCACACTGCTCTCTATTCGATCGGCCTCTGAGAGATAGTCCAGCACCTCGACGGCTGTCTCGCGTCTGTTGAACGCCCAGACAGCGTTTGCATCCACCGCACTCTGCTTGTCGTAGTCGTCGACCG
>Ga0208135_100543_pt1 | contig 21807 bp, 20 predicted proteins | sample AntDeeMetag02WF5_FD_184757 | JGI IMG/M metagenome (GOLD analysis project Ga0208135, IMG submission 184757) | Saline lake microbial communities from Deep Lake, Antarctica - Antarctic Deep Lake Metagenome 02WF5 (SPAdes) (version 2) | ecosystem: Environmental > Aquatic > Non-marine Saline and...
AAGCGACCCGGGCGACGGAGCGCGGGGTCGATAGCGTCGACGCGGTTCGTCGCCGCGATGACGGTCACGTCGCCGCGCTCCTCGAGGCCGTCCATCAGGCTCAGGAGCTGTGCGACGACACGCCGCTCGACCTCGCCGGTGACGTCCTCGCGCTTCGGGGCGATGGAGTCGAGTTCGTCGATGAAGATGATGGCCGGCGACTCCTCTTTAGCGTCCTCGAATATCTCTCTGAGTTGCTGTTCGGACTCGCCGTAGTACTTGGAGATAATCTCCGGGCCCGCGATGGAGAAGAAGCTCGCGGACGTCTCGTTGGCGACGGCCTTCGCGAGCAGCGTCTTCCCCGTGCCCGGCGGCCCGTGGAGCAACACCCCCTGTGGCGGCTCGATGCCGAGCTTCTGGAAGATCTGGGGGTGTTTCATCGGGAGCTCGACCATCTCCCGGACGCGCTGGATCTCGCTCTCGAGGCCGCCGATGTCCTCGTACGTGATGCCGCCGCCGGTGCGCTCGAAGCCGCTGATCGGCTCCTCGCGCAGTTCCACCTCGGTGTCCTCGGTGACGAGACAGACGCCATCGGGTTCGGTCTCGACGGCGATGAGCGGGATGGCCTGTCCCGGCGACCGCATGAAGGGGTGGTTCGTGCTCGACATCACCGGGACGATGTCGCGAGCGACGACCGGCCGCTTCAGAATCTGGCGCTTGACCATTCCGGCCGCGTCGGAGCCGAACTGGACACTCGCCTCCTCCGGGGGCGCGAGCACGAGACGGTCGGCCTTCTCGGCCTCGGCCTTCCGAATCTTGACGCGTTCGCCGATGCCGACGTCGGCGTTCTGGCGCGTGAAGCCGTCGATGCGGATGGTGTCCGTGTTCCAGTCCTGCCGGTCGGCACGCCACACCTTCGCGGCAGTGGTTTCGGCACCCTCGATCTCGATGATGTCACCCGGGCTGAGCTTCAGGTGCAGGAGCGTGTCGGGGTCGAGGCGGGCGATACCCCGCCCCGAGTCGTTGGGGTAGGCTTTCGCCACCTCGAGTTGAACTTCGTTCATGATTGAAGACTGCGGGATTGTCTCGGAATCCGGCGCCGTCACGGAAGTACTTTCCGCCGACCGGTTCCGCCCGCGGTTGCTACCTAGTAACACGCCCTACCTGAAAGACGTGGCGCATCCCGTCCGTCCTGCCGCAGTCCGCCTCTTGTACCCGATGGAACGACATTCGGCAAACGGAGGTGTTACGTCTCGCGGTGCTCGTCGAGCGCCTCCTCCAGCGTGAGTGTTCCCGTCGCCACCTTCCGGGCGAGCTCCTCGGTGATGGTGCGGTTCTCCTCGCTGGCCTGCCGCGAACGGCTCTTGATGACCTGTATCTCGCCAGCAGTCGGTTCGATGCTGCGCCCCTCTATCTCCTCGCCGGTCATCAGCGCGATGTTCACCGCCGCGAGCACGTCGCCCATGCCCCGGGCGCCCGGGCCGAGCGACGGCGTCGTCCCCGTCTCGTCGACGAGTTCGACGCGCACGTCGTCGAGTTCGTCGACGATCTTCGCCCCTGTCAGCCGCGCCCCGTCGCCGATGCGGACCACTGCGTCATCGCTGCCCGCGACCTCCTCGGCGACCACCTCGGCCGCCTGCTCGGCCGGCACCTGGAACGCGCCAACGACGATGCCGCTCCGCAGGACAGCGATGCCCGGGCGCGTCCCCGGATCGATGCCGACGACGGTCCGTCCGTCGCCGCCGCGGACGTGCACCAGCGCTTCCTCGACCGCGAGCCGCGGGTCGTCTGCCTCCGCAACCACCACCGGGACGTCTACGTCTACGGCTTCACCGGCGGTCACGAGCACGTCTGCCTCAGCCGGCAGCGCGTCGCCGGGTTCGACGGTTGTGAACTCGACGTCCCGGTCGCGCAGCTCGCCGACGACCTCGTGGTACACCTCGAAGTCCGCCGTGGCGACGACGATCACTGTCCGGAACTGGGTGCCCCGGGCGCAAAACGCTTACTCGGCGCGAGCGACCCGAGAATACTTTGCACGGGACGCGCCAATAGCCGCGCAGTGAGCGACGACACCCACGTCTCGACCGGCTGCGACCCGCTCGACGACCTGCTCGGCGGCGGCATCGAACGCGGCACCGTCACGCAGGTGTACGGCGCACCCGGCGCGGGGAAGACGAACGTCGCGCTGTCGACCGCTGTCGACGTCGCCGCCGAGGGTGGGACGGCCGTCTACATCGACACCGAGGGGCTCTCCGTCGAGCGCTTCGACCAAGTGCTCTCCGCGCGCACGGACGACGAGGACGCCTCGGCCCGCATCGTACTCTCTGCGGTCCACGACTTCGAGGAGCAGGCCGAGGCGGTCAAGGACGCCGCCGACTTCGCCGAGCGCGCGGACCTCATCGTCCTCGACTCCGCGACCGGCTTCTATCGCCTCGAGCGCGACGACGACGACCACGGCGAGGCCCTCCGGCAGGTCGCCAGCCAGGTCACCCACTTGCTGTCGCTCGCGCGGAAACACGACCTCGCGGTCATCATCACGAACCAGGTGTTCACCGACGTGGAGAGCGACAGCGACCGCGTGCGTCCGCTCGGCGGGCACACGCTCTCCCACTGGACGGGCGTCGTGCTGCGAATCGACCGGTTCCGTGGCGGCAACCGGCGTGCCACCGTCGAGAAACACCGCGCCCAGCCGGAGGGCGGGCAGGCCCGCTTCCAGATCACCGAGACCGGCATCGAGGGCGTCGAACAGCACTGAGAGCGTAGCGCCAACCCGGGAGCGAAGGTTTCCCGACGCTGGCCGATGCAGCAATCAGCGAATGTGGCGTCCGTAGGGTTCAGTACAGGCGAACGGGCCCGTCCTCTCTCGACTGCAGTTACTCGTCGTCACCTTCTTTCGCAACTGGCAGAGTGAGTGAGAATGTAGTTCCCTCGCCGGGTGCCGAGTCGACGCGGATGTCGCCGCCGTGGCGTTCGACGATGCGCTCGACAAGCGCCAGCCCGATTCCCGTCCCCGAGACGTCGTGACTCTGAGCGCTCTGGAACACCTCGAAGATGCGCTCCTGGTCCTCGGGGTCGATGCCGAGGCCCTCGTCGCGGACCGACACCACCCACTCGTCGTCGGCCCGTTCGGCGGTAATCTCTATCTCCGGTGGCTCCTCGCCGCTGTAGTCAATGGCGTTGTCTACGAGGTTCTGGAACACCTGGCGCAACTGCCCGGCGTCACCCTCGACGGTGGGGAGGGGTTCGTGGGCAATTTCGGCGTCGGTCTCCTCGATGCGCACCTGTAGGTCGTCGAGGACGTCCGCGAGTACGGCGTCGAGGTCCACTGGTTCGAACGGGTCCCCTCGCGTCTCGACGCGGGAGTACTCTAACAGCCCCTCTGTCATCTCCCGCATTCGGTTGGCACCGTCGACGGCGAACTCGATGAACTCCCGGCCGTCGTCGTCGAGTTCGTCGGCGTACCGTCTCTCGATGAGTTGCAGGTAACTGGAGACCATCCGCAGGGGCTCCTGGAGGTCGTGGGACGCCGCGTACGCGAACTGCTCGAGACGTTCGTTCGACGCTTCGAGTTTTCGGTGGTACTGTTCGCGTTCGAGTTCGTAGCTCACCCAGTGGCCGAGGAGTTCGACGAACGCAACCTGCCAGTCCGAGAACTCCTCCGACCGCGACTCCATGTCGTAGAAGCAGAAGGTGCCGTACACCTCGTCGCCGACAGTGATCGGCGTCCCGAGGTAACAGGAGATTCCCCACTCGGCATTGCCGGCGCGGTCCGCCAACTCCGGAGCGTCCTCGTCGACGTCTGCGAGTACGAGCGTCCGGTTCGTTCGCACGGCGTGTTCGCAGTTCGTCGAGTCGAGGGGGACCGAATCGCCAGCCTCGACGTCGGCGTCGTCGGGCCCCACGACGGCCTCGAAGAGGTACTCGTTGGCCGCATCGTCGACGCGGGAGAGCGTCCCGTAATCCGTCCCCAGCGCCGAGCGAACCACGTCCAGCAAATCGTCGACTTTCTCGCGAAACGAACGGTCGGGGTCCGCGATCAACTCGGTTGCTTCCTGTAATGCCTTCCCCTGCACACGGAGTTCCCGCTGGCGCTCCACGTTGTCCGTGGTGTCCCGGAAGTAGACGGACAGACCCGACTCGGAGGGGTACGCGCGGACCTCGAACCAGGCGTCCAGCGGTTCGGGGTAGTACTCCTCGAATGTAACCGTCTCCTGGTCCTGCACCGCCTGCTCGTACTTCGGTTTGAACTGCCGTTCGGTCGCTTCCGGAAACGCCTCCCAGATGTTCTCGCCGACTAGCTCCCGTCCCTCCGGGTTGATGACCTCGTGGGCGCGTTCGTTGAGGTAGGTGAACCGCCACTCGTCGTCGAGCGCGAAGAACGCGTCCGATATCCGGCCGTAGATCTCCTGCAGTTCGCTCTCGGCGCGTTCCGTTTCGATGGCGGAGACGAGGACGTTGGCGACGCTCTGGACGAAGTTCGCGTCGGCTTCAGTGAACGTCCGCTGGTCGGTCGCGAACGTTCCGAGGACGCCCCAGGGGTTCTCGACCGGGCCGATTGGGACCGTGATGCCGCTGACGACGCCGTGGTCGACGAGCAGGTCGTCACCTGGGAAGCGGTCCTCGGTGCGCAGGTCGTCGACGATGACGGGTTCCTTCGACACCAGTGTGTAGCCAGACTGCGAGTGCCCGGTCGGGACCGTCGTATTGCCGACGACCCCTTCCTCCCAGCCTGTCCCCTGTCGGAGGAAGAACTCAGAACCTCCCGGCAGCAACTCGAAGACGGAGGCGCACTCGGTGTCCAGCGTATCCGCGACCGCCTCGTTCACGTCGACCATCAGCGCGTCGATGTCGTCGGATTCCAGTGCCCGCTGGCCGAGTGTGGCGAGGGCCTCCTGATCTCGAACCCGAGAACTGGAGTTACCCTCGGTGGGGGTCTCCTGTCCCATTCACCGGAACTTGCCGGTGAACGCAGTAAAACATGGTGGTGCTTTGCCTAATTGGTTGTCCAGCCAGCGTGGCGTACGCTGTCCCGGCCTCTGTACTGCGTCGGCACTGCCCGAGGGAGACGTCTGGGGGCGTGGTGAACGCCGCGACGTCCCTATCGCGGGTTACTGGCTGCTCACGGTGAGCGGCTCGTCAGGAGACTGCTCAGCGCGCTCCCCACTCGTAGCCGGGGCGACTCCGTCGACTGCACGCTCTGGTAGAGCCCCCTGGCGGCCTTCCCACCTGGCGGCCACTTCTTCACGCTGAAGTACTGCTCGAGGCTCGGCCCGAACTTCGCCTTGTACGAGTAGATGCGCTCGTGGTTCGCCCCCATCAGGTCGAACGACGTCAGCCCGCGGTCCATCGCGTCCCGGCAGACCCGCCACTCGAGGAGGTCGTTGACCGGAATCGGCGCGTCGGTCTTCCCGTTGGCGATCCAGGCGCCCGCGGTGTCCGCGGACTCGACGTCGATGAGGCCCCCCGCGAGTTCGCCGTCGATTCGGCAGACGTACGGCCGGATGGCCCCCTTGGGGAGGCGGTCGGCGAGTTCGCTGACGAACGCCGACGTGACCGGGTAGGATTCGCCCTGTTCGCGGTGGCGTTCGCGGGTCATCTCGACGATCTCGCTGATGGCCCGCGGCCCGCCCTCGGTGATCTCGTAGTCCACGTCGTCGTACTCCTTCCGGAGTTTCCCACGGAGGTCGGAGCTGAACCGCTGTAACAGCTCGTCGGGGGACGCGTCGAGGTCGACGACGTACGTGTACCTGGGTTCGACTTCGTAGTCGTTCCAGTGGAACGGGCGGGAGTCCTCGTAGCCGAGCGTCGTCCTGAGGTTCCAGTACTGGGGCGCCTCACGCTGTTCGACCCACTCGATGGCCGCCTCGATGAACCGGCGGTGGCGCCGGTCGCGCTTGCGCCGCTTCAGCTTCCCCATGTTCAGCCGGAGCGGTCCCAGGTTGTACACCCGCAACCCCGGCGGCGGGGAGTAGGCGGCCGTCATCGGCCCCTTCGAGACGGTGAACACCGGGAACAGCCCGACCGGCTCCTGCCCCTTGAACCCGGCGAGAGGGTGGAGGGTGGCGGCACTGTGGTTTTCGAGGGTCTCTAGGGCTTCTATCCGGTGGAACGGCGTGCTCTCGGGGGCCCGTTCCACCAGGTCGTTCCACTGTTCGTCGTCGTCGAGAGGGCGGATGTCAATGCTCATTGTCGTCCAGATAACCGAGGGCCGCGAGCCGTTGCTCGACGCCCTCGTCCGCGGTTTCCGTGGTTGCTGCGCCGTCGAATGCCGAGTACGCCTCGGACTGCTGCGGGTCGACGATGCGGAGCGGCTCCCCGTCCATCGTCTCGCTGGGCGGGACGCCGAGCGACGAGAGCACCGTGGGCGCCACGTCGAAGAGGTGTGCACCGTCGAGCGTCGCGGAGTCGTCGATTCCGTCCCCGCGCGCGGCGACTATGCCGTCGCGCTTGTGGTTCCAGGGCTGGGGGACCGGTCCGAACGTGGCGCCGCTCAGCAGCGACGACATGTGGTGGTTGAACTCGTCGGGCACGAGGATGACGTCGGCGGCGTCCTCGGTGTACGGCCCGTCGAAGTACACCTCCCGCGGGACGACGTCCTGGAACACCGGCTCGCCGTCGGGGGTCCGGGCGGCCGACAGCTCGTCGATGAGGTCCTCGCGGACGCTGTCGTACCGCTCGGGCGGAACCACGCCCGACGGCTCCCGGCCCTCGAGGTTGATGCGAACGCCGAGTTCGGTCCGCGAGCGCATGTAGGCCGTCGAGCGCTCGAAGTCGACGCTCTCCGTCGCGGCGCGCACCGCCTGGGACGGGACGTGGTCGAGGACGAGGTCGGTGAGCCCCAGTCGGTCGACGACGGCGCCCATGCGCTGGCTCGTCAACCCGAACTTCGCCGCCACCTGGAGGAGCCGTTCGTAGCCCGACTGCTCCGCGCTCTCGTCGCCGTCGATCGACGCCGGGTCGACGTTCCCCCAGGTCGGCATCCCGCCCTCTCCACCTTTCGTCTCGACGTAGCCGCGCTCGCGGAGGAACTCGTTCGCCCGGAACTCGTAGCCGGTGTACTCGCCGATGCCATGGTCGCTCACGACGATGACCGTCTCGGGGTCGTGGGCGTCGAGGATCTCCCCGACCTGTTCGTCGACGGCCTCGTACACCGCCCGGACCGCTTCGGGGTCGCCGTCCCGTTCGTGGAAGACGCTGTCCGTCTGCTGGAACTGGACGAACCCGAACGCGGGGTCGAACTGGTCGACGAGGTAGCGGAACGCCTCGCCGCGCATCTCGGTCAGCCGCCGATACCACGCTAGCTCCTCGTCGCCGCTCGCGTCGGACGGAGCGTACATCCTGTACTCCCCCAGTTCCGCCTCGAGTTCGTCGAGCAGTCCCTCCGGGTGGCACTTGGGCGACTCCGGGGCGGTGTAGCCGGGCACGAGGGCGCCGTCGAACTCCCGGGGTGGAGCGGTCACCGGGACGTTGACCACGACGCTCTCGAGGCCGCGCTCGGAGAGCAGTTCCCAGATGGCGTGCTCGCGGACGTGGCTCCGGTTGACCACGTCCCAGTCGTAGCCATCGAAGGTGAGGAAGTCGAAGACGCCGTGCTTTCCGGGGTTGGCGCCGGTGTACAGCGAGGGCCAGGCGCTCGGTGTCCACGGCGGAACCTGTGACTCCAGCGGTCCCGCCACCCCCTCACCCAGCAGTTCCCCGAGCACCGGGAGGTGCCCCTCGGCGATCAACGGCTCGACGACGGGGAGACAGGCGCCGTCGAGACCGACGAGGAGTGTCCGCAGTCCGTTCGTATCGTGCCGACTCACGGTCTTGCGTTCGCCGACACGAGCCATAGTTATGGAGCGGATTCCCGCACACGCCCGAACCTGTCACCTGGGGCAGGATACTCCGTCCTTCATCGACCCTACTGGTGCCCAGGGACGGGATTTGCGGGCGTCTCGCGTGTCACGAAGTCACCTGTTAACGGTGGCTAGCCACGTCGTACCTCGGACGAATGGGGGACAGATACCTGCGCGAGTGGGATCTGACAACCGTCGAGCGCGGCCCTGCGTTCCGGCCAGAACCGGACCATCGGTAGCCGTGCGCCTCGACTGGCGAGCAATCAAAGCGTGGGTCGACAGCAGGCGGACGAGCCGCGACTGGCCGCGAGAACGAGCGACGCGCACTCCTGGTGACGTAGGCAGTTACCGCGAGCACTGCGGACGAAGAAGCGCCGACGGAACCGAGCTACAGTTCGTTCAGCTTCCGGAGGAGCTGGCCCTTGTACTCCTCGTCGTGTTCGATGCCCTTCAGTTCGAGCACGTTCCGCTCGAGTTTGTCGAGGGCGACGTAGAAGGCGTTGTCCGCGCCGTAGCCCTCGCCGGTGCCGGCGACCTGGCCCTTGTTCGTGCGGAGCCGAATCTGGGCCTGGATGAGGGGGGTGCCGCGGAGCTTCTCCTTGTGCTTGTGGAGGCGAACGTGGGCGTGGTGGACGTTCATCTCGCTGTACTTGCCCGCGACCTGCTCGATGCGCTCCTGGACCTCCTGGCGGGTGAGCGCGTCGAGCAGCTCGATGTTCGTGATCTGGACGTCGAGGTGCTCCTCCTCGGTGTAGGAGAGCGCGCGCAGCACGTCCGTCTTGGTGAGGATGCCACCCACCACACGGTCGTCGTTCTCGGGGGTGACGACGAGGCCGGAGTAGTCGTTCTCGAGCATCTCGGCGACGGCGTCGCGAACGCTGTCCGCGATGGAGGTCGTCGCAACGGGACTGGACATCTCGTCGTAGACCGGGAGGTCGAGCAGGCGTTCCATCTCGCCGCTGCGGTCGCCCCGGGTGGTTCGGGTGTTGTCGCGCACGACGAAGTCGACGATGTCGTGGCGGGTGACGATGCCCGTGAGGAAGCCGTCGTCGTCGTCCACGACGGGGAGGCGGGAGACGCCGTGCTCGCGCAGCAGGTTGATGACCCGCCCCATCGTATCGCTCTCCTCGATGGTGACGACGTTCTCGGTGTAGATGTCGCCGACAGTGAGCGCGTCGAGGTTCTCGAGGACGGCCTCGAGGATGGCGTCCTCGCTGACGATCCCCCAGAGGTCGCCCGCCTCGAAGACGGGCGCGATCTTCGTGCCGCCCTCGACGAGCATCCGGGCGGTGTCCCGGACGTCCTCGGTGCGGTCGACCTGGGGCGCGTCGGTCATCAGCGCGGCGACCTTCGTGTCGTCGTCGATGTGCGAGGAGATGAGCTGTCGTTCCGAGATGACCCCCTCGTACTGCCCCGCCTCCGTGACGATGATTCCCTTGGGGTTGTCCTTCTCGAAGATAGACCGAACCTTGCTCAGCCGTTCCTCGGCCTCGACCTCAATGAAGTCGTTAGTCGCGATGGTAGAGATATCCATAGTTCTTCGTCTGGAAGGACACGGACCAGCGTCTTGAACCTTGTTGCGTGCCTCGCGGTCTCGGAGCGCCCTCGTAGAGTTTTAGGCCTGCGGGGCGTAGGCCGGGGCGTGCTCCCCGACATCGGCGCCGTCTTCGGCGACTACACGTACCTGGCGTCGGAGGTGGCGTTCGGTGCGCTCGCGGTCGCCCTCCTCTACCGCGCGGACGCGCTCCGACGTGCCGCGGTCACCGTCGCCGCGCTCTACCCCCTGGCGTACGTCTGGGACTGGTACACCCTCGAGATCGGCGTCTTCGCCATCGAACTCCGGACCGGGGTCGAGTTCCTCGGCATCCCCGTCGAGGAACACATCTTCATGGTCGTCGTGCCGGCGCTCGTCGTCGGCTTCCACGAGACGCTCCACGGCGAGGACTGAAGGCGCTGGCCACCGAACCCGAGACCATGGGCGACCGCGCGTGCTGGCTCGACTTCTGTCCCGACTGCGACGCACAGGTCACCGTCGTCTACGACGAGTGCCCGGACTGTGGTACCAGTCTGGCCGAATCGGCGTCCTGAGACTCCGCCGCTGTCCCTCCCTGCTTCTGCTCGAGAGGAGTGCAACCGTCGAAGTCATGTCACTCAATCCGAACCCATGCCAACCATTAACATCACGAACGACTATTATATATTCATGGCAAAGCGAACGAGTTCGGAGACGGCCCTCGGCGAACCGGTGTTCGGTGAGAGCGAAGGGCCACTCACGTTGCGTGCCATCGGCAGTGCCGTGCTGGGCGGTATCGCCGGACTCGTCGTCATGGCACCGGTCATCGCCGGCATCCCGATGCTCCTCGGCGTCTTCCAAATCGAACCGCTCGCGCAGTTCTCGGACCTCCTCATCGCGAGGGCGGACACGACCCTCGGGTTGGCGTTCTTCGTCGCCGGTGGCGCCTTCATGCTACCGCTGTTCTTCGTCGTGACGGCGACGTTCCTCCCGCCACGCGAACCGGCGTACTTGCGCGGTGCGACTATCGCGATGTTGTTCTGGGTGAGTTTCGTCTTCATCTTCTGGCCCGGGGCGAGCCTCTACGTCGACACCGTGTTCGTCGTCACGACGTTCGCCGCGCACCTGCTGTACGGGACCGTGCTCGGCTACGTAATGATGCGGTTGACGGGGATTCCACACCACCAGGTCTGACCGGGAGAGGTGGCAGGAAACTTATTGATGGTCCGGACGAAACTCTGGTACGATGTAGCATGACAGTGAGTGGCGCCCTGTTGAGTATGGTCGTGATGGGGGTACTGCTAGTCGGCGCGAGCGTCGCTGTCTCGCGACGCTGGCACCACGCTGTGTACACGCCGACGTTCCGTCCACGCGGCGACGCAGCGTCGCCGGTCCCCGGGGGCGGCGTTTCGAGCGAGACCGTGGCGTTCGCTGCGACCGCGGTGTTACTGCTGGTCGCGGCGCTCGCGGTGTTCCTCGACGCCGCCTCGCTGCTCCTCGTCGCTATCGCTCCGACGCTGCTCGCGGCCTTCTTCGCCTGGGGAACCTACCACATCGGGCGGGCACACGGCCTCCCACAGGCCCACTCCGTCGGACTGAGCGCCTGGCTCTTCGCCGTCGTCCTCGTCGGCGTCATCGCCGCGAAACTCCTCTTCGGCTGACCCTACCCACGACTGTCATGACCGACTCAGTCGCTGCCCGGTCGCTCGACGCGCTCTCTCGCAGGTTCTCCCCCGTAGCACTCGCCGTCGTTGCCGCCGTCGTCCTCGCCGAACTCGCGCTCCTCGCGGGCTACCTCGGCTTCACCGGCGCGGAACCGACCAGCGTCCGTTACCTCCTCTACCCGTTCGTCTGGGTGAATCTCGCCGCGTGGGCCGTCTTCACGGTCGCGCCTCCGGACGCCTCGCGGCGCGTTCGCGTCGCCGTCCTCGTTGTCACAGCGGGCTACCTTCTGGTGCTGGCGTACCTCGGCGGCGTGCTCGACGTTACACACCTCGGGCACAGTCACAGCCACGGCGGCCCCCGTGGCCTCGAACTGTTCACGTCGCTCCCGCCCGGGTGGGGCCCGACAGTCGTCTACGACCACGCAGCGTTCACCCTGACGCTCGTCCCCTACAAGGTCGTCGGCTACCTCGCACTGGCCTACCTCGTCTACGTCGCGCTTCTCGACTTCGCCGCGGCCGCGCTCAGCGGCGCGCTCGGCCTGCTCGCCTGCGCCAGTTGCTCGTGGCCGGTGTTCGCGTCGCTGCTCGCCGTCGTTCTCGGCGGCGCCGTCCCGACGACGGTGTACAGTTTCGCAGTCGACCTCTCGACGGCCGCCTTCGTCGCCGCCGTCGTCCTCCTCGTCTGGCGTACGGGGACGCGTGACCCGTCGTGACTTTCCCAACCCTCCTCGCCGTCCTCGCCGTCCTCGTTGCACGGTGGTCCGTCCTGGCTGCTCTCCGGTCGCTGGTAGCCCACGTCGGCGGCCTGAGTGACGCCGCCGGAGCGACCCAGGTTCCGTCCTGGCTGACGGTCGTCACTGGCGGCGTGCTCGTCGGCGCCTCCTTCCTCTTCAACAGTCTGCTGACGGACCACGAGGGCATCCGCGCGGTCAACGGTTGGCGGGCGGTCCTGCCGTCACCCGCCGTGCTGTGGCGCGCCGGCGTGACGCTGTTGTCTGCAGCCGGCGTCGCCGTGCTCGCGCTCGTGCTGGCGGCCAGTGTCCTCGGTCCGTCGACGCCGACGACGAACCTCGCTATCCTCGTCGTCTGGGTGGGGTGGTGGGCGGGCTACGCGATGTCCACCTACCTCGTCGGGAACAGCTGGCCGGCGGTGAACCCGTGGCGGACGCTCGCCCGCGTCCTCCAGACGTCCGGCAACCGCTCGTACCCGGAGCGCTACGGTGCGTGGCCGAGCGTCGCGGGCCTCCTGGCACTCGTCTGGGTCGAGGTCGTCAGCCCGCTCGCCGCGGACCCGCGAGCGCTCGGCGCGCTCGTCGCGGGCTACACCGTCGCGACGCTCGCCGGTGCGGCGCGCTACGGCACCGACACCTGGTACGGCCGCATCGACCCTGTGTCCCGCGTCTTCCGCCTCTACGGCCGCGTCGCGCCAGTCCAGCGGGGGCAGGACGGACTCCAGCTCCGGCTCCCGGGCGCGGCGCTCACCGACCCCGGAACCGACGACGAACCAGGTTCGACGGCGTTCGTCGTCGCGCTCCTCTGGGTCACCACCTTCGACGGACTCGTCGCGACGCCCGCCTGGAACGCCCTGGCCGGCCCGCTCCTCTCGCCGGTCGCCGGCGCCGGCATCGTCGGCGGAGTCCTGGTCGCGCTCTTCTACCTGGTCGCGCTCCTCGCGGGGTTCGGCGGGTTCCTCCTCGCCTACCGGTTCGCGGCCGCTCGCTCCCGGGAGCGGGTCGACAGCTTCCTCGCCCCGTCCGCCGTCGAGCGGTGGTTCGTGCCGTCGCTGTTACCCATCGCCGCCGGCTACCACGTCGCGCACTTCCTGGGCTACTTCCTCACGCTGTCGCCCGCGCTGGTCGGCGTGCTGGCCGCGCCCTTCGGGGGCGTCGACGCCGTCCAGGTCGCGGTGCTCCCGGCCTGGTTCGGGACGCTCCAGTTGGCGCTCGTGGTCCTCGGCCACCTGCTCGCCGTCTGGGTCGCCCACGCGCTCGCGATGGAACTGTTCCCGGGCGTCCTTCGCCCCATCCGGAGCCAGTACCCGTTCGTCGTCGTGATGATGGTGTACACGATGACCAGCGCCTGGGTCGTCGGACAGCCCACGGTCGCCCCCGTCTACTTGTGACTCCAGCACCCACGTCGAGTCGGATGCAGTCTGCCACCGGCGCGGACCGACGCGAGCCCGCAGTCGACGTCGAGACGGCGATCGACGAGGACGCCGTGGCCGCGACGTGTTCGCACTGCGGCCGCCCGTTCGCGGAGACGGCGGCCCGCGACCTGCACGTCGGCGAGGTGCACCCGAAGGCGTGCTCGTCCGCGGAACGCACGGCCTACGAAGCGGCCCGGGAGGCCGAACGCGAGGAACTGTTCTACTTCCACCTGCGCGTCGTCGTGGCGCTTGGCGTCCTCTACGCGCTCACCGTCCTGCTGTACATGGTCGTCCTCGGCAGCGACATCCTGTAGCGCCTCGTTCGTCGGCCCGTGGTCAGTGGTCGCCGGCCGACTCGGGGACCGGCTCCCGCGCGATGGCGGCAGTGAGGCCGCCCACGGCGAGTAGCGCCAGTGCGCCGCCCACGGGCACGAGGTAGTCGACGCCGTGGAAGAACTCCCCGGCGAGCAGCGCCGCGATGCCCACGGTCAGCACGACGACGATGGCGCCGAACACGAGCGAATCACGTCCCATGCTAGCGTGTACGTATCGGCCCAGGTTAAACCTGTGCGGTGGTGGCCTCAGTCCCGTTCTGGGGGTCCTCCGGCCGACTGGTTCACTGCCGTCGCTCCCAGGACGAGGAGCGCCAGTAGCAGCGTCGTCCCCACCCCGGCGGCTACGACCATCGGATGAGATGGCGGGAGGCGGACCGACTGCGCCGTCGCGACGGCGACGCCGACGCCCATCGGCACGGCGAACAGTGCCGCCCACCCCAGTCGTTCGCGCGGAGTCGTCGACGCCGAACGCTGGGTGGTCACGTTATCGAGTACGTCGCCGCGACGGTCAACGCCAGTGCCGCGAGCAGTCCCATGGCGACGAGCGTCGTGACCGACCGCGGCTCCCAGCGGAGGTGCTGGTAGTAGCCGGCGACCACGACGGCCTTCGCGAACGACAGCACCATGATGATTCCCAGCGCCGTCCAGTACGCCATCCCGGCCTGCTCGACGAGCACCTGGACGGTCGCGGAGACGAACAACACGACGTAGATCGCGGTGTACAGTTTGAGCCTGGTCATTGTCAGAGGATGTAGAACAGCGGGAACAGGAACAGCCACACGATGTCCACGAAGTGCCAGTAGAGCCCGAAGTGCTCTATCGGCGCGCTGTCGCCGAGGTACGCGCCGCGCCACGCCCGCGGGAGCATGTACGCCGCTATCAACAGCCCCGTGATGACGTGGGCGGCGTGGAGCCCGGTCGTCAGGAAGAACGTGGACGCGCGCACGTTCGACGACAGCCAGACGCCCTCGTGGAAGAGGTGGTTCCACTCGATGGCCTTGTTGCCCAGGAACCCGAGGCCGAGCACCAGCGTCGTCCCGAGACTGGCGACCACGCCCCACCGGTGTTCCCGCTCGGCGGCCTCCAGGGCCAGCACGACGGCGAAACTGCTGGTCAACAGGAGGTACGTGTTCACGAGGCCGGGCGTGACGTTCTCCGGAATCGGCTCCCAGGCCACCCAGCCCGTGGAGAACCGGAGGAAGACGTACGCGCCGATGAACGCCCCGAACAGGACGACGTCCGACGCGAGGAATATCCAGACCCCGGTCTTGACGTTGCCGACGCCGCCGAACGGCCAGCTCTCCCCGAACGGGCCGCTCGGGCCGTGGAACCGCTCGCGAGCCATCGCGACGAGCGTCGCGAGGACGCCGAGCAGGCCGACGCCAGTCGACGCCGCGTAGACGGTTCCCATCGCCCCGGACGCGAACTGGCCGTTCTGGAAGCCGGAGAGGCCGAACAGTGCGAGGAACGCCGCGACGCCGACGCCGAACGGCCAGATGCTGGCGTGGCTTGGCGCGGGGTCGTGGGTCTCTTCCTGGGCGCGACGGTGCGGGGTCGCGACCTCACCCCCGACCACCTCGGCCGTCCCGGCGCCGTCCGCGACACCGTCGGGCGACCCGCCGTCGGCGACGCTGTCCGCCGCGTCGGACTCGGTGGCGTCCGTCTCCGAGTCGCCGCCGAGGAACTGGAGTCTGCCACCCCCGTAGCTCGGAACGCCGGGGAAGTTCTCCAGGGGCGGCGGCGACGGGACCGCCCACTCGGCCGTCGACGCGTACTCCCAGGGGTTGTCGTCGGCTGGCTCGCCCGCGTACGCCGATACGACCATGTTGTACACCATGATGAGGAACGAGAGGCCGAAGACGAACCCGCCGACGGTCGCGAGCTGGTGCCAGGTCGTCATCCCGGGGTCGTACGCGAAGTCCCGGCGGGGCGTCTCCCACGCCACGAACATCGGGAAGTACAGCAGGTTGAAGCCGACGAAGAAGACGGCGAAGTGGAGTTTCCCGAGGAACTCGTCGTACATCCGGCCGGTCATCTTCGGGTACCAGTAGTAGAGCCCGCCGATGAGCGCGGCGACGCCCGCGACCATCACGTAGTGGAAGTGGGCGACCACCCAGTACGTGCCGCGGAACTCGTAGTCGAGGACGACGGCGCCCAGAAACACCCCCGTAATGCCGCCGACGATGAACAGCAACAGCCCCCCGAAGGAGAAGAGGAACGGCGTCGTGAACCGGATGCGCCCCTTCACCATCGTGTAGATGAGCGAGAACACCATCAGGTCGAACGGCAGGGAGATGCCGATGGTGGTCACCATGAACAGCGTCTTAATCTCGAGGTTGATGCTCGTGAGGAACATGTGGTGCATCCAGACCACGAAGCTCTGAAGGGCGACCAGCACCATCGCCGCGATGAACCACTTGCGGCCGACGATGCGCCGTCCGGTGAACGTCTGGAACGTCTCCGCCATCACGCCGAGCGCCGGGAAGAAGACGATGTACACCTCTGGGTGGCCGAAGAACCAGAAGAGGTGCGTCCAGAGGAGCGCGCCGTTGGCGGCCTCGGCCGCGAAGTAGGTCGTCCCGAGCAGGCGGTCCGCCGAGAGGATGAGCAGGGCCGCGAGCAGGGCCGCGAACGCGAACAGCATCATCCAGACGGTCAACAGGATGGTCCACGTGAACAGCGGCAACCGCCGGAGCGTCAGGCCGTCGGCGCGCATCCGGTGGATGGTCGTCAGGAAGTTCACCGACCCGACGGTCACCGATACGACGAACAGCAGCAGCGCGAGGATGGCCGAGTTCCCGCCGATGCTGGGGACGAACCGCGGCAGGCTCAGCGGCGCGTACATCGTCCACCCGCCAGCGAACGACCCGCCCTGGAAGAACGACACGCCGAGCAGGATGCCCGATGCGAGGTAGAACCAGTAGCTCAGCGCGTTCAGCCGGGGGAACGCGAGGTCCTTCGCACCTATCTGCAGCGGGACGACGTAGTTCGCGAACCCGAACGCGAACGGCGACAGGAACCAGAACACCATCACTAGGCCGTGCACCGAGACGGCCTGGTTGTACGCGAACGCGGACAGCGGCCCGGTTCCGGGGGCACGCGGGACCCACAGCTGCGTCCGCATCAGCAACGCGAGTACGCCGCCCATGACGAGGAACAGGAGCGACGTGACGAGGTAGAGCATGCCGACGTCCTTGTGGTTGGTCGTGACGAACCACCGCTTCACCGAACTCTTTGGAGGGAACTCGTGGTCCTCGTGTACCGCCTCGCCGGCGACACCCCCGTCCGCTTCGACGCTCTCGTCGGGCGACGTCTCGTCTCCACTCATCGGGGGTTACACCCCCGCTGTGGACGCGATTGCCGCGCTAGCGTCCGTAGTCGTGGTGTTCTCTGCCGTCCCGTTCGACGTGCTCGCGTACCAGTCCTCGTAGGCGCCCTCGTCCATCACGAGGACTGTGGCGTCCATGAACGAGTGGCCGGCGCCACAGAGCTCGTAGCAGTGCGCCTCGTAGGTTCCGGGGCTCGACGCCTCGAGCCACGTGTCCGTCCGTTCACCCGGTATCGCGTCGGCTTTCGCCCGCAGTTCGGGGACGCCGAAGTTGTGGAATACGTCCGACGACGTCACTGTCAACTGGACGCGCCGGTCCTCCGGGACGCGCAGCGTGCCCCGCTCTGAGTAGCCGTTCGGGTAGACGAACTCCCAGTAGAACTGGTGGGCGACGACCTCGACCTCGAGCGGGTCCTCGTCCGCCGCCGTGTCGGGACTCTCCACGTAGAGCAGCGTGAAGTACGTCCACGAGATGAGCGAGATGACGATGATGGCGCTGAGCGCGAAGGAGACGAACAGCTTCCGGCCGCCCCCGCTCCCCGACGGTATCTCACCGACAGCCGGCCGATCCGCGACGTCCCCGCGGTTCGACGACGCGCGGTACTTGTACGCCTTGTGCAGCATGTACGCGATGACGACGATGCCCACCAGCGTCCCCAGCAGGAGGAACACGACGTATATCTGCTCGAAGACGTACGAACGCGTCCCTCGAGGCACGAGTGACGAGAGCACCACCCCCCGGAGTGATGTGCCAAGGATTAGCATGCGTAGTATGTAACGAATTTTCTTCGCATACACGTAAATATTCGGTCCGAAAACACCGCTTCGAGGGTAGTCGCCGCTGCACATTTGTCGTTCGAGCCACGAACGGAGGCAGGTAGCCCCGTGGCTCGATGCAGTCGGCGGCTGAACTACTATGTCGAACGCTGGACAACCACCACTATGGTCCAGGACACGCCGACTGCAGACGGCCCCAGTGACCTCGTGTTTCACCGACTAAACACAGAAAGGGAGGAGCCCGCCGTCGAAGTAGCGGAGGTGGTCGCGGAGCTGGAGGGGGTCGACCCGACCGAGTTACCGGCAGTGCACGGCACCATCGACCACCTCCTCACCCACCTGTTCGAGGACCCGCCGTCGGCGGACGCCCAGGCCAAGGTCCAGTTCCACTACGCGGGCTACCAGATAACCGTCCATCAGCACGGCGGGGCGACGTTCCTGCGCCTCGACTGACCGGCCGCTGGCTACGTCGATTGTAGTAGACGCAAGGCGGTTCACACTGAATCGGCGTCCGGCGGTGCTACTCCATCTTCTCGCTCACGCGGATGTCGATGCCGCCGTCGCTCCAGACGGCGACCGTCACGTTGGTGGGGTTGAACTGGACGGATATCTCGATGTCGTCGTCGCCCGTGTCGGTGAACAGCATGTCGATGGCCTCCGGATTGACGTGCTCGTGCAGGCCGAACTCGTCGTTCTCCAGGGTGGCTTCGTGGTGGGCCTCGATGGCCTCGTAGATGGCCGTACTGAGCGGGACGCTCTCGTCGTCGGGGTAGTACCGTCGACGCTCGGCGTGTTCGTCCACTCCTGCCATGGTCGGACAGTTGGACGCCCAGGCGTAAATCGTGTCTGGCAGTGGGCTGTCGCGGTGGGCGTCAGCGTGAGTTCGCAGTGAGCGTTCTCACTGCGGAGCCGGCTCGGTGGCGGTGTCGAAGCCGGCCCGCTCGGCCGCTGCGTCGAGCGCGTGTCTGGTGTAGACGCCCAGGAGCTGGCGGCGGAACGCTGGCGACGCGTCGATGCCGTCCCGCAGCTCGTTCTCGCTCAGTTCTTCGCCCGCACGGGCTGCCGCTGCCTCCAGTGCGGACGCCGATACGTCCGCGCCCTCCAGCGACTCCTCGACGCCCGGGAGGCGAACCGGGTGTTCCACTGCGCCGTTGACCGCGACGCTCGGCGACGTGACGACGCCGTCTTCGACCTGGAGTGACACGGCGACGCCGACCACTGCGTACCCCAGGGACTGTCTCGCTCGTTTCGCGTACGCGCCGACCCCCTGTTCGCCCTGCGCTTCGACGTCGAGATGCGTGACCAGTTCGTCGTCGGCGAGCGTCGTCGAGAACGCCCCCGAGAAGAACGCCTCGGGGGCTATCTCTCGTTCTCCGTCAGGCCCCCGGACGACGATGGAGGCGTCGACGGCGAGCGCGGCGGCCGGCAGGTCCGAGGCGGGGTGTGCCTGGGCGATGTTCCCGCCGACGGTGCCGATGTTCCGGACCTGGAGGTCGCCGATGTTCTTGGTCGCCTCGGCGAACGCCGTCGCCTGCTCCCAGACGGCGTCCGACTCGACGACGTCGACGTACGGGGTGAGCGCCCCGATACGCAGCCCACTCTCGGTCGCTTCGATTCCACGGAGCGCGTCGATTCGACCGATGTCGACCACGACGTCTGGCGTCTCCTCGCGTGCTTTCAGCCGCGGGACCAGACCGTGCGCACCGGCGAGAACCGCGGTCTCTCGGCTGCGGTGTTCGTCCAGTAACGAGAGTGCTTCGTCGACCGTCTCTGCACGGTGGAAGTCGAAGTTCTCGGGGTACATCAGTCGTCACCCCCGTTCGACTCGTGGATGGCAGTCCAGACGGCTTCCGGCGTCAGCGGCATGTCGATGTGAGAGACCCCGAACGGTTCGAGGGCGTCGACGACGGCGTTGACGACCGCCGGCGGTGAGGCGATTGCGCCCGCCTCACCGACGCCCTTCACGCCGAGCGGGTTGTGCGGGCACGGCGTGACGGTCGAATCGGTCTCGATGGTGGGTATCTGGTCGGCGGCCGGCACGGCGTAGTTCTCGAAGGAGTCGGTGCGGAGATTCCCGGTCTCGTCGTACTCCGCTCCCTCGTAGAGCGCCTGTCCGATTCCCTGTGCGACGCCGCCGTGGACCTGCCCCTCGACGACCCGTGGATTGATCTGGGTCCCGACGTCGTCGACTGCGACGTAGCGCTGGACGTCGACCTCCCCGCTCTCGGGGTCGACTTCGACGACGGCGACGTGGGTGCCGAACGGGTAGGTGTAGTTCTCCGGGTCGTAGAATGCGGTCGCCTCGAGGCCGGGTTCCATCCCGTCCGGGAGGTTGAACCCGGTGTACGCCTCCCGAGCGATCTCCTGGATGCCGACCGCCCTGCTCGGCGCACCCGCGATGGAGAACGTGCCGTCCTCGAACTCGACGTCCTTTGGTGTCACCTCGAGTTGGTGGGCGGCGATCTGCCGCGCCTTCTCGACGACCTTCCGGCTGCTGGAGACGACCGCGCTCCCACCGACTGGGCCGCTACGGCTCCCGTAGGACCCCCGTCCCTCGGGGGTCTGGTCGGTGTCGCCCTCGACGATCTCGATGTCCTCGTAGTCGACCCCCAGTTCGTCCGAAACGATCTGTGCGAACGTCGTCTCGTGTCCCTGTCCGTGGCCAGACGTACCACAGAAGGCGGTTACGGTCCCGGAGGAGTTGAACCGGACCACCGAACTCTCCCAGAGCCCGATCGTGGAGCCGAGTTCGTCGGCGGTCCGAGACGGTCCGATACCGCAGGCCTCCACGTACCCGACGATGCCGATGCCGAGATACCGGCCTTCCTCGCGGAGTTCCGCCTGGCGCTCGCGGAGTTCCTCGTAGTCGACCTTCTCGAGCGCCGTGTCGAGGGAGTGCTCGTAGTCGCCGCTGTCGTAGGTGAGCCCGACGCCGTTGTCGAAGGGGAACTCCTCGGGCTGGATGTAGTTCTGTCGTCGGAGTTCGACGGGGTCCATTCCAGCCTCGCGGGCGCCGAGGTCGACGAGTCGCTCGACGAGGAAGGTGGCCTCTGGGCGGCCAGCCCCGCGGTACGCGTCGACCGGCGCCGTGTTCGTGAACGTCCCCCGGACGCGGCAGTGCACGTTCGGGATGCCGTACTGGCCGGGGAACAGACAACCGTACATGAAGGTGGGCACCGCCGGCGCGAAGAACTGGAGGTAGGCGCCCATGTCGGCGTACGTGTCCGCGCGGATGCCGACGATTGTGCCGTCCTCGGCGAGCGCGATTTCGCCCTGTGTCTCGTGAGCGCGGGAGTGACACGCCGCGTGGTTGTCCTCGCTGCGGGTCGCCTGCCACTTCACCGGGCGGTCGAGCTGCATCGAGCACCACGAGACGATCGCCTCGTCCGGGTAGTGGTAGATCTTGTTCCCGAAGCCGCCGCCGACCTCGGGCGCGATGACGCGGATCTTGCTCTCCGGAATCCCGAGCGTCTGCGTCGCCAGCAGCGTCCGGTGGAGGTGTGGGTTCTGGGTGGTGAGCCAGAGCGTCAACTCGCCGGTGGCGGAATCGTAGTCCGCGAGCGACGCGCGTGGCTCCATCGCGGACGGAACGATGCGCTGCTGGGTTAGGTCGATGCTCGCCGTGTACTCCGCCGACTCGAACGCTTCGGCGGTGCTCGCTTCGTCGCCAATTTCCCAGTCGAAGGCGAGGTTGTCGTCGACCTCGTCGTGGACGACTGGTGCGTCGTCGTCGGCAGCCTCGCTCGGCCCGACCGCCGCTGGGAGTTGCTCGTACGTCACGTCGATAGCGGTGGCGGCGTCCACTGCCTGGGCGGGGGTATCACCGACGACCACTGCGACCGGCTCGCCCTGGTAGCGGACGGTGTCCGTCGCCATGATTCGCTGTGGGGGTTCCTCGAGTTCCGGGAGCTTCCACCCGGTCTGGATGTTGTTCGGGATGTCGCTGTCGGCGACGTCCTGTCCCGTGTAGACGGCGTGGACCGAGTCCATCGCTTCCGCCGTTGCCGTGTCGATGTCTTCGATTCGGGCGCGGCCGTGCGGACTCCGGAGTATCGCGGCGTGCGTCAGGTTGCGGCGGTCGATGTCGTTCGTGTACTCGCCGCTGCCGGTGAGCAGGCTCATGTCCTCCCGGCGCTCGATTGGGGAGCCGACGAGCGATTCGCGCTCGTCCGTGCTCATCGGTCGTCCTCCATCCGGGACTGCGCTGTACCGACCGCTTCGACGATG
>Ga0208135_100544_pt1 | contig 21771 bp, 24 predicted proteins | sample AntDeeMetag02WF5_FD_184757 | JGI IMG/M metagenome (GOLD analysis project Ga0208135, IMG submission 184757) | Saline lake microbial communities from Deep Lake, Antarctica - Antarctic Deep Lake Metagenome 02WF5 (SPAdes) (version 2) | ecosystem: Environmental > Aquatic > Non-marine Saline and...
GGCGCCAACCCGTAACGCCGGGCAATATCGACGTTGCTGGTGCCCACAAACTCGCCGGGGAACTCCTCGGCCAGCACCTGCACAACGGCTTCGTGCACCGGCTGGGAGAGGCGCCGGCGGGTGCCGAAATCGGCCAGGCGAAAATCCGCCAGCTGCTCGGGCGTGTAGTGGCGGCGCAGGGCGGCAAACTTGTCGCGCAGCTGAGTGACCGCCTGATCAACGCTGGCGTGGGGGTACAGCACCCGGTTACGCACCTCGCTGATGATCGCCAGAATCACGATCTCGAACAGGATGCTGTGCGTCCAGGGGCCGTCGATGACGATGCACAGGTCGCTGCCTTCCATGCGCATGGTCACGTATTCGGGGCAAAAGCGGTAAAGCTCAAGAAAACGGATGAAGTCCGGCGACATGTAGGCAAAGCTTCCCAGATAAGCGGATTCCGCCTCGCTCAGCGACAGCGAGCGTAGACCGTCTACCTGGGCGCGTATGTCGTCAAGATAGGGGCTCAGGTCTTCGGCGTTGCGGCAGCGAAACTCCCAGACCACGCTGGCGTTGGCGTACTTGTGATGCACGCCCTGCATCATGGTGAGCTTGTACCAGTCGGTATCTAACAGCGAAGTGATAATGTGTTCCGGCGCGCGGTAGGTGGCCGCCATGCAAGAGACTCCCTGACAAGGATAATCGGGTAGATAAGACAAAAAGCGCGGCGGCCAGACTAGCCTACGCGGTGGCGTTTCAGCGACACGGGGGAGACGTTACTGCTGGCGGGTGCAGCGGGCGGCTCAACGCGCTCGCCGGTAATCCGGTACCATTCGGCTTCGTCCAGGTAATGCACACACCAGCGGGACAGAGTGGCGGCGGCCTGTTCGGCGCTGTGCCGATTGCTGCGGTAGCACCCGGCGATGTCGAGCAAATCCTGACGGGCGGTGCGCGCGCGGGCAAGCCCCCCGTGGACGTTGGCCAGCGGGCGGCGCGGGTCATACGCTGCGTTGGTCAGCGCATTGAGCCAGTAGCCCAGCTCGTGCGCCTGTATGCCACCGTAAACTGCCACCTGCCTGCTCTCCTGCGCCGCTGAAATCGTGCTTTAAGCGCCCGTTGGGGGCGCTTGAAAAGCCCTCTAGCCTGCCCGAATCAGGCGCCGTTGTCATCCGTTGCGGGCGGCATGGCGCGCTCGAAGCCGCTGAGAACCCCGGCGACGTTGACGCCGATATCGGCCACGGCATAGCCACCTTCCATTAACAGCGTAGTGGGAAGCCCGGCAGACGCCAAACGCTGGCCCAGGGTGTTGAAGTCGGCGTGAGTCAGGCAAAACGCGCTGATGGGGTCGTTTTCAAAGGTATCCACCCCCAGCGAAACGATCAAAAGCTCGGCGCCGGATTGGCAAATTCTCGCCAGCGCGTCGTCCAGCGCCTCCATCCAGCGCGTTACGGCCACGCCCGGCGGCAGCGGATAGTTGGCGGTAAAGCCTGCACCGCGCTCGACGCCGGTTTCATCGGCGTAGCCGGAAAAATACGGAAACGTCACGCTCGGGTCGCCGTGAATCGAGGCAAAGAACACGTCGTCACGGGCGTAGAAAATCTGCTGGGTGCCGTTGCCGTGGTGAAAGTCCACGTCGAGAATCGCCACCCGCTGCTTGCCAGCGCTTAGCGCGTGTTCGGCGGCGATGGCGGCGTTGTTGAAAAAGCAGTAGCCGCCAAACTGGTCGCTGGCGGCGTGGTGGCCGGGCGGGCGGCACAGCCCAAAGCTGGGATCCCGGGTGGCCAAGGTGTGCGATACCGCCCCGAGAGCGACGTCTTTACTCGCCATGGCGGCGTCAAAGGTGCCGGCGGTAATCGACGTATCCGCCGCCAGCGCGTAATAGCCCAGCTGCCCGCCGATGGCCTCGGGCACACGATCGCCGCGCAGCGTGCGCGACGGCCAGATGTTGGCGATGGCCTCACCGGCGTTGCCCGCCGCCTGCCAGCGCGCCCAGCAGGTAGCGAGAAAATTGACGTAGGCTTCATCGTGTACTGCAAGCACCGGCGCCAGCCCGTAGGCCGGCGGGCGGCGAATCTCGCCCAGCGCCAGCGCCTTGAGGTATTCAAGGATCAGCGTGACCCGCTCGGGGCTTTCAAACGGCTCGACCAGCGCGCCATCGTGAAGCTCGGTGCGGGCGCGGCGCAGGGAGGTATCGTCGGAATGAAAAATCAGCATGGGGAGCAAGCCTCTTCAGGGGGCCAGGGCCAGTGCGCAGCCCAGCGGCGTTTGTGCTCGGCGCGCAGCTGCTTGAGTGCGTATTCCGCCCGGCTGGCCGCGGCGCGGTCGGCAAACGGTTGAGCGCCCAGCGGCGCCAGCGGCGGGTTGGCTCGGGTGTAGCGCGCGCCCTTGCCCGCGCAGTGGGCGCGGTAGCGTTTGGCCAGGTTATTGGTGATACCCGCGTAGGTGCCGCGCCGGCATTCCAGTAGGTACAGATACCACGTCTCGGCGGGCGGAAAAGCCGCTTCGCTCACGATTCAACCCCACCGGAGACGCTGTCAGCCGGCTCGGCCAGCGCCTGCCCCATGCGGGTCAGAAACGTGGAACAGGCCTCAAGCTGAGCCCGCTCGACAAACTCATCGGGCTGATGCGCCTGGGTAATGCTGCCCGGCCCCAAAATGATCGTTTCAAACCCCGCGCCCTGAAACTGCCCCGCTTCAGTGGCGTAGGCCACGGCGCGGCGGCAACACGGCGCAGGCAAATTGGCCTCTGCCAGCCGCAACACCCGCTGGTTATCGCGGTCGGCCAGCCCCGGCACGGTAACGTTAAGCGGCCGGGTGACGATCTCCAGCATTTTTCCCGCCGCGTTCAGCTCGCCAATCAGCGTGTTGCAGCGCGCTTCAAAGCGGGCATATAGCGCCTCAAAGGTGTCGCTTGGCAGGTGGCGGATTTCCCACGCAAACTCGCACTCCCGGGCGGTAATATTGATCGCGGTGCCGCCGCGAATTTTGCCCACGTGCAGGCTGGAGTGCGCCACGTTAAAGGCGTCATCCACGCGGCCTTCTGCCACCAAGTCGGCCATGGTGTCTTCAATAAACGTCACCAGCCTCGCGGCCACGTGAATCGCCGACACGCCCTGATCGACCTGGCTGCTGTGCGCCTCGCGCCCGGTGATCGTGGTGCGCAGGTTGGTCGCGCCCTTTTGCGCTACTACCGGCTGCATGTCGGTTGGTTCACCGACGATAACGTGGGCGCTGGCGGCGTGGCGGTCATAGTGCAGGAAGCGCTCAATCAGCGCCGGCGCACCGACGCAGCCGATTTCTTCATCGTAGGAAAGCGCCAGATAGATCGGTCGCGTAAGCGGTGCGTTAACCCACTCGGGCACCTTGGCCAGCGCGCAGGCAATAAAGCCTTTCATGTCGCAGCTGCCGCGCCCGTAAAGCCGGCCATCGCCGCCGTCGCGCAGGGTAAACGGCTCGCTCGACCACGGCTGGCCGTCTACCGGCACCACATCGGTGTGCCCGGAAAGCACCACGCCGCCCGGCGCCTCGGGGCCAATGCGGGCCATCAGGCTGGCCTTGTTGCCGCACGGGCTCATTATCCGCTCGGCGGCCACGCCGTGGCGCGCCAGATACGCCTCGACGTATTCAATCAGCGCCAGATTGGACCGGTGCGACGTGGTATCAAACGCCACAAGATCCTCAAGCAACGCCACTGCCTGCGTCATGGCTCACCTCTGCTTTTTTGTGTATGTCATCCCGGCTGTGTCGCCTCCCCAGCCTCCCCGGCAAAGCCTATCACTCACTCGCCAACACGCCTATCCACACGCCCGGGCACCTATTGCCAGCTTCTCCCTCGCTTTCATCAAAACGTCATCTACACTGCTTACTGTTCGCTGTAGCCAGCACGCCAAACGGCGACGATTTCAACGACGATCTTAACAACCGTCTCATAACGCCTCGAACGCTATCGAACAGGAGCTGCCATGCCTCGCTTTCCGCTTCATGCCGTTACCGCCGGCATCGCCATTGCCTGCACCAGCCTGTCGGCTCAGGCCGCTACCGAGGTTCAGTGGTGGCACGCCATGGGTGGCCAGCTAGGCACCATTCTTGAGGACATGACCGAGGACTTTAACCAGTCTCAGGATGACTACCGCGTCAATCCCAGCTTTCGCGGCAACTACAGCGAGACCATGACCGGTGCCATCGCCGCCTTTCGCGCCGGCGAACAGCCGCATATCCTGCAGGTTTTCGAGGTTGGTACCGGCACCATGATGAGCGCTGAAGGCGCCGTCTATCCGGCTTATGAGCTGATGGAAGATCACGGCCAGCCGTTCGATGAAGATGCCTTTCTACCGGCAGTCGTGGGCTATTACACCGACACCCAGGGCAACATGCTGTCGTTTCCATTCAACTCGTCCACGCCCATCATGTATTACAACCGCGACGTCTTTAAGGCAGCGGGCCTTGATCCGGACAAGCCGCCCGCAACGTGGCAGGCGCTTGCCAAGGCCGCAACGACAATCACCAACTCGGGCGCCGCCGAGTGTGGTTTTACCACCTCGTGGCCAAGCTGGGTCATGCTCGAAAACTTCTCGGCCATGCACAACTCGCCGCTGGGCACTCGGCAAAACGGCTTTGGCGGGCTGGATGCCAAGCTGACGTTCAACAATGATCTGGTCGCGCGCCACTGGGACAACCTGAAAACCTGGCAGGGCAGCAATGTGTTCCAGTGGGGTGGCCCCGGTGACGGGCCGGATTCCGAACCCATGTTTTACGCTCAGGAATGCGCGATGTTCTTCGGTTCATCCTCCTCCCGGGCCGACGTGATCGAAAACGCCAGCTTTGACGTCGGCTACGCGATGCAGCCTTATTACGACGACGTGGAAGGCGCTCCGCAAAACGCGATTATCGGCGGCGCGACGCTGTGGGCACTGCGCGGCCATACGGATAAAGAATATGCAGCCGTAGCGGCTTTCTTTGATTATCTCTCCCAGCCCGAGGTACAGGCCGAATGGCACCAGAAGACCGGCTACCTGCCCATTACCCAGGAAGCCTGGGAGCTGAGCAAAGAACAGGGCTTTTACGAGGAAAACCCCGGCGCCTCGATTGCGCTGGAACAAATGACGCTCAACCCACCGACGGAAAATTCCAAAGGGCTGCGCTTTGGCAACTTCGTACAGATTCGCGCCATCATCTCCGAAGAGATGGAAGCCGTCATGACCGGTGAGAAAACCGGCGAAGAGGCCACCGATGACGCGGTGCAGCGTGGCAACCGGCTGCTGCGCGACTTCGAAGACGCCAACTCCTAGCCTTCACTATGCAAACCAAACGCATGACGTTTCCCGGGCGCTGGACGGCATATATGCTGCTGGCGCCCCAGGTACTTGTCACGCTGGTGTTTTTTATCTGGCCGGCGGGACAGGCACTGTATCAGTCGCTGCTGCGTGAAGATGCCTTTGGCCTGCGCACGACGTTTGTCGGGCTGGAGAACTTCGCCCGGCTGTTCAGCGACCCCGGCTACCTGAACGCGCTTTCGGTCACGGCGGTCTTTGCCGCCGGCACCACCTTTCTTTCCATGAGTGTCGCCCTGCTGCTGGCGAGCACCGTCAACCGCATGCTGCGCTCGCGCAACACCTACACCACGCTGCTGGTATGGCCCTACGCGGTGGCGCCGGCCATTGCCGGCGTGCTGTGGTGGTTTATCTTCAATCCCTCCATTGGTGTGGTGCCCTATGTGCTGGATGCGCTGGGCTACCGTTGGAACCACCGCACTTCCGGCACGGATGCCATGCTGCTGGTCATTCTGGCCGCTGCCTGGAAGCAGGTGTCCTACAATTTCCTGTTTTTTCTTGCCGGCCTGCAGTCGGTGCCCCAGTCGCTGATCGAAGCCGCCGCCATTGACGGTGCCGGCCCGGTGAAACGCTTCTGGAACATCGTCTTTCCCCTGCTCGCCCCGACCACGTTTTTTCTGCTCGTGGTCAACGTGGTTTACGCCATGTTCGATACCTTCGGCATTATTCACGCCACGACCGAGGGCGGCCCGGCGCAGGCGACCAACATTCTGGTGTACAAGGTGTATGCCGACGGCTTTGTGGGGCTGAACCTGGGCTCTTCCGCCGCCCAGTCAGTGGTGCTCATGGTCATTGTGGTCAGCCTGACCGTACTCCAGTTCCGCTTTATCGAACGCCGCATTAACTATTAATACCGCCATGATGGATTCCTTTTCAGCGGCTGACGCAACGCCCGCCCTCACAGGAGACGCGCCGTGGTAGAACATCGCCCCTGGGCCAATTTTTTCTCGCACTGCGTGTTGCTGACCGGCGTAGCGCTGATCATGCTGCCAGTGTATATCGCCCTGATGGCAGCGACTCAGGCGCCGGGCGAACTCCTGCGCGGTAACATGCCGCTGCTCCCCGGCGGCCACGGGATCGAAAACATGGTGCAAATGTGGCAGTCGGGGCTTACCAGCGCCGATGCGCCGCCGGCGGGCCGCATGCTGTGGAACAGCTTTGTGATGGCGATGGCGATTACTATCGGCAAGCTGGGCATCTCGATACTCTCGGCGTTTGCCATCGTGTATTTTCATTTTCGCCTGCGGGTGTTTTTCTTCTGGCTGATCTTTATCACCCTGATGCTGCCGGTCGAGGTGCGCATCATTCCCACCTTTGAGGTCGTGGCCAACCTGAAAATGCTCAACAGTTTCGCCGGGCTTTCCATTCCGCTGATCGCCTCGGCCACCGCTACCTTCCTGTTTCGTCAGTTCTTCATGACCGTACCCGAAGAAATGCTCGAAGCCGCCCGGGTTGACGGCGCCGGGCCGCTGCGCTTTTTCAAGGATATTCTGCTGCCGCTGTCGATCACCAATATCGCCGCGCTGTTCGTCATCATGTTTATTTACGGCTGGAATCAGTACCTGTGGCCGCTGCTGATCACCACTGACCCTGACTACTACACCATCGTCATGGGCATTCAGCGCATGACCTCGGACGAAAACCCGCAGTGGCAGCTGATCATGGCTGCCGTGATCATGGCGGCGCTGCCGCCGGTTCTGGTGGTGGTGTTCATGCAGCGCCTGTTTGTCAAAGGGCTGACCGAGACGGAGAAATAGATGGCCGCGATTACCCTTTCAGGGCTGAAAAAAACCTATTCCGGCGGCGTTGCCGCGGTAAAGGGCGTTGACCTGCACGTCGAGGACGGCGAGCTGGTGGTGCTGGTAGGCCCCTCGGGCTGCGGCAAGTCCACGCTGCTGCGCATGGTGGCCGGGCTTGAGAGCATTACCGAGGGCACGCTGAGCATCGGCGGGCGCGTGGTCAATAAACTCGAGCCGGCCGAGCGTGACATCGCCATGGTGTTTCAAAACTATGCGCTGTATCCGCACATGACGGTGTATCAGAATCTGGCCTACGGGCTGAAAAACCGCGGCGTGAAAAAAAACGAGATCGAACGTCAGGTGCGTGAGGCCGCGCAGATGCTGGAAATCGAGCCGTTGCTCACGCGCAAGCCGCGCAAGCTTTCCGGCGGCCAGCGCCAGCGGGTCGCGATGGGGCGCGCGCTGGTACGCGACCCGGCGGTATTTTTATTCGACGAGCCGCTTTCCAACCTGGACGCCAAGCTGCGCGTGCAGATGCGCGTGGAAATCAAGAAGCTGCAGCGCCGCCTGAAAACCACCAGCCTATATGTCACCCATGACCAGCTGGAAGCCATGACGCTGGGCGATCGTCTGGTGGTGCTGAATGAAGGCCGCATCGAGCAGGTGGGCACGCCCATGGAGATCTACCGCTATCCGGCCACCCTGTTCGTGGCGGGCTTTATCGGCTCGCCGGCCATGAACCTGCTGGCCGTGGAATTTTTGCAGGCGCGTAACGCCGGTGACGCACTTGACGAGCTGCCGCCGGGCACCGATACCGTTGGCATTCGCCCTGACACCATCCTGCTGGCGCCGCCGGTCGCACCACATCTGGCGTTTGATGCCACGCTGGAGCTGTTTGAAGCCGCCGGGGCGGAAAGCCATTTATACGTGCGCCTGGCCGGCAGCGGGCAAACCACGGTGATTCGTACCGATCAGCCCGCCCCCGTGGCCGAAGGCGACATACTGCGTTTTTACATCCCCTCTGACGCGCTGCACTGCTTCAGTCAGGCAACCGGCCTGCGCACCGGCTAGGTACGGTCTCCACTATGGTCGGCGTCACTGCTTGTTCATGCGACTGTCGCGGGAGTGTCATGGTCGCCGGCCATAGTGCCACCAAGCTGATGAAAAGGCTGCGGACTTACCTGTCACACGCTCAGGAGAGCCACCATGCGTCCTCGTCCTCTTGCCGTATTTGATCGTCTTGACCTGTTTGAATGGCAGCTCTGCCAGCGCATTACGCGCTTGTCGCTGTATCGCCCCTGGCGGCTGCTGCTTCAGGCGGCCAGCCGTCTGGGCGACTGGCCGATCTGGGTAGCGCTGATTGCCGCCCAGCCCTGGCTGCAGCCAAACGGCGCGTTACACCTGGTGCAATACGCCATCACCGCACTCATCGCTCTGACCGTCTATCGTCTGGTAAAAAACCGTCTGTGCCGCGAGCGGCCGTTTATCACCTATCACGGCGGCATCCAGTGCAGTGAACCAGCGCGTGACCGCTACAGCTTTCCCAGCGGGCACACCATGCATGCCGTCATGTTCACGCTGCTGGTCGCGGCGCACACGCCGTGGCTGTTGCCGGCGGTGATTCCGCTGGCGCTACTGATCGCCGTGTCGCGGGTCGGGCTGGGGCTGCACTACATCAGCGATGTTGCCGCCGGCGCGGCAATGGGCGTGGGGTTTGCCCTGCTCAGCCTGGCCGTCATCGGCTAAACATCCTCATCAACTTGGCAGCCACCGGTGAACCCGCTAGGGTTTAAGCAAGCGCCGATGGCTCCACCGCCCCGGCACCCTGCTCACCGGCACTCATTAGCGGGGCGACCATGATTACCGTTTATCTCTCTCACGGCCTGGAAAGTGGCCCGGGCGCACTCAAGGTGCAGGCGCTCAAGGGCATCGCCGAGCGGCTTGACGACGTTGAGCCCGTGCTAATGGACTACCGCCATCTGCCCGACCCGCGCGACCGTCTTGAGCACTTGCGCCGCACGTTACGCGAACGCGGTGATGACCCGGCCCGCTGCGTCATGGCCGGTTCCAGCCTTGGCGGCTGGCTCAGCGCCATGCTCAGCGCCGAACACGCCATGCTGGGCTGCTTTTTGCTTGCCCCCGCGCTGGGACTGGCCGACTACCCGGAAACCTCCCCCACGCTCCAGGCGCGCGCCACGCATATTATTCACGGCTGGCAAGACGACGTCGTACCGCCTGCCCCGGTCATCGAGTACGCACGCGACCAGCGCCTGTCGCTGCGGCTGATAGACGACGATCATCGCCTGCACGCCAGCCTGACGGTCATACTCGACGACTTCGAGCGTTTCTTGTGCCACTGCCAGACGCTCGCCCGCTATGCGTGACACACGCTTTACCGCAAAGGAGTGGCCATGCGCCGACTGCGCCCCCTGATTTTTTTGCTGCTGCTCGCGATGCTGACGACCGACAGTGCTATCGGCAATACCCACGCCGATAGCTGCCTGGCGCCGGGCGACTGGTGGCAGCGCGGCGAAGTAACGCCTGCTTCCAGCGTCATTGCCCAGGCAGCCGCCCAGGACGTAGTGCTGATTGGCGAGCGCCACGATCAAATGGCGTATCACCGCTTTGAGCTGCAAACGCTTGCCGGGCTTGCCGCCCACCGCGACGACATGGTGATCGGATTGGAAATGCTGCCCCGCAGTGCTCAGCCGGTGCTCGACGCCTGGGTGGCGGGCGAGCTCAGCGAAGACGAGCTGCTGAGCCAAAGCCGGTGGGACGAGGCCTGGGGCTATGACCCGGCGATGTACCTGCCGATTTTGCACTTCGCCCGCATGAACCGCATTCCGCTGGTGGCATTGAACATCGCCCCGGAGCTGCGCCGCCGGCTGGCAGATTACGGCTTTGACGCCGTGCCCGCCGCTGAACGCCACGGCATTGCCCCGCCGGCCGCCCCGCGCAAGGCCTACCGCGAGCGCTTGCGCGCGATTTACGACGCGCACCCGCTCCAGCAATCGTTTACCACCTTCATGCAGGCGCAGCTGGCCTGGGATGCCGCCATGGCCGAAGCGCTTGAAGAAGCCAGCGCCGGTGGCCGGCTGGCGGTCGGGCTGATGGGCATGGGGCACATGCTGTATAACGACGGCGTCGCCTATCAGCTCGCCGAGCGCGGTATTTATGCGCAGATGACGCTACTGCCGGTACCGGTTAGCGGCTGCCAACCCGACGCGCCCGGGCTGGCTGACGCGCTATATAGGCTCGAAGCATCGCCCGCGCCTACCGCCGGCTTTATGGATCAGCTCGTCATCAGCCGTCAGGCCGGCTCGCCTTGAGCTTGCGCGTTAACGTATTGCGCCCCCAGCCCAACAGTGCGGCGGCCTCCCCTTTGCGCCCGCCGGTATGCTCAAGCGCGGCCGTCATCAAAATCTCTTCCACGTCGGGCAGCGCCTGCTCAAGGGTCTGGTCGTCATCTGCGGCCAGCGTCTGCGCGGCCCAGTCGCGCAGTGCCGTGCGCCAGTCGCCGTTTGCCGGTGCCGCGTCGGCATCGACCGTACGCAGCTCGTCGGGCAGGTCTTCCAGCAGCACCTCGCGCCCCGAGGCCATCACCGTCAGCCAGCGGCAGAGGTTTTCCAGCTGACGCACGTTGCCCGGCCAGGCCAGCCGGCCAAGCAACGCTTCAACCTCGGCGGTGAGCACTTTGGTTTCCGTCTCCAGTTCGCTGGCGGCCGCGTGCAGAAAGTGGCGCGCCAGCCGGGGGATATCTTCCCGGCGCTGAGTCAGGCTCGGCAATGCAATGGCAATCACGTTCAGCCGATGGAACAAGTCTTCACGAAAGCGGCCGTCTTCGACCAGCGTTTCCAGATGCTGATGCGTGGCGGCAATAATGCGTACATCCACCTTCACCGGCATATGCCCGCCGACGCGGAAAAACTCGCCGTCGGCCAGCACCCGCAGCAGGCGCGTTTGGGTATCGGCCGGCATATCGCCGATTTCATCCAGCAGCAGCGTGCCGCCGTCGGCCTGTTCAAAGCGCCCGGCACGCCGTGCGGTGGCGCCGGTAAACGCGCCTTTTTCATGGCCAAACAGCTCCGACTCCACCAGATCGCGCGGAATCGCGGCCATGTTCAGCGCAATGAACGGGCGCTCGGCGCGGGGGCTGTGCTGGTGCAGTGCCCGGGCAATGCGCTCTTTGCCGGTGCCCGACGCGCCGCGAAGCAACACGCTGATGTGCGACTGTGACAGCCGCCCAATGGCGCGAAACACGTCCTGCATCGCCGGCGATTCGCCGATGATGTCGTCGTTCAGGTTTTCCGGCACGACCGCCGGACGCGCCTGTTCGCGCACGTGCGCCACAGCACGGCGTACCAGCGCCAGCGCGTCATCCACGTCAAAGGGTTTGGGCAGGTACTCAAACGCGCCGCCCTGATACGACGCCACGGCGCTGTCCAGATCGGTGTGGGCGGTCATGACAATCACCGGCAGCGCCGGATGCGTCTGGTGCAGGCGCGCCATCAGCGCCAGCCCGTCAATCCCCGGCATGCGGATATCGGTCACGACCACCTCCGGCGGACATGCCAGCAGCGCTTCAAGCGCTTCTTCGGCCTCGCCAAAACATTCCACGGCCAGATCAGGCTGCGCCAGCGCACGGCTCAGGACAAAGCGAATCGCGCGGTCGTCGTCAATCACCGCCACGCGGGCGGGAGCATCAGCGGCCTGAGACATGAGGGCTCTCCAGCGGTATTAATAAACGGAACTCGGTATGGCCGGGGCGCGAGCAAAACTCGATCAGCCCCTGATGACGATGCACAATCGCCTGAGCGATGGAAAGCCCCAGCCCGCTGCCCTGGGCGCGCCCGGAGACCATCGGATAAAACAGCGTATCCTGAAGCACGGCGGGAATTCCCGGGCCGTTATCAACAAGGCTCACTTCGCACACCAGCCGATGACGCCGGGCCCCCATGGTGAACTGGCGCCGCGCCCGGGTACGCAGCACCAGCTCCGGCGCCGGCGTTTGCGCTTCACGCAGTGCTTCAACGGCGTTGCGCGCCACGTTGAGCAGCGCCTGAATCAACTGCGCCTGATCGCCGTAAAGCGTTGGCAGGCTGGGATCGTAATCCCGGCGAATGACCACGGGCGGATGTTCCGCGCGTAGCAGCGCGTACACGCGTTCAAGCGCTCGGTGAATATTCAGCTCAACGTGGCCGGCCTCGCGGTGGGGGCCCAGCATGGCGTTGACCAACGCTTTCAGCCGGTCGACTTCTTCAATGATCACCCGGGTAAACTCGTGCTGAGCGGGATCGCCCAGTTCGCGCTCCAGCAGCTGCGCCGCCCCGCGAATCCCGCCCAGCGGATTCTTGATCTCGTGCGCCAGCCCCCGCGCCAGCACCTTGGCCGCTTCTTGTCGGGCCGTCAGCGCTTCTTCGCGTGAAATCTGCATGAGCCGGTCCCGCGGCTCCACTTCCAGCAACAGCTCGTGTACCGAAAGCGGCGTGACCGTATAGTCCACGGTCAACAACTCACCGCCGGGCGGCAACAGCCGCGCTTCGCGCTGGGTATAAGACTGCTGGTCGTCGCGCGCCTTGGCCAGCACTGCGGTAATGCCGGCGCCCTCGCTCATTAGCGCGGCCAGGCCGATGTCTTTCATCCGCCGCAGACTGACCGCAAACAGCGCCTCGGCGGCCGGGTTCATCCAGCGCACCGCAAGGCGCTCATCCAGCAGCAATACGGCCGTGGTCAGGTGCTCCAGCAAACGCTGATACATGCGTTACCCCTCAGGCACAATACGAACGCGATGCGGCGGCGTGCGGTGGCGCACGCGCCCCTGACGGTCGAGCAGTTCGGCCTGCAATTGATACTCGCCGGTGGCCAGCGCCGGCACCCAGAACGCCTGACCATGCAGCGCCGACTGGCTGACACGGCCATCCACCAGCAACCGCACCTGATGATCCTCACGCAGCCCCGGGCGCACGTCGAGCTCCACCGCGAACGGCTCGGGAGATAAGCGCGCCGCGCTTTCAGGGCGCACAATGATAAAACGGTCATAGGGCATGAACGGCGCACCCGGTGACGCTCTGGCCGGGGCTTTCGCCTGCGGCTTGGCAGGCACGGCGGAAGCCATGGCCGGCAGTGGCTCAAGCACCACTTCGCTGCCACCGCTTTGCGCATCATCGGTAAACGTCACACGGCCTGCTGCGTCCACGACGCGATACACCGTCTGCGCCTGAAGCGGCACACAGACCAGCACGGCCACGAGCGCGCCACCGAGCCAGAATATCGGCTGTCGCTTCATGGTTTCCTTTCCCAAGCAAAAGCGCCTGCCCGATGGGCAGGCGCAGTACAGGCTCGCTATCAGAAAAACTTAGCAGCTGTAGTACATCTCGAACTCGATGGGATGCGTGGTCATGCGGATACGCTCCACGTCTTCCATCTTGACCGCGATGTAGGCGTCGATCATTTCATCGCTGAATACGCCGCCTTCGGTCAAAAAGGCGCGATCTTCATCCAGCGCGTCCAGCGCCTGATCCAGGCTGTTCGCCACGGTGGGCACCTGTTTGCCCTCTTCCGGCGGCAGATCGTAGAGGTTTTTATCCATGGCATCGCCGGGGTGAATCTGGTTCTTGATGCCGTCGATACCGGCCATCAGCATGGCCGCAAAGCACAGGTACGGGTTGGCCGTGGGATCAGGGAAGCGCAGCTCTACACGCTTGCCCTTGGGGCTTGCGGTGTAGGGAATACGGATCGACGCCGAGCGGTTACGCGCGCTGTAGGCCAGCATGACCGGCGCCTCAAACCCCGGCACCAGACGCTTGTAGGAGTTGGTCGAGGCGTTGGTAAAGGCGTTCAGCGCCCGAGCGTGCTTGATGATGCCGCCGATGTAGTAAAGCGCCATTTCCGACAGCCCGGCGTATTCGTCACCGGCAAACTGGTTTTCACCGTCTTTCCAGAACGACTGGTGAACGTGCATACCGGTGCCGTTATCACCCACCAGCGGCTTGGGCATGAACGTCGCCGTCTTGCCGTAGGCATGCGCCACGTTGTGGATGACGTACTTCATTTCCTGAACTTCGTCGGCCTTTTTGACCAGCGTGTTGAACCTCACGCCAATCTCGTTCTGCCCGGCGTTGGACACTTCGTGGTGATGCACTTCAACGCGCTGGCCAATGGCTTCCAGGGTGTTGCACATGGCACCGCGAATATCATGGAAGCTGTCGACCGGCGGCACGGGGAAGTAGCCCCCCTTCACCCGCGGACGGTGGCCCAGGTTGCCGCCTTCGATCGCGTGGTCGGTCGCCCAGGCGCCCTCTTCCGAGGAGATTTTGTACATGGAACCTTGAAGGTCGGTCTTCCAGTGCACTTCATCAAAGATGAAAAACTCGGGCTCGGGGCCGAAAAAGGCCGTATCGCCCAGACCGGTTGACTGCAAAAACGCCTCGGCGCGCTTGGCGATCGAGCGCGGATCACGATCGTAGCCCTGCATGGTGGCCGGCTCGATCACGTCGCAGCGCAGCACCAGCGTTGAGTCTTCGTTGAACGGATCCAGGTAGGCCGTGCCGTCTTCCGGACGCAGCACCATGTCGGACTCGTTGATGCCCTTCCAGCCCAGCATGGACGAGCCGTCAAACATCTGGCCATCTTCAAAGAAGTCTTCATCCACGTCCCGCGCGGGGATGGTGACGTGCTGCTCCTTGCCGATCGTATCGGTAAAGCGCAGGTCGATCCATTTCACATCATGCTCTTCAATCAGGGCAAGCGTCTTGGCTGACATTCTGTCCTCCGGGGTAAGCGTGGCTTATCGTCAAGGGTGCCCGTGGGCGTTAGCCGGCACCGGCAAAAATCATGGCTAGTGTTGTAGCACGTCGTGGTAATGCTGCCTACGGGGCATCCGCCGTTGCCTATCAACAATGCAGGCAGCGTGCCAACTCGGCGAATACAGCCGAATAATCACATTAACTATTTGATTTAAAATCATTTATTTTTAAAAAAAAGTTAATAACAGCTCTTTTACCACCCTGCCGCAACGTAGCACCGAAACACCGCTATTGTTTCAGCTGCCCCAGAAAAATGCACGCACGTGGCCACATGCACCAAGAAGTGGCAACTGAAGGTGGGCAAGCGCCAAGATAAGAATTCTACGTTTGGATAAAGAGCAGGCGCTTTTTGGATACTTGGCGCCACAACGCAAGGATGGTCAGACGCCGGGCGTCCTTCTGAGCTGCCTGGGCGGCAGCGAGCGCCTGCTGTTGGGTGAGGCGCTTGGTGGGGCCTTTCTGAGCTGCCTGGGCGGCAGCGAGCAAGACGCCGACGCTACCACCGCCAATATCATCTTTCTGAGCTGCCTGGGCGGCAGCGAGCGCTTGCGGATGCTCACTTCTTCCACTTTTCCGTTTCTGAGCTGCCTGGGCGGCAGCGAGCGTGAAGGAGAAGTGGGAAAACTCCGGCGTCGATTTCTGAGCTGCCTGGGCGGCAGCGAGCATGTCGGCGTGGCGGCTATACCGGGTGCGATTTTTCTGAGCTGCCTGGGCGGCAGCGAGCTTTGACCAGCTACAGTCAACGCTTGAGCGAACCTTTCTGAGCTGCCTGGGCGGCAGCGAGCTACTTCGGCAGTGACAGTCGCGGGGCGGCTGCTTTCTGAGCTGCCTGGGCGGCAGCGAGCGCCAATCCAAGCAAAAACATCGGCAGCAGGCTTTTCTGAGCTGCCTGGGCGGCAGCGAGCAACGGTCGATATCATCGTTACGCTGACCATCTTTTCTGAGCTGCCTGGGCGGCAGCGAGCTTTTGCGCGCAGTTCGCCGGCGCCCTGTATCTTTTCTGAGCTGCCTGGGCGGCAGCGAGCGCGAAAAACCTCGACATGGCGTTCATGCGTCATTTCTGAGCTGCCTGGGCGGCAGCGAGCAGGTGCCTCGGCACAAAAGCCTGTTTTGCAGCTTTCTGAGCTGCCTGGGCGGCAGCGAGCAATGGGAGGCCGCCGGCGGCAGCTATATCGATTTTCTGAGCTGCCTGGGCGGCAGCGAGCCTCGGTACCCCATTGCCAAACAGGGTTTTTCATTTCTGAGCTGCCTGGGCGGCAGCGAGCTTATGCAGCGGCTCCATGAGTCCGACGTATCCTTTCTGAGCTGCCTGGGCGGCAGCGAGCTTTCCGCTTTTCCAATTACGGATGGTGCGGGTTTTCTGAGCTGCCTGGGCGGCAGCGAGCTTCATCGGACGACAGTCGAGCGTTGATCCGTTTTTCTGAGCTGCCTGGGCGGCAGCGAGCGACGCCGTATCCCGAAGGAACCACAACGCCGTTTTCTGAGCTGCCTGGGCGGCAGCGAGCCTCACAGCGGCACCGGCGCTGGCCTTTGCCGTTTTCTGAGCTGCCTGGGCGGCAGCGAGCAATGGGAGGCCGCCGGCGGCAGCTATATCGATTTTCTGAGCTGCCTGGGCGGCAGCGAGCAATGGGAGGCCGCCGGCGGCAGCTATATCGATTTTCTGAGCTGCCTGGGCGGCAGCGAGCCTCGGTACCCCATTGCCAAACAGGGTTTTTCATTTCTGAGCTGCCTGGGCGGCAGCGAGCTTATGCAGCGGCTCCATGAGTCCGACGTATCCTTTCTGAGCTGCCTGGGCGGCAGCGAGCTTTCCGCTTTTCCAATTACGGATGGTGCGGGTTTTCTGAGCTGCCTGGGCGGCAGCGAGCTTCATCGGACGACAGTCGAGCGTTGATCCGTTTTTCTGAGCTGCCTGGGCGGCAGCGAGCGACGCCGTATCCCGAAGGAACCACAACGCCGTTTTCTGAGCTGCCTGGGCGGCAGCGAGCCTCACAGCGGCACCGGCGCTGGCCTTTGCCGTTTTCTGAGCTGCCTGGGCGGCAGCGAGCGTATCGCCCGCAATCACCACCGTATCAGGATTTTTCTGAGCTGCCTGGGTGTAGTGGCATAGTCAATTTGGCCAGCTGGTTTTGAGTGTATGATCACTCCGAGAGAAAATCAGGTGGACATGATGACCAAGAGAAGAAATTTCAGCCCGGCATTTCGTCTGGAAGCGGCGCAACTTGTCGTTGATCAAGGCTATACGCTGAAGGCAGCTTGCGAGGCCATGGGGATAGGCAAAACCACCATGGAATCCTGGGTTCGCAAGCTACGCGCAGAGCGGGCAGGCAATGCGCCGCAAAAAGGTGAAGCGCTGACACCTGAGCAGCGTGAAATTCAGGATTTAAAGCGGCGGCTACGGCGATCTGAGGAAGAAAAGACCATCCTAAAAAAGGCTACCGCTCTCTTGATGTCCGACTCCCTGAGCAATTCTCGTTAATTGAGCGACTTGAAGAGAGCTATGCGGTGCAGCGCTTGTGTAGCGTATTTGGGGTGCACCGCAGCAGTTACCGCGCATGGCGTAACAGAAATACGGTACCAAGCCAGGAAGAGCGAGCCCTGCTGCAGCGAATCGTCGATACCCATGCAGCCAGCAAGGGCTCTGCAGGGGCGCGGAGCATTGCCAAGATGGTGACCCAAGCAGGAGTGCCGCTGAGCCGCTACCGTGCCGGAAAACGGATGAAACGGCTTGGGTTGGCGAGCACACAGCCGCCGCGCCATGCCTACAAAAAGGCGATGCAGCCGCACCTGGCTATTCCGAATCGGCTCGACCGGCAGTTCGATGTAAAGACGCCCAACAAGGCTTGGACTGGTGACATCACCTATATTTGGACTGGATCACGCTGGGCGTATTTGGCGGTGGTTATTGACCTTTTTTCACGCAAGCCGGTGGGCTGGGCGATGTCGCCGTCACCGGACACAGAGCTCGTTAACAAGGCGTTGATGATGGCGTATGAATCTCGCCATGAACCCAAGAGCGTTCTTTTTCATTCGGACCAAGGTTGCCAATACACCAGCCTGGGTTTCCGGCAATGCCTCTGGCGCTATCAGATGACACAGAGCCTGAGTCGCCGAGGGAATTGCTGGGATAATGCGCCAACGGAACGCTTTTTCAGAAGCCTGAAAACAGAGTGGGTACCAGCAACGGGCTATCTCGATATGGCGGCGGCGAAGCAATCCATCACTGAATATATAATCAGCTACTACAGCTGCCTCAGGCCGCACACACATAACGATGGGCTGCCACCGAATGCGGCAGAAACGACATACTGGAATGCTCAAAAGGCCGTGGCCAAAAACACTTGACCACTACATGGGCGGCAGCGAGCTGACCCGATGCAGAGCAGCACGCCCATGGTATTTTCTGAGCTGCCTGGGCGGCAGCGAGCGCACATCGACCGAGAGAGCGGGAGGCTCAGCGTTTCTGAGCTGCCTGGGCGGCAGCGAGCACAAGCGGATGGACCGGACACTCCCAGTCAGTTTCTGAGCTGCCTGGGCGGCAGCGAGCAGGAGGTCATGTTGCTCTGCGCCTGCTGAAATTTTCTGAGCTGCCTGGGCGGCAGCGAGCAGGTGCAGGACGTCGCCATTCGCAAGCCGCTGTTTCTGAGCTGCCTGGGCGGCAGCGAGCTTCGCGGCGTACAGTTTGGCAACTATGTGGAATTTCTGAGCTGCCTGGGCGGCAGCGAGCGTCATGTCGTCGGATTCATTGCCGGCTTTGTCTTTCTGAGCTGCCTGGGCGGCAGCGAGCTGCGACTTAGTGAAATATATTTCTTTAAATATTTTCTGAGCTGCCTGGGCGGCAGCGAGCTGGGGCGTGCCAGCGTTGCGGCTCGTGGCCTTTTTCTGAGCTGCCTGGGCGGCAGCGAGCCATACGCTCGTCGGTTAGCCGCAGCTCATCACTTTCTGAGCTGCCTGGGCGGCAGCGAGCACGTGATCGGATATTGCGGCGAGCCGCCGTTGTTTCTGAGCTGCCTGGGCGGCAGCGAGCTGATTGACGACGAGACAGCGCAGGGGTGGGTATTTCTGAGCTGCCTGGGCGGCAGCGAGCAAGAACCACAGCAGGTAAGCAGGCGTTGCACCGTTTCTGAGCTGCCTGGGCGGCAGCGAGCTTCCGGTTCGGGTATGACAGGGCTTACGCAATTTTCTGAGCTGCCTGGGCGGCAGCGAGCACGTGCGCCATGGGTAAGCCACGCATCAGAATTTTCTGAGCTGCCTGGGCGGCAGCGAGCGCTGATTGATTCCTGATTCCATGACACTTGGTTTTCTGAGCTGCCTGGGCGGCAGCGAGCTCCACCTGACGCTATCGCCAACAATGGATTCTTTTCTGAGCTGCCTGGGCGGCAGCGAGCGATCAGGCGCAGCAACTCGGCGGCGCTATGCATTTCTGAGCTGCCTGGGCGGCAGCGAGCGCCGGTTGCGCTGTAGTCGCGGTAGCGCTCGATTTCTGAGCTGCCTGGGCGGCAGCGAGCCCCTGGTTGCCATTGTTGAAGTTCTGGTTCCATTTCTGAGCTGCCTGGGCGGCAGCGAGCAATGCTTTGGCTTTATCAACCTATCCGAAGTATTTCTGAGCTGCCTGGGCGGCAGCGAGCGATGCCGTCGACTACCAGGTTGTGGGCTCGCTTTTCTGAGCTGCCTGGGCGGCAGCGAGCCTATGTGCAATCTGCCATGGGCACCAGTTGGATTTCTGAGCTGCCTGGGCGGCAGCGAGCGAGTTATGTAGATGCTATCCAGCAGTCTTATTTTTCTGAGCTGCCTGGGCGGCAGCGAGCTCGTGGGGGCTGGCAGCAGGGATAGATCGATATTTCTGAGCTGCCTGGGCGGCAGCGAGCTCATCGGGCAGCTTTTCAACATTCAACAGGGCTTTCTGAGCTGCCTGGGCGGCAGCGAGCGCCTCACTCAGCGCCGCCGCCCCAATCTCAATTTTCTGAGCTGCCTGGGCGGCAGCGAGCTGCACTAGATGTAGTTGGAGCCAACGCATTAATTTCTGAGCTGCCTGGGCGGCAGCGAGCGAGCTTATGCAGGCGTTGAGGCGATTAGCGCTTTTCTGAGCTGCCTGGGCGGCAGCGAGCCCCCACTCTAAAGTTCCTGTAAAGGTTCTCTATTTCTGAGCTGCCTGGGCGGCAGCGAGCGGTTTACAGAAGAGCTTGAGAGTCATGTGCAATTTCTGAGCTGCCTGGGCGGCAGCGAGCTTAATGTTGATAGGTTAAGCAAGGTTTGGAATTTTCTGAGCTGCCTGGGCGGCAGCGAGCGTGTGGCTATTTCAAATTCTGTGAGTTTTGTTTTTCTGAGCTGCCTGGGCGGCAGCGAGCTGGCTCGTGATGATGCTTACGGTTATGTGGATTTTCTGAGCTGCCTGGGCGGCAGCGAGCAGAAATACCGTGTGGCAGCGCTACGTTATCTTTTTCTGAGCTGCCTGGGCGGCAGCGAGCATAAAGCGTCGAAAGAACTTGCTGTGATGTTTTTTCTGAGCTGCCTGGGCGGCAGCGAGCCCACTACTTTAACTTGGCGGTGTAAGCGGTAATTTCTGAGCTGCCTGGGCGGCAGCGAGCCGCCTTGCGATGGCCGCCTGATAGCTGCCACATTTCTGAGCTGCCTGGGCGGCAGCGAGCCAGTAGACGTAATGAGTACCCTCTTCCGGTGTTTTCTGAGCTGCCTGGGCGGCAGCGAGCGCCACTTTATTGCCACGGCGCAGAATGATCGTTTTCTGAGCTGCCTGGGCGGCAGCGAGCGTTGTGTCATGAGTCATGCTCCCATGCGTCATTTTCTGAGCTGCCTGGGCGGCAGCGAGCATATTTTGCAGTGGGTTTTGTAGCAGGAAGCTTTTCTGAGCTGCCTGGGCGGCAGCGAGCAGCCCGGCGGGCGTTTGATAGGCGTGGACGGTTTTCTGAGCTGCCTGGGCGGCAGCGAGCACGGCAGTGTATTAACGGTCAGTGATGCGATTTTTCTGAGCTGCCTGGGCGGCAGCGAGCGCAATCCTTCTGCTTGGCCGACTGTGCTTTGCTTTCTGAGCTGCCTGGGCGGCAGCGAGCCAGCAGGAGCAGCGCAACGTTAGACGCCGCGTTTTCTGAGCTGCCTGGGCGGCAGCGAGCCGACCGACTTGGTCAGTCAGCTTCACTATGCTTTTCTGAGCTGCCTGGGCGGCAGCGAGCACGTTGAAATTGCTGTGACGGGCACGCTGCTGTTTCTGAGCTGCCTGGGCGGCAGCGAGCATTTCATTGACGAACATAAGACGTTTCCCGTGTTTCTGAGCTGCCTGGGCGGCAGCGAGCTGTGAAGGCACGTGGCCCAACTACAAAGAACTTTTCTGAGCTGCCTGGGCGGCAGCGAGCATGCGGCAGAGACTGAGGCCGCTGCTCCTGCTTTTCTGAGCTGCCTGGGCGGCAGCGAGCGGTTCATGGCTAGGTGGCCAATCGGCATGACGTTTCTGAGCTGCCTGGGCGGCAGCGAGCATTTCATCGGTTAGTTCGATGGTTTTAGAAACTTTCTGAGCTGCCTGGGCGGCAGCGAGCGAGAAGTTATCCTCCCGGTTCATTGTGTAAAATTTCTGAGCTGCCTGGGCGGCAGCGAGCGTGACGTAATCGCCTATCGCCCAATACTCCAGTTTCTGAGCTGCCTGGGCGGCAGCGAGCGACGTGTCACCCGTTATGGATACCCCGTGGTGTTTCTGAGCTGCCTGGGCGGCAGCGAGCTCCCATGTCGTAGGTTGTTTTCAGGTTGTCGTTTTCTGAGCTGCCTGGGCGGCAGCGAGCTGCTCGGCCGCCGTCATGTCCCTCCCCACATCTTTCTGAGCTGCCTGGGCGGCAGCGAGCTAGATCAAAATAAACCTAATGAGCTGATTATTAAAGAGCTTGGGCATAAAATAGCGGCACCACCCTTTTTTAGA
>Ga0208135_100551_pt1 | contig 21545 bp, 20 predicted proteins | sample AntDeeMetag02WF5_FD_184757 | JGI IMG/M metagenome (GOLD analysis project Ga0208135, IMG submission 184757) | Saline lake microbial communities from Deep Lake, Antarctica - Antarctic Deep Lake Metagenome 02WF5 (SPAdes) (version 2) | ecosystem: Environmental > Aquatic > Non-marine Saline and...
TTTCTATGACACCCTCTAAGCATACCAACGGACAAAACGGAGATACCGATGAGATGGTACCCATCTCACTATCTCGGATCTGCACTGTGCAGGGCTTCGGTAGCCACCTGAGACTGTGCACCCGAGTGTGGTTAACCTTCGTATCTGTCCCGTTGGCGATACAACGAAACCATGAACTTGAAATCAGCATTCCAAGACAACGAACGGGCTGTGAGTCCCGTTATAGGGGTCATACTTATGGTCGCTATCACTGTGATTCTCGCGGCCGTGATCGGGACCTTCGTGCTCGGGCTTGGGGACTCGCTCGGAGATAGTACACCGCAGGCCTCGTTCAGCATCGATGATGTCGATGCGGACAACAACCAGATTGAAGTTACCAAGACTGGCGGACAGGACATTGCTTACAGTGACCTGCGTGTTGTTGTTGAAGGAGACAGCAATTCTGTCGAATTCGACTTAGCTGCGTTCGACACTGACGAAGACCCGACTGGTGATGACTGGCGCACGGCCGATACTGCTACTATCAAAGGTGATGATTCTGTGAGTCCTGTCATCACTACATTGAAAGTACAAGGTGGAACAGCGACGGTAGACGAGACCGCCCTTGGCATTACCGCTGGCAACGATGTTTCAGTAACAATCGTTCACAAACAGAGTGGCGGGACGATCGCCGAACTCAGTGCGACGGCCTAATTCGATTACATTCCACTTCTCAAAAATTTTAGTATCGCTCACCAGCCGCTGCTATTCCTCAGCCCGGAAGAACACCTCCTCACCATCCAGTCCGGAGTGAACGACGACGATCGTACGGTTCGAGCTGCTCGCGTCGACCGTCGCGAGATCGCTCCCACTCACACAGTCGTATTCGCCCCAGCGCTGAGACCTATCGATGCTAGTGACATACAGACACGCATCGGGACGATGACACGCTGGCCCGTGATGTCGCGGGCTGTGGCTTTGAGCCCTACGAGGTTCCGAGAAACGTCTGGACCAACACCCCTCGGTCCATGGCGGCGTGAACCGAAAACACTCACTTGATCGTCGACTGCCAATCCCGTGTTTCGTTGTCGATTGCAGCGAATTTGTGTTTCCCCACTAAATAGATTTCCCGAAAAGCCGAATGGCAGCGTCATCTGGTGGCTGGTTGCGATGCGGCGTCGTTCGTGGACACTGCTGGAACTGTGTGCATGCCGTCCCTGCCAGGCACCGGATGGGGTAGCTGTCGGTGAGATGGTCTATCGATCCTTGTCCAGGCGTACCTCGATAGTCACGCTGTGAGTCGCACTGTGCTATGCCTCTGTGCCCATCGCTGGGCCTGGCGGACGATGCTGAAGCGGGCGTGCTTGGCTGTCGGTACGCCATCAGCGGTGTCGCGGTGTGGCCACCCCTGCTCGGCGGGAGCCACGCTGTCACGGGTGGTGTCTTCGGGTGAGCTGTGGCTGTGTCCTCAATCGTCCACCGTCTGTGACCATCTACCTGTACGGCTGTCACACGCTCAAGAGCCTGCACATCGCTCAATCGGCGGTCGTAACTACTCGCAGAGATACCGGCTCGCTCGATCAATTCGGTACGACCGAGCGGTTCGTCGGCCCGAAGCAATGTGGCGTACAACTTTGTTGCAGTCGGTGTGAGATCGGGCCGGAAGCGCGTTGCTGGAAGCGTGGCGGCCGCGTGTTCAACTGCGGCAGGCGTCGGCGTCGATCCGGGCTCCTGCAGCGCTCGCAGAAGGCTCACCACAACGTCGTACGGACACGCTCGACGTGGCGTCTCCGACGGGCCGAACGACCGTAGACAGAGCCGCACGAGTCGCTGTCGCTCACGGAGTGTCCACTGTACATCGTGGGTGAGTGCGACCTCATCAATTACTCGCCGGATGGCGGGGTACGTCGTTCCGTCGATGACGGGTATCTGGAGGGTGGGCGCCTGTTCGGTACCCTCAGCGATCGACTCGCGGACATCGGTGAATTCTGTGGTGAGTGCGGTAGTGATGTCTGCTTGGAGCGCGGTGATCGTTGGGCCGGCAAGCACCCACGACATCGTGAGATCGAGTTGTGTGTCGGGTTCGATCTCGGAGGGAAGCCGACGGCACAACTTTTCCGGGCGGTCTTCGAACAGCATCCGGTACCCCGAGTGAACGCCATACACAGACTGTTTGGGGACCGTTTTCGCGAGGAACGTACACAGATTGCGGCGTTGTGTCCGGTTGCGTGCCAGTGCGTCGGTATCGGGGATTCTGATAGTGGTCGTCAGATCGATACCGACAGCGTGGTACAGGTGGGTGGCCGTCGCGACCAGCCCGTGGAGATCTTCGAAGAGTTCGCTGCGGGCGGCCGTGTCGTCACTCGTTGTGAGTTCCGCGAGACGGGTGAGAAGCTGGTCTCGAACCGTGGTGATCCGATCGCGCCACGCCCCGTAGGTTGTCTCGTCGTCGCTGTACCAGCCGATTTGGTGGCCACGACGGAGGATGCGGGGAGCGTCATGTTCAAAATCGGTGTCGTGGATCGCTTCGAACTCTCGGCCGAGCCGTGATGGCGTGAGAATGTTGGAGAGCGCTTTGTTGCTCAGTAAGGCCCCCGCGAGACGTCCCAGGGTGGCCAACGGCCCACCCCACTGGAGAATGACGAGCGTTTCGTCAGTGGTGTGACTGAGGTACGCGACACGGCCGTCGTCGAACGCGTGTGGCTGATCGTCGACGAGCGTGATGCTGTCGTCGTGTGCGACGGTGTTGAACCGTTGGTGAACGTGGGTATCGTGAGCGTGTTCGGGATCGGTGAGCCACTGGACGTACTCAGCGTCGTCAGTCGGGTTGCCAGTCGTCGCTACCCACTCGTCGATCGCGGGGGGTGTGTTTGTGCCAGTCTCTGCCCGGCGGGGGGACACTGTACTTGTGAGTTTGTGAGGGGTCGCGGTAAGACCCACATCGAGCCGGCGCTGATTCGGGTGTACGAGTTCGTGGGTGGTGTCGAGACACTGTGTGACGGCCGTTTTCCCTAATTCGGTGAGTTGGACGGTGTTGTGGTTATTGTGACGGCTGATCGTAACGAGCCCGCGGGCTTCGAGATCGAGAACGTACCGGCTGATAGTGCCTGCAGCGACGTCGATCTTGTGATCGGTTTCAAGATCGCGGTAGCTGCGGGCCTGATCGGTCTTCAGGTTCCCGAGTAGGCGTCGTTTCCCCGGTGTGGTGTCGAGATCACGGATGGCGTCGTATGCGGCGTCGACTGTGTGAGGTTGGTGAGTGGGGTGGGTGTTGTGAGGGGACCGATCCCGGCTGAGAGTAAGATTGAGGTGGGCGTTGATCCATTTCGGGTACCGCTTGGTGAGGTGTCGTTGGAGTGCGGGTGAGGCGACGACGCGGACGTCAAAGCCATCGGCAAGCACAGCGATCGCTGCGAGCGCTCGAACGCCTGTGCGTCGATCGTCGAGGTTGGTCCATGTCTCGCCGTCTAGCAGGAGTGTGAGCACGCGGGGTTGCTCATCGAGTTCGCGATGGAGTGCGACAGGTCCCTTCGCGAGCGCGCCAAGCCCGGCGTTGACTGACCCGCGGCCCGTCCCGACCGTGGTGACCGTATCGATCAGGTCGGCGTGTCGCTGGCGGTGATACCTCGATAGATCGTCGATCGCGTTGTCACGATAGGTGAGCGCCAGTGTCGTGATCGCGCGGGTGTACGCGACGGCTTCGGCGACGTCGTCACTCCACGACTGTTCGGGGTTTTGCCACCCTGGCAGGATGCTCGTGAGGATACTCGAGCTTGCCCGCCACGGATCCTCGATGGGTGTGTGCGTGCGGATGGTCCGTTCGGTGTGTGCGCGGAGCGTGGTGAGTAGGCTTGGTACCCACTCGGTCACCCGTGGGGAGATTGGCGAACAGACGATTCTGTCAGTGGCAACCTCGGTGTCGTGGCCGACAAGCCGGATCCCTCGCTCACGGGCCGCAGGGTGGCGCTTTGTCACCAGAGATTACCGTGAGTAGTGGTGGGGTAGGTCGGCCAGCATCACTCCGACCTCTCGCGTGGGGTGCCACCATCCGGACGAGCGCGTTTCTGGACGGCGGTCAGCAAGGGTGTTGGCTCTCGTTGGTGGGGGTGAGTCGGTGGACGCGCTGTGGGGGCGTCCGGGTGGACGTGTGGCTCCGAGGTTGTTGGCGGGCTGGTGACCACGACAGTCGGATCGAGCAGGATGTACGCCGTCGATTGTGTGCGGGTGTCAGAGTACGTTCCGATGTGGCCCGTGAGGACGTACTCGCGAACACCGCGCGTGAAGACCGTTGGGTGTTCGTGGCAGTCTGTACCACACATGATGTAGCCGACCGCAAATTCGGGTTCGCCCGCAGCCCGGTAGGCGTACGCAGTGATGTCGTCGCCTTCGTGGAGAAGTTGTCCGCACACCTGGCAGGCTGGTCGTCCCGTGTCGAGTGGGATGTGTGAGAGTTGCTGGAGATCGTGTTTGGCGAGGTCTGTGAGCGAGAGAGGGACGTCGTCGTGTGCGTCAGTCATTGCACTCCTCCACAATGGTCTCGTAGAAGCCGCTGAATGCGTCAGCGCACGCACGACAAAGCGGGCCGTCGAAGGCGGCGTCGTAGCCGTCGGCTGCGCGTTCACAAAGGCGACATCCGTGTCTGTGGGTGGGCGATACGTCGATCGTCTCGCAGGGCTTAAGCCCTGCAGTTGCCAGCATTAGCATGGTTCTGTGTCACTGCACAGAACCCGTCCCGGCCGGGTGTTGGCGCACCGCAGCCGGGGTTTCTACACTTTCTCATTAGCCGAGAGTTCGTCACTTGGGCTCTGTAGTTGCCACTAGAATCTATTGTAACTTATAAGTTCGGATGGTGTCTAGGAGAAGAAACAGTTTGGAATAAGACTATCCGAACTAATTACACGGACTCCGATAGTAGTGGTAACTATGCTACGACACTCCGGAAATTGGATGGCCCTAGTTGATGATCGGATTTTAGAATATCTCCACGAAAACGAAGCAGCGTCACCCACAGAAATGATGAAAGGCGGTCCAATCAAGTTTAGCCGAGCATACATTGGTAGGCGATGTAAAAAGTTGAAGGAGGAGGGCTTGATCCGAGAAATTAGCGATGCAACGTACGTTATAACTGAAGACGGCGAGGCATATCTCAAAGGGCATCTGGATACGGAAGATTGGCATTATATTGACGAAGAGGCCGACGCGGACACCCACGATGATTCCTGAAGAGTAGCTTCCCGTATCTGTGTGGTTTATGCTGAGCTAACAGCTGAGACTTAACCAACATTGAATCTACACCGGGCATTTTGTTGGTTAAGTCGACGCTCTTTGATGAGAGAGACAGCCATTCGTGTTCAATCATCGAGGGTAGTTGGCTTGTTTTGAGAACTTCTCAGAAGGCAGGCATTTTGCAATGGGTCCGATTTGGGAGCCGGAGCCCGGCACCGAGAAGACGTGACTTCCTACGGAATGGGTCTGACGGCGATCGCGTTACTCGACGATCTCGGCGATCAGGTCTTGTGCTCCGTGGCGGACCGCCTCGTGGCTCGACATAGCGGGCTCCCAACCGAGAGCAGCAAGCTTCTGAATCGATAGCCGCATTTTCGGCACGTCGCCCGTCCAACCACGATCTCCGCCCGTATACGCATACTCGGGATCGGCGCCGAGTTCGTCACTGATGATGTCGGCAATCTCTGTGACAGAAGTGGTAGTTTTCGTCCCAAGGTTGTAGATATTGAGATCGTCATCGGCGTTCTCGACGACGTACTGCATCGCGTCGACACACTCTGAAACATGCAGATACGACTTTTCCTGGCGACCATCACCAAGGATCGTCAACTCGTTGGGATCGTCATCGAGCTTCTCGATGAAGTCCGGAACGACGTTTCCGCGCTGGTAGGGACCAACGATGTTCGCGAACCGGAACACCCACGACTGGATATCGTACGAGTGTGCGTACGTCGAGATGAGCGCCTCGTCGGCGAGCTTCGAGGAGCCATAGATCGAGATCGGTTCAAGCGGCGCGTAGTCCTCAGGCGTCGGGCGTGGTGCCTCACCGTACACCGTCGACGAGGAGGTGAATGCGAACTTGTCGATATCGGCCGCCTGCATCTGTTCGAGGAGATTGTACGTCATTTCGGTGTTCTCCTCGAACAGCTTGCGATCGTCGTCGTAGTTCGTGTCAGTGTACGCTGCGAGATGGAAGACAGCATCAAGGTCGGCCGTAACGACATCAGCGACGTCATCTCGTTCTGTGAGATCGGCTTGCGTGAACGTTGCCTCACTCGGAACGCGTTCACGACTCCCCTTGGAGAGATCGTCAACAACACGGACAGTCGCGCCGTCTTCGAGGAAGCGTTCTGCAAGGTGACTCCCAACGAGGCCAGCACCGCCAGTGACCAAGACTGTCGAATCTTGAAGTTGCATACGGGCCGTTCCGTTTGAGGTGCTAAGTGGTTGTTGGATCAACAGAACCGTCCTAGGACGCGGCCATCCATCGCGCAGTTGAAACGTCTGAAACGCACACCCGCTAGTATGCTTCCGTGGGGACACGCTGCTGTCGGCTATCTATGTTACTCATTTATCGTTCGAGTACGCGATCGACGAGCACCTACCGGACCGGCAGTCCTTACCCTCGCAGTCGGCACACAACTCCCCGATCTAATCGATAAACCGTTGGCGTGGTCTCTCGGTATCTTACCCTCTGGCCGAAGTCTTGGTCACTCACTGCTGTTTGCGGTGTTGCTGACAATCGTCGTCTGGGTGGTGGCACAGCGGTACGATCGGCAGCGTGAAGTGAGTGCGTTGATGGTTGGCCATCTCTTGCATGTGCTCGCTGATTCGACACCAGCTCTCATTGCAGGCAATTGGGAAGAACTCGGATCGCTATTATGGCCTCTCACGCCGGTCTACCAATATACTGGTGAGATGGACCAGAGCATTATCGGATTCTTCCTCGAATTGGATCTGACTGCTCTTCCACTACCAGGTGTTGTCTTGTCACTTCTCGCAATCGGGGTGTGGATTTTCGATGGACGGCCTGGAATCGACGTGATTCGGGACAGGCGGTGGTGAGAATAGTCGTCTGGAATCGATGCCTACAGAATTTTGAGAAGAGAGCCTACGGATTCAGTCGTGAGCGAGTGATGAGCGGTCTATGACTTCGGAGTTGGGTTCGGTCGGAGTAGTGGCTGCGTGAACGGCGGCTGTCTGGGGCTCACGCAAGATGTGCGCTGTCTCTTTGGGAAGTACCCATGCACTGTCGGTGTGTTCCTCGCTGAGTTCAACAATTCGTTCCGATGTGTAGCATCGGTAATGGACTGCAAACCGACCCTGTTCCTCTCCATTCACCCATGAGTTTGCTGCCACGATACGATCAACTTCGGCCGACAGCGCAGTTTCTTCATGTATTTCTCGTTGTAGACCCTCCAACGTTGGTTCTCCCCGACCAAGTCGTCCACCAGGAAGCTCCCATTCGTGGTCACTCGTCCGCTGAAGCGTGAGCACTTTGCCACGGGAGTTGAGTATCACACCACGGACGCTCACCGTCGCATGGAGGAGATCTTCAGTCATTATCCGATCTGGATTTCCAGTGACAATAAATAACGGGGAAAACGATGTTCAGCTGGTAAGCGTCTTCCCGTCCACCGACGTAGCGATCGCAGTATGGTCGACGTCGAGTTCTCCCAACTTGTCGTGTTCTCAATGGCGTACGAAAGCCATCCCCCGTCGACAAGCCACTGGTTACGTTGAGTTCATACATCTTGACGTGATACAGAAAGCGAAATATCCATTTGTCGATAGAGAAACATCGAAGCGTATGTCCACTGAGTTTCCGGCGAGCGTCGACGTCGATTATGCCGACGGCGAAGGAGAAGGCCCAGCTGACTATCCGTCGCTACAACACAAAATCGAGAAAGCGATCGAGGTGACAAAGACGGGCCTCGAAGAGTATGAGAATCCCGCAGTGATGTGGACAGGCGGGAAAGACTCCACTCTGACGCTGTACTTCATCAACCAGGTGGCCGAACAGTTCGGCTACGAGAAGCCGACCGCCGTCTTCATCGACCACTACCAGCACTTCGACGAGATTATCGACTTTGTCGAGCACTGGGCCGACGAGTGGGATATCGACGTCGTATTCGCCCGTAACGACGATGTTGGGGGGTACGTCGACGAAAACGCTCTGGAACCCGGCGACGACATACCCGTATCGGCGCTCTCAGAGCACAACCAGCACCACGTGCGCGACATTCTCGAGTACGAAGAGGACACGTTCCCGTTCCTGTTGGACACCTATGTCGGCAACCACCTGCTGAAGACGGTCGCGCTAAACGATGCGCTTGAAGAGTACGGGATCGACGGCGTCATCTCGGGCGTCCGATGGGACGAACAGGAAGCGCGCGCCGACGAGACGTTCTTCTCGCCGCGTCACGATCCCGATCTATTCCCGCCGCACGATCGCATCCAACCCATCCTGCAGTTTGATGAAGCCGACGTGTGGGACGTGTTTTGGAACTACGTCGTCCCGGACAGCGTTGCAGCCTTCCCGAACGATGGATATGTGCCGGAGACGGCCGACGATCTTCCGGAGGGCGTCACGCAGGAAGACATCCCAATCTCGCCGAAGTACTTCGCCGGATTCCGCTCGCTCGGCAGTGAAGTGAGTACGGAGAAGACGACTGAAGAACCGGCGTGGCAACAGGATCTCGAAGGCACGACTGAGCGCGCGGGGCGCGCCCAGGACAAAGAGGACCTGATGGAGCGGCTCCGCGATCTCGGCTATATGTAACGCAAACGAAGACCTACCGAATCGACCAACCTCAGAACTCTCTTGTGAGCAACGTTCTTGCAGTCTGGGAGCAAACCGACAAACGTGTTCCCTCACGAGCAACTACTCAAGATTGACGCGCTTTGAACCAACGAAGATTGCTAACTGATGTACGTAGTATGCGACAGATCGTTGGATGCCCCTGCAGGTACAGTCTCGGAACGTGACGATTCGTATCCACACGACGGCGCCGGGTTGCTTATAAATATTCCGGCGGTGGTCGATTAGATATCGTCACGGAGCGTTGCACCCCTCGTCGCTGTCTGGCGGTTCGCTAGATATGACAGTAGGGCGGCGGGGTGATAAATGTCGGGGCGATCCGGATTTTGGGCGTAATTTAGGCTGTTACTGGTCGGTTTTCAGGGGGTTCGAGAACGGATGGGTGCGACAGTTACCAGGTTAGTCCTTCGTAGACGATACCGTCCCTTCGAGAGATTGCGCGACGGCCGTCGACGACGATGGGCGTGGCCATCGCGTCGAACTCTTCGTCGAGGGCAGTAATCTCCTCCCAATCGGTGACGACCAGGGCAGCCGAGGCGCCGTTGAGTGCGGCCGCAGGGCTTTCTGCGTATTGGATGTCGGGGAAGTGCTCACGCATGTTCTCGGCGGCGATGGGGTCGTAGGCGACGACCTCAGCGCCACGCTGTTGGAGCCCTTCGATAACGGGGATGGCCCGGGAGTTCCGGACGTCGTCAGTCCCGGGCTTGAACGCGAGGCCAAGCACCGCGACGCGCTTTCCGCGAACGTCGACGTGATCGTCCATGAAGGAGAGAAGGCGTTTGGGTTGCTGGTCGTTTATCTCGGTTGCAGCGTCGAGCATCAGCGGTTCGTAGTCCTCTGCGCGGGCGGCGGCGCGGATGGCTGCGGTGTCCTTTGGGAAGCAGCTCCCGCCCCACCCGAGGCCGCTGCGGAGGAACTGCTCGCCGATCCGATCGTCGAGGCCCATCGCGTCGGCGACCTCGTAGGCGTCAACGCCGAGCTCCTTGCAGATGTTCCCGATGTCGTTGATGAGGCTTACTTTGGCTGCGAGGAAGGAGTTGTTCGCGTACTTGATCATCTCCGCCGTTCGGGTGTTCGTCTCGACGACTGGGGCTTGGGTTTGTTCGATGAGTGGGTCGAACACGTCGTGCATGTCCGCGAGCGCGCGTTCGTCGTCGGCACCCAGGACGACCTTGTCGGGGTTGAGGAAGTCGTGAACGGCTGTACCTTCCCGTAGGAACTCGGGGTTCATTCCGACGCCGAACGAATCACCAGTAGACTTTCCGCTCTCTTCTTCCAAAATCGGCGTAATCACGTCTTCCGTTGTTCCTGGAACGACTGTGCTTTTCACCACGACCGTGTGCCAGTCGGGTTTCTCTGCGAGCGTCGTACCGAGCTGGGAGGCACCAGCCTTCATAACTGACAGGTCAATACTGCCGTCGTCGTTCTGTGGCGTCGGCAGACAGAGGAACGTAGCGTCAGTATCGAGAACAGCTTCGTAGTCCGTAGTGGCACGGAGTCGACCCGTTCCCTCCTCGCCGGTATACTCCGTAACGAGTTCGGGGAGTCCCTCCTCGTGAATCGGGGGCTTACCGGCGTTAATGGCGTCAACGATGTCCTCGTCGATATCGACGTTCACGACATCGTGGCCGAGATCCGCGAAGCAGGCTGCGATAGTTGTTCCCACGTAGCCACTGCCAATTACAGAAAGGTACATCTTGTCGAAGCGTTTGAAAGTGGTGTACAAGAACCTCCCGGTTACTCTAACAGAACCGGATTCTCGGATTGCATCAGTTCAGGGTGCATTCCATGGGATGACAAAAAGTATCTACCTGGAACCAAGACTGCCAGACGATTCATGGAAGTTACAAAGGCAGTCATCCCGGCTGCAGGATTCGGGACGCGATTTTTGCCCGTAACGAAGGCTCAGCCCAAGGAGATGATGCCGGTCTTGGACAAACCTACAATACAGTATGTCGTTGAGGAAGCCGTTGAGGCAGGGATTGACGATATTCTGATCATAACTGGTCGTGGGAAGCAGGCGATCGAGCGGCACTTCGACAAGTCCTACGAACTCGAGGAGGCACTAGAAGCGGACGGCAAGCTCGACCGACTCGACCGTGTGCAGGAGATTGCGGATCTCGCAGATATTCACTACGTCCGCCAGAAAGAGCGGAAGGGACTCGGCGACGCCGTCCAGTATGCACAGAAGCACGTCGGCGACGAATCGTTCGCGCTTCTCCTCGGCGACACGATTGTCGAGAGCGGCACGCCGTGTACGAAGAACCTCATCTCGGCGGCCGAAGAACACGACTCGTCGGTGCTCTCTCTCGAACGCGTCCCATGGGAGAAGGTTCCCTTGTACGGCGTCGCCGATATCGACGGTGAGGGTTCTGACGAAGGAAGCTTCCCCGTCGATGACTTCGTGGAGAAGCCACCGCAGGCCGAAGCTCCCTCGAACCTCGCAATCACCGGTCGCTATATCCTCACACCTGATATTTTCGATATCCTCGACGAGACCGAGAAAGGCGTCGGTGGGGAGGTACAGTTGACCGACGCGATTCGTGAACTTGACGAGGTCCGGGGTGTTGAGCTCGATGGTGACAGATTCGATATCGGGAACATCCCGAGTTGGCTGCAGGCGAATGTCGAGATGGCGCTCCAGCACAACGATGGCGAGATGAACGAGGCTGTCGAGGCATTACTCAAGGAGCATTTCGTATGAGTCGGATTCTTGTTACTGGAGCTGCCGGGTTCCTCGGCTCCCACCTTTGTGATCAACTGCTGGAGGAGGGTCACGAAGTGATCGGGATGGACAACCGGGTCAGCGGAGAAACTGAAAATCTTGACGATGCATTTGAACACTCGGCATTCTCCTTCTACGACCACGACGTCACCGAATTTATCCACGTCTCTGGTGATTTGGATGCCGTGTTACACTTGGCAAGCCTCGCTTCCCCGGTGTTCTATCGTGATTATCCGATTAAGACACTGAAGGTCGGTGCATTGGGCACACACAAAACACTCGGGTTAGCTAAAGAGAAGGACGCAACGTATCTATTTACTTCAACGAGTGAAGTGTATGGCGACCCAGAGGTGAATCCTCAGCCAGAAGACTATCGAGGAAACGTTGACTCATACGGGCCCCGGTCCTGCTACGATGAATCCAAACGGTATGGGGAATCATTGGTACGTGCATACCGAGATAAACACGACTTAGATGTCCGCGTTGCCCGCATTTTCAACACGTATGGTACGAGAATGCGTATTGACGATGGCCGAGTAATCCCAAACTTTATTCGACAAGCATTGTCGGGAGATGAATTGACTGTTTACGGAGATGGGCAGCAAACTCGGAGTTTCTGCTATGTCTCCGATATGATCGATGGATTAGTAGCACTCCTTGAATCGGATGTCACTACGCCGGTCAACCTCGGTAATCCAGATGAAAGGACAATTAATGAACTTGCTAAAATGATTTTGGACCTAACAGGGAGTGATAGCGGCGTTACGTATGAACCGCTTCCACCACAAGATCCGAAAGTCAGACGACCAGACATTACCAAAGCGCGAAATAATCTCGGATGGGAACCAAAAATTCAGATTAGAGAGGGATTGAAAGAACCTATCAGCCACTTTAAGAGAAAATTATAAGTATAAATACTGTCGGATATCTGCGCCATTCAAATTCGATAGATGACATTAAAGAGACCTTCAGCGGCGGCCGGTGCTCGCTCTTGCAGTTGTTTGATTTCTTCAGTATCAATGACTCCGACCCAAATTGAAATAACAGCATAAACAACAAAGCCGATCGGTGGGACGACAACTAAAGCGGGTATTGCCGGTAGTACATTCGCCATGATGAATACAATTGGGGTAGTGACGATTCCCGCAACTGTGATTCTGACCGCACGGATATCACCGACCGGATCAAATCCAATACGGCGTGCAGTCCAAGCGTGTAATAGGAACATTGATCCATAACCTGTGGAGGTAGCGACTGCAGCACCGTACATCCCATATGGTGGGATTAGAATAAGATTTAAAAAGAGATTCAACATTGCTGCACTGCCCGTCGTCAAGACAAGTTTGCGAAGTTCGCCTTTCCCTTGTCCAATAGCATAGATCGGTCGGGAAAGCGAAAAACCAACAACGCCCGGAAGAAGTAGCAATAACGGGCCCACAGCAGGATAGAACTCTGACCCAAAGTAGAGCGGTATAAATACGTCAGCTAGAGCGACCAGCCCGATTCCCATGATTACGAGGAGGGAGAGATTTAGACGGGTCGCGGTTGATGAAATAGACGTGATTTGTTTTCGCTTGTCTTTTGACCACATTTCGGAGGTAGATTGAACAAGCGTGTTTTGGATTGCTATCGGAACGAGTCCTAAGAATTCAGCAATCGTTAGGGAAGCCTTGTAGAATCCTGTTATCGAACTTCCAGAAACTAACCGAAGCAGTATGATATCTACATGATAGAGGGAGATTGTGAAAAACGCAAGCAAGATACTGTAGACATTGAATGTGAGTAATTGTCTCCGCGGTACTTTATTCGGGATGGACTGAATCAACTGAATAAAGGAAAATTTCTTCCTTATAAACCAGAATGCGAGAACACCAACGGCCGTTGCAGCAGTAACGTGACCGATCAGTAGCCCGCTTACTCCAAAGTCATGATACAGTAACAAGAGTGCAACGATGGTGTAGATGCTCCTTTTCAGCATCTGAATCGGCTCGGAGTAGTGTTCCTGACCGAACCCCATCATTGCGCCCCGCCCCATTGAGTAGAACTGGCTCATGAACAAATATACTGCTAATAGGACGAAGTAAGTCCGAAACTCTGTAGACAGAAGGTCTTCGATCGCCGGCGTACGGGATACTGAAACAAGGGAAAGGGCGAGTAGTCCTGTCACGATGATTGAAACACGAAAATAAAAACTGAACACGAGGTTGTTCCAATCCTCAACCGATTTGTCCTCTGCAATATACTTTCGGATTCCGTTGAATATCCCAGAATTAGTGAACACTGTTAAAATACCGAAAATGGACATGAGGAGTGCGTAGTCTCCATATCCTCCACTTCCAATCGCTCTCACGATCAGCGGTGTAGTTGTCAGACTAATTATGAGGACCCCAACTTTTGTTCCGAAGATAGAAAGAAAAGCACCAATGACATTACGGCTCATTTAGAATCAGTTCTGAAACAATCTGCTGAATAGATCGTTTTGACGGACCTCATCAAGTTTCTCTAGAATCGTCTCAGTTTCTGACTCCCACTCATTGATCATTCTGCTTACGCTGTCAACGAATATCTCGACATCGATTTGTTCTCTTCCTTCAAAGAAATACTGGGACTGTCCGAACTCATCTAAGAGTTCCTCATATTTGATTGCCCAGCCGATTGCAATCACGGGGACACCATGTTTGTAAGCATGGACGAGCGAGTGGTATCGTGAACCAATGAGAAATTCGAGCTGGTTAATAATGTGTTCTAATTCGGGCGCACTCAGGTCCTCCTCAAACAGATGAATATTATCATTATCGTTAAGCTGCTTGATATTCCGACAGAGATCCAAATCTTCTACTGAGTGACGAAGAATGTAGATCGTCTTCCCGGACTCAAGAAGCTCGTCGATGACGGCTTCGTAAAGCTTGTAGAGTTCCTTAGGGTTTGTGCGTTCGAACACCCTTGAATTAGGAACGATTCCGACCGCTTCCGTGTCAATTTTCTTCAGGTCAAGATTTGGTTCGGATGCAAATACGTTGTCCAGTTCGTAACCCTCTGTTTGAAGTACGATGTCGAATTCCTGTTGAACGTTGCTACGCGTGTATGATTCAAGGGCCACAGCACCAGCTTTCTCACGGGGACAGATGACTTCCGGATATGATAGGTAGGTTTGAAGAAGAGGGTTTAGAACGATTTTTTTCCCTGCAGAGAAGTCAAACGGACCGATAGATTGCGGTAGCACGTACATTGGAACGTCGTACTCCTTCGAGAGAACAATATTGGTGAGATAAATAAATGAAGCTGCGGCGCCCATCTGGGAGCTGAGTGCGAGACCACTTATATCGATTAGCATACTACAGTTAGAGAATACTTTTCGAACAGTCTCTCGTTCCCGCTTTGAGTAGGATTCTGTGTTTACGATATCTAACCCAGGTGAGAGCAGAGATAACTGAACTTCTGCGTCCCATGGTAAGATACTAAAGGCATACCGGTTCTTCTCTTTTTGGTCACGTTCGTAGTCTCTTCCTGATAACAAATATATGTCTTTTTCAGGAAACCGTTCCGCCATCTGATTGACCACGGTGAGTGTCATTGCCTGTGCTCCTTTATTGAAAAGTTCCCCACCCACGATTGCGATAGAATCACCGGTTTTACGAGATTCTAGTCCATGATCATCAAACATTCGTTCCAAGACAAGTCGAGATTCGACGGCAGTAATGAGCGAGGCATTCCGTACCTGCTTTCGATAGAACCCAGACATATGAAGGTCTTTCTCAAGGATGAACATAAGAAGATTGGTTTAGCAAACAAAGTATTGAAGTGTAACCATTCTCGCTAATTAATAGATGCCTTCAGTTATTGAACGCGCGAGGAGGGTCTACCGTGAGGAGGGTGGGTGGCTCCTTCTGGAAAAAAGCTGGGAGTTAATATTACAGAAATTCTTTACAAAAGTCGTGTGGAATATCCTACCGAAGGACACCACACTACGAACGGTCTCTCGATCACGAATCTTAACCACAATTTATTTTCTTTTAGCAGGTTCTTTCTACCGAGAAAAACGCTCAGTACTATGTGGACTCGCAAAGTATCATGAACTTGAAGAACAGCGAGAAGCCCCACGCCACCGGCTCATTCGAAACGTCCACAGGATCGAAAAGGGACTCTCAATGAGAGATCGACGGTCTGTGTTCGCGGAGTCGTACATTGAAGAGGTGGTCAAGGACCTCACCACCGCATGGGAGCCGCAAACGAACGATGAGCAGCTCTTGTGGGCTGTCGATGTTGTTACTGAATACTTTGAAGTTGTCGATCGGACAGAACCTATTTCCGAAGCGGAATCGATGTTCAAAGGTTTCACTTCCGATATTGAGTACACCCCGAAGAATCGCGTGCCATTTGCACGTAAGGAACTAAATGAAACACCAGTGTCTCTCGAAGATTTAAAACAGCTGGCCATTCAACGAACGAGTACCCGTTGGTTTGATCAACGGGACGTGCCACACGATAAGGTAGACGAGGCACTAGAGGTTGCCATGCAATCGCCAAGCGCTTGTAACAGGCAATCTTACGAGTTCCAATTGTTCGATGACAGGGAGAAAATCGACGAGATCTCTTCGCTAGCAATCGGGGCATCAGGATACAGAGACAATATCCCCTGCCTTGCTGTGATCGTTGGGAAACAGCGTGCATATTTCAACGACCGCGACAAACATGTAATCTATATAGATGCGAGCCTGTCAGCAATGGCTTTCCAGTTCGCGTTGGAGACGCAGGGGCTCGCCTCATGCTGTATCAACTGGCCGGCAATTCCCCGTAACGAGAAGCGCATGGAGGAGTTACTCAACCTAGATTGTGACGAAACTGTGGTCATGCTTATGGCTATCGGATATCCTGATCCGGATGGGATGGTACCGTACTCTGAGAAGAAAGATGTAGAGACAGTTCGATCATATAATGACTCAACTTAATTCAAGAAGTTAGATTGCCCTACGCTCCACATGGAGCGCCACGCCAACATGTTTCAAACAATTGGGTATTTATTAAACTCCCAACTTCCTCAACGTTACTACGAAAGAGTGTGTTTGTCTTCAAAAGAATGATTTATATGAGGGGATACCAAAGCTATCCTCAAAATGAATGTACTAGTATACGAACTGGAGACAGGGAAAGTATCTGGGAGTAAAAAAAAGCGGGTGGCAATTGAAGATAATATTGGGGAAGGGATTCACATACACTATGGAGATGTGAGACTAGAGATGACAATTGACGATTACCTGAAGTTTTGTGAAGAAATGAATGATTCAGTCAAAAAGATTGAACAATCAGACTATGAAAAGGTAGGGGAGGGTCAATAGTGGGGATAGTTAAGCAAGAACTGGCAAATTTCTGTCTTTCATCTGGCGAAAAAGTCAAAATCGAACTGAATACAGGCGATAGTATCCACATTCACGTAGATAATATTAGGATATCTCTTTCAGTAGAAAAGTTCCAAGAGTTAGATCAGATGGTAAGCAATGCAAAGGAAGAGTTAGAGAAATCGAAAGATGACATCAACTAAACCTGAAATCATTCAAGAGATCTTCGAGGCATTCAATTCTGCAGGGCTCTCTTATGTAGTGCCTCGTAGTTACCGTGGACTACCACATGAAGTGCGTGGAGGCGACATTGATGTATTAATTACAGATATTCAGGATGCGTCAGAAATATGCTCAAATAAAGGGCTGTCTATCCCCAGTTCAAAAATGTCGTCAAGGCTTTCGATATTAGCAGAGAAGGGGATTAAAAACCCATATAAGTCGATATCATTAGCACGGCGGTCTCCAAAAAAGGTGATGGAAATTCTGAATAGTGCTATAAAAAGGGAGTCGAGAGACTTTTTGGCTCCCGAATACCAAGAATTAAAGCCACAGACCGAAGATGTAACATTCCATTTATTCAACCATCTTGCACATACCTCACCAATCAGAGCTAGTAAAGTACGGCTTGATCCAGAGGTAGAGAGAATGATGTTAGACGATCGAATAAAAACCGGGGCTATATACAGACCTAGTCCACCAGACGAACTTGCACATCTTTTAGCCAGAGGGGTGTTTGACTACGGGGGAAGATTCCCCGATTATTACATTCAAAGGTGTGAATCCCTAACAAATGAAGTCATTGAAAACGAAGAATATAAAGAAAAATTCCATAAGCTTCTTTCTCTCATCTGGTTTGAAGCAGGAGAACTTGTATTTGAGATGTGCAAGAATAAACAATATGATAAAATGAAGTCTGAGTTGGATGCATATTCTGGATATTAACGATGACAAAGGAAGTTGAAAAAATAGAATACTTTTATAATAATGTAATTGCAGATGGCGAGGTGAAGAAAAAAGAGCGATTTGTCACCGTCAAAATAGGGATTAATTGCACATATATGTATCTAATGGATGATGAATCCGTCTCTTTTGTAAAAAAACAGATTGGTGGGAATGGCATCCGTCGTAAAATTGCAGCCGGTTTATTTAGCTTAGGAACAAAATTGGGTAGATTGAGTTCATACTTGCCCAGGTTTTCTAGCACGACAATAGAGATTCCATCAAATCATTCGATAGATGTGGCGTTATTATCTATGCAAATACGCCTTTTTGATTTTGAGAATGAAATAGTACATACCATTCCTTATGCAGATCCCGGTAGAGTCACAAGAGAAATAGAGGCTCGCAGTAACTTACCAGAGTCCATATGCACACCTGAATTAGTAAGCGTGAGTCAAGATTATCCATTCTTCTCACAGAAATTTATTAAAGGGGAGGGATTGCAATCCCCTGTAAAAGACTTTTCCAAATTATCGGAAGCGATTCACAATATATCAGAACTGCATAAGTATTCTGAATTAAAGACTAAATCAACGACAAAATTATTAGAAGAAGCTGCCCAAAATGTGACACTGAGTTGTAAACAAAGGATCAAAGAGAAAGCTAAAGACCTCGGATTACCTGAGGTAGTTAGCTACACAAGAATACACGGTGATTTTCATTGTGACAACATTGTTGTTGATGCTGAGGGAGATATATTCATAATTGATTGGGAAAAATCCGATTATGGATATAGATTCACAGATATCTTACATCCGTTTGTGAGAGCATTTCAATCAAACAATCAAAAATCATGCATTACCTCGTGGATGATGGATTTCAATTCACCATTGTGGAAACTCTACGAAAATGTTACGGGAAACGAAGCGAGAGATTCTCGAGGAATTTTAGTTCTACACCTATTATTACAGTTACAGAGAACTCCTGAAGAAAGGCCAGAGTATGAAACATATATGAAATTGTTACAAATAATAAATAATTGATTATAATCTTTTAGAATCAATAAAGACGTCCCGGTAAGCTTGTGTTTCTTATTGAGAGGTAATGAAACTCCTCCGCAGATTTTGTTTGTGGCTGTTGAAGACAGCACCATCTAACAGATATTCTAGATCGAAAAAGACCCACGCCTACAACAATTACTCCTTCCCCCAATTCAGACAATGGTTCGTCAACCAATTCCGGTGCAGACAGTTGAAGTCCAAACCCTCTAGCACCAGAGAAATTATTAGGATAGAGCCTTGGTTGTAAATGTAGTATACATGTCGCCATTGGTATCCGTCATCCTCCCAGTCTATAATCGAGAGAAGACCATATTACGGGCTTTAGAAAGTATTGAAAATCAAACGCACGACAATTTAGAACTAGTCATTGTCAATGATGGGTCAACAGACAATACAGGATCTATTATTGATGAATTTAAGAAAGAGTCCTCAGTAGACACACACATAATCACCCACAGTTCGAATAAAGGTGCTAATGTAGCAAGAAACACAGGGATAAAGAGATCGGAGGGAGACTACATTTCCTTCTTAGATAGTGATGATGAATGGCTGCCAGAAAAAATTGAACTTCAACTAAATAAGTTTCATGAATCCGTGGGTGTTGTTTACACGGGGTATTATGTGGAGGATAGAAACGGAAGACGCTTAGGAAATATCCCAAAGGTTAGAGGTGATATTTATAAGAAACAACTTATGAGAGACCACGTTTCTCCTACCTCTTGTGTAATGGTCCATCGAAAATGCCTAAACAAGATCGGTTTGTTTAATCCTAATTTAAAAGCTAGACAAGATTATGAGATGTGGATCCGGATATCAAAACATTTTGATTTTGAATATGTGGAAGAGCCTCTTACGATAATACATAAAAGCCCTATGAACAGAATAAGTTCGGATTTTTCAAAGAGAATGGAGGCAAACCTATCGATCCTTGAAATAATCTCCGAAGAGGTGTCTAGCTTTGATGAGGTAGTAAAGAAAAAAATTTTTTCAAAACAATTCCAGTCAATATCACTATACTGCTATTTGAATGAAAGGTATCGGGCGGCAACATCTTGGTCGATTAAATCATTGAGAATGGACAAGACTAATATGTATTCGTTTATATTATTAATATTAAGTTTTTTGAGGATATCACCAGAAAATAGAATACTGTTGGGTGTGAAAAATAAGTTCGCGGAGTATCTATGAAGGCTTCTAGGAAATACAAAAGAACGCTCAAGATCTCAACTATCCTTTCTCTAATCCCATTGGGGGTTATTAGTTATTTCCTCCCAACAAGTTACCGAAGAGGTGTATGGTTCTCATCCGATGGAACCGTAGTTCATTATATAACTCAGAATGGGCAGCTGCCAACATCAACCTTTCAGTTATTCGCTGGAAACATTGTTGATCCCTTTACGGGAGGAGCTTCTTCATCAATAGATCATTTTCTTACTCCAATTCTACGGACTACATTAGTAATGGTAACTGGAGTAGAGGCAAGTGTACTTTCCATTTCTTTGCCATACTATTTAATCAAAGTGGTTATTTCCATTGCAATTCTTAAACACCTAGATATAAATCAGGAATTTGCTATCATCTTTGGAGTTTTATTAGGAATTGCCCCAGTGTTCACGGTATCTGAATTTTTAGATGCTGGTATGTCAGCGAGTATAATACTGTTTACAGGTATACTGCTAACCATCAGATATATTTCGGGATTTAAAGAAGCATCATTATTGTTGTCCGTGATTTTCATCTGGATCGGAATACAAAAGCCAGAGTTGTGGCTTTTGCTACTTGGAGTTTTAATTATCTCACTAGCATTACGATTTACTGAGAATTTATCGGCGAGTGATTTCTATAGGGCACCAGTCATAGTAGCCCTCTCCATGCTTCCACATATTATCTCCTTTGATGCTTATATGTATCATATAGCATCTATTATTGAATCAGTACAGAACTTGCATTTCCCGACTCCTACCGGTGGAGGTTCAGGAAATACACCTTATATTCTACCAAATGAGTCTTATGGCTTGATCATTCTCATTATTGTCTTAGCTTGGGGAATCATTGGAGGGGGGATATTTTTATCAAATTTTATAGAATCCCATTCGAAAAATTCACTTTATGCTACAAAAGGGGTTGATACAGTAGTTGTGAGCTGGGCAATATCCGTAATACTACTCACCATAATCATCATATCATCTGGGAAATTTTTCCTTATAACTAGGTCATACAGCTATTCTTTTCCAATAATAATTATTGGCGCCGCAATTGCTATTGATCAGATGTATAAAAGAGAAAGAATTTTTTCCTACATCTATATTGGCGTCATAGTATTTGCCTTTGTAGGAGTCCTAATCCTGCAAACCCAGACTCCACACATGCAAATTGGATTGCTTCAAAGTGACGGGGAGGCATGGGCTGAGTGGTCTTCGGAATATAGTTCAGATTTAGTGATTCTTGCCGATCGTAAAGCAGGTGCACAACTAGTCGATCAAGGTCATGACAATACTAAGGTACCAACGTCACAAGCATCAGTCCATTCTCTCTATTACTCAAACTATACATCCTTCCAAAAGTACACCAATGATAATGGGGACCAAGTTTCCCTTTATTACGACATGAAATCTACCGGTTTATACACGAACAGTTATCCACGGAAACCTATGAATAATACCTCATTCGATTCT
>Ga0208135_100559_pt1 | contig 21415 bp, 20 predicted proteins | sample AntDeeMetag02WF5_FD_184757 | JGI IMG/M metagenome (GOLD analysis project Ga0208135, IMG submission 184757) | Saline lake microbial communities from Deep Lake, Antarctica - Antarctic Deep Lake Metagenome 02WF5 (SPAdes) (version 2) | ecosystem: Environmental > Aquatic > Non-marine Saline and...
AAAAGAGAGGAAAATAAAGAAAATATCTTCGGATGGCGATACTGTCCGGGTTATTGCAATTAGACTTTCAGATCCTGACTTCCGTTCTTGGGATGGTCCTCGGCTATCTAATACGATCTACACTACGAAACAAGATTGTAGGCAAGAGTTTCAAGAAAAAGTAGATGAATATGAGTACGGTGCTTTGATCCATACTACGGATAATTATGTGCACAACTTACATATTGCAAGTATTTTAACTAAGTTTGGAGCTAAGATGAAGTATGACTGAGTATCTATCAAGGGGAATTGCGGTGCTTCGAGATGAAGGATTGAGGCCCTTCATAGGCAAGTCTGGGAAGTTTCTTTGCTCTAAGATATTCAATCCCGTTGGCTATCAGGTACGGTCTCATCTACCAGTCCTGTACTACACAAGTGCTAAATGGTGGTATCGTAATCGGAAGCAATTCGATACTGATGACTGGGACGCTCCTCTAGATCCATATAAAGTGATCTGGGTGTCACCTGATAATATTACCAAGATGACCTCGAGACCTCCTAACCTGCCTATAGAAGAGCGTATTGAAAAGTTTGGTGCGGTCGAAGGAGGAGACTGGGATATCTCTTCTGACATGCAATATCGGTCTTGGAGGCCCGAAACATACGGAGATAATAAATGGATTTATGAACATCTAATCGACAGAGAATTCGAACAAACTACGTTCTTTAGGTCCGCAAAGCAGCACTTTCATAACGGTGTTCCTTGGGAGGAAACAAGCTTTTATGAACAAATAGTAGATGGATTTAACAAAGCCTACGCTGGTTTGCCAGCTTACGGATCCAACAAAGCCGAATTTGAGGAATCCCTATACACAATCGACCGTTTGTACAGAAACGTTAAGAAAAACGGTGTTCTGATGGAAAGTGAAATAAATAACAAGCCGTTTGATTATACGCTAAATGATTCGATTCTAGTTGATATTGCGAGGGATGGTGAACTTCTTTTTGTTGAAGGCAGACGTCGCCTGACAGTTGCTAAACTTCTCGCTGTTGATCAGATACCTATCCGTATCCAGATCCGCCATAGTGATTGGATGGAGTATCGAGATACGGTATTCAACAACAAGGTAGAAGTAAAACACCCAGACTTCTTCGAATTCCAATAGTATTATAATATTAATGTCTAAATTGTTGTAAAGTTCAGTACTTACTGTATTATTTTTCGATAAATAACACTAGATGAATTACCACCATAATCTGCGAAAACGTTATTCAGTACTTTCTCTCTGTCTTCTTGATACCCATCGTCGCTCATTAAGTTAGATAAATCAATCAAGAGTTCGCCAAAAGAATGTGACTTTGGGCCAGGAGTCATATCTTGATAAGACAAGTTCAGTCCACGAGTATCAGTATAGCGTTCATAATCATAAGGGTAGAAGGCAATCGGTCGATCGAGATGTAAGTAGTCAAAATATATTGACGAATAGTCAGTAAGTAGAATATCGATCTCCTCGAAAAGAGGATAAATGTCTCCCGTTGGAGGGTGTACATGTATACGTTCGAATTCTGAATCCTCAACGAATGGGTCTGTATATCTATGTGGCTTTATTATACAGTGGGCGTTGTGCTCTTCCAGAAAGGAATTGAATTCATCCGGCTCTAATGGGTTCACTTCATTATTCTCACGCCAAGTAGGAAAGTATCCGATGACGGTCTCATCATCAGGAATCCCATCGACTATCTTTCGTGCCTTCTGATTTACACCCAGTTCGGAGTCTTTGATCTCGCGGAAGAACAGGTCGTTACGAGGATAGCCTGTGTAATGAACATCGTCCATATTCATGTGATTTCTGAGCTCAAGTTCCTCAACCCGGTTATTGAGGCAAGCATGATCAAAGACTTGGATACGGTTATTTAATCTTCCTCGTTCCTTTTCTGGTAGGTTTTTTAGAGGATAGCCATGCCATAACTGTATGGTCGTCGCAGATGATAAATACATCCATTGTTTTTCATCAAAATCGACATCAGTAACCGCATATTTTGCCCGTAATAAATACAGTTTAGCCCTCAAGCTATGAGTCTTACATGCACTGTATCCCTGTTCAGATAACATATCTTTAATTTCATCGTATTCGGTCAACCAAATACAATTTTCATCATATCTATTAGAGAGTTCTAGATAGAAATATTTCATATTTCCGGAAAACTCAGTCCTTTCAGAGCTATTTGCAAACACTATTAAATTTTCTTTGCGGAAAATTATAAGATTAAAAAACAGCGCAAGCAATTTTTCTACCCAAATGAAAATATATTTAAGAGATTTAAAAACTAACGCTGCAATTCCCTGTTCGACTGAAATTTTGTATGCTCGCCTAATAAGAGATAGAACCACTAGTCATTCACCTGGTTTTTAATTTTATTATTCACCAAGATTTCTCTGGCCTTTTGAAGATCCTCTTCAGTGTTAATCTCATAGTGTGAATCGCTGTTATTACAGATAGTTATCGCCTTTGATCTTACTTCTGGAAATATGATTGGGAACCAATCGTTTAGATTGTTCGACCACATATTTTCTGCAATATCAATGTGAGTTTCATTTAGGATAAATATGCCAGCTTCTTCATGACCTTCTACGGTACCATAATCCAAAATATACCGATCACTATCCCACGTTACCGCAGTTTTTTCATCTTGAATCCCCTCAAATGCGGCTACTGCACTGCTCTCACTGTCCGTCGACTTTTCATACTTAGATATAAATTCATCAACTACTTCTTCATTTATTATTACGTCACCACAAATCAGTAGTAAATCCTCATCAGAAGGAACGGCTTCAAGTGCAAATAAGGCACTTCCAGCATTGTCTACCTCCTTCCATTCGTTAAATACGATCGGGACAACTTCAATATCAGTCCTATTTGGAACAATATCGTCTGGATTAGTTTCATCTACAAATCCATGACCCAATACAAGATAAACAGTATCGAATCTCGTTGATAGTGCATCAAGTTGATAGTCATGAATACGCTTATCGCCTATTTCTAGAAACCATTTCGGCAAATCTTGTGTTTCTTTTCCTACACGAGATCCACGCCCAGCAGAAAGTATGATCGGGATCATTTGCTAATGTATCTTACCTAGGCCTGTATCATTTCGAACTTATAAACCCTCCGCGTATCATCTGTAATATAACTTAGTATGAATTTGCATCTCGGTTCTTAGGTTTGCAAAATAACATCTCCTTGTAAACTGATGAAAATCGCACCATTTGACTCAGCATCTCTAGCGAGTTGTTGGTGTGGTTACTATGAAATCCACGGTTCTATTGGTGCTCAATCAGGAGCTAAAGTGACTTAGCTGACAAAGCACTTGATAACGAAAAGGACGTACTTACAGCTACCAACCGGAAAAATTCGTCACACTCGGAGACAGTAGTCAGTCCGCGCTAACAGTCAGCGAGATTCACATATCATCAATTAGCTCCCGAGTCGCCACTCTCACTGCTGCATCACTTCCGTATTCAGGCGTCCACCCGATCGCATTCAGTTTCTCGATTGATAGCCGCATCTTCGGGACATCACCGGTCCAGCCACGATCACCGCCCGTATACTCGTAATCCGGATCGATACCCAGTTCGTCACTCACGATATCGGCAATACGGTTCACCGATGTCGTCGTACGGGTCCCGAGATTGAACGTCACCATCGGACCGGATGCATTGTTCAATACGTACAGCATAGCATCGATACAGTCCTCGATGTGCATATAGGACTTCTCCTGGAGCCCATCACCGAGTATAGTCAACGAGTCGGGGTTTTCTTCGAGTTTCTCCAAGAAGTCCGGGACAACGGCTCCACGGAGACGTGAGCCGACGATGTTGGCGAACCGGAAATTCCGTACTGTCAGATCGTGAGAGTGAGCATACGTTGAGCAGAGTCCTTCATCGGCCAGCTTGCTTGCCCCGTAGATGCTAATCGGTTCGAGTGGTGCAAAGTCCTCCGGCGTCGGGCGCGGTGCTTCCCCGTATACAGTAGAGGTAGAGGTGTAGGCCAGTTCCGGAACACCAACCTTGTCCATCGTCTCTAAGACGTTATATGTCATCTGTGTATTCGCTTCGAACTGCTCTCTAGGGCGGTCCGTGTTCACAGCCTTCGACGCCGCAAGGTGAAAGACGAGGTCGAATTCCTCCGTTAGAATATTGTCGAGTGCATCTCTCTCCGTAAGATCCCGCTCAAAGAACGCGGCGTCATCAGGTACCCACTCTGCCTGGCCGTTCGAGCAATTATCAACGACAGTTACATCAGCACCATCAGCGCACAGCCGTTCGGTGAGATGAGAACCAATGAATCCAGCACCACCAGTGACGAAGATGTGTTTATTCTGCATACCAAAGCACGTCGGTTCTTCGATTTAAACTGTTCGTTTTGTAGAAACATTGTGTTACGAGTGAATTGGGTCAACGGTTACTTCTCGAAGGCGTTGAGGGTTTATACTACAATTTGCCATGAAGGAGTTCGTTGTGGGGTATCGCAAGGAAGACATCATCGAGTACTACGGCGACAAGTGGAACGGGATTCCGATCACGTACACCCACCAGCGCGAACAGAAGGGCCTGGCCCACGCCCTGCTCACTGCCGAGGAGCACATCGACGACGACTTCATGCTCATCCTGGGCGACAACATCTTCGAGGCGAATCTCGACGACGTCGTGCATCGCCAGCGAGAATCCCGCGCGGATGCCGCCTTCCTCGTCGAGGAAGTGCCGTGGGATGAGACATCCCGCTACGGCGTCTGTGACACGAACGACTACGGCGAGATCACTGACGTCGTCGAAAAGCCCGACGACCCGCCGAGCAATCTCGTGATGACCGGCTTTTACACCTTTTCGCCGGCGATCTTCCACGCCTGCAAGCTCGTCCAGCCCTCCAATCGGGGCGAGTACGAGATCAGCGAGGCGATCGACCTGCTGATCCAGTCGGGGCGAACGATCGACGCGATCGGGCTGGATGGGTGGCGAATCCACGTGGGCTATCCCGAGGATCGGGACGAAGCCGAAGCGCGGCTACAAGAGAAAGAAGAGAACGCGGCCCCTGCGGAAGCCGAATAGAAGCCGTCGTTCCGAATTCTTAGACAGAGCTATCGATCAGTGCAGCCTCGAAACCCAGTGCTAGCGAACAGATCGAACACATCGATAGAGGTGTGTCGTTACGTCTGCGAGCGGGAAGTCGGCTCTTCGCCTCGTTCAGTAATGGCTGTGAACGAGTGGGTAGCTAACCCTCGTGACATCGTCGACTCAGACTTTCGCGTTCCGCCCCCGATCCGACGGTGTCGTAAGCGGAAGTTCGACGTCGATATTGTCACACCACACCCCTGGTCGCTTCGCAGGTCCTTCCGCTTCTAGTTCGATCAGGCCGTAGTCCGCAAGCTTGTTCACGTTCTCCAGGACCTCTGGAGGATTTCGATCAACGAGTCGGGCGAGCTTTCGAATGCTCTCGGGCTCGTGTTCGACGATTGCCTCCAGCAACTCCAGGCTGATGGAGCGGAAGACACGACCGAACGTCTCTAGGTCCTCGATCGTGAGGGTTGGCTCGCCGGGTTCGACATCGTCACCAGCGTCAGGACTCGATATACTCTATTGCATCCCAGATGCTGAGTACCCGAATTCGCCCCTCGTAGTAGGTATTGCCAATTACACCAGAAATCGCCCGTTCGGCGTTCCGGTCGTCGATCAAAACCCCGACGGAGTCATGTGATGTCGAACCAAGAAGCATCACGCCAGCCGCTGGAAGTTCCGAATCAGTCTTTCTTAGCTCGTTTGGATCGGTCTGTTCAAATTTCGCCAGTCGTTCGTGGACCTGATCCATCATCTCGCCAGCACGCGGCCCGTCGTGAACCCGAACTCCTGGCTGCACGGTATCGATGAGATTGATCCATGCCGTTGTGTCCGCTCGGTCAACCCAATCGATACTGATGTATCCTCGTTGCTCTGCTAGTTCCTCAATGACTCCCGGGGTCAGATACAGGTCAATTTCTCGCTCTCTGACGTACTGTATGAATGTTTGATACGAGGTGGATCCCGTCCCCCCGATGGTTCGAAGAAAGCTCGTATCGAGAATGAGGGCTGTCGGGAACGGGGACGGATGCGCCTCACTCATCGGCTCGTTGGTACGGTCCCTGCTCGATTGCACGGTCGTGAACGTCCACTTCGAACGTGAGGCCACTGAGGGTTGGGTCGTGGCTTTTCACGACGGCAATGATGCGCTCAACTGCCTGAGTGACCGTGATAGCCTCGACAGCAGGGATGCCGAGTTCATCCGCGACACCACGACGCGTTGTCTCGCCCTGCAGATACGTGAGCGTGGCCATAACCGCCGGTGCGAGCGCAGCCTTCCCGTGGCGGTCAATGAACAGTTCAAGATCGTCGTCCACACTGGTCCCGCCATAGACCGCAATAATGGCAGGACCGAGTTCGAGGGTTATTTGAGCTGTCCAGTCTCCACTCACAGGGTCGGCACGCCAGAGTGACGAGCCATCTTCGTACTCATCTAACTCCTCTGCGACACCCAACTCGGCCAATGTATTCGCGTACTTGTAGGCAGTACTCTTGGAGAAACCCTGACGTTCACGGACTGCCGTGACCGTTGATGGAGAGTTGATCAAGAGGTCTGTGTAGAACCGCGCAAGATCAGGCGCCCCCAGCAGCTCTTGAATGACAAAAAATCGGTGTGCGGTGTGTCCCGCGTCCGGTGGTTGGATGGTGGTTGGAGCGTTGGACATAGTCCATAGTACGCGAACTATAGACTAAAACGTTTTGGTTGCTTGTCCAATTGTCATCTCGCTTCGGTAGCCGAGACGTTCCTGTTCACTACTGGTGTCAAGATAGCAGAAATATCGTTGACGATATCGTCGATATCGGGCTTTCGGGCCTCGTTGTAAGCTAATCGACGCTCAGCCGCTAGCCGGAGACGGTCGAAGGCCCCTTCTTCATGAGTTTCTTGGGAAAGAAGAAAATCGTGCAACCGACAGCAGGAAACACAAGAACTGACGAAATAGTGGGGGGTACGACGTTCAGATTCTCGTCTACAAAGCCGAGAGATCTCGTCCACAGTAACTGATGAAACAGTGGGGGGTGGGACTGGCTCCCCACAAGCGAGCTGAGCCCATCCCGGGATTCGTTCCTCGAACAGATGAAACGGTGGGGGGTGAGGGGGATGGCCGAATCGCCTCTGTAGCCGATCGTCGATCCATACTCGTTCATCCGGTCCGGTACGACGTCTACACGAACTACTACGCACAGAACTAGGAACGAAACCGAGAAAGACGTCCAGGTCGGGGAACGGGTGCCCGCTCGCCGGGCGTCGTCGAGAGCGCGCGTTCACCAGCCGTCGTGAGTGCGCTCCCACCGACGAGACAGAAACTCGGCGCCTCGTGGACGTCCGCGACGATACCACGCGGTGGAGCGGAACGCCATGGGAGGCGATTCGAGAGTCCACCCGTCTCTGGCGGGTAGACAGTCCGTGCAAGCAGGTCATCGAGAACCTGCTCTGCACCCGTTTCGCTTGTCCGCTCGCCGTCGACCTCGTAGGTCGTCCGATCGAGCTGGGTGAACGCAGCTTCGAGTTCGCGGAAGGTGGCCGCATCCACCTCCTCAGCAGTGGTCTCGGCAGCGACGCTGCCGACGAGTCGAGCGGTGAGAACGAACGAATGGCGCGTGTCCTTTGTCTCGAGTTCGGCGAGTCGCGTTTCATCGGTAGGTGTAAGCGCCGGCTCTTCGGTCGGATCTGGCGCACCGAAGACCGTATTTGCGAGGCGCTCACCCAGCGTATCGCTGTGGAGTTCGATCGTCATGCGTCGCTCCTCGGCGTCGGCAGTCCAGTCCGGTTTGGGCTGGAGAAGCACCTGATAGACGATTGGGCCCTGGTGGGCACTCATCGTCTCGACGACGGACGCGAGCGGGACGCGACTCTCCTCGTCGTTCTGAAACGACTCGAACGGCGCGAGTTGGGTCTGCCAATCACGCGTTCGCGTCGGGGTGCCTTCGTACTCGACCGCACGGAGAGTGCGGTCGGTGGTAGCGTGGTCCGTCCCCGCTTTGCCTCTAATGATCGATTCGAGATACCCCGGCTGGATCACGCGCCGCTCGAACTCGTAGCTATCGGGAAAGACGCCACGGAGGATACGTTCGAGCGCCGACGTCGCCTCCGGGTCGTCGACGCCGAACCAGTACGTGAGTGGCTGCTCACGCGAGCGATCACTGTGGAGCAGACACTCGATCGTTGGCGGGGACTCCCTCGTCGAGCCGAGCGAGAGCAGTCGGGAGCGACCACTGGCTGCATCGTCTGGCGTCGTGAGTCCGTGCAGTCGCTTGAAATAGGTCGCTGCCGAGTCAGCGCGAAGCGATGCATCAGTCGGCGTGACCTGAATATACTCGCGGACGTCCTCGGCGGGAACGGGTAACTCGTCCGCGTCGGCAGTCGTCGACGAAGGGGCGGAGTTCGAGGGCGGCGCATCAGGACGGGGTAGTGAAGTAGGAGTGGGCATAGAGGTCGGAATCGGTATTTCTGGTCGCCGTGGCTGGGTGAGTGTGTAGATAGCGGTTGGAAGAGAAGATAATAAATTGCAGTTATTTGTAACTGAGACGTATGCTATCTGATGTATTCCGGAATCTGACAAGAGTTTAGTGTCCTCTGTACTGCTGTCTGGCAGCCTCGATATCCGTTCTATTGGTCTGTATCGCAAATAGTAAAATCGTAATTAGTAAAATCACGATTTAGATAATCCATAGCATTATCTTCACGGAGGGCGTAGCGTAGGTATGACCAATGCAGCGTTCGTGGATCGTTGCGACGAACTCGAGACACTTCAGTCACGGTTCGAGAACGATGCAGCGGAGTTGATCGTCATCTATGGCCGTCGACGACTGGGCAAGAGTGCGCTCGTCCGGAACGCGGTCGAGGGCCGGGACGATGCAGTATACTGGCAAGCAACCGAAGAGACAGCCGACGCGCAGTTAGCAAACTTCGTGGACACTGCCAGCGAAGCCTTCCCCCTCCTCGAAGACATCCAGCGCGACTGGGAGGCACTGCTGCGAGCACTCGGTCGTGAGGACGCTGTCGTCGTTCTCGACGAGTTCCCGTATCTGATCGAATCTGACGATGCACTACCGTCGAAGGTCCAGCGAGTGTGGGATCTACATCTCGAAGAGACGGAGATGACTCTCATCCTCGTCGGATCATCAATCTCCATTATGGAGGAGAAAGTCCTTGGCGGCGGTAGTCCCCTATATGGCCGCCGAACGGCGACGATCGACCTCCCCCCGCTCGAACTGGACCATGCCCACGAACTGTATCCCGTCGAAGAGCCCGACGCCGCGATACAGGCCTGGGGTGTGTTCGGAGGCACACCGTACTACCTCCGGGCACTGTCGCCGGACCGAACACTCCCGGAGAACATCCAGTCGGTACTCCTCTCAGAGCACGGTGTGTTGCACAACGAACCGGAGTTCCTCTTGCGGACCGAGTTCGGAATTCGCGAGCCCCAGACGTACTACACGATCCTGCGGGCAATCGCCACCGGGAAACGCAAAGCGAACGAGATCGCAACCTTCGCCGGTGTCGATTCAAACACGCTCGGTTCGTATCTCTCGAAACTACGCCGACTCAGGCTGATCGAGCGTGATATCCCCATCACGGCGAACCCGAACGCAACACGGAAGAGCCGATACCGATTACGAGAGCCGCTGTTTCGCTTTTGGTTCCGGTATGTCTACGGACGGACGGGGGAGCTTGTACAGCTCGGTAGTGATGCGTACGATGAGGTCGTTGCACCGTCGTTCACTGACTACATGGGGCCGATGTTCGAGCAGGTCTGTCAGAACGCGCTTCCGGGCTTGGTTCCGAAGACCTACCGCGGGATCGGGTACTGGTGGCACCAGCACCACGAACTTGACGTCGTCGGCCTTGCAAGCGACGGAACGGTCGTCGCGGGCGAGTGCAAGTATACGAGCCGAGAAATGCACGAAGGCGATCTCGCCGATCTCGAACGCAGTGCGTCCGAGGTCGAATGGACGCCACCAGGCGGCAGTGACCTCACCCATCACTACTGCTGTTTCTGTCGCTCTGGCTTTTCCGATGGGCTCAAACGGACTGCTGCGGAGCGAGATGACGTTTCGCTGTTTACGCCAGCCGATATCGTCGACGGGATCGCAAGCAAGTGATCCGGTGATACTTGTTCATCAACTGCGTCGTTCACAACCTGGAATGAGGTCCCATTAGTTCACACGAAGAGTGCGAATATCTGCAATTTGCGATGCACTGACTGCTGAATATAGAGGATGTCTGCAGCACGGCAAACTTGTTTGTATCACCCCGAAAGCGGTAATCCATCCGCTCAATAGCTGTGCTTATTAAACGATGGTTTGGCGGTGTTTGTACCGCTCATTTACTCGGTATCGCACACGATAGCTCGGAGTTCATCGAGCAATTCGGCGTGATCATCGACAAGCGTCTTCATCTGTTGATGTGCCAGAGTGTGACAGTCGTTACAAAGCGTGACGAGGTTATCTGGATGGTTTGGGCCACCCGCTGAGAACGGGACGATGTGATGGAGCTGAAAACCAACTCCGTTCTCGTCCCCTGCTGCGACGCTGATGTCACACCGCTGGCATCGGTTGTCGTCTCGCTCAAGAACGATTTGCCGAGTAGATGGGGTGAGGCTTCGTGACTCGGCGATACTCTCTGCGTGAATGAGGGCGTGGTGAGCTTTCATCCCGGCTTCACTTGCAAAGACCTCACCGCACATCGGACATTCGCATGGATTGTCCTGATCAACGAGACTCTTCCCGTGCGCAATCGTGTGATGAGCCTTCATATCGACTTCGCGTGCAAAATCATCTCGTCCACACGTTGGACATGTATGATTCGCCATGTTCGGTTCTGCTTCACACGGTCATCTCACGTCTGTATAAGTATGTGGATGATACTGTCTGTCGTTTAGTCCATGGACTGTACTGACCGATCAGGAGGTATGGCATCGCGGGTGTGCGAACTGTTCTATAACTCCCTCTATTGAAAGGAAGGTCACCACGACGTCGACGAATCCGAGGTCCGTTCGAATATATGTGAAGTCACAATTCAGTGAACGATAACGGTGCTCTCGATACACCCGTCGTTTCCGCTGTTCTTCAGTCACAAAGTCGGGTACCGCTGCTGGACCGGAGTGTTTTCCGTCGCATGGAAGGGGGATTTGGAAACAGCGGAAGCGGCGGGGGCCCAGAACTTAATTCTCCCTATATTGGGTGGCCTACCTCGAACGAAGTAGACGAATCCCCTCACCGCCCTGCGTTTGGGACTGTCGAGATCGAGGTGAGGCGTGACCGAAGGGAACACCTGGCGATGAACTGTAACGCCGTGAGCGACACTGCAGGTATCGACGACAGCGAGCGGAGCTGCTACTCACTGGTCGTCCGGACAACATGGGATTCTGTTCACAGAGATGTAGTATGAACTGAATCCCTCAGCTGACATACGAGGGCAGGGAGATCCACCCGTCACTTCCGCTGTTCTTTGTTGTATGAGTGCTCGCACCAGCAGAGACACACCCGTCATTTCCGCTGCTCCTCAGTCACAAAGCCGGGTGGGGCTACGGGACTGCGGTGTTCTCCATGGTGTGGTAGCTGATTTTGAAAACAGCGGAAGTGACGGGTGGGGGAGGCCAGCCAGGGGCCCTCGATTCGACCGAACATGTCGCTCTCTTGCTCCCGACGATAATTCAGCCCAGACAGTGATACTCGCGAGCTACTGCACCCCTTCGAGAACATTCACGACGGATTGTCTGCCACGGGAATTCCCGATATTTCCCGATTGTACAAATCGATCTCGTTAGGGAGTCTGTGGCGGCAGCTCCCTCGTGAGAACAGCGGAAACGACGGGTGGGTGTCCTTGCTCTCGTGTGATGATCGCGTGGCCCCGGTCAAAGTGCGTCTTCTCGACCGTATCACCCGTTGTTCGGTCAGCGGGGGGCAGCACGCCCCGCTCGCTGTCGCAGCTGCCCGCCGTATCGCTCACGGCAGAGCCGTTCGCTGTGAGGCGTTCCCTTCGGTCACACCTCGTCTCGCTCGCGACCGACCAGTCCGGGCATGCGGCGAGCAGGCTCGCCGGTCCGGGCGTCTGGCTTCGACGCCAGCATTAAGCGCGCTTTCGCCCCTCGCAGTACTCGGCGCGGAAACCGGCTTAAAACTGGGCGCTCGGGGCGGGCACGACTGGCGCGCGGTGCTGGTTGATCTGTCTCTGAACCCGCGCTGCTCGCGCCCAGAGGGCGCTCGTGAAGGCGCGAGCAGCGCGCAGTGATGACGATCAGTGTGCGATCAAACAGTTCCACCATCTCGACGGGATGGACGAACGCTGGGCAAGCGAGTTTGGACTCAATTCCGCACAGATGCGCTTCGTACAGGAAGCCGTCCCAGGAAATGACCGAATAGGATACTCCGAAGCCCTCGTCGGCGTCGACGGCGAATGGCGTGGGATCGAGGTCCGAGCGATGGACGAGGAGACGTCAGTGATCGACTTCGATCCGAAAAAAGTGTCAACTAAATAATCACTATATCTTGGATCTACAGGCGGAGCAGGCCGAGTGCCTCGGGTCGTACGGAAGACTCCGTCTTCCGTGATGTTGTCAGGTTCCAACAAAATCTGACTGCAAGCGGGATCTTCGATCCCGCAATGACGAGACGCTCCCGAGGCTGCTCGCCGAGTACCGGCTCTCTGGCGACGACGGCGGTGAGTACGAGATCAACGAGGCGATCGACCTGCTGATCCAGTCGGGTCACACGATCGACGCGATCGGCCTCGACGGCTGGCGGTCCCGCGAGTTCACGATCGGGACCTCGAGTGACGTAGTCACTCGGCGCATCGACGTCGGCTATCCCGAAGATCGTGATGAGACAGAGTCTCGCGGAGGTCGAGCTGGCGGTCCTGGTACCAGGCAGCAGGCGTGGACCACGCTCGTCCGGCCTGACGTGTTGGTGTAGCTGTCAGCGAACGGCTGGAACCGGCCGACCGTCTTGGCCAGTCCTATATCTCAGTTCCAGAGCATTCCTCGTGTTCGATTGGACACCTGCGATAGACACTGTACTGATCCTGAGGCCATCGACTTGGGTGATCAGGCTTCGGTCGTCATCTTAACCAACAAAGAAGTCGTATTAACCAACAGAATCACCGCCACTCGCGCCGTGGTCCAAACAGGAGCTACGACCGATTCACCTTACCTCCTTGGAGAAGTCAAGTAAATACCCCGTTTCGATCGATATTGTCAATCATGTGCGGTTATCTTAAAAAAGATATTAAGTCGGTCCAGCCCGAAGAATGGGTAGTGACATCATCGAACACAGCGGGTTTGGGAGAGACATTTAATCTGTTGACACATCCCTACCGACGCTACGTGTTGCACTACCCGCGAACGGACTCCGAGGTGGTCGCCATCGATACCCTCACACCGATGCTCGCCAACGAACTGGAAGGTCCATCCGCGACGGCTGGGAGCCGTACGACCGAACTATCGAGGCCGCCCTCCATCATACGCACCTCTCGAAACTCGCCGATGCTGGCCTCATCACGTTTACCGAGGATCGGCAATCGATTGAACTCGACGAGATGAATGAGCACGGCCAGTTCATCGACGAAGCGGCACGTATCGACGGCTATCGCCCGCCCCTGGCGATTGAGACCAGTGGCTCGACCACATCCATTCCGTCCACGACAGCGAACTAGCAAGATACTATGACAGAAACCCACGACAACGAGATTGTTCACCGGGAATTGAACACTGACAGAGAGGAGCCGGCTGTTGCGATAGCGGAAGCTGTTGCTGATCTCGAAGAAAAGCAGGTGAGCGAATTGACACCGACGTACGACTGCATCGACGGGATGATATCGGAGTTGTTTTCGAATCCGCCGTCATCAGAGGCACAGATGACGGTCGAATTCACGTACAGTGGCTACCGCATTACCGTCGAGCAGAGCGGCGCTGCGCAGTTCGTTCAAATTACGTAACTGCTGTCGGCCGAATCCCAGATTATGACGATTCGTCGACCGACGTCCCAGAAGCCCTGCTGTACGACGGCCAGTACTCACTGGTTGGGCCCCCAGAACGAAGTCCTGTAGGACGTCGAATGGACGGCATGGGTTCCTGCAGATCCTCTGGTTCGTGTGCGCCTCGACGTCTCTGCATACGTACCTGCAGGTTGGATTGACGCCGCTTTCAGTGGGTCGACACCCCGTCTTCGAAGTGTAATGTCTCCGCTATCCTGACCTATCCTGTCGTCGATAGCGACCCTCGAATACCGTTCAGATGCCGTTGGTTGACATGCTTTTCCCGATTCACATCTCGACCTCATCGCGTCGACGACGTCGATTCCCCCTCCGCTCAGACATGGCCCCGGTTCATACTTCGATTTCCAGAGTCCGTGCAAGGGTAGTAGCGGTGCTGAGGAGCGATTATGAACCCGGCTGATGTTTTCGTCGGTCCCGCCCACCACGAGTTCCTCCCCGGATTCGATCACGACGAGGCTCCTGGATCGGTGACAACGCAACTGTTTCGTTCAGCAGCGACTACGGTACAGCCAGTCCGATTACGGAGGTCCGCATCAGCGAGCGATTCGCCGACAGCACACGAGACAGTCGGCCGGATGAGTTTTAGAGTTTCGTGAAGTCACTACGGCCGCATATAGGCGTATCCTTCTGTTTCCAATCGCGTCACTTCCACAGCGCCCTCCGGGACGGTCTCAACGCCCTCAACGAGGTCGGACTCGTCAAGATCCATCATGTCGAGTGTGTTGGTGCAGGCCTTGAATGAGACACCGTCGTCCAATAGAGCCCGGACTTGCTCCTCGCTCTCCTGGCCAGTTTTGATCGCCTTTATTCCATCCGCCTGAACGACAACCGCAACGTCGTCTATACTGCCAGTCTCATCGTCCAAGAGGTTTCTGGCAATAGCCAGTGATGTTTCCTGTTCCGTCCCGTCTCCTGAAACGAGATGAATAACGGTTTGCATGTGTTCAGTGAAAGGGAGCAAGGTCTATTGCCTGTTGCTTGCAAGTGAAAGCAACCGAGGAGGGATACGATTCGGGGAAGATCCGGACAACAAGACCCTCAAAGTCGTTACTTCGTCCCTCTGTACGTCCCGGTTCAGTTGAGACCGGAACACCGTCTCCTCCGTGCCAAACATGCGCTGTGTATCTTGCACTGCTATCAGAACACCTCTTTGAGCTAGTAGAAATCTCAGCGGTCAATGCGCAAACGTACTTATTGCGTGTTTCAGTCCAAACAACCCAAAATAGCGTCCGAAAACGTGAGGAAAGTCGGAAAACGATATTCGAGCTCTGTTGAAATCTTATTCGTCAAATATACTCTCGTTTGAAACAGCTGGCTGTTAAAAGGTATATACTACCCGGATACTACCTGCTGGTGTACGCTGTCAGAAACGCGTGCGCCAGCAGAGGGTATTCAATTAAATGCCGTCTCCTGAATAGGGAGCACAAACCACTATCCGTAGAGGTATCGAATATACAGTAACAATGGTAGATATCATGGGCCACATAGCGTTTGGACTCCTATTTGCCCTCCCGGCGTGGTTCCTCTGGGACGACAGAGCTAGCGTCGGGTTCATCGGCCTGGCGGTCGTCGCCTCGCTCTTTCCGGACACCGACCTGTGGCTCAGTCGGTGGTTTCCCGATGTGATACACCACCACGGTGTAACGCACACAGTGTTGTTCGTGACAGTTGCGAGTGTCGTCGGCGGTGCAGTTCTTGTCGGATTGTTCAGCAGTCAGATCGATGACTGGATCCGGAGCGAGCAGTTCGATACGTCCAGTCTGTTCGTGTTCTCGACAGTGGGATTCTTGGCCGGAGGGTTGAGCCACGTATTCGCTGATATCCTTTCGGCGCCCGATATCTCGACGCCGATAGAACCGTTTTGGCCCGTGTTCACTCAGCCCCTTGGTATCGACCTCCTCTGGTATAACGCCGCGTGGATCAACGTCGGATTCCTTTCGGTAATGGTGGTAACTCACATCGCGCTCGCGTATTTGACCACTCCGGCGGATCACCGGTATCGACTGCTCCCGAAGTGAGGCCAGCGCGACACGGTCGCCCGGCGTATAGCGGTTGAGCGGTTCACATGGACGTTTCTGGGCGCTCACCGAGTGTGACGTTCACCTGTTGGCGTTCTCCGTTCCTGATGATCGTCAGTGTCACCTCTTCCCCAGGCCGGGTTTCCGTTACCAGGTAGGATGCGATGTCTTCGCCGGAGCTGATAGACTGACCGTCGATGCTAACGATAACGTCCCCGCCGACAGGAATCCGACTCCCGTTCCGAGTGACGGTATCGGTCGTCCCCTGGAGGACGTCGCTTGCGGGACCGCCCTCGATGGCGTTGTGGACGTAGAGGCCCTTGGCGACCTCAAGATCGTTCGCCGCGATCAGTCCTGGGGTAAGGGGGGTGCTACTGATCCCCAGGAACGAGTGGTTGTACTCGCCGGTGTCGATCAGTTCTGGCACTACCTGACCGACGAGATCCGGGGAAATAGCGAAGCCAATGTTATCTGCACGTTCCGCGGCGATGCCCGCGCTGTTTACACCGACAACGGTCCCGTCACACCGAACGAGCGGGCCACCGCTATTGCCGGGGTTAATCGGTGCATCAGTCTGAACCACATTCGGGATCGTAAACCCGTTCTTCGTCGGCATGGAGCGGTTGAGCCCGCTCACGATCCCGTGCGTGATGGTCTCTTCTAATCCGAAGGGATTGCCGATCGCGGCCACTTTGCTACCCTGTTTCGGCGGCGTGTCCGCCACGGAGAGCGCTTCGACGTAGCTGGGGGTTTCGTTCACCAGAACGACCGCCAGATCAGTGGAGCGATCTCGCCCGACGACTGTCCCGAGCTCTGATTCTTCCCGAGTAAACTCGACGATGACCGACTCGGCTGACCCAACGACGTGTGCGTTGGTGACGATATAACTCGCCGAGTTGTTTTCATCGGTCTGGTAGACGAATCCCGATCCCTGGCCGGTATCCGTTCTGACGGCGACGACGGAATCAATCGTCTGGTTGTACAGGCCACTGTAGTTACACGCAGCGGACCCGTCCGTCTGCTCTGTCTGAGCGATCCCTGTGCTGTCTGCCGTCGACGCGGGCACGCCCCCGGCCACCGGAGCGACGACTACTATGAGTACTATGGCGCCGAGAAGCCAGTACTTGGAAGACATCATTTGCTGTTCCACCGCGATGTTTATAGCTCATCTCGCCGGATAATGGCCGGTTCACCAGCAAATTACATCTTGGGGACTTGTAACATGGTCGGCTAGTAAATGTACTTTGTATCAGCCCCTGCTGGACAAATAATCGATATCTGATAGAATCTTCATCGTTCAGTTCGTAAACAAACAATGTTGGTTTCGGGCATCTTACATACCTGAGAAGGCCAGCAATGGCTTTCTTCAGAATAAGAAGTGGGACCGTCGAGGACTCGCTACGCTCGTCCACGTGCTCCCAATTTTGCTTCGCAAAATATGGGACCGACGAGAATTGAACAGATGCAAGACGATCCGACTCGCTGACCCTCGTCGGCTGCGACTTGCGTGCTCAATTCTCGTCGGTATCCACAGCACTGCCGCTCACGCGTTTGTTCGCGGCAGAAAGTGGGACCGCCGAGAATTGAACTCGGGTCCTACGGACCCCATCCGCAGAGGATACCACTACCCCACGGTCCCAGTGCATTCGGATAGAGGAGAGTTCAAGTTTTAAGGGCTTCGTTTCGACGCGACCGCGGGACGCAATGCCGATAGCGTGTGTCCCGACACCTACCAGCACAACACCCATAACGCCCCCCTGAGAACGTCGGGGACGAATGACTATCGGACTCGATATCGGCGAGCGTTTCACCGTCGTCGCGCACGACGACGCCGAGCCGTCGGCCGAGCGGACGAATTTCGTCGAACTGCCGGCCGAAGAGATGGTGCTCGATATGCTGTCGAGCGGGAGCGTCGAGTACGTCGAGCAGGGCGACTCGGTGTACGCGGTGGGCGACGCTGCCACCGACTTCGCGGGGATGTTCGACGCGCCGGTCCAGTCGCTGCTGCGCGGCGGCGTCCTCACCGGCGAGCGCGATGCCGACGCCACGCTGGTCGAACTGCTGATCGAGCAGGTCGCCGGAGACGGCGCGGCGGATGAGCGGGCGACCTACGCTATCCCCGCAGAGCCAGTCGACGAGGACGTCGCGACGCTCTATCACCGGCGCACCATCGACGAGCGCCTCGCCACGCTGGGCTACGATCCCGATCCAGTCACGCGGGGGCGTGCCGCCGGCTACGCCGGGTTCGGCACCGATGCGCCGTCAGGGCTGGTGCTGGTGCTGGGGACCGGCACGAGCGAGATCTGCTTGCTCGACGACGGGGAACCGCTTGCGGGCTTCGGCCTCGGCCGCGGCGGGAGCTGGATCGACCGGCAGGTCGCCGACGCGACCGATCAGGAACCGGGTGCAGTCGCCGACGAGCGCGAGGGGTACGACCTCACCGGCGGGGACGGCGACGTACTCGGGATGTACTGCGAGAACTACCTCTCGTACGTCGTCGACCGCGCCGCCGAGCGTCTCACGACTGACCTCGACGGCGCGTCGGTCCCCGTCGTCATCGCCGGACCGGCCGCCCGCCCGGACGGCGTCGACGCGACGCTCGAATCCCTGCTCGCTGATGCCGCGATCCCGTTCGATATCGACACCGTTCGCGTCCTCGACGATCCGGTGACTGCGGTTGCCCGCGGTGCCGTACTCGCCCCCGACGCCAGGACCGAGCAGTCGGTCGAGTCGGCGGTGGCCGAGGCGGAGGCGGGAGCGGCCGGCGGCCCGAGGGAACCGACGGCCGATACCGGCGGATCCTCGACTCCCGCGGCGACCGCTGACTCCGGGGCTGACGCGAGTGCGTCCACCCCGGCGGCCGATGCTGCTACAACGGACGATACCGCCACGTCGGGTGACCTCGCTCGAACTGTCGAACGATTGGACGACAGCCTCGACGAACTCCGCGACCGGGTCGGGACACGGGCCGGGGCCGCGGCAACTGCGGACCTGCGCGAGTCAGTCGAGACGCTCGACGCCCGAGTCGACGAGATCGAGGACGAGCGGATCGAGGCGCTTTCGGCCGGTATCGACGCGGTGACGGACGATTTCGAGGGCATACGGAGCCGCCTTGCCGACCTCGAGGAGCGACTGGACGCAGTCGATGGCCGACTCGACGACACTGCAGACGAGGAACTGGCGGCGGCCGTCACGAGCATCGACGACGCACTCTCCGGACTCCGCGATGACCTCGACGACGTCGAGCAGCGACTCGACGACGCCGCGACGAAGATCGACCGGACCGCAGAGCGAACCGGGGAACTGGAGACGCGGTTCGACGACGTCGCGGCAGATGCCGACACGGCCCTGGCCCGTACCGACGGGATCGAGGCGCGGTTCGACGGAGTCGAGGAACAGGTAGCGACTGCGGTAGACCGCGCCGACGGACTCGAAGAGCGGATCGAGGCGGTCGAGGGAACGGCCGAACGGACCGACAGCCTCGAAGCCAGCATTGCCGAGGTCGATTCGGCGGTAGCGGCTGTCGAACGATCGCTCGCCGACCATGCGGCCGATGTCGACGAGACGCTCGAAACGGTGGACGATCGGCTCGAAACGGCGACCGATGCGACGACCGACCTCGAATCGCGTGTCGACGACATCGACGGCAGTGTGGCGGCCGCCGACGAGCGTATCGGGCGCGTCGAGTCCTCGACGGCGGAGACCGACGAGCGCGTCGATACCCTCGAAGGGACGGTTGGGGACCTTGACGACAGGATAGCGAGGGTGGAGAACCAACTCGACCGAATCGACGAACTCGAAAGCGCACTCGACCGGACCGACGACCGGGTCGACGAACTCGCGGAACTACGATCCGACGTCACTGCCCTCGAATCGCGCGTCGAAACGCTCGCCGATGCCGACGACGGGCCGAGTGAGGCCGAACTCCGCGAGATTGCAGTCGACGCGGCGACCGAGCGCGTCCTCGCGCCGACCGCGGGTGTCGTCGGTCTGGTTGCCCTGCTCGCTGGGGGTGTGGTAGCCGCTCTGGGCACGACCCTTCCCGGCGTCGCAGTAGCACTGGTCGGCGTCGCCTGTCTGGCCGTCTACGTCCTCCTCGGGTAACGGTATCATTCGGCGGCACGGTGTTTATTTGCCTGTTCGTGCTAGTTCCGATGATGACATCCGCACTGTTCGTTGTCAGTCAGGAAGGCTACTGGGGAGAGGAATGTGTCGACCCACTACAGTTGCTGTCCGACCGTGGCGTCGATATTGAGGTCGCCACGCCGAGCGGCGATAAACCCGTCATCGACGAACGGTCGGTCGATCCCGAGAACGTCGGCGAGGAGACCGCAGAACGTGTAATGGAGTGTCACAACAACGATCCGCGCCTGGCGGATCCGGAACCCCTCGCGACAGTGTCGGCGGACGACTACGACGCAGTCGTCTTCCCCGGCGGCCACGGCACCGTCTGGGATGTCAATCAGGACCGTGACGCCCGCAGACTGCTCCGTAACGCCGTCGAGGGTGACGAGGGACGGGCGCTAGTCGTCTGTCACGCTGTCGCTATCCTCGCGTTCACCAGAGATAGCGACGGCGAGATGCTGGTCGAGGGCCGAAACGTGACCGGGTTCCCCAACGAGTGGGAAGAGGGCATCGTCGACGAGAACGACTGTATGCCGGACGGTAGAAAGCTCTCGTACTGGGTCGAGGACGAAGTTCTGGCGGCCGGTGCTCACTGGGACGCCGAACTCGACGCGGAGACGAGCGTCACTGTCGATGGCGACCTCATCACCGGGCGCGGACCGGAGTCGTCCAACGCGGCCGGTGAGCGACTCGCCGACGCGCTCGGAGTCTGAGCAGGTTTAGAGTTCGTAGGTAGCACAGTCGCCCGAACCACACATCGGACAGGACCTCTGGGAGACGTCGAGCGAGGTGCCACACCGTCTACATTCGTAGAGCACGTCCGATTCCTCCTCGGTACGTATTACTCCGACTAACCGATTGAATACCGACATGTAGTATCACGTGTCTAGTTCTCACACGTAACACCCGATTAGTAATGCTATTGATTACGCGACAGTTGTGGACGTAAGGCTACGTTTACCGATACGACTTCGCTGGAAAACGGACTGCGACGCTCAGGAGACGAGTTGCTCTTCGCCGCGCTCGACGACGATGCGACATGGCGGCGAGAGTTTGTTGTAGGAACGGCGGAAGGCCTCTTTGACGGTGGTGGCCTGGTCGACGGTACACCAGGCGGTGAAGACCCGGTCGCCCTCGGGGATGCGGGCGGCGGTGCCGACGATCTTGCCGAAGGACTGGCGCATG
>Ga0208135_100564_pt1 | contig 21299 bp, 19 predicted proteins | sample AntDeeMetag02WF5_FD_184757 | JGI IMG/M metagenome (GOLD analysis project Ga0208135, IMG submission 184757) | Saline lake microbial communities from Deep Lake, Antarctica - Antarctic Deep Lake Metagenome 02WF5 (SPAdes) (version 2) | ecosystem: Environmental > Aquatic > Non-marine Saline and...
GATGGACGACTCGTCGAGTATCCGCCCGGGGTCGTCGACGAGGCCCATGATCGACCGGGCCGTCACCGACTTCCCGGAGCCGGACTCGCCGACGATACCGACCGTCTCGCCGGGGTGGACGTCGAAGGAGACGTCGTCGATGGCCCGGATGACCTCCTTGTCGGTCTGGAACTCCGTCCGGAGGTTTTCGACGGTCAGTACCGGTGCTGCCTCGGTTCGCTGGCGGTGACGCTGCTGGCTCATCCGCCACCACCTCCGGCTGCCGCGGTACTGGTGCCGCCCTCACTGCCCTCGGACTGCGGGTCGATGGCGTCGCGGATACCGTCACCGAGCGCGTTGAACGCCGTCACCACGGCGACGACCATCAGGCCGGGGATCATGGCGATGTGCCAGGACTGGGTCGCGACGAACGGCTGTCCGCGCGCGACGGCAGTTCCCCACTCGGGGGTCGGCTGGTCGATGCCGATGCCGAGGAACGAGAGGGCCGCCGTTCCGATGATGACGCCGCCGAGCGTCATCGACGCGTAGACGAGCAGGTAGCCGACGACGTAGGGGAGCATGTGCTTGCGCATCGTCGCGCTCGGGCGCTGCCCGAACGAGCGGGCGGCGTCGACCCACTCCTCGGTCGACACCTGGAACGCGGGTCCACGGACGGCGCGCCACAGCGCCGGCCACCCCGTGAACCCAAAGACGAGCGCGATGAGCAACCCGCCGTTGTAGATGCTGTCCAGCCAGTGGCCGTTGAAGACCGCGGCGACCAGGATCAGTAACAGCAGTTGTGGTATCGCCATCACCGAGTCGCCGACGATCACGACCGACAGGTCGACTAACCCCTTGTAGTAGGCGGTCACCATCGCGAACACCGTCGCGAGCACGCCCATGATGCCCATCGCTGTCAGTCCGATGAACAGCGAGACGCGAGCGCCGTACACCATGAACGTGAACAGGTCCTTTCCGTTCGGTAACGTCCCGAACGGATGGAACCGCCCGAAGTCGTCGTACGACCAGGGGCCGATGTTGTCGTCCCCGGCTCCCTGTGACTCCGACCCGCTGTTGGCGTCGCCGACGTATATCTCCTCGACGGACCCGGACTCCGCGTCGAAGTGTTTCATCGTGTAGCTGTAGGGGTTCTCGATGTTCTGTTCCGAGGTGGTCGGGCCCAGCGTCGGCGCGAACAGGGCCATGACGAGGAACACCAGCACGACGGCGAGGCCGAACTTGCCCCAGGAGTGGGAGCTGAGCCGCCGGACGACGTCGTCGGTCGGCGTCCAGTCTGCGCGCCGGTAGTGTCTGCGGTAGAGGCGGTAGCCGTAGGCGAACCAGGCGACGATCACACCCGCGTACGCGTACGTGAGCAGGAACCTGAGGAGCCAGGCGGCCATCGGCTCGAGGCCGAGGAAGGTCCCCTCCCAGGGGCCGTTCGCGCTCGTCTGCCACCCCTGGTTCGGGATCGTCTCCCGGGACAGGAGCGTCGGGATGCTCTCGCTGACGGACTTCGCGCTGGCGACCTGCTCGGCGAACGGATTGCCGAACGGGTACACGCTGACCAGGCCCTGGAGTATCTCCACGAGAAGATTGAAGATTGCGCCGGCCTCGAACGCGACTATCGCGAACAGCACCGTGACCCAGAGCAGCGCCGGCCGATAGTTAGCGACGATACGAGAGCGCATCGATTCGTGAATCGCGTGTTGGGTTCCAGTCATCAGTTCTCCTCGTAGCCGACCCTGGGGTCGATGATGGTGTACAGGAGATCCTGCAGGATGTTCAGTGATAGCGTGAGCACGATGAAGATGAAGGCGAGCGACCCGACCAGCGGCAGGTCACCCTGGGTAGCCGCGGTGAAGAACAGCTGCCCGAGTCCGTTGATGGCGAAGACGTACTCGACGATGACCGACCCGCCGATGAGGAGGAACGCCTCCGCGGTGATGATCGGTACCAGCGGGATCAGCGCGTTCCTGAAGACGTGCTTCCAGACGATAGACCGCTGGGAGAGCCCCTTCGCCCGCGCCGTCTCGACGTAGTTCGAGTGTATCGTCTCGAGCACTGCGGTCCGGCCGATACGCATCTCGTTGCCCATCGAGGAGGAACCGAGAACGAGCGCCGCCGGGAGTATCTGCTTGGTCGCACCGATCAACTGTTCGACGGCCGTCCCGGTGTCCCGGAGGAACAGCGCTGGGTCTCTCAGGAACGTGAGGTTCGGGGAAGTGACGACGTTGGTCGACACCAGCCAGTTCTGCCAGCTAAAGCCGAACAGTTGCTGAGAGTTCGATAGTACCGCGACGAGGATGACGGCGAGCCAGAAGTTCGGCATCGCCCGCCAGACGATCCCACCGAACGAAGCGGAGTAGTCACCCCACGTGTTGGGGTTCAGTCCCGCGTAAAAACCGAGCGGGATGCCGACGAACAGCGCGATGAGCACCGACCAGAACCCGAGCCAGATGGTCCGGGGCGCCCGGAGCGCGATAATCTCGTAGACGCTCGTCGACTCGTAAATGACCCAGGACTGGCCCAGGTTGAACGTCAGCAGGTTGGTCATGAAATCGACGTACTGCTCCCACAGCGGGACGTCGACGTACCTCGTCTCGCCGTTGACTGTTACCTGTCGTTCGATCCCGAGATTCACAGCCACCTCGTGATAGCCAGCCGGGTTCCCCATGCCGACGATTGCCCTGGCCGGGTCCTGTGGGCCAGCGCGAACTATCAGGAAAACGATCGACATCGCGAACAGCAGGATCGGTACTGTGAGAACCACCCGTTGAAGGAAGTATTTCCATCTACTCATAGATAAACTGAATCGCCGCACCGGCCGTGTGGCCTGGTATCATGATTTCACTTATCGATCTCGGCACATAGCCGCTTCGATCACTCGTTGTTTGGCCGCACGAACCGCTCCGGATAACCGGAGTGGCCTCGCCTCGGACCGCGAGTGGTCCGGAGACGGAACTACTCTTTCGAGGTAGTGTAGTGGGTCTGGCGCGAGATGCCCATCCCACCGAACGGTTCGACGTCGATGTTGTCCCAGTAGAACCGCTCGGTTGCCCCGTGGACGAGGTTGATGAGGACGACGTCCTCCCAGTTCGCCTCCTCGATGGAGACGTAGGCCTCGTTACGGGCCTGCTGGGCGTCGTCTGACGGTTCAAGGTTGCCCGAGATGGTGGACCAGGCCTCGTCAGCCTGCTGTTTCGCGTCGGTGTCGAGTTCGCTCCAGTTGGTGTAGGTTAGCGCGGAGTCGCCGAGTTCGGCGATATCGGTGTACTGCGGTGCCATCAGCTGGACGAAGTTGTCCGGGGACGGCCAGTCGGCGATCCAGCCAAGGGTGTAACACTGCAGGGTCCCCTGTTTGCCCTTCTCGATGATGGTCGCGAACTCCGTGGGCTCGATAGTGGCATCGATGTGGGCCGCCGAGAGCTTGTCGCGCACGCCGCGGACCATCTCGGTGAAGATGCCCTGGTAGGAGTTGATCGTCAGCTCGTACTTGTTGTCCGGCCCGTAGCCGGCGTCTTCCATGACCTGTTTCGCCTGGTCGATCTGACTCTCCGCGACGCCGTATGGGTAGCTCTCCTCGACGTGCTGGTCGTAGGCCTCTGCGCCGCCCGGATAGATAGACGGCGGCGTCAGGTGGTAGCCCGGCGGAAGCCGTTGCTTGAACGTGGAATCGGCGATGTCTTCGCGGTTGACGACGTACGCCATCGCCTGCCTGACCGCTTTGTCAGTGTTCGAGACGTCGAACGCGATGTAGTACGTCCCGATTTCGGGAGTGCGCAGGTAGTTGACCTCCTCTCCCTGGGCCTGTCCGTCTTCGAGCGGGCCGTACGTACCCATCTCCTGACCGCGGTCCGTGGTCTCCTCGACCGAGACCTTTCCGGGGTCGTAGTACTGGGTCGGGATCGTCAGTATGTCCGCGTTCTTGTTGGTCGAGTAACGATACTGGGGCTCCGGCTTCTCGATGATAGCCCAGTTAATGGCGTCGAGTTTCGGTTCGCCGTCGCGCCGGAAGTCCTCGAAAGCGGTCACTTCGGCGGAGTCACCCTGCTGCCAGGAGTCGAGCACGAACGGACCGGTCCCGTAGGACTCGCTGGTCGCGAGCGTCTCCTGGTCGATTTCGCCGTCGTAGCCCTCGATGTCGCCCACGATCCCCTCCGGGTGGATAGCGAAGTTCCCGTAGGCGAGCATCTGCATCGTCGCGTGGAACGGGCGTCGTAGGGTGAACGAGACCTCGTAGTCGCTGACGGCCTCGATCTGCATCGTCCCGGGGGCGTACGAGTCCCCCTCGCTGTACTCTCCGCCCTCCTGGTTCTCGGCCGCGATGCCCAGCGAGTCGAGGATGAAGTACGCGCGCTCAGACGCGTCGGAGGAGGCGAGACGCTCCCAGGAGTACGCGACGTCGGACGCCGTCAGTTCGCCCCCGTCGTTGTGATACTGGACGCCCTCCTGGAGCGTGAACGTGTACTCGAGGAAGTCGTCGCTGGTTTCGTAGCCGGTGGCCAGGCTCTGTTCGGGCTCCGGATTCCCGTTCGGGTACGTCATGAGCCCCTCGTAACACTGGGCCGCGACGATACCGCTTGCGGTATCTCCGATGGCAACCGGATCCAGGGACGTCATCGTCCCGGTGTTGATCAACTTCAGCGTGTTGCTACCGTCGCCGCTTCCGCCGTCGTCACCAGTCGTCTCCGTATCGGTAGTCTGGTCGCCGCCGTCGCCGCCATCGCCGCCGTCGCCACCATCGCCGTCTCCGGAACAACCTGCGAACGCTGCGACCGCTGCAGCACTACCAGTAGCTTTCAGAAACGTTCGGCGCTCAACAGTCGTATCGCGTGACATAGATTGCCAATATCGCCCCTCATTGATAGAGTTTATGTCAAATCACAATTTGAGCTATTAACGGTGATACATCAAATATCACCCAATATAACCAACAGTCATTCGGAGGCTGGCGACGGAGGAGACGCGCCATTTAATTCACGCCACTCTGGCCGAAAATGGGCCGCTAAGCAAATTTCGATTCCGTTTCTTCTAGTTTACAGCCCGGGGTACGAACAGAGAAGACGACCGAATTGTTCCTTCTCTGATAGCGAGGATGAGAATCGTCTGTCAACTCTTCAACTTTGGATCGGCGCCGCTTCCGACGGGGCCTGATGCGGCTACCAGTCGACCGAGAGCGTGCCGTCCCCGTCGGGGTCCGGCGCGATCTCCTCGTCCGTCCGCCGGTCAACGACGTGGATTACCCCGCGGTCCTTCTTGGCCGGGCACACCGCCGCGGCGCGAATTTCGTCGTCCACCTCATCCTCGCCGACGAAGTACGTGTTCGGCGCGGCGATGCCAGTGTCGAGACTCAGCTCCCAGTTGTCGGAGACTTCGGCGCACTTGCCGGCGCCGATGCACTTGTTGGCCTCGAAGATGATCTTGTAGGGCTTGTCCTCGACCGGTGGCGCGTCCGCGGACCCGAACTCGCTCGGGTCGACGGGACCGTCCTCGTCTGCCATACGGTCACTCGGGACCCCCGCCAGTTAAGTTCGCTTCTTCGGCCGAGGTATTGCCGGACGACGGGACTGTCGAAAAAGACGATTCCAGGCGCTCAGAGTGTCGGTTGTACCTATTTTCAGGAGCCAGACACTAACGATGGTAAACCGGAACTGAACCGGCCGGTGAGGAAGAGACACCGGTACAGAATTACAACCGACGCTATCAGTCGTGGATCTCGACCGATTCGATGGTGATCGGCGACGTCGGGTGGTCGTTCATGTCTGTGCTCGTGGTGCCGATTTCCTCGACAACGTCCATGCCGTCGGTCACTTCGCCGAAGACGGCGTGTTTGCCGTCGAGGTGGGGCGTCGAGGCCAGCGTGACGAAGAACTGCGAGCCGTTGGTGTCCGGGCCGCGGTTCGCCATCGACAGTTTGCCCGCCGAGTCGTGGGTGAGATCGTCGTGGAACTCGTCGTCGAAGGTGTAGCCCGGGCCGCCGCGGCCGGTCCCCTCGGGGTCGCCGGTCTGGATCATGAAGTCCTCGATGACGCGGTGGAACTCGACGTCGTCGTACAGCGGGTCGGTCCGCTTCTCGCCGCTCTCCGGGTCCTCCCAGGCGCCCTCGCCGGGGCCGACGGACGCCTCGTCGTAGTCCTCCGCTTCGGTCGCGTGGTCGACGAACGCCTCGACCGTGCGCGGTGCCTTCTCGTCGAACAGTTCGACCTCGATGTCGCCTTCGGACGTATGGATCGTCGCAGTTAGGTCACTCATGGACGAGGAGACGCGAGCGCCGGGCAAAACCCTGGCGGTGCCGTCCGGGAGTTGAAGGACGGGGACGGAACCACCCCAGCGCGTGACCTGAATCGCGCAGTCGGCCGGGTCGCGATAGCACGGTACGTCGGCCGACGGACGCGGAGTACCGTCTGTGCGCCCTACAGGAACCCGACGAGCGCCTCGTTCACGCGCTCGCGAGCGTCGAACTGGACCCATTGGCTCGCGTCGGGATAGCGCTCCACCCGAAGATCCGGCACCCACTGTTCCAGTCCCTCGGAGAGCGACGGTGACAGCGCCTGGTCTCGCAAGCCCCACAGCAACAGCGTCGGGACGTCGACTCGCTGGTCCCCGACCCCGCCCTGCGTGAGCGTCAGCCGAACCATCCGACGGAACAGCGCCCGGTAGTAGTTGGTCGCGGCCGTCAGCGTACCCGGCCGTGCGAATGCGCGCTTGTAGCGCGCCATCTCCTCGTCGGTGAACGCGTCGGGACGGACCGGCTGGTCCCTGAAGAGTTCCTCCAGCGCGGCGAAGTCGTCGCGCCGGAGCGACCACTCGGGCAGCCACGGTAACTGGAAGAAGAAGGCGTACGAGGACCGGAGGATCTGCGAGAACGACGACCGGAGTTCGCGCTCGTAGGCCGAGAGGTGGGGCGCGTTGAGGACGACCAGCCTGTCCACGACGTCGGGCCGGTCGGTCGCGACCTGCCAGGCGATTACCCCGCCCCAGTCGTGCCCGACGACGCGGGCCGACTCGTGGCCAAACGACCGAATCAGCCCGACCACGTCCGCGACGAGTTTGTCGAGGCCGTAGGCGCCAACGCCGCCGGGTTTCTCCGACCGGTTGTAGCCCCGCAGGTCCGGCGCCACGACGCGGTACCCCGCCTCCGCGAGCGCGGGAATCTGCTCGCGCCAGGAGTACCAGAACTCAGGGAACCCGTGGAGCAGGAGGACGAGGTCGCCGTCCACCGGCCCCGCGGTGACGTAGTGGAGGTCGACGTCGCTGGCCCGGACGGTCCCGTGGCGCCAGGACTGTTCGGTCGCCCAGCCGTCGCTACTGCGGGAATCACGCATGTCTCCGAGTGCACACGAGCGAAAGAAGGGTCTTTCCCCGCGGGCGGGCTGTCGACTCAGAAGTCCTTGAGGTCAGCGAGCACGTCCGCCGCGCTCCCGTCGGCGACGACGGCACGGGCCTGTTCCATCCCTTCGTCGAGCGACGGAACGTCCTCGCGGGCGTACATCCGGAGGGCGGCGTTCAGCGCGACGGCGTCCTCGAAGGCCTCGTCGTCGTCGAACCACTCGCCCGTCTCGCCGGCCACGACGGCCTCGGTGATCGCCGCCGAGTCTGCCGCGACGTCGTCGACTTCCAGGTCCTCGCTCTCCAGGTCGGCGCCGTACTCGGAGGTCCGGATCTCGAAGTCGTAGATCCCCTCGTCGTCGGCGTCCGTGTTCTCGGAGGGCCACTCGGCGACGACCGTGGAGCCGGGGCGGATGTCGTCGTAGCCCTCCATCCCCTGGAAGAACAGCGCGCGCTCGACGGACTGGCTCTCGCAGGCCTGGAACGTCCGGATCATCCGCTTGGCGAAGGCCAGGTGGTAGAAACTCCCGAGGTGGACGTCGGCGTCGGCGGGGTTGGCCAGCGTCTCCATCGTGTTGACGAAGGTGCGGACGCCCATCGCGTCGCGGCGGTCGAACAGGTCGGTGACGCCGGGGTTGAACTCCGGCTGATAGTAGAAGCCGAAGCCGACCTCGTCGACCATCTCGGCGCTCTCGCGGGGCGAGGGGTCGGTCGTCACGCCCAGTTCGTCCAGGACGTGCTTGTAGGCGTCCGCCTTCTGGGTCGGGACGCGGTCGCCGGAGTGGACGACGACGGGCGTGCCCGCGGCCGCGGCGACGACGCCGGCGGCGACTCCCAGGATGGCCGTCGAGTGCTTGCCGTCGTAGTTGGCACCGCAGTCGACCGGGTCGGCGTCGGGCGCGGCCGTCTGGACGCTCTCCTCGCGCATCACGTCGACGAAGGCGGCCAGTTCTTCGGGCGTGTTACGCTTCCAGCGGTTAGCGAGCCAGAACGCACCGAGCGTGGTGTCGTCCGGCTCGCCGTCGAGGATACGCTGGAACGCCTCGCGGGCCTGCGCCCTGTTCATGTCGTCGGCGGACTTGTGTCCCGATCCGACGACCTCCGTCATCAGCCGCTTGAGCGGCCAGTCGCCGTACTCGCGAGTCGTCTGTGTCATAGGCGACGCTTCGACTGCACGCGTCTAAAGGCTCCCGTTTCGCGCAAGGGGAGCCAGCACATTGTCCGCCGACCCGCTCCCGACGGGAGTGATCGGTAGAGGGTGTGTAGTTTGTGGGTGGTTCTGTTTGGATGGTGCTGGAAGGATTACTACCGACAACAGCCAGAAAGCCCTCGGCGCGCTCGACGCGGGCTGAGCGGGATATCCTCGCTCCTGCGTCGCTCGGATAGGGCCCGTCTCAGCCCACGCGACCCCGCCTCGCCCTTTCAGTCCTCCAGGGACGGCACGGCAGCCCTGCCCTTCCCCTTGTCGCGCGATGAAACGCGCTCTCACGGCTTCGCCGTTCGAGCAAACGCGGTCGCTTCGCGACCGCTCCGCTCCCGGCCAAGCGGTTGCGGGAGGAAGCGTGACCCGCCGCGGACGCGGCGGGTTCGGGGAGGGGTGGCGGTCCAATCGCGAGCGCGTTTCATCGCGCGAGCGATGCTGAGCCTGGAGGACTGAAAGGGCGAGGCGGGGTCGGCGAAGCACGGACCCGCAAGCACCGGAACGAAGTGAGGAGCGCAGCGTGATCCGCGCGAGTCGAGCCCGCCGAGGGCTTTCTGGTTGTTGGCGGTCCCGATTCCGACTTCAGAGAGCGCGCCGAGGGCTTTCGAGGTGTTGCCGTAATCGATCGACTTCCTGTATACCGGGTTTGCTACCTCTCTCACCTGCATCTCTCGATCGGTTCGCAAAGAGCGAGCGCGACACCAGTATCCAGAGAGTCGTTCGCCGAAAACTTCGCTCCCGGTCCCCGAAAAGCGAAAACCGTACATCCGTCCGCGCCAAAATCCGGTCGAATGAGTCTCCGGTCGGACGACTGGCGCGAGGGAATCGGCGAGGTGGACGCCGCGCTCGTCGACGGCTACCAGAGCGGCCTCCCCGTCGAAGAGCGACCGTTCGATGCCGTCGGTGCCGAACTGGGAATCAGCGCCGAGGACGTCGTGGGCCGGATAGGAGCCCTCCTCGACGCCGGCATCGTCCGCCGGTTCGGGCCGGTTCTCAACCCGCCCGTCATCGGGTCGTCGACGCTCGCGGCCGTCCAGGCCCCCGCAGACCGGTTCGACGAGATAGCCGAGGTGATCAACGCCCACCCGCAGGTCAACCACAACTACGCCCGCGACCACGAGTGGAACATGTGGTTCGTCGTGACCGCGGCCGACCGGGCCACGCGTGACCGGATCCTCGACGAAATCGCGGCAGAGACGGGCTGTGAGGTGCTGAACCTCCCGATGCTGACGGACTACTACATCGACCTGGAGTTCCCCGTCGTCAACGGGGACCGGTTCGCGCGCGAATCACTCCAGGCGACCGACGTCGAGGCGACGCGGATCAGCGAGGCGTCGGTCGCCGACCTTTCGGCGCTCGACCGACAGGTGTTGCTCGCCGTCCAGGAGGGATTCCCGCTCTCGACGACGCCGTACGCGGTCGTCGCCGAGCGCGTCGGCGCCCCGGTCGAGGACGTCCTCGGATCGATCGAGGTGCTCCTCGAGGGCGGCTGCATCAAGCGCATCGGCTGCGTCGTCAACCACGTCGCGACCGGGTTCGACAGCAATTGCATGGTCGTCTGGGACGTCCCGGACGACGAACTCGACGACCGCGGCGAGGCCGTCGGTCGGCTCCCGTACGTGACCCTCTGCTATCACCGGCCGCGCCGGCCCGACCAGGAGTGGTCCTACAACCTGTTTACGATGATCCACGGCCGGGAGACGGCCGCCGTCAACGAGAAGATAGACGAACTCGCGGGTGAACACCTGCCGTTCGACCACGAGCGCCTGTACTCGACCGCGACGCTGAAACAGACCGGCGCCCGGTACGACGACCTCGTCGGGACGTGAGCGGCGGTGAGAGCCGGCCGGGCGGCGGACGGCAGCCTGGCGGAACGACGTTACATGTTACCAATCCCCGCAATGCTTTTAAAACTCTTTTCGCATAGGTAGTCCAATGACGGGCACGAACCGCGCGCGGGTCCTCGTCGTGGACGACGAGCGGGAGGTGGCAGACGCCTACGCCGCGCAGCTCTCCGACCGGTACGAGGTGGCAACGGCCTACAGCGGCCACGAAGCCCTGGACGCGCTGACGTCGGCCGTCGACGTGGTGCTCCTCGATCGGCGGATGCCCGAACTCGCTGGTGGGGACGTGTTGCGGGAGATCCGCGAGCGCGGACTGGACGCACGGGTCGCGATGGTGACCGCCATCGACCCGGACTTCGACATCATCGACATGCCGTTCGACGACTATCTGGTGAAGCCCGCGACCGGCGAGGACCTGATAGACACCGTCGAACGACTGCTCACCTGTGCCGCCTACGAGTCCCACGTCCGGACGTTCTACGCACTGTCCTCGAAACACGCCGCCCTCCAGGCGACCAAGGCGGAGGCCGAACTCGAGAACAGCGAGGAGTTCCGGGAGCTCCGGGCGGAACTCGAGGCCCACCGGGCGGAACTCGACCGTATCGTCGAGGGGTTCGACGAGGACGACTACGAGGTGTTGCTGCGCGACTTCGACCCGCAGGACCCGCCGCCGTCGGACCGCGAGTGACCGCGGCGAGGTCCGCTCGGTCCCCGTCGCAGGCGCTTTCGAAAGCACTAACCACCGATCCGCTCTAGGGCTACCCAATGAGTCAGCAACTGCCGGACGTCCAGGCCTCGAGTCCCGACGTGACCGTGGGCCTCAACCGCGTCGGCGTCACCGGCGTCGAGAAGCTGGTCAAGATCGGTCGCGAGGACCAGCGTCCCATCGTCCTGATGGCCGAGTTCTCCGTCTTCGTCGACCTGCCGTCCTGGCGGAAGGGCGCCGACATGAGCCGCAACATGGAGGTCATCGACGAGACGCTGGAGGCCGCCGTCCAGGAGGAGGTCTCCGGCGTCGAGGACGTCTGCGGCGAGGCCGCCGAGCGCCTCCTCGAGAAACACGACTACACCACCCGTGCGGAGGTGAGCATGGAGGCCGAGTACGTCACCCGCGAGCAGACCCCCGAGTCGGGCATGCAGACCCAGTCGACCGCCGACATCATCGCCTCGGCGACGGCAGACGACGACGGCACCAGCGAGGAGATCGGCGCCCGCGTCACCGGCATGACGGTCTGTCCCTGTTCGCAGGGGATGTCCGCCGCCCGCGCTCGCGAGACGCTCCAGGGCCTCGACGTCGACGACGAGACCATCGACTCGTTCCTCGAGGAGGTCCCCCAGCCGGGCCACTCCCAGCGCGGCCACGCCACGCTAACCATCGAAAGCGAGGGGGCGCCGCCGGTCGACCTCGACGACGTCATCGAGGTGGCCCGTGACTCCATGAGCGCGCGCATCTACAACCTGGCAAAGCGGCCCGACGAAGACCACATGACCTACGAGTCTCACAAGAACGCCAAGTTCGTCGAGGACTGCGTGCGCGCGATGGCCGAGGGCGTCGTCGACCGGTTCCCTCAGCTTCCCGAGGGCGCCATCGTCCGGATGGAACAGTCGAACGACGAGTCGATCCACCAGCACAACGCTCACGCCGAGCGCGTCGCCAAGTTCGCGATGCTCGAAGACGAAGTCAACGGCGACGACTGAGACTCACCGCTGCAGTCACCCCGTCCGCACTTCGAACCGCGCGCCACCGTCGTGTCCGGTCACGGTCCTGATCGACCAGTCGTGGGCTTCGACGATCCGGCTGACGATAGCGAGTCCGAGTCCGGTACTGGCGCCGTCGGAGTAGCCCGAGTCGAACACCTGGTCGCGCTGGTCGGAGCCGATGCCCGGCCCGTCGTCCATCACGTAGAACCCGTCGGCCGTGGTGCCGATCCAGATGGTAACGTCGTCGCCGCCGTGGTCCATCGCGTTGCGAAAGAGGTTCTCCAGGGCCTGCTGGAGCAGGCGCGGGTCGGCCGGCACGCGGCCGTCTGATTCGATCCGGAGCGCCGCTTCGTCGGCCTGGGTCGACTCCCAGGCCTCGGTTGCCACTGCAGACAGCTGGACCGACTCCCGGTCGATCGACTCGTTGGCGACCCGGGAGAACTGCAACACGTCGTCGACGATGGTGTCCATCCGGGTTATCGAGCGTTCGAGCCGGTCCAGCGCCACCTCGTCGCCGTCCTCCCTGACCGCGAGGAGGCTCCCGTGGGCGACCTGGAGCGGACTCCGCAGGTCGTGGCTGGCGACCGCGGCGAACTCGTCGAGACGCTCGTTCTGGCGCTCGAGTTCCGTTTTGCGCTCCTCGACCCGTTCGATCCAACGGCCAAGCGCGTAGAGGAAACTGACGCCCGCGACGCCCAGGGTGACCCCCTGGAAGACGAACCTGAAGGCGAAGGGCTGGGCAACGAAGTCGAACAGCATCGCCGTCGTCATCGAGACGCCGAACAGCGTACAGCCGACGAGCAGCGCGCGGTAGAGCCGCCGGTCGGACCGGAGGAAGTCGAACACGAACGGCCCAGCGACGGCCGCGAGGACGCCGACCAGTTCGAAGGCCGGTCCGACGAGGAAGAACGCCTCACGCTGTGGAAACGAGATCCACTGAACGAGTCCGAATGCCGCCAGGACCGCCGCGAGGGCACCGCTCGTCGCCGTGGCACTGGTCGTGTCGGCAGCGTCGACAGCCATCCGGACCTGCGATCGGACTGCTCCCATTCGTCGGATCCACGACCGAGGGCCTGCTAAGCGTTGCCCCTCACTCTCATCTGTGATACGCACGATATCCGCCTCGCGTCAAATCGCAGCGCCCGGTCGTGCGAGCGTGTCTGGGAGGGACGCGCGCCTGTCAGTTCAGCCGAGGTGTTCCGGGTCCCGCTTCAGGTACTCCCGGAGGACGACGGTCGCGTAGCTCCCCTTCGGCAGCGCGAACGAGAAGCGGACCGCGTCCGTTCCCTCGTGCTCGACGCCCAGGTCGGTCCGGACCTGGATCGCCCGGCGCGTCCCCGTCGACTCGAACTCCCCCGGCAGGGCGAAGTCGCCCGGCTCGACGCCAACCGCCGCGAGCACCGACCGCTCGATCTCGCCCGGTTCGCCGTCGGCCAGTTCCGTCTCCGTTCCGACGAGCGGCGCGGTGACGAACGCCCGCCCCCGCTCGCAGTGGCGCTCGACGGTCCGAATCCGACCTTCGTCGACGCGCTGGAGGCGGTCGGTGTCAGGTAGTGCCAGGCCCCCTGGAGCGTCGGCGTCTTTGAAGCAGACGACGTCGCCGGCGACTGGCCGGTCGAAGGGAAGCCCTCGTTCGAGTCGTTCCGAGAGGATCCGGTTGAAGACGAACGACTGGGCCGCGTTGACGAACATCGTCTGGAGGTTCGTCGGGACGGCTTCGAGGGCCTCGCGGAAGTCTTCGGGCGTCTCGCCGCCGTTCTCGACGAGCCGATGGCACATGGACCGTTCGTACCCGAGCGCGCGCGGAAAGCGGTCGATGGCCCCCTGCCAGTCGCGGGTCTCCTCAACGTAGGTTCGGGCCTCCTGCGTCGCCTCGGGTTCGCGCTCGTGGGGTCTCCCCACGTAGGCCAGCACGGCGCCCTCCCAGTCCTCGCGGACGATAGCGAGACCCACCTCGTGGGTGACCGGCCGCCGGCTGCCGAACCGTTGCTGGCCGAAGTAGTTCGGGACGGCGACGGTGGTTTCCTCGCTCGGCGCCCCGCCGTCATCGTCGCCCCCGGTCGCGACGCCCGCGAACTCGCGGAGGTCGTCGGTGACCTGGGCGACCGACTCCGGCCGGTCGACGTCGCGGACCGCGATTTCGAAGTCGTTGCCCGCCAGGTCGCCGAACAGGACGGGACGGCCGGCCCGGCCGACCACCTCGACGTCCGCGTCGGCGATCTCGGGGAGGTCGGCCGGCTCGACCCCGTCGACGGAGAACAGCTGGGTCGTCACGGCGCGCTTGTCCTTCGTCCCGGCCCAGGAGACGCGCTCCCGGGAGATGCCGAGACCGTCCGAGAGCCGGCCGGCGAAGTCGTTGGTGTCCCAGCCGCGCAGGGTCGCGCGGAGGACGAGGTGCTGGTAGCCGCCCGTGTCGGCGTCGACCGGTTGCACGTCGAAGGCCTCCAGTTCGGTGACGCGGAAGTCCTCGGGCGAGGCGCGCAGGCGGCCACCCGTCCCCTCGGCGTCGCTGACGTAGTAGTCCATCCCGACCGCCTGCTCGATTGGGTGCGCCTCGCGCATTCTGTCGTCCGAAAGTCGCTCCGGAACGCGTAAAGACGTAGCGATGCCGGCGACGCGCCGGCACCGGTGGTCGCCTGCGTTCGGGAGAATGAAATCGATGGACTACGCAGCACTGTTAAAACGAGTAGGGTATTTTACAATACCGGCGGGCGAGGGAGGAGCCTCCTTGCGGGCCTCGAGTGGCGCCCGAACGATCAGTTTTCATCCATATGTCTCGAAAATTATTTGTGGCCCTGTGTACCACAGGGTGCTATGGCGATACGAGAGACGTGGGCGACACGCATCGGCTTCATCCTGGCCGCGGTCGGCAGCGCGGTCGGGCTCGGCAACATCTGGCGGTTCCCGTTCCTGACCGCCGAATCCGGCGGCGCGGCGTTCCTCGTCGCGTACCTGATTCTGATCGTGGTGATCGGCCTCCCCGTCATGCTGGTCGAGTTCGTTATCGGCAGACGGGCCAAACAGAACGTCGTCGGCGCGTTCCCGGAGATCGGCGCGCCAACCTGGAAGTTCATCGGGGCGATCGGAGCCCTGGCCGGGTTCGTCATCCTCTCGTACTACAGCGTCGTCGGCGGGTGGGTGATCCAGTACATCGTCGGCAGCGTCACCGGCGGCTACGCCGGCAACGCCGAGGCGTTCTTCGGCTCCGCGGCGGAGGGGACGAACGCCCTGGCCTACGACCTGCTGTTCATGGCCATCGTCGCGGGGATCGTCTCCCTCGGCGTTCGCGACGGCCTCGAACGCGCCGCGAAGGTGATGATCCCGAGCGTCGTCGGCCTGCTCGTCATCCTCGCCGCCTACGGCGCGACGCTCTCGGGTGCCAGTGAGGGGTACGCCTACTACCTCTCGCCCGACATGAGCACCATCGTCGGTGACGCTATCAGCCTGCTGCCGGACGCTGCCGGCCAGGCCTTCTTCACCCTCTCACTCGGGATGGGTGTGATGATCACCTACGCCTCCTACCTCGGCGAGGACCGCAACCTCCTCCACGACAGCCTGCTCATCGTCGCCGTCGACACTTTCGTCGCCATCCTGGCCGGTCTGGCGGTGTTCCCGTTCCTCTTCGCGCAGGGCGTCGACCCGGGCGCCGGTGGCGTCGGCACGACCTTCGTCGGTCTGGCGAGCGCGTTCGGGACCCTCCCAGGGGGGCAGGTCGTCGGCTTCGTCTTCTTCTCGATGCTGTTCCTCGCAGCGCTGACGAGCGCGTTCAGCATCCTCGAAGTCATCGTCTCGTTCGCCATCGACACCTTCGACGTCGACCGGAGACCCGCGACCGTCGCCATCGCGGCGGTCATCTTCCTCGTCGGCGTCCCCACGGCGATGAGCCTCGACTACCTCACGCTGTACGACGCTATCGCGAACCAGATCCTCCTGATCGGCGGCGGCCTGTTGCTCGCCATCTTCGGCGGCTGGTTCTTCGCGAGCGAGGCCAGCGACGAACTCCGGAGGGGCATGCCGGGCGGCGAGACGCTCACGACGGTGTGGATCTGGGTGCTTCGGGTCCCCGTCGTCCTCGTCCTGGCGTACGTCCTCTACAACGGCATCGTCGCCGTCGCCGGCATCGTTGGGGGGATGTAAGCCGACGCGGGCCCCTTCGGAACTCGCCGGATACCAGTCGCTGCAGAGTGTTCTTCTCGCGACGGAATTCGAGCGGAAAACGGCCGTCGAAAATGCGAGACGGAGCGGCGCCTACAGGACGTCGTCGAAGTCGTCGTAGCCGGTGATGTCGACGCCGTCGTCGGTGACGAGCGCGAGATAGACGCCGTTGCCGGAGCCGGTGTCGCGTTCGGTCGCCGCGTAGACGGCACGGGCCGCCAGCGTGGAGGCCTCGTCCATCGAGAGCCCCTCCTCGTAGGAGCCCTCGAGCACGCCATAGGCGAGTTGCATCCCGGAGCCGGTGACGGTGTAGTCGTCGGCCATGACGCCGCCGGCGGGGTCGATGCTGTAGACGTGGCTCCCCTCGTCGTCGACGCCGCCGAGGATGGGGTGGATGGCCCGGAACGGGCCGCCGCGGGCGAAGTTGCCCGCGAGCGTCGCCAGCGCGTCGATGCTGATGTCCTCGCCGCGTCGGGCCTCGTAGAGGTCGACCTCCGACCGGAGCGTCCGGATGAACGACTGGGCACCGCCGACGCTGCCGACGAGGGTCAGGGCCGCCGTCGGGTGGATCTGCTCGACCTTCTGGACGTTCTTGTTCGAGACGAACCGGCCGCCCAGCGAGGCGCGCATGTCCGTCGCGATGACGACGCCGTCGTCGACGGCGATGCCGACCGTCGTAGTCCCCGTCTTGTTGACAGTGTCCTCGTCGTTGCCGGCCAGCTCGTTCTGGGGGAGGTCCTCGAACGAGCCGAGTTCGGGCGCGTACGGGTCCTCAGTGAACTCACTCATCGTCCTCACCCTCGAGGTCGAACTCGTCGACGCGTTCGGCGACGTCGTCCTCGGTGAGCGACGTGAACTGCTCGGACTCGACGTCGACGGTCGCGATGTCGACGCCGGAGGCGTCGAGTCCGTCATCGCTGACCGAGCCGAGCGCCTCGAGTGCGAGCTCGACGCCCGATTCCAGGTCCATCTCCGGGGTGTACTCCTCCTCGAGGAACGACTGGATCTCCTCGCGGTCGCCGCCGATGGCGACGGCCTGCCACTCGTAGGGCGTCCCGGAGGGGTCGGTCTCGAAGAGGCGCGGTTCGCCGTCCTCGATGCCGCCGACGAGCAACGCGACGCCGAAGGGTCGCGCGCCGCCGGTCTGGGTGTACTCCTGGATGTAGTCGGTGACCTCCTTGGTCAGCGACTCGACGCCAATCTGCTGGCCGTACCGGAGCTGTTCGACCTGGGCCTGGCGGCGCGCGAGGTCGATCAGCTTGCGGGCGTCGGCCACGTGACCGGCGCTGGCGATGCCGACGTGGTCGTCGGCCTTGTGGATCTTCTCGATACTGTCGCGTTCGAGCAGCGGCGATCGGGCGTGGCGGTCCGCGGCCAACACGACGCCGTCCGCGGTGCGGACGCCGACGCTGGCGGTGCCGCGCTTGACGGCTTCCCGCGCGTACTCGACCTGATAGAGACGTCCGTCCGGCGAGAAGATAGTGATCCCGCGGTCGTACGCCTGCTGTTGGTTCTGTCCTTGCATAGATTCGTTGGTGTTCACCCAGGGTTAGGGATGGGTGTTTATATCCCTTGTGTGCTCGTCGCACGTGAAACGGCGGGTCGCGCAACCCGCTATCAGTACAGGGACAGGTCGCCGGTCACGGCGTCGACCAGGTCGTCCGCCGCCGGCCCGACGGCCAGCGCGCTGACGGTGCCCGGCTCGAGCTGGGTGTGGCCGGCGTCCCTGACGATAGCGTGTGGCAGACCTTCCGACTCCGCCACGTCGGCGAGTCGGAACAGTTCGCTCTCCCCGCTGGCCTTCAGGACGACCTTCTTCTGACCCTGCCCCTTCCAGTCGGAGCGGGCCTGCCGGTCCGAATCCTCGAAGGCCATCAGCGAGGCGTGAGCCACCTGTGCCGCCAGCTTCCCCGCCCCCATTCCGAGGTCGGTCCTGGCGACGATGGCCTGCTTCATAGTTGCGAGTGCGAGTCCCACGGATAAAGGGCTGGCCTCTCCCCCGCTTTTCGCCGGGTTCTCCCGGGGGATCGGATGGTCCAGGTATTGTATGGTCCAGGTGTCGGATGACGAATACGACTGACGAAACGCGTCACTCCCTGTAAATCCAGGCCAGTTCGACTCGGGAAACTCGCCGCGCTTTCGTCGCGTCGGCCCTGTCGAACTTCGATTTTGCAACCGCGTTTTCGTCTGAAACAGCCGGTCGATGGGCGTAGTTTATCGAACTGGTGGTTCTGTGGATGTGGTGTTGGAAGAAAGTGAGACGAGAACAACCAGAAAGCCCTCGGCGGGCTCCGGTCCCGGGGCTTGCTGTCGTTCGAAAATCGAAGATTTTCGTGATGACGAGAGAGCGGAGCTCTCTCGAACCACGCTCCTCGCTCCGCTCCGGTGCTTACTGCGCCCGGGTTCCCGGACCCCACCTTGCCCTTTCAGTCCTCCAGGTACGGCAGCCCTGCCCTTCCCCTGGTCGCGGCATGAACGCCGCTCCCGGCCGAGCGGTTGCGGAGCGGTCAGGACGCGTGATTCGCGGCGGACGCCGCGAATCCGGGGAGGTATGGGGAGTTAATCGCGAGCGCCTCCGTGGCGCGAGCGACGTTGTCCTCTTTGGTGGACTGAAAGGGCGAGGTGCGGTCGCGTGGCCTGAGCGGGCCCTATCCGAGCGACGGAGGAGCGAGGATATCTCGCTCAGGGCGCGTCGAGCGCGCCGAGGGCTTTCTGTTTGTCCTTGTCGATCTCGATTCCGACTCCAGAGAGCGGACCGAGGGCTTTCGAGGTGTTGCCGTGATCGATCGACTTCCTGTATACCGCGTTTGCTACCTCTTTACCTGTACTGAGCGGGTCCCGGCCCAGATATATCACTCCCGTCGAATTCCAACAGCACCGTCGAGTAGACGGTCCTCTCCATCGAAGCCACCGGCCCCGAAGAACGGAACCCTTTCACTGCCCCCCGTCCGTGATTGGCGTATGATACTCTCGGACGCGGACATTCTCCGGCGGCTCGAGGAGGGCGACCTCGTCGTCGAGCCCCTCTCGGACCCCGACATCCAGGTCCAGCCCGCGAGCGTCGACCTCAGGCTGGGACGGGAGTTCCTGGAGTTCCAGCACGCCAACATCCCCTGTATCCACCCCAACTCCGAACAGGAGACCGGGGAGTACACCGAAGAGACCGTCGTCGACGAGGACGGCGAGTACATCCTCCACCCGGGCGACTTCGTGCTCGGGACGACCCACGAGCGCGTCGAGATTCCCGACGACCTGATCGCTCACGTCGAGGGCCGCTCCTCGCTCGGTCGTCTCGCGATCGTGGTCCACGCCACTGCCGGATTGTGCGATCCCGGATTTCAGGGGAAGATCACCCTGGAACTGTCGAATCTCGGTACAGCCCCGGTCGCCCTCACGCCCGGGATGCGCATCTCGCAGCTCACCTTCACCGAACTGAAGACCCCCGCCGACCGCCCCTACGGGAGCGAGCGCGGGTCGAAGTACCAGGACCAGCGCGGCCCACAGGCGTCGAAGATCCAGGGCGATCGAGAGTTCGGAGGCGATCAGTAGCACCGATGCACTTCATCGAAGAAGTCGTCGTCGACGAGTTCCTTCCGACGTTCCGGTCGATGCTGGCCGAGGAGTTGCGAGAACGCAGCCTCACCCAGTCTGAGGTGGCGGACCTGCTTGGCATCAGCCAGAGCGCCGTCTCGAAATACGTTCACGGCGACGTCGAGCGCAACCAGCGACTGCTCGAAGACAAGCCGCTCCAGGATCTGGTCGAGCGCCTCGCCGAGGGCCTGGCCAGCGGCGACGTGACGCCGGTCCAGGCGCTCGTCGAGACGGAGGTGTTCGTCCGCGAACTCGAACGCGGCGGCCTGCTCGCCCAGTTGCACGAGGAGGCCGTGCCCGCCCTGGCCGACTACGAAGGGGAGTTCGCCGTCCACGACGCCGACAGCCGCATGCGCCAGGCCGAGCGAACCCTCTCCGACGTCCGGCGGGGGCTCCGCGTCGTCGAGAACACCAGCGGCTTCACCACGCTCATCCCCGCCGTCGGGTCGAACCTGGTGCAGGCGCTGCCCGATGCCGGCGGCGTCGACGACGTGGCGGGGGTCCCGGGCCGCATCGTCGACGTGAAGGGCCGGGCGACGATTCCGGCCGAACCCGAGTTCGGCGTCAGCGCCCACGTCGCGGGCGTGCTGTTGGCCGCCCGCGCCGCCGGTAGCGACGCGCGCGCGACTGTCAACGTCCACTACGACGAGGACCTGGTCGCCGACCTCGAATCGGCCGGTCACGCGGCCGTCGAGTTCGACGGCGAGGCCGGAGATCTGGAACGCGCCGTCGGCGACGCGCTGGCCGACGACCCCGACGCCGACGTCCTCTACCAGACCGGCGGCTTCGGCGTCGAGCCCATCGTCTACGTCCTCGGCGCCGACGCCCGCGCCGTCGCCGAGACGGTCCGCGACCTCGTGTAGATGAGCGACGCGACCCAGTCCTTCTACGGTCGCTGGGCCCGCCTCTACGACGTCCTGGCGACCCTTCCGGGAGTACGTTCGTGGCGAGCAAGCGCCACCGACGAACTCGCGCTCGACGACGGCGATCTTGCCCTTGAGATGGGGTGTGGCACCGGCGCGAACCTCCCGCACCTCCGCGAACGGGTCGGCCCCGACGGCCGCGTCGTCGGGCTGGACGTCACCAGAGGGATGCTCGAACGCGCACGCGGGCGGGGAAGCGCCGACCTGCTCCAGGCCGATGCCGCACGACCACCGATCGCCGAACCCGTCGACGGGCTGCTCGGCACGTTCGTCGTGGCGATGTTCGCCGACCCCGGATCGATCGTCGACGGCTGGTGCGACCTGGTCCGCCCCGGTGGCCGGGTCGCGCTGTTGCACTTCACCAGAAGCGAGCGCGCCTGGGCCCGTCCGGTCAACGCCGCCTACCGCGCGTTCGTCTGGCTCTCCTCGACCGACAAGTCCCGGGTGCGGGACGTCGCCGCAGGCCACGACCGGCGCGTCGACACCGGCCTGGAGGCGCTGGCCGCGCGGACGACCGACTACCGCGAGCGGACCCTGGCCGGCGGCTACCTGCGGCTGGCGAGCGGGGAGATA
>Ga0208135_100597_pt1 | contig 20386 bp, 18 predicted proteins | sample AntDeeMetag02WF5_FD_184757 | JGI IMG/M metagenome (GOLD analysis project Ga0208135, IMG submission 184757) | Saline lake microbial communities from Deep Lake, Antarctica - Antarctic Deep Lake Metagenome 02WF5 (SPAdes) (version 2) | ecosystem: Environmental > Aquatic > Non-marine Saline and...
CCGGGCTTTGTCGTTGGCTTCTTGCACCGCCTCAAGGAAGGCTTCGCGCAGGTCGTCATCCCAGCCGTCGATCATCGCCGCATTGCCGACCAAAAACTGATCGGAATACTGGATATTGGCCAGCGTCAGGTATTTCTGCACTTCGTTCAGGCTGCCGAGGATGATGTACATCGGCGGATTCATCTGGCCGTCGGCAACGCCGGTCTTCAGCCCCATGTAAGTCTCGGTCCAGGGGATGGGCGTGCCGGAGGCGCCGAAGGCCTCATACAGCGCGACCTGACTGGGGTCCATGGCGCGAAAGCGCAGGCCCTCGAAGTCGTCGGGGGAGGCGATGGGGCGCTTGTTGTTGGTGAAGGCCAGAAAGCCGCCTTCCTCGACCACGGCCAGCAGTTTTAATCCGGCGCGCTCGTTCAGGTCGCTCTGCACCTGTTGCCAGTAATCGCCGTTGTCGAAGAAGCTACGCGCATCGTCGAAGTCGTCAAACAGAAACGGAATGGCGCTGACATAGATCTCGGGCACCACCGGCGACATGCCGGCGAAAGAAGCGACGTTGAGCGAGGGGCTGCTCATCACCTGCTCCATGCGCTCCTGCTCCTCGCCCAGCATGCTGTTAGGGTAAAGCTTGAGCTTGATCTCGCCGCCGGTCTTCTCTTCCACCAGCGTTTCGAGATTCGTGGCGAACGCGTGCACCGCGTTTTTGTCCGGGTCCGGCGCGCCGTTATAGCTCAGGTTGACGGTAGTGGCGGCCTGCGCCGCACTCAGCAGTAGCGGGCTCAGCAGCATCGCCGCGACCAGAGGCTTGAGGTGAGAAACCATCATGGAGTGACTCCCGGGGCAGTTATTGTTATGGGTTGAGGTAGGCCTTTTGAGATTAGGTCGGGTTCCTGGCATACGCAACTGAAACGCTCCGATACGCCAGCCGCGCCGCTATACGTTGGTGACACCCGGCACGTACGTCTTGCGTTCCAACCAGCCAAGGAAGCTGGCAACGCTCGACGTCAGCACGAGATAGACCAGGCCCGCCCAAAGAAATATCTGAAAGAAATCCAGCGTACGCGAGCCGATATCCGACGCGAGCGCCGTGATCTCCACGACGCCGATGGTGTAGGCGATGGAGGTAAACTTGAGCTCGACGATGGCCTCGTTGGACCACTGGGGCAGAACACGCCGCAGCGCCTGGGGCAGCATGATGCAGCGGATGGCTTGCCACTGCGTCATGCCACAGGCCCGCGCGGCGGTCAGTTGGCCTTTGGGCACGGAAAGGATTGAGCCGCGAAAATATTCGGCTTGATACGCCGCGCTGTTGAGCGTGATGGCAATAACCGCCGCGGTAAAGGCATCGAACACAATGCCGAAACGGGGCAGCCCGAGGTAGATGAAGAACATCTGCACCAGCATTGGCGTCCCGCGGAAAAGCTCGATGTAGACCGTGCTTAACCAGTAAAACACGCGGTTGCCATAAACTCTGGCCCACGCCAGCGCCAAGCCAAGGAAAAAACCCAGCGTGATGGCGATGATCCAGAGCGAAAGCGTGATGGGGACGCCCTTGAGTAATTCGGGCAACCACTTGATACCAAAGGTGATAAATTCCGGCATAGCACTCACCCATGATCGGCGATGACGTTGAGAAAAGCGCGGGTCCGCTCATTGTTAGCGCTGGTGAACATGGCATCGGGGCTGCCCTGCTCCACGATATGGCCATTTTCCATGAAGATGATTTCGTCCGCCGCCTGACGCGCAAAGCTCATCTCATGGGTGACCACCACCATCGTCATTCCATCGGCGGCCAGCTGCTGCATGACCCGTACCACCTCACCGGTCAGCTCGGGGTCCAGCGCCGAGGTCGGCTCATCAAACAGCAGTACGACTGGGTCCATGGCCAATGCGCGGGCGATGGAGACGCGTTGCTGCTGGCCGCCCGATAGCTCAGCCGGGTAGGCGCCCGCTTTTTCTTCCAGCCCCACTCTGGCAAGTTCCTGTTCTGTGCGATGTGTCGCGGCTTTTTTGTCAGCCCCTTTTACCTTCATCTGGCAGATTCGCACGTTGTCGAGCACGTTCAGGTGCGAGAACAGGTTGAAGTCCTGGAAAACAAAGCCCATGCGCGCTCGCATGGCGTTGATGTTGGCGTCTCGTATTTCTTCACCGTCCAGATAAATCTCGCCCGAGTCCGGCGTGGTCAGATGATTAATGCAGCGTAGCAGCGTGCTCTTGCCAGAGCCTGAGGGGCCTATCACCACCTTGGTTTCGCCTTTTTTGAGCCCCAGGGTAATGCCCTTGAGGACTTCCAGGCTGTCGTAACGCTTGGTCACGTTGCGCACATCCAGAATCAGACTCTCCGACATTCACCGTTCCTCATTGTGATTGTTCAACGCTATTTTCAGCGTTATTTTTCAAAGCCCGGCACGGCGAGCTTTCTCTCGAACGCATATAGCGCGCTATTGCCGGCGCGGTTAACGATGAAGTAAAGCAGGGCAACAACGGCAAACACGGTCAGGACGTTACCTTGCGTGCTGGTGATGATGTAGTGGGCCTGCCGGGTCAGCTCGACGACGCCGATCACATAGGCCAGAGACGTCTCCTTGATCTCCGACGAGAACTCATTTGTCCAGGGGCCGATGGCATGCCGTGCGGCCTGAGGAAACAGGATATGGCGGATGGCTTTTAGCTTGGACATTCCCATGGCACGCGCCGCCATCATTTGCCCGGCGGGCACGGACTGAAAGGCGCTGCGAAATATCTGCGACTGATAAGCGCTAGAGCGAAAGCCAAGCGCCAGTACGGCCGCGCCAAAGGAGGTGATGTCCAGAAGGCCCGACATTCCATAATAGAAGATGAACAGCATGATGATGATCGGGATGCCGCGAAAAACCCGCTCGTAGGCAATCAGCGGCCACTGGATGAACCGGCTGCGGGGGCCATAGAGCTGAATCAGGCAAATTGCCAAGCCGAGAATGAAACCCATCACCAGCAGCAGGGCCAGCAACACGAGGGCTACGCCCAGCCCTTTCAGTAAAAAAGGAAAGTCTCGCAGCAGAACGTCATAAATATCCATCAGCGCTTCCGTCACGAAAGGAGCGCCTGCTGCCTTAACGGCAACAGGCGCTCCTGTAGGTTATTTATTCGTTCCCGAGATCGGGCAGGCCTGCAATCGGCTTTTGATAGGTATCGACGTAATCGGGCATGTTGCCGGGGATGGTGGGGACGGTGATGTTGGGGATGTAGTCATGCACGATATCCTGCCAGGCGCCAGACTCATAAATAGCGAGAATGCCCTGATTCAGCTTGCCCAGAATGTCTTGCGGGTCGCCCTTGCTGACGGCCAGCGCCAGCGGCGCACGAATATAGATCTTGCCCGCGATCTTCACCGGCTTACCCGCTTGGATATACTCCTGCGCCGAGGTGTCATCAACGATGACGGCGCCTATCCGGCCGATAGCCATGTCGTCCACGGCGGTAACATAGCTATCGTACTTGGCCAGCTCGATATCGATATCACCGGGGTTGACGATGTTCTCTTCCAGCCAGGCCTGCTGGGATGAGCCGCCCTGTACGCCGATTTTCGAGCCGCAGCATACGGCAGTGAAGACGTTGAGGTCGGAGTCTTCGGGGACCACCACCACATCGTTGGTTTCCCACCAGGGAATGGTGAAATCAATCGCTTTGCTGCGTTCTTCTGTGACCGTTAGCCCGGTGGCCAGCATGTCGATTTTTTCCGCCGCCAGCGCCGGAATCAAGGACGGAAACGGCATGTCTTTAAATTCGATGTCCATGTCGGCCTCATCCGCGATCTTTTCCATGGCATCAATGGCAATCCCTTTGTATTCACCGCCTTCCACATAGGCCCATGGCGGGAAGGAGGACTCGATCCCCACCGTATAGGTTTCCTGGGCTGAGGCAGCGAACGACGCAAGCCCGGTTCCCATGGCGAGCGAAGCAAGAATAACCGCAGACAAGCGCGTGGATTTTGTTGTTTTCATTGTTGGCCTCTACTGAGCGACGGGGGTGCAGGTTCCGTTTTCAATATGGTAGAGGCTGGCGTAGCGGTCAAACGCGGGGATGCGTCTCTGGCCTCCCCTGTGAGGTGGGCTGTTTTTTTGAATTCAGGCTCAGAGTCTGCATCCGCCCTTATTGCTTACGCTTGGGTTTCAGAAAAAATCGCTTCAACATGGCATAAAAATCACTGCCATTATGCTGTTATTTTTTAACATTTTCTATTATGAGTCCGTAGCGTTTAAGTTTCCTCACCACACTTGGCTGACTGATGCCAAGTCGCTTTGCAATCGCATAAGTACTTGGAAGCTCGCGACACAATGTAGCGAAAATATTACTTTCAGTGCGCTCAACCGCTTGTTTCAATGTTTCATGGGGAGGTAAGCCATGAACCGGCATTTCATCAACGTCAAAGGTAGGTTTTTGATTGGAGTGATTTGCATGCGGTGAAATGACAGGTTCCATCGAACTATCATTGATCACACCCTGCCTCTGAGAATGAATCATGTCGTTGGCTGCGGAAAGCCAGGCTCTCTCCAGCCAGTTTTCTAATTCTCGCACATTCCCAGGCCACGCGTTTGTCATCAGCTCTTCCCAAGCATCGCCGGCCAGTAGTTTCTGGCGACCGTAACGCTGGTTCAAACGCTCGACTTGCCGCTCGACCAAAGCGGGAATATCTTCCTTACGTTCACGCAATGGTGGCAATGTTACAGGTATAACATTAAGTCGATAATAAAGATCCAAGCGAAACTGTCCAAGTTCCACACGATGCCATAAGTCCTGATTGGTCGCTGCTACCAGTCGAAAGTTAACACGTCGTGGTGATGTGTCGCCAAGGCGCGTCACGAGTCCATCTTGAATGACCTTAAGTAACTTGGCTTGCATTTCTAAAGGAAGCTCACCGATTTCATCCAGGAGTAATGTTCCTTCTTGAGCGCTTTCTATCAAGCCTACCTTGCCGTTGGGTGCTGCGCCACTGAAGGCTCCCTGTCGGTAGCCGAACATTTCCGATTCGAATAAGTTTTCAGGAATTGCTCCGCAATTTACATCAATAAAGGGGCCCTTATGACGTAGACTCCACTGATGCAATTGTCGTGCAAACACCGTTTTACCCACGCCTGTTTCGCCAAATATCAATACGTTGGCATCGGTGGGCGCAACCCGTTTGAGCAATAAAGCGACTTCACGCATTACTTCGCTACTCACCTCAAGCCGGCTCAATGCCACCTCAAGGTCCAGGTCATCCCCGCTATTGTGACGGCTCCCCTTGAGATGCTCATTTAAGCGTTTTTGTAATAATGCGTACTCATCTTGTAGTAGCTGCAAATCGGTGAGATCCATTGAGCGGCTTACCACGCACACTAATTTCCCCTCAAGAAAAACGGGATGTGCCTGTGCTATCACGCGGCGTCCCGTCGTAGTGTGCTGTACCAGCTGCGCCGGCTTCCCGGTACGCAGTACTTCCAGGCTCACCGGCGGGTTGAGAATGCCTTTCGCCTCAAGCTCCTGGACACTGCTGTGACAAAGCTCATCTCTTGGCATCCCATAGACGGCCGCTGCGCCAGGGCTGACATCATGAACCCGACCATCCGCCTTGACGATGAAAAAATGGTCGTTAGCCGTATCGATGATGGTACGGAGAATGCTGCTTTCGAGTTCGTTCAAGTCTCACCTCCAGGCGATACAATTATGAATCAATGATTCATAATTGTATCACATGATCCCTTTGAATGATTTAAATATGAATCATCGTGAATTAAAATGTCTTTATAATCAGCATCTTAAGTTTTGGCATGCTTTTTGCTTTGTTAATTAGCACATGCGTTACAAGCCCCATAGCAAGGAACAATAGACATGAGCGAACTCAATCAACCTCTGGGCGGCAACAACATGCCACGCTTTGGTGGTCCCGCTACCATGATGCGCCTTCCCACCCAGGAAACGGCCGCTGAACTCGACGTAGCTTTTGTTGGTATCCCAATGGATATTGGTACTTCCAACCGGCCAGGGGCCCGTATGGGCCCACGTCAAATTCGCGATGAATCTCGGATGTTGCGCCCCTATAATATGGCAACCCGGGCGGCCCCCTTCGATAGTCTTCAAGTCGCTGATATCGGCGACGTACCGATCAATACGTTCAACCTGCCCAAGAACCTCGACATTATTAGTCGTTTTTACGATGACGTATTGGCGCATGGTTGTACGCCGCTCACTATGGGGGGAGACCATACCCTGACTTGGCCCCTACTGCGTGCCATCGCCAAAAAGCACGGGCCGGTCGGTCTTATACATGTCGATGCCCATGCTGACGTCAACGAACATATGTTCGGGGAAAAAGTAGCGCATGGCTGCCCATTCCGGCGTGCTCAGGAGGAAGGTTTGCTCGATAGCAAGCGAGTCGTTCAGATTGGCTTGAGGGGTACTGGCTATGCGGCGGATGATTTCGATTGGTGTCGGGAGCAAGGTTTTCGGGTAGTACCCGCAGAAGAGTGCTGGTACAAGTCGCTCGAACCGCTGATGGCCGAGGTGCGTGAGCAGATGGGAGACGGTCCCGTTTATATTTCTTACGATATTGATAGTTTGGACCCTTCCGTAGCTCCAGGCACTGGCACCGTCGAAGCCGGCGGGCTTGCCATGTCGCAAGGCTTGGAAATCATACGCGGTGCCTGGGGGCTTAACGTAGTAGGGGGGGATCTTGTTGAGGTGGCTCCTCCTTATGACCTTAGCGGCAACACGGCATTGATGGGCGCTACGCTCCTTTATGAAATGCTTTGCGTGCTACCTGGTGTTAAACGGAGAGATTGATAGGAATTGACTATCTCCAAGGGGTTTTCGCTTCATTGTGAAGTATGTTGCGAAAGCCCTTTGTAGCGACAGCCCAAGCATATCTCACTTACAACAATATCAGGGTAATCTGCCATGGCTTCTTCGTTCGAAACTTCGATTTATACCGACAAGGGAGACACTCCCCCAATAAATCGACGCTCAATACTTAAATTTTTGATCCCTTCACTACTGGGTGTGGGGCTTTTCTTGATCCCTTTCTCTACGGGTGAAACGGTTAATATTGGCATGGGAGTAATGGCCGATGGTTTGAACGCGTTGCTTGGTGATGCGCTTCCGGCTATTGCTGTTGTGCTTCTCTGCCTATCTTTGACCTTGACGGTATTAGCCAAAACATTTAAACCTCAGTGGCTGAGACAAGGTTCATTAAAAGAAATGTTCGATGTGGGCGGCATATGGCTTGTAATGCGTGCGCTTGGCGCCGTTTTTGCAACCATGACGTACTTTCAGGTTGGACCTGGTTTCATTACGGCTGCGTCCACAGGCGGCGTAATGCTCAATGACCTTGCCCCTGTGCTACTGACATTTTTCTTTTTTGCTGCCTTGTTACTTCCCCTTCTGGTAGATTTCGGTTTTATGGAATTTATTGGAAGTTTGGTGCGTAAACCATTCCGTATTATCTTTGGCTTGCCCGGTCGTAGTGCTATTGATGCCACTGCCTCCTGGATGGGGTCGGGTACGGTGGGGGTTCTTATTACCACGCAGCAGTATGAACAGGGATATTATAACCAGCGTGAGGCAGCAGCTATCGCTACGAATTTTTCCATCGTTTCGATAGCCTTTGCGTTACTGGTAAGCTCCTTTATTGGCATTGACCACCTGTTTGTCGAATTTTATTTCACGGTAGTCATTGCTGGCCTGGTTGCAGCCGTGATTGTTCCTCGGTTACCTCCGCTGTCAAAAAAATCCAATGCCTATTACGCTCCGGTTGGCTGCCAAATGGCTGAAGAAAATACAAGAGGGGTCGGCTTGCTGCGCTACAGCCTGGAAGTAGCGGCGGCTCGAGCCGAGACGGCACCCGGGCCACGTAAACTGATGCGCTTCGCGCTGTTCAATGTCGCTGATATTTTCCTTGGCCTGATTCCCTTGGTCTTTGCTATCGGGACCGTTGCATTGATCCTTGCCGAGTTCACTCCCGTCTTTACCTGGCTTTCCTATCCCATGGTGCCGGTGCTCGAATGGATGAGACTACCCGAAGCCGAGGCCGCCGCTCCCGCCATCCTCGTTGGGTTCGCTGATATGTTCCTGCCGGCAGTGCTGGCGAGTGGCATCGAAAGCGAACTAACACGGTTTGTCATCGCCTGCCTGTCGCTGACCCAGCTGATCTATATGTCGGAAATCGGTGCCTTGCTGCTGAAGTCAAAAATCCCCGTCAAACTCTGGGAGCTATTTGTCATTTTCCTTCTACGCACTGCGATTACATTACCGATTATTGTGTTAATGGGGCATTGGCTCATCGGCTGAGGATACGTCATGCAAAAAGCTAAATTCACAGGAATTGATGAAAACACCCATAAGGATTGGGAGATTATTCAGCAGTACGATAACGCGTATCTTGCGGGGCTTCCTGACACCATTATTGCCACGCTGGAGCGCCTCGGCGAAGGCCACCACGCCGGCTCCAATGTCTCAAACGACGCTGTTAATGGAGGAGTCTGATCATGACTTGCGCCGAGCTACTACTTCGCTTACTCCGGGATACCTACAATACCGACACGATCTTTGGTATTCCTGGCGTGCATACCATCGAGATGTACCGTGCCCTGGAAGGCGGCAAGGCCAGCGGTATCCGCCATGTAACGCCACGCCACGAGCAGGGTGCCGGCTTCATGGCTGATGGTTATGCGCGAGCCACCGGCAAGCCTGGGGTGTGCTTTATCATCTCCGGTCCTGGCATGACCAATATTGCCACCGCCATGGGCCAGGCGTTGGCGGACTCTATCCCGATGCTGGTGATTTCCAGCGTCAGCCGCCGCGATACACTGGGTCGTGGACAAGGGCGCCTGCATGAGTTGCCGAGCCAGCAGCAGCTATTGTCGGGCGTATCACGCTTTAGCCACACGCTGCTGGATCCTGCTGGTTTGCCAGAGGTTCTGGCTCGTGCCTTTGCCGTATTCCATAGCGCACGCCCGGGCCCCGTACATATCGAGGTTCCCATCGACCTGTTTGATCGGGTGGTGGCGTCGCCAGCACGTTGGGATACCCCTCGATTGACACGTTGCGCACCGGATCCCAGTGGTATTGCCACGGCGGCAGAATGGCTGCGCCAAGCCAAGCGCCCCCTGGTGCTGCTTGGCGGTGGCTGTGTGGCGGCTCCCGACGCCGCCCGACATCTCGTCGAAGCATTAGACGCACCCACCGTAACCACCATCAATGCCAAGGGCTTATTGGGTCGTCATCATCCCCTGGATCTAGGGGCTAATGCTTCTTTGCCTGCTGTTCGAAAAGTAGCGCATGAGGCAGATGTCGTGTTGGCCATCGGTACGGAGCTTGGCGAAACCGACTATGACGTCGTGTTCGACGATGGTTTCACCCTGACGGGACAGCTGATTCGTATTGATATCGATGCGGAGCAGCTTGCCCGCAACCAATATGCGGCCCTCGCTATGATCGGCGATGCAGGGCTAGCGCTGGAAGCGCTTGCAGTACACTTCCCCGATTGTCTTGAACGTCAAGGCAGCGCGCGGACAAAGGCTATTCATGAGGCACTAGCGCTCGCCAATGATCCCGCGTTCACTCCGTATGTGCCCTTCTTCGACACTCTGGCCAAGACGCTCCCCAACGCCATCATCGTTGGGGATTCATGCGCCACTACCTATGCGGGCAATCATCTCGTGTCCCAGCCCGAACCCCGTCGCTTTTTTAATGCGTCAACCGGTTACGGCACCCTCGGTTATGGTCTTCCCGCGGCCCTCGGCGCGCAGCTGGCACAACCCGAATTACCCGTTGTTGCGTTAGTTGGCGATGGCGGCCTCATGTTTACGCTATCGGAGTTAGCAGCGGCGGTGGAAGAGCGGCTACCCGTCATCATTTTGCTTTGGCACAACCAGGGCTACGAAGAAATTCGTCGTTTCATGAGCAATAACGACATAGCTCAGATTGGGGTAGATATTCGGGCTCCTGATTTCCAGGTGCTCGCTGCCGGTTTTGGCTGTGCAGCGACCCAGGCCAATGATCCTGAGAGTCTGGCAAAAGCGATTGCTAATCGCCCAGAAAAAGATCCACTGCTTATCGAGATCGATGCTGAACGTTGGCAAATGGCCGTATCGTGATGGCAGTCCTATCAGGTCATTGATTTGTTACTTAGAGCTGACACATGACTTACTTGTCACGCATGTGTTTATGCCATAAGAACTGTTAACTCAAGGAGTTTCTTATGCAAGAACTCACCCATCAGTTTATTGATAATCAATGGGTGCCCAGTCGGGGCACACGGTGCCTGCTGGTGATAGATCCTTATCGCCAGCAGCAAATTGCCAACGTCACGGCTGGCGATGCCGCCGATGTGAATGCAGCGGTCAACGCGGCTCGCCAAGCTCTTACTGGCTGGCAAGCACTCGGCGGTAACGCTCGTGGCGAGTACCTCGACGCCTTTGCCAACGCTCTTACGGAGCGTCGCGAAACATTGATACGGCTATCTTCTACCAATAATGGCAAAACGCTGGAAGAAGCCGGCATCGACCTTGATGATGCGATCGGCTGTTATCGCTACTACGCTGCCCAGGCGCGTAGCCTGGAGGCACGCCAAGGTCGTCTGGTTGAGCACGACATGGATGGCATCGAAGCGCGCGCATACGAAGACCCTGCTGGCGTGGTCGGGCTGATCACACCCTGGAATTTTCCGTTGGTCACAAGTGCCTGGAAAATAGCGCCGGCACTGGCAGCAGGTTGCACCGTGGTGTTCAAACCCTCCGAAATTATTCCACTGCCCGAGAATGCGGTGGCTGAGATAGCCCTCGAGATCCAATTACCCCCCCGGTGTGCTCAATCTGGTCCACGGCGATGGCGAAGGCATTGGCGCACCACTTACCTCGCACCCGGACATCGATAAATTATCGTTTACCGGCAGCAATCGCGTTGGTGAACAAGTCATGCGTGCCGCGGCTGAAGGTTCGCGCGGCGTGTCGCTGGAGCTGGGCGGTAAATCTCCCATATTGGTACTCGAAGACGCTGACATCGAACAAGCGGCTGATTGGGTTATGGCGGGAATTTACTTCAACAGCGGGCAAATATGTTCCGCAACGTCACGGTTATTGGTGCACGAATCACTGGCAGAGTCTCTCCATACGGCGTTAGCCAGGCGTATTGATGCGATCAGGTTGGGCGACCCCCTTGATGGCGATACCGACATGGGGCCAATGAGCAGCGCTCGCCAGCGTGAGATCGTCGAAAGCTATCTGGCAATGGCTACCGAGGAAGGCCTCATCGCAGTACGCGACGCAAGCCACCGACAACTGCCCGAGCTGGGCGAGTTTGTCGCCCCTGTTCTGTACCGCGACGTCCCCACTGATAGTCGCCTCTGGCGTGAAGAGATTTTTGGTCCGGTCCTTTGTTCAAGGAATTTCAGCAGCGAAGCCGAAGCTATTGCCTTGGCTAATGATTCCGACTTTGGTCTGGCTGCTACCGTCATTAGCGGTGACCCCCAACGAGCCAAACGCATTGGGCGAGCGTTGAAGGCCGGTAGCATCTGGTTCAATACCGAACAGTTGGTGTTGCCGCAAACGGGCTGGGGCGGTTTCAGGAAAAGCGGTATTGGTCGCGAGCTTGGACCCTGGGGGTTATCCGCTTACCTCGAAGTTAAACACATTGTGGGACCTCGCTAGCCATTAATCGCTGCCCCCTTCAATGCAGAGTAAAAATCATTCCAGGAGCACCATATGGCGTCATCGTATGAACTATTAATGGATAAAGCTTATATCAATGGCCAGTGGCACAGAGGAACGCATACCTTTGCCGTGACCAACCCGGCCAATGGTGAAGAGCTGGCTCAGGTGCCGGATATGGGCGCCGAGGAAGCTCGAGAAGCGATTGCCGCGGCAGATCAGGCTTTCCCGGCATGGCGTAAAAAGACCGCCAAGGAGCGCTCCAGCCTGCTGCGTCGTTGGTTTGACGCCATTATGGCGCATCAGGAAGAACTCGCGCAGCTGATGACGCTGGAGCAGGGCAAACCCTTGGCAGAGTCCCGGGGTGAGGTCGCCTACGGCGCCAGTTTTGTCGAATATTACGCCGAAGAAGCCAAACGGGTTGCCGGAGAAACCTTGCCCGGCCACGGGGTCGATAAGCGCATTTTGGTATTCCGCGAGCCTATCGGCGTTGTGACGGCGATTACTCCCTGGAATTTCCCTCTGGCGATGATTACCCGCAAGTGTGCGCCGGCACTGGCGGTAGGTTGCAGCGTGGTAATCAAGCCGGCAGAGGCCACGCCTCTCACTGCCCTGGCACTCGCCAAACTCGCCGAGGACGCCGGGCTGCCTGCCGGGGTGCTCAATGTGATTACCGCCTCACAGGGCGCCGACGTCGGTAAAGTGCTGAGCACCGACCCCCGGGTACGCAAGATCTCCTTCACCGGCTCTACTGCCGTGGGCAAGAAACTGCTTTCCCAATGTGCCGATACCGTCAAGAAAGCCTCGATGGAGCTCGGCGGTAACGCCCCCTTTATCGTTTTCGACGATGCGGATCTGGACGCGGCGGTGGAGGGAGCACTGGTCTCCAAATACCGTAATTCCGGCCAGACCTGCGTGTGCACCAATCGCTTTCTGGTGCAGGACGGCGTCTATGATGCCTTCCTCGACAAGCTGGCGGCGCGGGTCAAGGCGCTCAAGGTGGGCAATGGGCTGGAAGACGGCGTCGTCCAGGGGCCATTGATCAATCAAGCGGCGGTGGAAAAAGTCCAGACGCATATCAACGATGCCCTGGAGAAGGGTGGCCGCTTGATCTGCGGGGGTAAACCCCACGCGCTCGGGGGCACCTTCTTCGAGCCCACGGTGATCGCGGACGTAGACGAGAGCATGCGGGTGGCGCACGAAGAAACGTTCGGCCCCTTGGCCCCGGTGTTCCGCTTTACCACCGACGAGGAGGCCGTTGCCTCGGCCAATGCCACGGAATCTGGCCTGGCGGCCTACTTCTACGCCCGGGATTACCGGCGTATCTGGCATGTCTCGGAAAGCCTGGAATACGGCATGGTGTCGGTCAACGAAGGGCTTCTGTCCACAGAGCTCGCCCCTTTCGGTGGGGTCAAGGAGTCCGGCCTGGGGCGTGAGGGTTCACGGTACGGGTTGGAAGAATACACGGAGCTTAAATACGTCTGTATCGGTGGTCTTTAACGATCCTGTTCTTAGGAGAACATCATGAATAACGCACAGCTCAACGAACTCAAGAATCGCTACGTGGCCAACGGTGCCGCCAGCGCATCGACACAATTCGCCGATCACGCAGAAAATGCAGAACTATGGGATGCGGATGGCGAGCGCTTCATCGATTTCGCTGGGGGCATCGGCGTGCTCAACCTGGGCCATCGTCACCCCAAGGTGGTTGAGGCAGTCAAAGCCCAGCTCGATAAATTGATGCACACCTGCCAGACGGTGATGCCTTATGCGCCTTATGTACAGCTTGCCGAGAAGCTGTGTCATCTGTCACCGGTCAAGAACGACGCCAAGGCGATGCTGGTCAACGCTGGCGCCGAGGCGTTGGAAAACGCCGTCAAGATCGCCCGAGTCGCCACCGGGCGCAGCGGCGTGATCTGCTTTGACGGCAGCTTCCACGGCCGTACTTTTATGACGTTGGCGATGACCGGTAAGGTGCTGCCCTACAAGAATGACTTTGGCCCGATGCCTGGTGATGTGTTCCGCGCACCCTTCCCCAATGCCTACCATGGCATTAGCGATGAAGACGCGCTAAATGGGCTGAAGAAAGTGTTTAAAACTGATATTGCCCCAAGCCGTACCGCCGCTATCGTTATCGAGCCGGTACAGGGCGAAGGGGGCTTCTATGCAGCGTCCCCTGCGTTTCTCAAGGCCCTGCGCGAGTTATGCGATGAACACGGCATCCTGCTGATCGTCGATGAAGTGCAGTCCGGTTTCGCACGTACGGGCAAGTTTTTTGCGTTGGAGCATACCGACGTGCAGGCGGACATCATGACCATGGCCAAGAGCCTGGCAAACGGCATGCCGCTGTCTGCAGTGGTCGGTAGCGCAACGGTGATGGATGCCGCCGGGCCCAGCTCATTGGGCGGTACCTACAGCGGCAACCCCTTATCCTGTGCCGCGGCTCTGGCAGTGATCGACGTCATTGAGGAAGACAACCTATTGGAAAAGAGTGAGGCGCTAGGCAACAAGCTCTCTCAGCGCTTTGAGACCTGGCAGGGGCAATTCGATGCCGTCGATAATACCCGTCACCTGGGCGCCATGGCTGCTTTTGAGCTGGTCACCGACAAAGCGTCGCGCACGCCGGACCCTAAATTAGCGGCGGCGCTGTGTGCCAAAGCCAAGGAGAAGGGCCTGATTTTGCTCTCCTGCGGATTCTGGGGAAATTCGATCCGTATCCTGGTGCCGATCACCGTCAGCGATGAAGTGTTGGAGGAAGGGCTGGATATCATCGAGAGCAGTCTTGAAGAGCTAACCAGGGTCGAAACGACTGCCACCGCTTAATTCTCTCTATTGAGGCCCCCTTGGCTCGCGTCGCCAGGCCAGCGTTCCAAGGGGGTTGGATGAGCTATCCGTTTATCAGTAAGTGTCGGATCCCACATGAACAACCCTATGCCGCCCACCGTGTTGCGAGCAGCGTATCAAAAAGGGCTCGTGCGGCCACCGACAGTTCATGGCCGGGCTGTTGCAGAACGCCGAAAGGGCGCTCAACCGTAGGATCGTGCAGCGGTAAACAGCGGGCTCCGAGTGCTTCCATCTGACTCACACAAAGCGCTGGAACCACGCTCACGCCTAATCCGCTGGCTACCATGCGAGCCACGGTTGTCAGCTGGTGGCTTTCGAGTTCGACAGGCAGCGTTCGGTTTAAAGCCACCAAGGCATCCTCGAGCATATAGCGCACGGCCGATGGGCGTTGAAGGGCGATGAATGGCTCCTCCAGCAGATGCTCCCAGCGCACATGGTGGGCCTGCGCCAAAGGAGAATTGCCGGGAACCACCGCCACAAATCGGTCGGTATACAAGGGGGTAAAATGCAGACCTGAGACTGCATGAGGTTCGAACGCCAGCCCCAGTTCTACATCGCCAACCTGGACCATTTCGATGACCTGTTCATTGATCACATCCTGAATCTTGATGCTGATGCCCGGATGGTTAGTGCGGAATGTTTTGAGAATGGCTGGCAGCAGGTTTCCAGAAAATGAGGGTATCGCCGCCACCGTCACCCGCCCGAGATCCAGGCAGAAGCGTTGTTGTAACTCCTCCTGTGCGTTGTCCCAGTCCGTGATCAAGCGGCGCGCTAATGGTAGCAGTGCTTCGCCTTCCGGGGTCAGCCGAACGCTTCGGGTCGTGCGGTTGAATAGCTGCCCTCCCAGATTTTCTTCCAGCGATTTAATCGCCAAGCTTAATGCCGGTTGTGACAGGTGCAGACGTTCACAGGCCTGTACAAAGCTCAACGTCTGAGCCACCGCCAGAAAGGCTCGAATCTGCTTCACGGTCATCTATCACCCCACTCTGCTGACTCCATTGTTTAATATAACAAATTAATCAATTGTAAAAACAAACTTAACAAATAAGTTGGGCAGCATGAGACTCGGGCTACTAACCCCATAAAAAAATAGCGACATGAGGAGGCGGCTCCATGGCCGGATTCGATAAACGTGTAAGCAGTTACCAGGACGCGCTGGCTGGGCTTGAGGATGGCATGACCCTGCTGGCCGGTGGCTTCGGCCTCTGTGGTATTCCGGAAAATTTGATCGCGGAAGTAAAGCGTCGCGGTACCCGCGATCTGACCGTGGTGTCCAATAATTGCGGCGTGGACGGTTTCGGTCTGGGGCTGCTATTGGAAGATCGCCAGATTCGGAAGATGCTTGCTTCCTATGTGGGTGAAAACGCACTTTTTGAAAAGCAGCTGTTGGCAGGCGACCTGGAGGTAGAACTCACCCCCCAGGGCAATCTGGCGGAGCGTATGCGTGCCGGTGGCGCCGGTATCCCCGCGTTTTATACCGCAACCGGTTATGGCACTCCCGTTGCTGAAGGTAAGGAAATCCGTCAGTTCGGCGATCGTCACTATGTCCTTGAAGAAGCCATCCTCGGCGATTTCGCCATCGTCAAAGGCTGGAAGGCCGATACTTACGGCAACGTGATTTACCGCAAGACTGCCCGGAATTTTAACCCGCTGGTGGCGATGGCCGGAAAAATTACCGTCGTCGAAGTCGAGGAAATCGTTGAGCCGGGCATGCTTGATCCCGATCAGATTCAGACGCCGGGTATCTATGTTGATCGCCTGATCCAGGGATCTTTCGAAAAGCGGATCGAAAAGCGCACGGTCAGGGCATAACAGAAAACCGGTAGCTGAATACCACGCACAACACGAGGATCGGACAATGGCACTTACTCGCGAACAAATGGCACAACGCGTCGCCCGCGAACTGGAAGACGGTTTCTACGTCAATCTGGGCATTGGCATCCCTACCCTGGTCGCCAACTATGTTCCCGACGACATCGAAGTGATGCTTCAGTCGGAAAACGGCGTTCTGGGTATGGGCCGGTATCCCACCGAAGACGAACTGGACCCCGACATGATTAACGCCGGCAAAGAGACGGTTACGGTGCGTACGGGTGGGTCCATTATCGATTCAGCTGAATCATTCGCGATGATCCGGGGTGGCCATGTTGATCTTACCGTTCTCGGCGCGTTCGAAGTCGACGTTAACGGCAATATCGCCTCGTGGATGATACCGGGGAAGCTGGTCAAGGGCATGGGCGGTGCCATGGATCTGGTGGCCGGGGCTGACAATATCATCGTCACCATGACGCATGCTTCCAAATCGGGGGAATCGAAGTTGCTCTCGGAATGCACCTTGCCTCTTACCGGCGCTGGCTGCATCAAGCGAGTGCTGACGGACCTGGCCTATCTGGAAGTCACAAACGGCGCTTTTGTCCTCAAGGAGCGCGCGCCGGGCGTCAGCGTCGACGAAATTGTCGAAAAAACAGCGGGCAAGCTCGTGATTCCCGACCATGTGCCAGAAATGAATATCTCCGGCTGATTAAGGTCGCTACAGCGTGTCGCCTGAACAGTCATACAGCAATGCCTCATCACGGAGAAGTTTGTTGATTTAGGCTGTTGTCCAGATGCTCCTTTGCTCCACAACCATAATAATCGGAGTTACTCATGTTGAATCGCGTGTCTAAACCCTTCGTTCGGCTCGTCGAACGTTATCTGCCGGATCCCTATATTTTTGTGCTGCTCCTCACGCTGGCGGCCTTTATCGCTGCCATGGTGGTCGAGGGACAATCGCCAGCAGCCGTAGTGACCATGTGGGGTGAGGGGTTCTGGAACCTGCTCACTTTCTCCATGCAAATGCTGCTGGTGCTAGTCACCGGATTTATGCTCGCTAACACGCCGCTGGTCAAGGGCATGCTGGACAGGCTTGCGACTCTCGCCCGTTCTCCCGGACAGGCCATTATTTTAGTTACGTTCGTAGCCTTGGCAGCAAGTTGGATTAACTGGGGCTTCGGGCTGGTCGTCGGTGCCCTGTTCGCGAAAGCGCTGGCGCGTCGCATCCAGGTGCACTACCCACTGCTGGTAGCCAGCGCCTACTCGGGCTTTGTTGTCTGGCACGCTGGCTTGGCGGGCTCCATTCCTCTGACTATCGCCACGGAAGGGCACTTTTCCCAGGATATGATCGGGATTATCGGGACCGACCAAACCATCTTTGCCTTTTTTAACCTGGCCATCGTGATCGCTCTGTTTCTCATTGTCCCTCTGGTTAACCGGCTGATGTTGCCGCCGAAGGAAGAAAGCACCTTCGTTGATCCGAAAAATCTTGAGGAAGCGTATGAAGGTGACCCTGAGATCACACGGCCGGCCGAGCACCTTGAGAATAGTCGCGTCTTAGCCTGGTTGGTGGGTTTTTCCGGGCTCGCTTTCCTGTTCCAATATTTTGTTAAGGGCGGCGGGTTGAACCTGAACATCGTCAATTTCATGTTTCTGTTCCTGGCTATCGTGTTGCACCAGACACCTCGCCGGCTGCTCAACAGCCTTAATGAGGCGATCAAGGGCGGTGCCGGGATTGCCATCCAATTCCCCTTTTATGCCGGCATCATGGCGGTCATGATCCAATCCGGCCTTGCGGCCACGATCTCCAGCGGCTTTGCTTCTATCGCTACCGAAGGGTCATTGCCATTCTGGAGCTTCATCAGCGCCGGGTTGGTGAATATCTTTGTGCCTTCTGGCGGTGGTCAGTGGGCTGTTCAAGCCCCTGTCATGATTCCCGCCGCTCAGGCATTAGGCGCTGAAATTCCACGCGTAGCCATGGCTGTGGCATGGGGCGATGCCTGGACCAACTTGCTGCAACCCTTCTGGGCGCTGCCCGTGTTAGCCATCGCCGGCCTGAAGGCCAAGGACATCATGGGGTATTGTCTGGTGCTGTTGTTTATCACGGGGGGAATTATCAGCCTGGGGCTCACTTTCCTCTAGGGGGTAGGGTCTTGGGAAGCCGTGGGCCTGGCACCGAGGCGGTACCAGGCCGGCGGATCACTACAGCTGGTTGCGTACCGCCTCCATGGCGGGCTCGCCGTTGTGGGTGGTGACGCCGTCGAGCCATTCGGCGACGGTGTCCTGGTGTTCGGCAATCCACTCGCTGGCGACTTCCTCGGCCGCGCGTTCATCACGAGAGTACGCGTTGACCCATTCGCTCTGGATCTCGCTACCCACCACGAACTGCTTGAAGAAATGCGCGACGTTGGGGTCCAGCTCAGCAAGGTCGGAACGCACGACGGTTGCGACACGGCCTTCGAGCTCGGCCGCGCCGGAATCGTCAGCGTCCTTCAGGTAATGCATATCGTAGGTGACGTTCATCCAGTGCGGCCGCCAGCCGATGAAGGCCGCCCACTCGCCTGCTTCGATCTGCTGGCCCACCTGGGCGAGCATCGCGGGGCTGCTGGATTCCTGCAGTTGCCAGTCGCCAAGACCGAACAGATCATCGTCGATGACGCTGAGGACGGCATCGTTGATCCCCGAGCCGGCCTCGATACCGTAGATGCGGCGCTCAAAGCGATCGGCGTGCTTGTCCAGATCGGTAATGCTGCGCACGCCAGCCTGCCAGGCATCCTCGGTGACGGCGATGCCTGTCAGCGCCGAGGGCACGTTATCGACGATTTCAATGATCGTGCCATCCTCAAGGAGCGGTGCCAGCATATCGGCTTCCTGCGGATACCAGCCGGCAAGATACACCTCGAGATCACCCTCAGCGACTGAGTTGAGGATTATGCTGACCGCCAGTTGGCGCTGCCGGGTGCTGTAGCCGAGTGCCTCGAGCAGCTGGCTGGCGACTTCGCTCTTGACCGTGATGCCCGGCCAGGGCGGTACGCCAAAGCGGATTTCGTCGAGCGTAGACTGCTCGGACGGTGCCGCCTGTGCGGTGGGTAGGGTGGCCAGGGCAAACAGGCCGGTAGACAGCGCCCCCGCCATTAGCCAGCGTTGTTTCGTGAATGTTGTGATCATAATGGTTCCTCTTGTCGATAGATCCAGCTTCTACCCTGCATGAGGCCGTTCCCACATGCCATGAGCGGCTCACATGCCCGCGGTAGAGTCTGGGTGGTGAAGTGAATCCATAAGAACAAAGGGCGACGTGCGATTGTTTGAACCCTTTACTTGTTCAGGCGAAGTGAGACGGCCATGATGGGCGGCTCGCAGCCTTCCTGACACCTTGTCCCATGCGCCTCGACTATTCCGGTCCGACTCCCGAGCTAATCGGTTTCCTGCTATTGCCGCGCTTCTCGATGATGGCTTTCTTCTCGGCTGTCGAGCCGCTGCGAATCGCTAATCGTATTAGCGGCCGGCCGCTCTTTGATTGGCGGCTGATCAGCGAGGACGGTAGTCCCGTGACCGCCTCCAACGGTATGACGCTGCTCGCTGATCAAGCCATTGACGCGGTGCATCATCTACCGTCGCTGGCTTTATGTAGTGGCTTCGATCCCGAACGTTATCTGAGCCGCGCTCTGAAGCGATGGCTGCACCGGCTGGCCGCTACCGGCTGCGTGCTGGGCGGGATCGATACCGGCTGTTTCCCGCTGGCGGCGGCGGGGCTATTGAACGGCGAGCGCGTCACGCTTCATTGGGAGAGCCTGCCGTCCTTTCGGGAACGCTTTCCGGCGATTGCCACCTCAAACGAGCTTTTCGAACTCGGGGCGCGACGTTTCTCATGTGCCGGGGGCACCGCCGCCATGGACATGGCGCTGGATGTGATTGCCCGCCGCCACGGGCAGCGTTTGGCCATCGACGTCTCCGAACAGCTGGTCCATGAGCGTATGCGTACGCGCCATGATCAGCAGCGGATGACCCTGGCACGACGACTTGATACCCACAATGCTCGGCTGGTGGAGGCGGTGGATCTCATGGAGCGTCAT
>Ga0208135_100610_pt1 | contig 19987 bp, 19 predicted proteins | sample AntDeeMetag02WF5_FD_184757 | JGI IMG/M metagenome (GOLD analysis project Ga0208135, IMG submission 184757) | Saline lake microbial communities from Deep Lake, Antarctica - Antarctic Deep Lake Metagenome 02WF5 (SPAdes) (version 2) | ecosystem: Environmental > Aquatic > Non-marine Saline and...
ACCACCAGCGCGGTGAGCTTGCTGGCGGTTTGCAGCGACTCGCCGTTTCTGACCAGCACGCCGTGCTCGGCGGCCTTGCCCACGCCAATCATGGTGGAAATCGGCGTGGCCAAGCCCAGCGCGCAGGGGCAGGCGATAATCAGCACCGTGGTGGCGGTCACCAGCATGTGGATCACCCGCGGCTCGGCGCCGACGTTGAACCACACCAGTGCGGTCAGCACGGCAATAATCATCACCGAGGGCACAAATACGCTGGAGACTTTATCGGCCAGATCGCCGATGGGCGGGCGCGAGTTCTGGGCGCTGGCCACCTGCTCGGTGATTTGCCCCAGCCGGGTATTGTTGCCGACGCGGGTGGCGCGGTAGACAAGCCCGCCTTTGCCGTTGACCGTGCCGGCGCTAACCGTATCGCCTTTGGCTTTGGCTACCGCCACCGGCTCGCCGGTGAGCATGGATTCGTCGATGTGGCTCGACCCCTCGGTGACGTCGCCGTCGACCGGCAGGCTCTCACCGGGGCGCACGCGGATATGGTCGCCTTCGCGCACCGCGTTAATCTCGATTTCCTGCTCGTTACCGTCGCGGATCACCCGCGCGGTGCGGGTTTGCAGGTCGAGCAGGCGCTTGAGCGCGTCGCTGGTGCGCCCGCGAGCTCTAAGCTCCATGGCGTTGCCTAGCAGGATCAGCCCGATGACCATCGCCGAGGCTTCAAAGTAGATGCCGCGAGCGGCCTCGGGCAGCCAGGAAGCAAACAGCACCACGACCATGGAATACAGCCAGGCGGTGCCGGTGCCCATGGCCACCAGCGTATCCATATTGGCTTGGTGGTGTTTGAAGCTTTTCCACGCGCTGGTAAAAAAGTGCCGCCCGGGAAAGGCCATGACCGCAAACGTCAGCGCGCCGATGGCCAACCAGTAAAGCCGGCCGGCGCCAATTGGCTCGGGGTGGAAGAAGAACATGCTGGCCATCAGCGGAATAGCCAGCACCAGCGAGTACGCGCTGCCTTTCAGGCGTTTTTTATACTCGCGGGCTTCTTTATCGGCGCGGGTTTTTTCGGCCTCGCGCATATCGACAATCGGCTCGGCGTCATAGCCCACGTCCTGAACCGCGCTGATCAGCGCGCTTTCCGCAGCGCTGCCGGTGATCTCGGCGGTATGGGTGCCGAAGTTGACCGAAGCCGAGTCGACGTTGGCGGTGCGCTCAAGCGCCTGCTGCACGGTTTTCACACAGCTGGCGCAGGTCATCCCGCTGATCGCCAGGCGCGTTTTCTCGCTGCCGGCAGCGGGCGTGTTCTCGACGGAGACGTCGGGCGTTTCGGTGTCCGCTGGTTCATCGGCGGCTGCGTTCTCGACGTCGCCGGGCGGATAGCCGGCCTCATCGAGCGCGCGGTCGAGCGTCTCAGCGTCGAGCGTGGTGGTCACGTCGAGGCGCTTCTCGGCTGGGGTGCCGATAACCTCGGCGTCGGCCTCAATGGCCTCAATGGCCTCGCGCATGCGCTTGACGCAGCCTTGGCAATTCATGCCGGGCACGTGGCGCGTCAGGGTGTGCTGGCTCATGGCGTCTCCTCGGGAAAGCTTTCAATCAAACGACACAGGCTGTGGCCGTCCGGCGTGCCGTCGGGCATCTCTTGCCAGCTGGTAAGCGCCTGCTCCATGCGCGCGGCCAGCGCTTCAAGCTCGGCAATGCGAGACCGAATCTGGGGTAGCCGGCTGGCCAGCAGGTCGCGCACCAGCGGGCAGGGCGAATCGCCCTGATCGGCGTGCGCCAGAATTTCGCGGATTTCCGCGACGCTAAAGCCCAGCTTGCGCGCGCGCTGAATAAAGCGCAGGCGCTCAAGGTCGTGCCGGCTGAACAGCTGGTAGCCGTTTTGCGGGTGACGTGTGGGAGCGAGCAGGTGCTCGCGAGTGTAGTGGCGCACCGTTTCGGCCGTCACGTCTGCCTCTCTGGCAATCTCGCTGACTTTCATCCGCGTCTCCCCTTACTCTGTGTCCGGTGGCCTGGGTAGCGAGCCGATCATGCCCGTAGTGTAAAACCTTTGTGTTACCCATAGGTCAATGCTGAGCCAATGACGCGCGCCATTGGCTGTAAAATCTATGCATACGACTAAAGAATGAAGCGGAGACGCAATAAAACGGTCGTTTGCTCTTGAACCTACGCGCCGGGTGCGAGAAAAAGGCACTAGGCTAAACGGGCGTATTAATGCGATGGGCTTAACACGCTAAAAGCGCATCACCAACGAAGCCACATACCGTATCCGCAATCATCATCAACTAGATCCATAATAAATCAGGACGCTGCATAACGATCATCGGGAAGAGAGGTGGACTATGAATAACAATGCTAAAAACGCTGCTAAAAAAGCACATCACGTCAAAAAGCTCGCGTTAACGGCCGCCGTTAGCGCCGCTGCCTTTGCCAGCCAGGCCCATGCCGGCGGCTTTCAGCTCAACGAGCAGAGCGTCAGCGGCCAGGGCTACGGCCACGCCGGGCGCAGTTCCAACGTCCACGATGCCACCATTGTGTATGGCAACCCCGCGGGGATGTCGTTCCTCGACCGTGCGCAGATTTCGGCCGGCGGCACCTACCTGATGGTCAATAACGACATCAGCAATGCCACCGCTACGCGTAACCTGGACTCTGGCGTCGTCGGAGGAGGCGCCCCTAATGGTGTTCAGGTGCCGGTAGGCAGCGTTCCCGGCGGTAACGACGGCGATATGGTCGGCAATAAAGCGGTGCCTTTTGCCTTCTATGCGCATCCGGTCAACGACAGGCTGGCGTTCGGTTTTGGCGTTTACGTGCCTTTTGGCTCAAAGACCGATTACGAAGATGATTTTCAGGGGCGCTATTTCGGTAACTACACCGAAGTTAAGGTGGTAACCGCGCAGCCAACGGTATCCTATCGCTTCAACGATCAGTGGTCGTTCGGCGCCGGCGTTACGTATAACCGCGTGGAAGGCGAACTGCGCCGCCAGATTCCTACCGGTACGAGTTATAACCCGGCGGGAGACGTTGACGCCCGCGTCGATGGCGACGACGAAGCCTGGGGCTACAACCTCGGGGTGATTTATCAGCCGGTGCCGGAAACCACGCTGGGGCTGACCTATCGTTCCGAGGTCGAATATGACCTCGAAGGGGATTTTGCGGCCACCGATCCGTTGGGCAACGTGGTCCGATCCGATAACGCCAACCTTGCGCTAACCACGCCGGAAACCGTCAACTTCTCCGTGACCCAGCAAATGACCGAAAAGCTCAAGCTGATGTTTGGCGCTTCCTGGTCGCGCTGGAGCAAGTTCCAGGAAATTCGCGTAACCGGTGACACCATTGAGGAGATCACCCAGGAAACGCAGAACTATAGTAACTCCTGGGCCTTCGCCGTGGGCGGCGAGTACCAGCTGAATCCGCAGTGGGCCCTGCGTGCTGGCCTGAGCCTTGACCAGACACCGAGTAATGACGAGCACCGCAGCGTGCGGATTCCGTCTGATGACCGGCGTATTTTCTCGCTGGGCGCCGGCTGGACGCCGGTCGAGGATATGACCATTGACCTGGCCTATTCCTACCTCACCGAGCACGGTACGCACATCGAGCAGAACCGTGACGACCACCTGGCAAGCTCGGCCACCGGCGGCCAGCCGATCGGGGGAACCACCTATTCCGCCGACTACAAAAACGAAGCCCACGGCCTGGGCGCGCAGCTGACGTACCGCTTCTAGGCGCTAAAATATGCACGAGCGCAATCGAACCCGGCCACGGCCGGGTTTTTTACGCGTGAACGGCGGGGCGATGGATGCGGGGCGCGCTAGGTTTCGCTACAATGCCCGTTTTGCCAAAGCCACACATCTGGGGCACATCCATGCTGGAAACCAACCCGATTCATAATCAAATCAAGGATCTGTCGGAGCGGACAGGCATTCTTAGGGGGTATCTTTGACTATGCCGAGCGTAAAGACCGGCTAGAAGAAGTGACTCGCGAGCTTGAAGACCCGAACGTCTGGAGCGACCCGGACTACGCCCAGAAGCTGGGTAAAGAGCGCGCCTCGCTTGACGCCATCGTGGCCACCATCGACACCCTTGAACAGGGGCTTGGCGACAGCGAAGACCTGCTCGAGCTGGCCGAGGTGGAAGACGACGAGGCCACGGTCGCTGAAGTCCAGCAAGAGCTTGATAGCCTTCAGGCGTCGCTTGAGAGGCTTGAGTTCCGGCGCATGTTTTCCGGCGAGATGGATGAAAACAACGCCTACCTGGATATTCAGTCGGGCTCCGGCGGCACCGAAGCCCAGGACTGGGCCAATATCTTGTTGCGTATGTACCTGCGCTGGGCCGAGCATCACGGTTTCAAAGCAGACATCACCGAGATTTCCGCCGGCGACGTGGCCGGCATCAAGTCGGCGTCGCTGCATATTCAGGGCGATTACGCCTTTGGCTGGTTGCGCACCGAGACCGGCGTGCATCGCTTAGTGCGCAAAAGCCCGTTTGATTCGGGCGGACGCCGCCACACCTCGTTTTCCTCGGTATTTCTCTCGCCTGAAGTGGATGACAACTTTGAGGTGGATATCAACCCCTCAGACCTGCGCACCGACACTTACCGCTCAAGCGGCGCCGGCGGCCAGCACGTCAACACCACCGACTCGGCCGTGCGTATTACCCACGAGCCGACCGGGGTGGTGGTAGCCTGCCAGAGCCAGCGCAGCCAGCACGCCAACCGTGACTCTGCCATGAAGCAGCTCAGGGCCAGGCTCTGGGAACTTGAGATGCAAAAGCGCAACGCCGCCAAGCAGGAAGCGGAAGACTCCAAAGCTGACATCGGCTGGGGCAGCCAGATCCGCTCCTACGTGCTGGACGACCAGCGCATCAAGGATTTGCGCACCGGCGTGCAGTCGAGCAACTGCGAAAAAGTGCTCGATGGTGATCTGGATCAGTTTATCGTCGCGAGCCTTAAGCAGGGTTTGTAATTTTTCAGGGTTTTATCATTGTAAGGGTGCCCGAATGGCTAATCAGGACGCGTCTTTTGAGAACGAAAACCACTTAATCGCTGAGCGCCGCGCCAAGCTTTCCGCACACCGCGAAAAGACCGCCGCCCAGGGGAAAAGTGCGTTTCCCAACGATTTTCGCCGCGACAACCTGAGCGTCGAGCTGCAGGACGCGCTGGGTGACAAGGACAAGGCCGAGCTGGAAGTGCTTGACCAGTACGCTTCGGTCGCCGGGCGCGTCATGCGCAAACGTGGCCCCTTTATCGTGATTCAGGACGTGGCCGGGCAAATCCAGCTTTACGTGGATAAAAAAGGCCTGCCCGACGACGTGCTTGACGACGTCAAAGGCTGGGATATTGGCGATATCGTTGCCGGCCGTGGGCCGGTGCACAAATCTGGCAAGGGCGACCTGTACGTCAAAATGGTCGACGCCACGCTTCTCACCAAAAGCCTGCGTCCGCTGCCGGACAAGTTCCATGGCCTGACCGATCAGGAAGCCCGCTACCGCCAGCGCTACGTTGACCTGATCATGAACCCCGACTCGCGCCGCGTATTTGAAATCCGCGCGGCGGTGATCAGCGCCATGCGCCGCTTTTTTGAAGCCCGCGACTTCATGGAAGTGGAGACGCCAATGCTGCAGCAGATTCCCGGCGGGGCGACGGCGCGGCCGTTCATGACCCATCACAACGCGCTGGACATCGACATGTACCTGCGCGTTGCCCCCGAGCTTTACCTCAAGCGGCTGGTGGTCGGTGGGTTTGAAAAGGTCTTTGAGATCAACCGTAACTTCAGAAATGAAGGGCTCTCCACGCGGCATAACCCCGAATTCACCATGGTCGAGTTTTACTGGGCCTACGCCGACTACCTTGATCTGCTCGACATGACCGAGGCCATGCTGCGCACCACCGCCGAACAGGTGCTGGGCACCACGCTGATCCCGTATCAGGGCGCGGAGTATGACTTTGGCAAACCGTTTGCGCGCATCACTCTGCGCAATGCGATCCTGACCCACGGCGACGGCATTACCGATGCCGATCTGGATACGCTGGACGCCGCCCGGGCGCTGGCCGGCAAGCTGGGCATCTCGGTCAAAGACAGCTGGGGGCTGGGCAAGCTGCAGACCGAAATCTTTGAAGAAGTAGCTGAGCACAAGCTCGATCAGCCGACGTTCATCATCGAGTATCCGGCCGAGGTCAGCCCGTTGGCACGGCGCAACGATGCTAACCCTTTCGTCACCGACCGCTTCGAGTTTTTTGTTGGCGGTCGCGAAATCGCCAACGGCTTCTCCGAGCTTAACGACGCTGAAGATCAAGCCGAACGCTTTAAAGAGCAGGTAGCGGAGAAAGACGCCGGCGACCTTGAGGCCATGTACTATGATGCCGACTATGTGCGCGCGCTGGAATACGGCTTGCCGCCCACCGCGGGTGAGGGCATCGGCATTGACCGGCTGGTGATGCTGTTTACCGATAGCCCTTCCATCCGCGATGTGCTGCTGTTTCCGGCCATGCGCCCGGAAGCGGACATCTAGTGTGGATCTTGCCGGCAAACGTTGGTAAGTCAGCGCTCAAGCGCCCATAATGACTCCCGTTTCGACGGTGGCTAGCGTTCTGTTAGGCACCGTTCTGTGAGACATCGTTCTTGTGAGGCATCGTTCTGTGAGGAGAACCCCATGAAACTGCTTAACCGCTCCGCCTTGAGTGTCAGGCCGACCCAGGCTTTTGTGGACTGGATCAACGCGCTTGAGCCCACCATGGGAGACGATGACCTGACGCTTGGCGACGTCGAACGTGAGAGTACCGTCTACCTGATCCCCGAGATGGACACGCCCGAGGCGCTTGAAGCCTACGTGCGCGAGCGCTACGTAGAGATTTTTGAAACCGAGCTGCGCGCTTGGGAAGAAGACGAACGCCAGTGGCCGGAAGCGCTCGACTGGTCGTTGTTTCAGGATTTTGTGCGCATTGAACACAGCTTTCTGGCCATCGACCTTGACGACGAAACGGCGCTGGAAATCTCGGAAGTGGATGATGCGCTATTGCTCGATAACACACCGGGCTAAGTTGCGTCTGAAAAGTGGCTGACCAGCGCTCGCCGACTCTTTAGGCCGAAACGGGTCGCTATCTACGCGAGGCAATGGCCAGAGAAGGCATAGTGAAACCGGCTGCGGCCGGTTTTCGTGTGTTTCGCCCAAGGATTTTTACCCATGCGACTGTTTGAAACGCGCGACGGCGATGATGGCCTGCCTGGCCCCGAGCGCTTTCTCGCCGTGCTGGCGCTGGTCAGCGGTACGCTGATGGCGGTGGTGGATACCACCATGATCAATCTGGCGCTCCCCTCGATTGCCGCCGACCTCAACGTGGCGTCTGCCGATATCGTGTGGGTGACCAATATCTTTCAGGTGGTGTGCGCCGCTTTTCTGCTGGTGTTTGCCGGGCTCAGCGAACTTTTGACCCGGCGGCGCATTTACCTGTTCGGCCTGGGCACTTTTGTTATCGCCGCGCTGGGGGCGTCGCTTTCGCGCAATCTTGAAACCCTGCTGGTGTTTCGTGCGCTGCAGGGGCTGGGTGCGGCGGCGACGCTTTCCATTGGCCCGTCAATCTACCGGATGATTTTTCCGTCGCGCCTGCTGGGCAGCGCACTCGGGCTCTCGGCGCTGGTGGTCGGCGGTGGCTATGCCGCTGGCCCCACGCTTAGCGGTCTGGTGCTGTCATTTACCCACTGGCCGTGGCTGTTTGCGCTTAACGTACCGCTGGGGCTTGGCTCCTTTTTGCTCGCTCGCCACGCGCTGCCAAAGGAAACGCCGCGTCAGGGCAGCTTTGATACAAGCGGTGCGCTTTACTCGATGCTGATGCTGGCCGGCCTGTTTCTGACCATGAACGCAGTAGGGCACCGTGCGCCCGTTTGGCAGTGCGTAGGGTTCGGGTTAGGCATGCTGCTAGCCGGGGCGGCATTTATCCGCCGTCAGCGTCGTGCGCCGTATCCGCTGCTGCCGCTGCATCTGTTCCGCGAAAAACGCTTCACGCTTGCCGTCTCGGCCTCGGGGTTTGCCTTTGTGGGGCAGGGGTTGGCATTTGTGGCGCTGTCGTTTTTCTATCAGGAAAAAATGGGGCTAAGCCCGCTGCTCACCGCCTGGCTGTTTACCCCCTGGCCGCTGGCGCTCATGGTAGTGGGGCCGCTGGCTGGCCGGCTGGCTGATCGGGTCAACCCCAGCGTGCTCTCGAGCACCGGCCTTGCGCTGTTGATCGTGGGGTTTGTGGCGCTGGCGCTGGTGGATGAAAATACCGGCATTACGGGTAGCCTGTGGCGCGTCGCGCTGTGCGGTATTGGTTTTGGGCTTTTCCAGCCGCCCAATAACCGCGAAATGATGGCCAGCCTGCCGGCGGCGCGCAGCGCCAATGCGTCCGGGGTGATGAGTACCACGCGCACCGTGGGCCAATCGCTGGGCGTGGCGCTTGTTGGCGCGACGCTGGCGCTGGGGCTGGCCGTACAAGTGACGCTGTGGCTGGGCGCCCTGACCGCATTTTTCGCCCTGATCGCAAGCGTCGCGCGTATTCCGCTGGCGCGGCGCGCCATGCGCGAGCGCACATCGTCGCGTAATGCATAAGCGCGTACAATCCCGAGTCATCTTCATACGCTAGAATGTAACTCAGAAACGTCGTTAAGGAGACCCCCGTGACGCTGCAGACACAGATCGAGCATAAGCTGGACGCGCTGGCGCCTTCGATACTGCGGGTGGAGAACGAAAGCCACCGGCATAGCGTACCGCCCAATTCCGAGACGCACTTCAAGGTGACGCTGGTCAGCGAACAACTTGAGGGGCTCATGCCGGTCAAACGCCATCAGCAGGTTTACAAGCTGCTCGCCGATGAGCTTGCAGGCCCGGTGCACGCGCTGGCGCTGCACCTTTATACGCCGGCAGAATGGCAAGCGCGCGGTGGCGAACGCCCGGATTCGCCCGACTGTCGCGGCGCCGGCAAGTGAATCAGGACGTCGTTCGCCGGCAGTATCTTGACGCCATGGGCATTACCGCCTTTGCATCGCGCTACCGCCTGCCCAACGCGCTGGCCACGCCGGCCTGCGAATGGGATGACACCCCGCCGCCGGCGCCGGCCTCGCCCAGTCAGCGCCTGCACGCACTGCTTGACGATGCCCAGCAGGCCGAAGTGGATCGCGCCGCCGCGCCTGCGCCGCCGGCAAGTTCGGCATCGCTCAAAGAGCTGTTGAACGACGGTTCAGCGCGCGCAGAATCGACGTCAGTGCCAGTGCCAGTGCCAGCTCCCCGTCAGCCGTTGACCTTCACGTTGTCGTGCCTGTGCCTTGGCGGGCGCTGGCTCAGCCTGCACGATGGTGAGTTGACGGCTGAGCAGCGTAAGCTGTTGGTTAATATCTACCGCGCGGCCGGCATTGCGCCGTCGGCCATGTCGGCTTGGCACACCTTTACCTGGCCGCCGCTTGCCGATGGCCCCGCGGCGGCAGAGCCGCTTGAGGAGGCGCGCGAAGGCCTGCGCGCCTTTATCAACGGCACGGCAAGCCGCAACGGCTGGACTCTTGCGCAGGGGTTGTGGTGGGCCGGCGAGCAAGAAACGCCGCTGGGCGAGGCACTTGATCCGCATCAGGAACAGAGTGCGACATCCTCACATACGCTTTCGCTGGCGCTGTGGCAGGGGCCGGCGCTTGAGTCGCTGCAGGAAACGGGCGCCAAGCGCGCGCTGTGGCCGGCGATCAAGGCGCTTGGCGAGCGCTGGCGCGAGGCGCAAACGGATGACTAGCGTAGCGGCTGACACAACATGACGTTCCGCGTGGAAACGCTAACGCCACAGCATGCCGGCCTGCTTGAATCGATGGATGATATCGCGCAAAGCGGCGCGACGCCTGCCGAGCTTGAAGACGCGCTCGGCGCGACGGATGCCTGCGTGCTGGGCGCACTTGCAGCCACGGCAGACGCGCCGCAGCAGCTGGTAGGGTTTATCCTGCTGGCGCGCCAACCTTTTGACGCTGAAGTTCAGGCCATGGGCGTGCTGCCTGAGCAGCGCGGCCAAGGAGTAGGCGAGGCGCTAATGCGCGCAGCGCGGCATACGGCCAAACACCTTCAAAGCGAACGCCTGCTGCTGGAAGTCAGAGCAGGCAATACCGCCGCGATTGCGCTTTACAAGCGCCACGGCTTCAGCGTGGACGGGCGGCGCAAGAATTATTACCCCGCCTTTTCAGTTAACCGTGGCGCCGAGCGCGAAGACGCGCTGCTGATGTCGCTTTCGCTAACGGCAGAACCTAGCGCTTAGGCGCAGGCGTCGTTAAGCGGTCTCTTCAAACTTCTGTAATAGGCCGTTCAGGCGGCGTTCCCACTCTTCGCGCTCTTGCTTGAGCTTGGTATTTTCCTCGCGTAGCTCGTCGTTTTCCAGTTTGGAAAGCTCAAGCGCCTCCACGGTGGCGTTCACTTTTTGCTCAAGCTGATTGAACAGTTCCTGGCTCATGCCTCTCTCCCAACGATAAATAATGACGTGACTCAAGCTGGCCGTGTTCGGCCACAAGGGCTGCGCTGAGCGTAACGCCCGCGCGGCGCGGCGGCAAGCGCGACTTAGCCGCTTTCGCGCTGATAAAGCCGTGCTGTGGTGTCGCCGGCCTGGGTTTGGCGATACAGCTGCCAATGGCCGGGCACCGTTGGTGTGAGGGCGGACTCGGCTTCCACGTAAATCAGCGCCTGGGGTGACAGCCAGCCGCCCGTTTCAAGCGCTTCGCAGCAAGCGTTAACCAGCCCCTGATGAAAAGGCGGGTCGAGCAGTACCAGATCGAACGGCTCTGCGGTGTTGTTATGACCGAGCAGCGCCCGAGCGTCCTCGCGGACGACTGCGCCGCTATCGGCCTTCAGCGTGGCTAGATTATCCCGCAGCTGGGCGGCGGCTTTAGCATCGCGCTCGATAAAGTCCACGCGCGCGGCACCTCGGGAAAGCGCCTCGATACCCAGCGCGCCGGTGCCGGCAAAGGCGTCGAGTACGCGCTTGCCGTAAAGCGTCTGGCCCAGCCAGTTGAACAGTGTTTCGCGCACGCGGTCAGGCGTGGGGCGAAGCCCGGGTAGGTCGAGCACCGGTAGCTGGCGGCGACGAAAGGCGCCGCCGATCACGCGCAACTTGCCACCTGACCGAGCCTGTGCGCGTGCCGCATTTGAGCGAGGGTCTGGGCGCCCGTTTTTGCGATCTTTTTGGTGCCCGTTTTTGCGATCTTTTGAGTGAAAGGAGCGTTTTCGTTTCATGGGCGGATATTGTAGCGCCCTGCTTATCCAAAGTCTTGATGTGCGGTGGTAGGATGGAGGCAATTCTCTTTTTTGACGATGACCTGCTCGGATATTGCCCATGTTTGGTTTTTTTAAACGCAAGAAAAAGCACGATACCCGCGAAACGGCGCCGGAAGACGACAGCGCTGAAGCACCGACGCCTCCCCCCGTTGATGATACCGCCGCCGATGACGCCGGTGAAGATAAGCCTGCGCCGCCGCCCGTTACTGAAGCCGAAGCCAAGCCTGAGCCGGAATCCGAGCCGGTAGCTGCGCCTGAATCCGAGCCCGAACCAGAGTCCGAGCCGGTAGCTGCGCCAGAGCCCGAGTCTGAACAGGAAACGGCGGCCCAGCCGCAGCCGGCAGCACGGCCGGAGAAAAAGGGCTGGCTGTCGCGCATCAAGGCGGGGCTGGGGAAAACCCGCGCCAACCTGACCGACGGCATTGCCGATTTGTTTCTGGGCAAAAAGCAGATCGACGACGAGCTGCTGGAAGATCTGGAAACTCAGCTGCTCATGGCTGACGTGGGGATTGAGGCCACCACTACGATTATCGAGCGGCTTGAGGCGCGAGTATCGCGCAAGGAAATTAGCGATCCGCAGGCGCTTTATCACGGGCTGCAGGAAGAGTTGGCCGCCATGCTGGAGCCGGTCACTACGCCGCTGAATCTTACGAAAAGCGGCGACGGCCCCTTCGTGATTCTGGTGATAGGGGTTAATGGCGTAGGTAAGACGACTACCATCGGCAAGCTCACCCAGCGCTTTCAGCGCGAGGGTAAAAGCGTGATGCTTGCCGCCGGCGATACTTTCCGCGCCGCGGCGGTGGAGCAGCTCCAGGTGTGGGGGGAGCGCAACAGCGTGCCGGTGATCGCCCAGCATACCGGTGCCGACAGCGCTTCGGTCGTTTACGATGCGGTGGCCGCCGCCAAGGCGCGCGGCATTGATGTGCTCATCGCCGACACCGCCGGCCGGCTGCACAACAAGGGTCATCTGATGGAGGAATTGAAAAAGGTTCATCGCGTCATGCAAAAGCTCGACGCCAGCGCCCCCCATGAGGTCATGCTGGTGCTGGATGCCGGCACCGGCCAGAACGCGATTACCCAGGCCAGCACCTTTAACGAAGCCGTGCCGGTCAGCGGTATTACCTTGACCAAGCTAGACGGTACTGCCAAGGGTGGGGTGATTTTCGCTTTGGCCAAGCAGCTGCAAATGCCGATCCGGTTTATCGGCGTGGGCGAAGGGCTGGACGATTTGCGCCCCTTTGTCGCCCAGGAATTTGTCAGCGCGCTGTTTGACCGCCAGGAAGACGATAGCCGCGAATGATCGCCTTTGAGCACGTTGGCAAGCGCTACGGCGGGCGCTTTGAGGCGCTGTCCCACCTGAGCTTTCGCGTTGGGCGGGGCGAAATGGTGTTTCTCACCGGCCACTCCGGCGCCGGCAAAAGTTCGCTGCTGCGCTTGATTATGCGTCTGGAGCGCCCCAGCCGTGGCCGCGTAGTGGTCGCCGGGCACGATATCGCCCAGCTGTACCCCAGCCAGGTGCCGTTTTATCGCCGCCAAATTGGCGTGGTGTTTCAGGATCACCAGCTATTGTTCGACCGCTCGGTGTTTCATAACGTCGCGCTGCCGCTGGAGATTCAGGGCGCCCCCCCGCGGGAAGCGGCGCGCCGAGTGCGGGCGTCGCTGGATAAAGTCGGGCTGTTGCACCGCGAGCGCGCGCTGCCCATCGAGCTGTCCGGCGGCGAGCAGCAGCGCGTGGGCATTGCCCGCGCCGTGGTCAACAAACCTTCGTTGCTGCTCGCTGACGAGCCGACCGGTAATCTGGATCCGCAGCTGTCGGCCGACATCATGACGCTGTTCGAAGACTTTAACGGTATTGGCACTACGGTGATGATCGCGAGCCACGATCTGGCCCTGATCACCCAGCTGCGCCACCGTATGCTGCGCTTGAGCGATGGGCGCCTGGTGGCCGATGAGGGGGCACAATGACATCGCCACGCAAGCCGACCACTACGCCGCGTCGCGGCGCTCAGCCCAAACGCGCGCCCGCGCCCGCGGCGGCAAAGTCCGTCACAAAAAAGTCCGCAGCGGCATCAACCAAAACCGCTAAGGCGGCGCTTGTCAGTCCGCGTTTGGCGAGCCGCTTTCGCGCCTGGGTGCGCCATCACCGGACGATGGCCATAGGTCCGCGTTTGGCGAGCCGCTTTCGCGCCTGGGTGCGCCATCACCGGACGATGGCCATAGATAGCATCAGGCGGCTCTTGCGCTACCCCATCGGCAGTCTGCTCACCATGCTGGCGATCGCCATTGCGCTGGTGCTACCCGCCGCGCTGTGGCTGACGCTTTCCAGCGCCCGCCTGCTGGACGCCGAGCTCGACGAAAGCGCCACGCTAACGGTGTATCTGCAATCTCGTGTTGATACCGCTCAGGCCGAGCGCGTCGAGCAGGCGGTGGCCGCCGAGCCGGCCGTTCAGGGGACGCGCCTGATTACCGCTGAGCAGGGCATGGCCGATTTTCAGCAGGCGCTGGGGCTTGCCGACGCGCTTGACGGGCTTGATGATAACCCGCTGCCGGCGAGCATTGTGGTGACGCCGGGAAGCGTGGCACCCGAGGCCATGCAGGCGCTCTCTCAACGGCTGGGCGAGCTTTCCGGGGTGGATGAAGTGCGTGTGGATCTGGCCTGGGTCGAGCGGCTGCGCCACCTGGCTGATCTGGGCAAACGTGTAACGCTGGCGTTGGGTGTGCTGTTCGGGCTTGGCGTGCTGTTGGTGGTGGGCAACACTATCCGGCTGGCGGTAGAAAGCCGGCGCCGCGAAATCGAAGTGGTGATGCTGATTGGCGCGACCCACGCTTTTGTGCGCCGGCCGTTTTTGTACAGCGGCACCTGGTACGGCTTTGGCGGCGGGCTTCTGGCGCTGGGGCTCCTTACCCTTGGCGGGCGCTGGCTGGCTTTACCGGTCCAGGCGCTTGCGGCAAGCTACGGCGCGGGTTTCAGCCTGCCGGCGTTAGGCATTGCGGGCTCTACAATCCTGCTCTCTTGCAGTACAATGCTTGGCTGGCTGGGCGCGTGGGTTGCCGTCACGCGGCATTTGGCCAGCATCAAGCCGCGGTAAGCGAGAAGACGCTTTTATGGCATATTCCGCTGAATAGCCGGGCAAACGTATTGAACGTGGCGCGAAGGGAACTTTTTGTCAGTTATAACGTCTATTGTTCCAGTCAACCACATTGAGGTTATCAGGGAGACCATCTGCACATGAGCAACAGTCTTCTACCGGTGGGTCAGCTTTCTCCGGGCGGTGATTTAGCCGGATATAGACACGCGGTCAGCAGTATTGCGGTATTAAGCGCGGAAGAAGAGCGCGCGTTGGCTTGGCGCCTTTACGACGAAGGCGATCTGGAAGCGGCTCGTCGCCTGGTACTTTCGCACCTGCGCTTTGTGGTACATATTGCGCGCAGCTACTCCGGCTACGGTTTGGCGCAGTCCGACTTGATACAAGAAGGCAACGTCGGCTTGATGAAGGCCGTTAAGCGCTTTGACCCGAATCAAGGCGTGCGGCTGGTGTCGTTTGCCGTGCATTGGATCAAGGCCGAAATCCACGAGTTTGTTCTACGTAACTGGCGCATCGTCAAAATTGCCACCACCAAGGCACAGCGCAAGCTTTTCTTTAACCTGCGCAGCGCGAAAAAGCGTTTGGCTTGGCTTAACAACGACGAAGTCAGCGCGATCGCCCAGGATCTCGATGTCAAACCTGGGGTCGTACGCGATATGGAGGGGCGCTTGTCGTCGTTTGACGCCGGCTTTGATGCCTCGCCGGGCGACGACGAAGACAGCATCAGTGCCTATCGGGCGCCGGTGCACTTTTTGAATGATGAGGCCGCCGATCCAGCGACGCAGATGGAAGACCGCGACTATGAGCAGGACGCTTCCCGCCGGCTGCAAGGCGCTCTTGAAGGGCTCGATGAACGCTCGCGAGATATTCTCCAGCGCCGCTGGCTGACCGAAGACAAGGCGACGTTGCACGACTTGGCCGCCGTTTACGGGGTGTCGGCCGAGCGTATCCGTCAGCTGGAGAAAAACGCCATGAAAAAGCTGCGCCATAAAATGGGCGATACGCTATTTGCCTGATGCAGTCAGGCGTGCACAGTACCATCGTAAAAACGGCGCCTTTTTAGGCGCCGTTTTTTATTAAGCGCTTTTGGTTAAGCGCTCTGCGCGACGGGGCGCATAAGCTGCGCCGAGAGTAACGCCCACTGGTCGTCCCAGTAGGCCGTGGGTAGGTGCTTGAAATCGCTGCGCACGTATTGGGAAATGCGCCCTTCGGCGTGCGCCATGAGCAAATTGGCTGCCGCCGACGCGGGAATACGGGGGCGCAACCCTTCGTGCAGCTCGGCTTCGCGCAGCACCTGCTTGAGTTGCACTTCAAGCCGCTCAAAAAGCTGATGCACGCGCTGGCGCAGCCGGGCGGTTTCGCCGGTCAGCGCATCGCCGCCCATGACGCGCGCAAGTCCCGGATTTTTTTCCGCGAAGCCAAGCAGCAGCGAAACAATCGTGCCGCAGCGATCAATGGCGTTGGGTACGTCGCTGATAATCCGGGTGACGCGGGCGAAAATGCTTTCCTCGATAAAATCGATCAGCCCTTCAAACATGCGGGCTTTGCTGGGGAAATGGCGATAAAGCGCGGCTTCCGACACGCCCACCTGGCGCGCCAGCGCGGCGGTAGTAATGCGCTTGCCGCGGTCATTTTCCAGCATTTGCGCGAGCGCTTGTAGAATCTGCTCGCGGCGGCGCGGCTTTTGCGTCTCGCTCATGGTAATGCCCTCCCTGGCGGCTATTCGGTATCGGTAATCAGCGTGCCTACCCCGGCGTTGGTGAAAATTTCCAGCAGCACCGCATGGGGGACGCGTCCGTCGATGATGTGTGCACTCTGCACGCCGCCCTTGACCGCGTCCAGCGCGCAGCGAATCTTGGGTAGCATGCCACCGTGAATGGTGCCGTCGCTGATCAGTGCGTCTACCTGTGCGGTGGTAAGCCCGGTCAGCACTTCGCCGGTATCGTCCATCAGCCCGGCGACGTTGGTCAAAAGCATCAATTTTTCGGCGCCCAGTGCCTCGGCCACCTTGCCGGCGACAAGGTCCGCGTTGATGTTGTAGCTGTTGCCGGCGCCGTCGACGCCGATGGGCGCGATCACCGGAATGAAGTCGCGCGCGGTGAGCATTTCAATCAGGTCGGTGGAGATCGACTCGACCTCGCCCACGTGGCCGATATCGATAATTTCCGACGTTTTGTGCTCGGGGTTTTGATGCTCGACCTGAAGTTTTCTGGCGCGGATTTGCGCGCCGTCCTTGCCGGTCACGCCGATGGCCTTGCCGCCGCACTGGTTGATCAGATTGACGATGCTTTTATTGACCAACCCGCCCAACACCATTTCCACCACGTCCATGGTTTCGGCGTCGGTGACACGCATGCCGTTGATAAACCGCGACTCGATGTTGAGCTTGCCCAAAAGCTCGCCAATCTGCGGGCCGCCGCCGTGGATGACCACCGGATTGATACCGACTTCCTTCATCAGCACGATGTTGCGGGCAAACGAGTCAATCAGAGTGTTTTCGGTCATGGCGTTGCCGCCGTATTTCACCACGACGGTTTTGCCGGAAAACTGCTGAATATAGGGGAGCGCCTCCGACAGCACCTCCACAACGACCTGGGGGTCGCGACTGGCTGAGTTCATCTGTTGTGATCCCTTGCTGGTGTGCTTTTGCCGATACCCTGTATGGACAAGCTTTAATTATCGTTTGATGAATCATTTTTTTATAAAGAAGCAGCGTTGACGGGGTGCTACGGGCTTTCGGGCAGCTCAAGCGTAGCGTCAAGCTGGCTCAGCGCGGCGGCAAACCGCTCTTTGATGCGCTTAAGCGCCGCTTCGCTTTTGCCTTCAAAGCGTAGCACCAGCATGGGCGTGGTGTTCGAGGCGCGGCACAGGCCCCAGCCGTCGGGGTAATCCACACGGATACCGTCGAGCGTGGTTTTGATACCTTCGCCGAAGTCGCCTTCGCGGGCAAGCTTCTCGACCAGCGCAAACTTGCTGGCATCGGTCACTTCGATGTTGATTTCCGGGGTGCCTACGTCAAGCGGAAAGCCCTGAAAGAAGGTGTCGGCATCGTCTTGCTGGCCGGCAAGTATTTCCACCAGCCGCGCGGCGGCGTAAAGGCCGTCGTCAAAACCGTACCAGCGCTCCTTGAAGAATACGTGCCCGCTCATTTCGCCGGCCAGTTCGGCGCCGGTTTCTTTCATCCGCGCCTTGATCAACGAGTGGCCGGTGCGCCACATTTCGGGCTCGCCGCCGGCCTGCTCGATCACTTGAGTGAGGTTGCCGGTGCACTTAACGTCAAAAATCACCTTGGCGCCGGGGTTGCGGCTGAGCATGTCGGTGGCAAAAGCCATCAGCAGGTGGTCGGGGTAGATGAGCTTGCCACTCGGGGTAATCACGCCCAGGCGGTCGCCGTCGCCGTCAAAGGCCAGGCCGATATCGGCGCCGGTGTCTTTTACTTTGGCGACCAGGTCGACAAGGTTTTCCGGCTTGCCGGGATCGGGGTGATGGTTGGGAAAGGTGCCGTCGATCTCGTCGAACAAGGGCACGGTGTCAATGCCCAGCCGGCGGATCAGCTCGGGGCCCAGCTCGCCGGCCACGCCGTTGCCGCAGTCGACCACGGCCTTGAGCGGGCGCTTGACGTGGATATCGCCGACGATGCGGTTCAAATACGCCTCGCGCAGGTCTTCTTCGCTGACATGGCCTGCACCGTGGGTCAGATTGTCGTCGACGATGCGCTGATAGAGCGCGGTAATCGCCTCGCCTGAGAGCGTCTCGCCGCCGAGCACAATCTTGAAGCCGTTGTAGTCCGGCGGGTTGTGGCTGCCGGTGACCATCACGCCGGAGGTCGTGCCGTCGAGCACGTGGGTGGCAAAGTAAAGCACCGGCGTGGGCACCATGCCGACGTTGATCACGTTCTGGCCGGCGGCGGTCAGCCCGCGGATCAGCGCAGCCTGCAGGCGCTCGCCCGACAAACGCCCGTCGCGGGCCACGACCACGGTAGTTTCGCCACGGGCGCTGGCTTCGCTGCCGATGGCATGGCCAATCAGCGCGACGCTGTCGTCGGTCAGGGTGTCGTCAACGATGCCGCGAATGTCGTAGGCGCGGAAGATGGAGGCGTTCAGGGAGGCGTGGGTCATGGTCGTCTCTGGATGAAATCAAACGATAAAAAAGAAAGCGCAATTCGCGAAGAAGCTTAGCGGGCGCCGGTGCTGCCAAAGCCGCCGTCGCCGCGCTCGCTTGCGGTGAAGTGCTCGACCACCTCAAGTTCGGCCTGCACCACTGGCACCAGCACGTACTGCGCCAGACGCTCGAACGGCTCGACGGTAAAGGCGCGCTGGCCGCGGTTCCACACCGAGATCATCAGCTCGCCCTGATAGTCGGCGTCGATCAGCCCGACGAGGTTGCCAAGCACGATGCCGTGTTTGTGACCCAGCCCCGAGCGCGGCAGGATCATCCCGGCAAGGCTCGGGTCACGGATATAAATCGCCAGCCCGGTACGCACCAGCTCGCAGTCGCCGGGCTCAAGGGTCAGCGGGCCGTCCAGCAGCGCGCGCAAATCCATGCCGGCGGAGCCCTGGGTGGCGTAGGTGGGCATATAGTCGCGCAGGCGCTCGTCCAGCAGCTGGCATTCAAGGCGCGGGCGGGCGGCGGCAGTGGTCATGATGATTCCTCAATGTTTGACGGTAACGGCGGTGGCGGGGCCGGTAATAGCGTCAAGGCGCGCTGGATTACGGCCCGCGCAAGCTGGCTTTTGGGCTGGGGCGATTGGTGCTCGCTAATGTTGCCTGACGGCGTGCGCCACAATAGCCAAGCGGCGTTGTCGTCGCTGCCAAAGCCGAGGCCGGCGGCGGAGACGTCGTTGGCGACAATCATGTCCAACGCCTTGCGGGCGAGCTTGTCTTCGGCGTAGCGCTCGACGTCTTGGGTCTCGGCGGCAAAGCCGATCACTACCGGTGGGCGCCTGTTGCCGTCCAGCGCGGCGACCTCGGCAATGATGTCGGGATTTTTGACTAGCGTGAGCGTCAGGGTGTCGTCGTCGTCGGTTTTCTTGAGCTTGTGCTCGGCCGTCTCGGCGGCGCGGTAGTCGGATACCGCAGCGCAGCCAATAAAGACGTCGGCCGTGGGGGCTAGCCGCAGAGCCGCTGCGTGCATTTCGGCGGCGGTCTCCACTGCGATAGACTCGGCGCCGAAAGGCGTGGAGAGGGCGACGGGGCCGCTGATCAGCGTGACGCGCGCGCCCTGTTCAAGGGCGGCGGCGGCCAGCGCGTAGCCCATTTTGCCCGAGCTGTGGTTGGACAAATAGCGCACCGGGTCCAGCGCCTCGCGGGTGGGGCCGGCGGTGATCACCACGTGCTTGCCGGTGGCAGCGCCTACTAGCGGAGCTGTGGCTGATGAAAGTAGGCGCGCCTCAAGCGCGGCGACGATGTCGTCGGGCTCGCTCATGCGCCCGGGACCGGTGTCGCCACAGGCTTGATCGCCGGCAGCGGGGCCGATCAGCTGCCAGCCGTCCTGGCTCAGCGTGGCAACGTTGCGCTGGGTGGCCGGGTGTCGCCACATGGCCTGGTTCATCGCCGGCGCAATCAGTTTGGGCGCATCGCTTGCCAAGCACAGGGTGGTGAGCAGGTCATCGGCAAAGCCGTGAACCAGACGGGCGATCAAATCGGCGGTGG
>Ga0208135_100625_pt1 | contig 19659 bp, 18 predicted proteins | sample AntDeeMetag02WF5_FD_184757 | JGI IMG/M metagenome (GOLD analysis project Ga0208135, IMG submission 184757) | Saline lake microbial communities from Deep Lake, Antarctica - Antarctic Deep Lake Metagenome 02WF5 (SPAdes) (version 2) | ecosystem: Environmental > Aquatic > Non-marine Saline and...
GTCGTCGGCTTCAAGCGTCTGCGTAGTGGTCGTCACGCGCCAGCCGCTCTCTGTTTGTGCCACATCGGTAATATCATCTTTCAGGAACTGGCCGCCTTGGGTTTCAAACGCGCGCGCATAGGCAGCCACCAGCGCGCCAGGATCGGAGACGGTCCAGGGGTCGAGCCAGTGTATAGCGCCGATAATATCGTGACTCAGATCGGGCTCTTTGGCGACGAGCGCCTCACGGTCAAGCACCTTGAAGCGCACATCAAAGCGCTGGCGCCCTTCTTCGGCCTCTTTCAACCGCTTGTCCAAGTGCGCCTGGCTGCGGAAAAGCTCCAGAAACCCGTTTTTCTGGATCAGCGCGTCAGCACCTGCCGCTTTGATCATCACCGCGTGGGTCTCAAGGCAGCGCTTAATCAGCGACGCATACTCCGGCACAATGTGCTGATACGCTTTGGGCGCGGAGTTCAGCCAATAGCGCAGCAGCGGCGTGGCGGCGTGCAGCATACCAAACGGCCGATAGCGGATATCCACGCGGTGGTTGGGCAACACGCCCAGCAGGGTTTTCATATCGCGCGGAAAGGCATAGGGGCGCACGGCCTCGCGCTGAATAATACCGGCGTTACCGAACGAGGTTTCGCGCCCCGGCTCACGCCGGTCAATCAGCACCACCTCGCGCCCACGTTTTGCCAGATGCCAGGCAATACTGACACCGACTATTCCTGCTCCCAGCACCAGCGTTCGACGCGCCATGTCCTGCTCCCCTGAATTTATAGAATAGTTGCCGGCCGCCTTTAACCCGGCCGCCAGCAGTATCGTTGAGGGTTTACGCGCAGCTAGCGCTGCGTGTCTATAATAAAAAATATCACTAAATATAGCGCTTTTATATAGCCTCAAAGGCTCTTTTAATAGGCTAAATCAGGGTAAAACGCCAAAATATATGCGTATTCAGATGAATCACCCAACCCTATGATCCGGCGCTAAGAACGCACACCGAACAGACCTATACCGTATAGACAAAAGCCGGAAACAGACAAACACGCAAAAAACACGCAGCATAAAAGAGCGTGAGATAAAGGTAAAACAGGAAGGCTGACAAACACATAGGAAGGAAATCGGTTAATGGGGTGGATGATGGGGATCGAACCCACGACCATCGGAACCACAATCCGGGGCTCTACCACTGAGCTACACCCACCACAACCGAATACTGCGCAGACAGCGTTGCTTCGCTGGCTGTTTTACACTTGCTTTAATGGGGTGGATGATGGGGATCGAACCCACGACCACCGGAGCCACAATCCGGGGCTCTACCACTGAGCTACACCCACCATTAAAAGCAATTCTTACAACGTACTTGAGCTGTATTGACACCGGGCTTGCTGCTCAGTGAAAACTGGCGCGCCCAGCAGGAATTGAACCCGCAACCTACGGCTTAGAAGGCCGTTGCTCTATCCGGTTGAGCTATGAGCGCACTGTATATCTGCTAGTAAAAAACCACTAGAGCTACGTAGAGCACTGAACCAAAGCTAACGCTTGGAATAAGCAAAACGCCAACTTCCACGCCAGGCGTGGTCGGGATGGAGGGATTCGAACCCCCGACATCCTGCTCCCAAAGCAGGCGCGCTACCAGGCTGCGCTACATCCCGAATCCATAACCTATGACGCTACCGCATGGCTCGTCTCAAGCGAGGCTTATACTACTGTTTTCCCATTTAAAGTCAACTAACAAAGTCAGATTTATTGTCCGACTTTGCCTTACCGCCCCGGCATGCGAAAATTGCCGCATTGTTCTCATCTCATCTACGAGGGACTGCATTGATGACTGCCCAACTGATCGATGGTAAAGCCATCGCCGCCGATGTACGCCAGCAGGTTGGCGAAAAAATCGGCGCGCGGTTTAGCGTCGGCGCCCGCGCACCGGGGCTGGCCGTGGTGATTGTCGGCGGTGACCCGGCGTCGCAAATCTACGTAAAGCATAAGCACCGCGCCTGCGAACAAGCGGGGATTATTTCCTTCCAGCACGAGCTGCCCACCGACACGCCGCAACACAAGCTTGAAGCGCTGGTCGATACGCTCAACGACGATCCCCGAGTCGACGGCATTCTGGTACAGCTGCCCCTTCCCGAGCACCTGAACGCCCGCCCGATCCTTGAGCGCATCCTGCCGCATAAAGACGTCGATGGCTTTCACCCCTACAACCTTGGCCGCCTGGCCCAGCGTATCCCCGCGCTGCGCCCCTGTACGTCCAAGGGCATCATGACGCTGCTGGAACAAAGCGGCCTGCCGGTACGCGGGCTAGATGCCACGGTGGTTGGCGCGTCCAACATTGTCGGCCGCCCGATGGCGCTCGAGCTGATGCTTGCCGGCTGCACCACCACGGTATGCCACCGCTTTACACAAAACCTGGAAGAGCACGTGCGCCGTGCTGACGTGCTGGTCGTGGCCGTGGGCAAGCCGGGGCTGGTCAAGGGTGAATGGACCAAGCCCGGCGCCATCGTCATCGACGTGGGCATCAACCGCCAGGACGACGGCAAGCTGACCGGCGACATCGACTTTGATACCGCAGCAAAGCTTGCCGGCCACATTACCCCGGTGCCCGGCGGCGTCGGCCCCATGACGGTGGCCACGCTGCTGGAAAACACCCTGGAAGCGGCCGAGCTGCACGACCCCTCAAGCGCGTATCACGAACCCGAGCCTGCCTAGCCTTGGTTAACGTAGCCCCGATCCCGAACCGTCCCGTTAATATAAAACGTTAATATCAAGCGTTAGTCGCAAAAGGATAACACCTTGCAGCGTATTGGAATCATTGGCGCGATGGCCCAGGAAGTCAGCATTTTGGCCGACCAGCTAGAAGACGCCCAGCGCGTTGAGCACGCCGGCGGCGTATTTTATACCGGCACCCGCCACGGCCTCGACGTGGTCATACTGCAGTCCGGCATCGGCAAGGTAAACGCTGCGGTAGGCACCACGGTACTGCTCGAACAATACCGCGTCGACGCCATCATCAACACCGGCTCGGCGGGCGGCTTTGCCGAAGATATGCGCATCGGCGACGTGGTCGTCTCCGATGAAGTGCGCCACCACGACGTCGACGTGACCGCCTTCGGCTACGAATTCGGCCAGGTGCCAGGCATGCCCGCCGCCTTTGCCGCCGACGCCGGCCTGCGCCAGATGGCACAGCGCGCCATCAAGGCGCTCGACGAAGTCGGCGTCCGTGAAGGATTGATTGCCACCGGCGACAGCTTCATGGCCGACCCCGAGCGCGTAAACGCTACCCGCGCGCGTTTTCCGTCGATGCTCGCCGTGGATATGGAAGCCGCCGCCATCGCCCAGGCCTGCCACCTGTTTGACTGCCCGTTTGTGGTTATTCGCGCGCTGTCGGACATTCCCGGCAGCGGCGACAATCATCTTTCGTTTGAGGAATTCCTCGAGCTGGCCGCTCAGCGCTCTTCGCGCATGGTCGACCAGATGCTGCGCCAGCTGGCTGAAAGTATGGGACCTGACGCACAGTAGACAAGCCTAGCGGACGAGCTTCCAGCCCAGCGTTTCGCCGGCTTTCATCGGCACAATGCGCTGCCCGCCGGCGTAGGCATAGCTTTCCGGCAGCTGCCAGTCGCGACGCTCAAGGGTGACCGTGCCGGTATGGCGCGAAAGGCCGTAAAAGTCGGCGCCGTTATGGCTGGTAAAGGCTTCAAGCTTATCCAGCGCGCCGGCCTGCTCAAACGCCGTGGCGTAGAGCTCTACCGCCGCGGGAGCGCTAAACACCCCGGCGCAGCCACAGGCGGACTCTTTATCACCCTGGGCATGAGGGGCGCTGTCGGTGCCGAGGAAAAACTTCTTGCTGCCCGAGGTCGCCGCTTTGAGCAACGCCTGACGGTGGCGCTCACGCTTGAGGATCGGCAGGCAGTAATAATGCGGACGAATCCCGCCGACGAGCATATCGTTACGATTGAGCAGCAAATGCTGCGGCGTAACGGTGGCCGCCACGTTATCACCCGCCCCCAAGACAAAATCCGCCGCCTGCGCGGTGGTAATGTGCTCGCACACCACTTTCAGGCTGGGGTGGCGCTTTAACAGTGGCGCCAGCACCCGTTCGAGAAAGATCGCCTCACGGTCGAAAATATCAATATCCGCATCGGTCACTTCGCCGTGAACCAAAAGCGGCATCCCCGACTCGGCAAGGGCAGCAATCGTTGCGTCGCAGTGCGCAAGATCGGTCACCCCCGACGCCGAGTTGGTGGTGGCACCGGCCGGATACAGCTTGACCGCCTTGACCACGCCGCTTTGCCGCGCACGCTCGATTTCCTCCGGCGGCGTGGTGTCGGTCAGGTATAGCGTCATCAGCGGGTCAAAATCGGCGCCTTCTGGCAGCGCGGCCAGAATCCGCTCGCGGTAGGCCACGGCCTGTGCGGTCGTGGTCACCGGCGGATTGAGGTTGGGCATGATGATCGCCCGCCCCATCTGGGCGGCGCTATAAGCGACCGTCGCGTCAAGCACCGCGTCGTCGCGCAGGTGCAAGTGCCAGTCGTCCGGGCGGGTCAGGGTAATGGCGTCCACAAAGTTTCCTCTTACGCGTTGAATATATGGGCGTTGAATAATCGGGTGACCAGAGTATAACGCATCCACATTTACGCAAAATGTGTCGTATCATGGGCGGCCGTTCGGGTACCAAGGATTGTTTTTATGCATAACGTGCGCCGCTCCGCCGATGTCGTGGCCGGCCTTGAAGGCTTGATGTGGCTAGGCCTTGGCTGGTCGATTTCGCTGTCGGTTTATTGGGGCAGCAGCGAGCCGACGCTGGCCGCCGTGCTGTTTGTCGGCACCGTGGCGTTTTTCAGCTGGGTGCACCGGCCGCTGCGTTTTCTACTGCGGCGCTACCACGTACGCAAACGCCGCACGGATATGTGGGTGCACCTGCTGGCGCTGCCGCTGCTGCTGGCCATGGCGCTCTACCTGATATTCGAGGCCATACTCGGCAGCGCCTGGCTGCCCCCGAAAATGCTCGTCGTCAACGTGCTGGCGAGTGCCGGCTGGCTAACGTTTATGATGACGCTGTTCATCAGGTTTGTGATCCACGGTGTCAAAAGCAAACACGCGAGTTAACCACTATGCCCAGCGAGCTTCCCTTGCCCCTTTCCACGCCCAACCGCAATCTGGTACGCCTGACCATCGTGCGTGGCATTACCTGGACGGGTTTTTTACTCGCGATCGTCGTGGGCGTAGAGCTGCTCGGTTTCGAGATGACCGTACCGGCCGTGGTCGGCGTGGTGATTGCCATGGGTGCGCTCAACATAGCGACTTGGTGGCGGCTAGGGCGCCCGCGCGATGTGGAGCACACCGAATACCTGCTTCACCTGCTGGCCGACATCGCCGGGCTGACACTGCTGTTTTACTTTACCGGCGGGGCCACCAACCCGTTTATTACCTATTATCTGGTCCCCGTCACGATTGCCGCCGCTACCCTGCCCTGGTGGCATACCTGGGTGATTGCCGCCTGCGCCATGGCCGGCTACAGCTTTCTGATGTTTTATTATCACCCGATTCCACAGCTGCAGATGATCGGCAGCTCGTCGCTCAGCCTGCATATTCTCGGCATGTGGCTGAACTTTGGCCTCTCGGCGGGGCTGGTGACATTTTTTATCTACAAAATGGCCCACGCGCTACGGCGCCGCGACCGCGCCCTCTCGCGCACTCGTGAGGCCGCGCTGCGCAACGAGCAGGTGCTGGCCGTGGCCACCCAGGCCGCCGGCACCGCTCATGAGCTGGGCACGCCGCTTTCCACCATGGCGATTCTGCTCAACGAAATGGAAAACGAAACCGACCACGGTACGCCCCTGCATCAGGACGTCACGCTGTTGCGCCAGCAGGTCGATATCTGCAAGTCGCGCCTGCAGCATCTCGTCGCCAGCGCCGACCGCCGGCGCATGGCCGAGCCCGAAGTGCGCGACGGCGCCACTTGGCTTACCGGCGTGGTGCAGCGCTGGCTGGTGCTGCGCCCCGACGTCAGCCACCGCCTGACGCTGGCCGAGCATCGTCACCGCCCCTGGCTTGCGGTGGATGCTACGCTTGATCAGGCGCTGACCAACCTGCTCAACAACGCCGCCGACGCCAACCCGGAGCACATTGCCATCAGCCTGGAATGGCAAGATGAAAGCGTGGTGATTGATATTCGCGACCACGGCCCCGGCGTAGAGCTGGCCATTGCCGACCAGCTGGGCGAGACCTTTATCTCGACCAAAAGCAAGGGCATGGGCATCGGGCTATTTTTAACTCACGCCACCATCAACCGCTTTGGCGGCGGCGTCAGCCTGTATAATCACCCGGATGGCGGCACGCTAACTGAGGTCACGCTGCCGCGCAGCGCGCCGCCCACAGCCTAGCGATGACGCATGAGGACGCTATTCCCAAGACACTAGCCCGAGGACATTATGCCAACGCCTGCACAACGCCTGTTAATCATCGATGATGACGAAATGTTCTGCCACGTGCTCAGCCGTGCGCTGACCCGGCGCGGCTTTGAGGTAAGCGTTGCCCAAAACGCCGACCAGGCGCTCGCTCTGGCCGTTGAGTTTAAACCGACCATGGCCACGCTGGACCTCAAGCTTGAACACAGCTCGGGGTTGAAATTATTGCCCGACTTGCTCACCGCACTGCCCCACTGTCGCGTTGTGGTGCTGACCGGCTACTCAAGCATCGCTACGGCGGTAGAGGCGATCAAGCTGGGCGCGGCCAACTACCTGTGCAAGCCGGCCGACGCCGACGACGTGCTGGCCGCCTTCGAGCACCAGCAGGGTGACCCGGACACCGAAGTGGCCGGCAATCCGCCCTCGGTTAATCGCATTACCTGGGAACATATCCAGAAGGTGCTGCAGGAACACGACGGCAATATTTCTGCCACCGCCCGGGCGCTGGGCATGCACCGGCGAACGCTGCAGCGCAAGCTGCAAAAGCGCCCGGTACGGCGCTAGGCAAGGAAGAGGTCAAGCATCTGCAACGGGCTCCATCAGACGCGCCATCAGCTGCTGCGCCAGGCGCGCGGCGTCCTGCATGCTGCCAAGCTCGCTTAAATCGTCAAGAATACGCCGCTGGTACCACGCCTGCTGGCCAAACGCGTGGCGCGTTAAACGATACTCGCCGGACGGCAGCGCCAGCACGTAGCCACTGGCTGTTTCATCTGCTTTGTCTTTCGCGGTGCTTGCCATCGGCGCTTCAGCGCTCGTAGCAATAGGCAGCGCCACCAGCCATAGCGCGCAGGGCGTTATCAGCGCGCCGGCCAGAAACGCCGCACCGTCTTCCCCACTGCTCTCCCAACTTAGGCGCTGAAAACACAGCGCATCCACGCCTAAGTGCGGATTGTAGTGCGCCAGCTGCTTGAGCGCTACCAAGTGCTCATCGCGGTACGCGCGCGCCATATCGGCAAGGGCTGTGTAGTGTTCGCCTGCGGGCGTTTCTGCGTGTATCAAAACAGTCTCCTGACGCGGTGGTTAAGGCAGCTCTCACAAACGGGGCTGGGCCTATGATAACGCCGCTTAATCGCCTGCGTAGTATGGCGCTATTGGAGGCTTTGGCGTAGCTGCGTCACAATAGGCTCTGACGTTAACATTCTGAACTTGATATAAAAGGAGTCATGACCATGTTCGTGGTTATCTATGGGCGGCTATCCTGCCCGTTTTGTGTACGCGCCAAGATGCTTGCCGAAACGCTCGAAAAAAGCAGCCAAATCGACGGCGTGCGCTACGTTGACATGCCGTCTGAAGGCATCACCAAGGCCGATATTGCTAAAATCGCCGGCCAGCCGGTGCATACGGTGCCCCAGGTGTTTGTCGATAAAGAGCATATCGGCGGCTTTACCGAGTTCGCCGAATTCGTCAGCCATCACCCCGCTCTAAGTGCCTGACACGGCGTCTCGCGCTCCTCACGCAACGCCTGTTATATTGCGCTGACAATAGGTCAAGACTACAGGGTAAACGGGTATGCCAATCGCTATCGGGCTGGTCAGCGTTCTGCTGCTGGCCTGCAACACGCTGTTCTGGGCGCTGCCGCTAATCGCGCTCACGCTGCTTAAACTCATCGTGCCCCGCACGCTTCAGCCGGCAGCGCTCAAGGGCCTGAACGCCATTGCGCTCAACTGGATTGGCTTTAATCTCTGGTGGATGCGTCACTGGCTAAAGCCGTCGCTCAGCGCCTCCATGCCCGACGGGCTAAGCCCAGACAAATGGTGGTTGGTGGTGTCCAACCACCGCAGCTGGACCGATATTTTCATGCTATTGATGGTGCTGCATCGCCAGATTCCCATGCCGCGCTTTTTTCTCAAGACCCAGCTGATCTGGATTCCCGTGGTGGGTCTGGCCTTCTGGGCACTGGAATTCCCGTTCATGCGCCGCTACAGCCGCGAGAAAATGGCGCAAAACCCCAAGCTGGCCGAGACCGACCGCCGCGCCACCGAACGCATGTGCCGGCGCGCTCGCCATCACCCCATCGCCATTTTCAATTTTTTAGAAGGCACGCGCTTTAGCCCGGCCAAACGCGAGGCCCAGCAACGCCACGATCCACAAAACGCGTATCGCCACCTGCTAAAGCCCAAGGCCGGCGGCGTAGCTCAGGTGCTTAGCTTGCTCGGTGACCGGCTTGACGGCATTGTGGATGTCACCATCAGCTATGCCGAGCCCGACCCCACTTTCTGGCGGTTCTTATGCGGCCAGGAAGCTCCGGTGACGCTTACCGTGCGCAAACTCGACATACCCGCATGGATGCACAGTGCGCCTTACCACGCCGACCCGCAGCACAAGGAGCGCTTCCACCTATGGATCAATGCACTCTGGCAGGAAAAGGATCGCCAGCTAGACGCACAGCTGGGCGAGGCTACCGGACGCTAGGCGTCGCCGCCACGTTACTGCTCTGCCTGCTGGCTGGCTGTGCCGCCGACCCGACAAATGCGACGCGCGACAAGGCCGCCAGCACCAACGCCGCCAGCCTCGGCGGGCACTGGGTGAGCATTCAGCGCGGCGATACGCTGGGCGTGCTGGCCAAACGCACCGGCGTGCCGCTAGTCCGCCTTAAGCGCTTCAACCCCGGGGTACGCGCGCGCCACCTTGAGGTCGGCCAGCGCATTTTGGTGCCTACCCGCCGCGAGCGCGCGCCGTCGGGCGGGCCTTACCGCTACCAGATACGCCCGGGCGATACCTATGCCGGCATTGCGCGGCATTTTGGTTCGCGGGCAAGCCGCCTGCAGACCGCCAACCCCAGTGCGTCGGCCAACGCGCTGCGCGTGGGTCAGCTTATCCAGGTGCCGCTTGATGCAGGTACACGCGCTAGCACGGCCTCAACGCGGCAACCCACCGCAGCGCCAACCAGAACGCCCAATCTGCCCTCCTCCGCCGGCCGCTGGCCGTGGCCGCTTGACGACTACCGCGTGGTGCGCCGCTACGGCAAGGATGACCGCGGCCGCCTGCAACCGATGCTGCTGGCCGCCCAGCAAGGCGATGAAGCCCAGGCCGTCGCCTCCGGCGAAGTCAGCTTTGCCGACACCATGCGCCAGCTGGGCCAGGTGGTCATCGTCCACCACGACAACAACCTGCAAAGCGTGTATGCGCTGTGCGACAAGGTTAGCGTCAGCACGGGCCAGCGGGTAAAACCCGGCGATGCACTGTGCCGCGTGGCCAAAAACCCCGACAGCGAGCGCTTCGACCTGCTGTTTGATATGCGCCGCAACGGCAAGCCCATCGACCCTGGCCGCCTGCTCAAATAGCTTTTCAACACAGCTTTTTGAAAATGCTTTTTGCAAACAACACCGCCCCGCAGGCAATGCTGTGCAGGGCGGTGTGTTGCGTCAGTTTATTGGCCGGCTCAGCGGCTAATCACGCCGGCGTTAGTCTCGGCGCTTTTAACCTCGATAGTGCCCCGGCGCGACAAACGGCATTTTCGTCACGATCATGGCGCGCTTTTTCCCCCGCACCAACGCAAACACCTGAGACTCCGGCGCTTCAAACTCGCGCTCGACGTAGCCCATGGCAATCGGCTTGCCCACGATAGGGCCAAAGCCGCCGGACGTAACCACGCCGATCTCGTTATCCGCGTCGTCAACCAGCGCAGCACCTTCACGTACCGGCGCCTTGCCTTCGGCCACAAGCCCGACCCGCTTGCGCGTGTGATCCTTGGCATCGACCTGATGCAAAATCACATCCGCGCCGGGAAAGCCGCCCGGGCGCTCGCCGCCGTGACGCCGCGGCTTGCTGATGGCCCAAATAAGACCGGCTTCAACCGGCGTGGTATCAACACTCATGTCGTGGCCATAAAGGCACAGGCCGGCTTCCAGGCGCAACGAATCGCGCGCGCCAAGGCCAATAGTTTCCACTTCCGGCTCGCGCAATAAGCGCCGTGCGATGGCCTCGGTGGCCTCGGCGCGCATGGAAAGCTCAAAGCCGTCTTCGCCGGTATAACCGCAGCGGCTGATCCACACGTCTTCGCCGTCGATGTCAAAGCGGGCGTGCTGCATGAACACCAGCTCGCAGGCCGCCGGGCACAGCCGCGCCATAACGTCTTTGGCCTCGGGGCCCTGCAGCGCCAGCAGGCCGCGGTCCAGGTTCTCAATCGCGTGGGACTCGCCCAAATTGGCGCGCAGGTGCGCCAAGTCCTGATCCTTGCACGCGGCGTTAACCACCAGGTAAAAATGATCGTGGGCATTAACCACCATCAGATCGTCAAGAATCCCACCGTCGGTGCTGGTAAAGATGCCGTAGCGCTGGCCGCCAGTCTTGAGATCAATAAAGTTCGCCGGAATCAGCGTTTCCAGCGCCTCGGCCACGTTATCGCCGGCGATGGTAATCTGGCCCATGTGCGAGACGTCAAACAGCCCGCAATGGGCGCGGGTATACTCGTGCTCTTTCTTGACGCCCAACGGGTACTGCACGGGCATTTCGTAGCCGGCAAAGGGCACCATTTTGGCTCCCCGCTCGCAGTGCAGGTCAAAAAGCGGCGTATGTTTGAGTTCGGTCATGCGGCGTTCCCCATCTGGCGCATTCATGCGTGAATATTTATGCGTAAACCGTTTAAATCGTAAACTTGCCATCGATAAAACCAAACCGGGAAGCCACCCTGCGGTGCCTTCCCGGTGACATTCTCTATGACAAAGGCGCGGTCAGCATAACACTGCCGCGCGCCGTCGTTTACGACTTGTCGTGATCCAGCTCTTCTCCCGGACGAACATCTTCGCCGTTGAAGTAGGCTTTGGCCAGTTTGAACACCACCGGCGACAGCAGCGCCAGCGCGATCAGGTTGGGAATCGCCATCAACGCGTTAAAGGTATCGGCCATCAGCCAGATGAAGCCCAGGTTGGCCATCGCGCCCAGCGGAATCGCCAGCACGAACGCCACGCGGTACAGCGGAATCGAGCGCGTACCAAACAGGAACTGGCAGCATTTCTCGCCGTAAAACGACCAGCCAAGAATCGTGGTAAAGGCAAACACGGCAAGCGCGATGGAAACGATCTCGTTACCAAAGCCCGGCAGCGCCGCATCAAAGGACATCGCGGTCAGCGAGGCGCCTTCTTCGCCGGTTTCCCATACCGTCGCGGTCAGGATGACCAGTGCGGTGATGGTACATACCACGATAGTGTCGATGAACGTGCCCAGCATCGCGATCAGACCCTGGCGTACGGGGTTTTTTGTCTTGGCCGCTGCGTGGGCAATCGGCGCGCTACCCAGACCTGCTTCGTTGGAGAACACGCCGCGTGCCACGCCGAAGCGGATCGCCATCATCACTGCCGCGCCGGCAAAGCCGCCCACCGCTGCGTGCGGATTAAAGGCGTAGTAAAAAATCATGCCGAGCGTGCTGATCAGCTGGTCAGAGTTGATAAACAGCACCACCACGCCGCCGATGATGTAGGCAATGCCCATGACCGGCACCAGCTTGCCCGCCACCTTGGCGATACGCTTGATACCGCCAAGAATCACCGCGCCGGACAGCACCATAATGACCAAGCCGGTCAGCCAGGCGGGAATCCCGAAGGTGGAGTTCATGGCGTCGGCCACCGAGTTGGACTGCACGGTGTTGCCGATACCAAAGGCCGCGACCGCGCCAAAGAAGGCAAAGGCGCCGCCCAGCCACAGCCACTTTCTGCCCAACCCGTTTTTGATGTAGAACATCGGCCCGCCGACGTGGTAGCCGGTGCTGTCGGTTTCACGGTAGCGCACCGCCAATACCGCTTCGGCAAATTTGGTGGCCATACCCACCAGCGCGGTAATCCACATCCAGAAGACCGCGCCCGGCCCGCCAAGGGCAATCGCGGTGGCCACACCGGCAATGTTGCCGGTGCCGATGGTGGCTGAAAGCGAGGTCATCAGCGCGTTAAACGGCGAAATTTCCCCGTCGTCGTCGGCTTTTTTCTGCCCTTTGGGCGTTTTTGCGTCGCGCCCCTGCCATAAAAGCTTGAAGCCGGTGCCGAGCTTCCTGATCGGCATCGCTTTCAAACCCGCCTGCAGATAAAGTCCTACCCCCAGCAGCAGGATCAGCATCACAGGGCCCCATACGACCCCATTGATGGCCTGGAACAGGTTAGTCATGGCTTCCATCGCCGTCTCCTCGTTACCTTTTTACTGTTGTTATAAACACTGTTATAAACATCGCTGTAAACGGTGTTGTGGTAAGCGCCCTGTTGGTAAGCACCTATTTGTCGTCGCCGCCCGCAGCGAGGCCGCGCCGGCTAGCATTTTATTCTGATTGGCAACGCCAGTATTGTCACGCAATAGCAGGTAACACTTTAGGCGTAATAATGCGTACAGCATCGTTATATGGTTTTTAATCATTAACGCCTTCTTGTATACCGAAAAAATCACTATCGGCTGTCGTCCCAATACGGCCTCCCAAGCGCCTTTTTCCTCTTTCACCGAGAGGCCGCGGGCAATTTGTTTCATCCGGCAAACGCGGTAACATAGTCGCCATCATTAATTGATCTGTAGCGCTTCATTCCCACCGTACGACATAGGACATAACGATGAGCCAGGTTCCCGCTAATCGCCACTACGCTGAAAGCCACGAATGGGTCCTCGATAACGACGACGGCACCGTTACCGTCGGCATCTCCGATCACGCCCAAGAATCGCTGGGCGACGTTGTGTTCGTCGAGCTGCCGGAGGTGGGCCAGACGCTTGCCAAGGGCGACGAGTTCGGCGTGATCGAGTCGGTAAAAGCCGCCTCTGACCTTTACGCGCCGATCAGCGGCGAAGTCGTTGAGGTCAACGAAGCGCTTGAAGATTCGCCGGAAAACGTCAACGAAGCGCCCTACGAAGACGGCTGGATCATGAAGGTACGCCTAGACGGCGCCGTTGAAGGCCTGCTGGATGCCGACGCCTACCAGGCGACTATCGACGCCTAGCACCTGCTGCCCCGCGCCTGCCTTCGGGCAGGCATTTTTTGTGCGCCTGCCCGGCTTTTCTTTTCGTCTGGAATATCACTTATGTCCGAGTTTTCTTCAAAGCAGCCGCCCCGTCTGGCGGAGCTAGCCGATCACGATGCTTTTATTCAACGTCATAACGGCCCCAACGCTGACGACGTCAACGTCATGCTGAACGCGCTGGATATGCCAAGCATGGCGGAGCTGATCGACAAGACGGTGCCCAGCGATATTCGTCTTGAGCGTGAGCTGGACGTAGAAGAGCCGCGCAGCGAAGCCGAAGCGCTGGATTACCTGGCCGGGCTCGCTCGCCAGAACCGCGTCGCGCGCAACTTTATCGGCCAGGGCTACTACGGCACGCACATGCCCGCGGTAATTCAGCGAAACGTGTTGGAAAACCCCGGCTGGTATACCGCCTACACCCCATATCAGCCGGAAATTTCCCAGGGTCGGCTCGAAGGCCTGCTGAATTTCCAACAAATGGTGATGGACCTGACCGGCATGGAGCTGGCCAACGCTTCACTGCTGGACGAAGCCACCGCCGCCGCCGAAGCCATGGCGCTGTGCAAGCGGGCCAACAAGAAAAACAAGTCCAACGCGTTTTTTGTCGCCGACGACGTCTTCCCGCAGACGCTCGACGTGCTCAAGACCCGTGCCGAGTTCTTTGGCTTTGAGCTGATCATCGCGCCGGCCGAAGCCATCGCCGAGCACGACGTCTTCGGCGCGCTGCTGCAATACCCCGGCAACGGCGGCGAAGTCCGCGACTTGAAGCCGCTGCTGAGCGCCGCCGCCGAGCGCGGCACCATGACCAGCGTCGCTACTGATCTGCTCAGCCTGGTGCTGCTGAAAGAGCCCGGCGCACTGGGTGCCGACATCGTCGTGGGCAACTCCCAGCGTTTTGGGGTGCCCATGGGCTTTGGCGGCCCCCACGCGGCGTTTTTTGCCACTACGGACAAGCTCAAGCGCTCGATTCCCGGGCGCATCATCGGCGTCTCCAAAGACAGCCGTGGCCAGACCGCGCTGCGCATGGCAATGCAGACCCGCGAACAGCATATCCGCCGCGAGAAGGCCACCTCGAACATCTGCACCGCGCAGGCGCTGCTGGCCAACATCGCGGGGTTTTATGCCGTCTACCACGGCGCTGACGGGCTGCGGAAAATCGCCCGGCGCGTGCATCGCCTGACCACGATTCTAGCGCGCGGGCTCACGCAGGCCGGCGTCACGCTTGCCCACGACAGCTTCTTTGACACCCTGCGCCTGACCGGCGTCGATACCGGCAGCATTCACGGCCGGGCGATGAACGCCGATGCTAATTTACGTCACTTTGACAACGGCGATATCGGCATCAGTCTGGACGAAACCAGCACCGCCCAGGACGTCACCCTGCTGTGGGATATTCTGCTGGGCGACGAGCACGGCCTCTCGGTCGCCGCGCTGGACGACACCATCGCCGCCAGCGACGACAGCGGCATTCCCGCCGCGTGCCAGCGCGAAAGCGATTTTCTGACTCACCCGACGTTTACCCGCTATCGCAGCGAAACCGAAATGCTGCGCTACCTGAAGCGTCTGGAGAACAAGGATTTATCGCTGACCCACGCGATGATTCCGCTGGGCTCTTGCACCATGAAGCTCAACGCCACCAGCGAGATGATTCCCGTGTCGTGGCCGGCGTTTTCGAATCTGCATCCGTTCGCCCCGCGTGATCAGGTCACCGGCTACCAGCAGATGATTGACGAGTTGGCCGCGTTTCTGGTGGAAATCACCGGCTACGACCATATTTCCATGCAGCCCAACTCGGGCGCCCAGGGCGAATACGCCGGCCTGCTGGCCATCCGCCGCTACCAGGCCGCTCAGGGTCAAGCGCACCGCGACGTCTGCCTGATTCCCAGCTCCGCCCACGGCACCAACCCTGCGTCCGCGGCGATGCTGGGCATGAAGGTGGTGGTCACCGAGTGCGACGTCGACGGCAACGTCGATCTGGACGACCTCACCGCCAAGGCCGAGCAGTACAGCGAACGTCTGGCCGCGGTGATGATCACCTACCCCTCCACCCACGGCGTATTTGAAACCCACGTCCGTGCGGTGTGCGACGTCATCCACCTGCACGGCGGGCAAGTCTACGTCGACGGCGCCAACATGAATGCCCAGGTCGGCCTCTCGCGCCCCGGCGACTTCGGCGGCGACGTCTCGCACCTGAACCTGCACAAGACGTTCTGCATTCCCCACGGCGGCGGCGGCCCGGGCATGGGCCCCATCGGCGTCAAAGCCCATCTGGCACCTTTTGTTGCCAACCACTGCGTAACGCCCATTGACGGCGTTGAGCCCTCCAGCACCGCCGTCGCGGCGGCCGCGTTTGGCAGCGCCTCGATCCTGCCGATCTCGTGGGCATACATCAAAATGATGGGCGCGCGCGGCCTGCGCGAAGCCACCGAGCTTGCTATTCTCAACGCCAACTACATCGCCAAGCGGCTGGAAGACCACTTCCCGATCCTCTATCGCGGCGCCAACGGCACCGTGGCGCACGAGTGCATCATCGACGTGCGCCCGCTGAAAAGCGCCTCGGGGATCAGCGAAGAAGACGTCGCCAAGCGCCTGATGGACTACGGTTTCCACGCGCCGACCATGTCGTTCCCGGTACCGGGCACGCTGATGATCGAGCCCACCGAGTCCGAATCGCGCTACGAGATCGACCGCTTCTGCGACGCGATGATTGCCATCCGCGACGAAATCGGCCGGGTAGAAAACGGCGAATGGCCGCTGGAGAACAACCCGTTGGTCAACGCGCCGCACACCATGGCCGACGTGGCCGACGCCGAGTGGGCACACCCCTACTCCCGAGAGCTGGCCGCCTTCCCCACCGAGGCGGTCAAGGCAGGCAAATACTGGCCGGCCGTCAACCGGGTCGATAACGTCTCTGGCGACCGCCAGCTGATTTGCTCCTGCCCGAGCATCGATGAGTATCGCGACTAAACCCGCAACACTCAACGAAAGCTGAACCCAAACGCCCCGCGGTTTTTTTGCCGCGGGGCGTTTTTTTGCCATTCATGCAGGCTCGGGTCAGCTCAGCCGCTGCTCCTTGAAGCCTTCCAGCAGTTTCGCGTAACGCCTGGGCATCGCTGCACCGCGCCGATGCACCAGATATAAAAGCTCATCCACCGAACGCTCAAGGCTCAGCTCCTTGACCTGGCGCTGCCAGGGCGACGTTTCCAGAACCAGCCGCGATACCACGGTAAACCCCAGCCCCCGCGCGACGGCGTCCAGCACCATGCTGACTTCGTTGGTAAAGCCCTGATGACGAAAATGCACCATCGAGCGAAACGCCTCGGGATAGTTCTCGCGCAGCAGCGTGGTGGCCTGACTGATGCCGTCGTAATAGTTGATAAAACCGATACCCATCAGGTCAGATAGCGTGCTTCCGGCAAAATCTGCGGGCACCACCAGGCACAGCGGCTCTTTATGCCACAGCGTGCAGGTCAGGTCCGGGCTTTTCACCGCGTCGGTGACGATCCCCACGTCGTAGCGGCCGCTAATCAGATCCCCCACGATTTCGTGATTAAAGGCAAAGCTGTAGTTGACCGTTAGATTGGGGTGCATCTGCTGCTGGCCGAGAATATACGGGTAGAGCATCAGCCCTACGCTACCCGGCGAGGCAATGCGGCACTCGCCGCTATCCAGCGAGTCATCGTCCAGCCCGTGGCGAAACTGCTCGTGCTCGGCAAACAACTTGAGCGCGTAGTCGTAGGTGCGCCGGCCCTGCTCGGTGAGCGTAAAACGCCGCCCGTGGCGCTCCAGCAGCGGCTTGTCGAGATAGTCTTCGAGCTTGCGGATATGCTGGCTAACGCCCGGCTGGGTCATCTCTAGCCGCTGGGCGGTGCGGGTAAAGCTGCCCGTCTCCACCAGCATGATATAGGTGCGAAAATAATGCGCATTAAACATAACGGAAAAAACAGCGATACGCGTCGTGGTACAAACCGTCATTAAAATCATCGTGAGGCATGGTCAACTCCGCCTGTACGTTGCCCGTTAATGCCGGCCATATTAGCACAGTGCCAACAGCGTCCGGCGCGCGCTGTATCGCCCTGGGGAGCATGGTAATATAGGCGGCAACTCTTAACGCCAGAACTCAACGCCAGGATGGACAGCCCCACGATGAGCGACACCGCCGCAAAACGCCCAACGCTTTCCAGCATCATTTCGCCGGAAGGCAGCCTTGAAGTGCTCTCGCAGCACGAAGTGAATCGGCTCAAGCGTACCTCGAAAACGGGGCTGCATAGTTTACTCCGCAGCTGCTCGCTTGCGGTGCTGAATAGCGGCATGCCCACCGACGACAGCCTTGCGCTGCTGGAAGCCTACAAGGACTTTGACATCGAAGTGCTGCAGCAGGATCGCGGTATTCGCCTCAAGCTGACCAACGCGCCGGCCGAAGCCTTTGTTGACGGGCGCATGATTCGCGGCATCCGCGAGCACCTCTCGGCGGTAATCCGCGATATCGTCTACGTGTATAACGAAATCCAGCAGCACAACCGCTTTGACCTTACCACCGCGGAGGGCACCACCAACGCGGTGTTCCATATTTTGCGCAAGGCCGGCGCGTTCAAGCCCAACCGCGACCCCAGCCTGGTGGTTTGCTGGGGCGGGCACTCTATCTCGCGCGAAGAATACGAATACACCAAGGACGTCGGCTACCAGCTGGGCCTGCGCGACCTCGACATCTGCACCGGCTGCGGCCCAGGCGCAATGAAAGGCCCGATGAAAGGCGCCAACCTTGCCCACGCCAAGCAGCGCCGCAGCGACAGCCGCTATCTGGGGATTTCCGAGCCGGGCATCATCGCCGCCGAATCGCCCAACCCCATCGTCAACGAACTGGTGGTCATGCCGGATATCGAAAAGCGCCTGGAAGCCTTTGTGCGCCTGGGCCACGGTATTATCGTGTTTCCTGGCGGCGTGGGCACGGCGGAAGAGATCCTTTACCTGCTGGGGATTTTGCTGCATCCGGATAACGCCGATATGCCCTACCCGCTGATTTTTTCCGGCCCGGCGAGTGCGGCAGACTACTTCAACAAGATCGACGAGTTTCTGGTGTACACCTTGGGTGAGGATGTTCACCGCTATTACACCATTATTACCGGCAACCCGGCCGACGTTGCTCGCAAAATGCGCCAGGGCATTGACGCCATCACCGAGTTTCGCCGCACCCATCAGGACGCCTTCTACTACAACTGGCGCCTGACCGTCGCGCGGGATTTCCAGGCGCCCTTCGAGCCCAGCCACACGGCCATGCAAAGCCTCAAGCTGCACCGCCAGCAGCCCACTCACGAGCTTGCCGCCAACCTGCGCCGGGCGTTTTCCGGCATCGTCGCCGGCAACGTCAAGGAAGACGGCATTCGCGCCATCGCCGCCCACGGCCCGTTCGAGCTCAGCGCCGAACCCGCGCTGATGCAAAAGCTTGACGCGCTGCTCACCTCGTTTGTCGCCCAGGGCCGCATGAAGCTCGACGGCCAGCCCTACACGCCCTGCTATGTTCTCAAGTGATATGTTCTTACACAAGTAGCCGAGTGGCCTTTGCCGGTCAATCGGCTACAGTAATGATAAGCAGAAAAGCCGCTCGGCGGCGGGAGGAGCACAGCATGGCCAACCTGATACCCATGGATTACCCCAACGTGTGGGACGAGCTGCTGAAAACATCGCAGCGCTGGGTGCGCGAAGAATACCCCGCGCTGGATAGCCAGCAGGCTGCTGCCAAAGCGCTCAGCGACTGTTTTTCCCGATTTCTACTCGTTTGCTTTGGCCAAGAGGCTCGCCAAACACGCGCTGCCCCCTGGGCACCGCTTGCCGGCCGCCGGGTGCTGGAGCTTTTAGTGATGGAAAAATACAACTGGACGCCCGACACCGCCCGCGCGCTAAACGACGCCGACATGATACTCGCGCTGCACAAGGAGCTAAGCCGTTTCAAGCTGCCCGATGAAGCCCTGGACGCCTGCCGCCCCGACATCAACGCCGCCGGGCTGGAAGGCTTTATCGAGCACGTCCAGTCGCAATTTTTTAAAGACGACGCTGATGACGTCGCGCCCTGAGCGCTCCAGCCGCTAGGGGGGCGTTAACAATTGATGATGAGCGTTGAGCTGATTTAGCATGGAAAGATTTGAGGATAGACGATGGCTCGGCTACTCCTGCGTGATGATCAATGGCGTCGAATTGAGCCCCTCCTTCACGGCAAGGCCTCGGACCGCGGGGTGACAGCCAAGGACAATCGGCTATTCGTAGAAGCCATTCTCTGGATT
>Ga0208135_100636_pt1 | contig 19380 bp, 17 predicted proteins | sample AntDeeMetag02WF5_FD_184757 | JGI IMG/M metagenome (GOLD analysis project Ga0208135, IMG submission 184757) | Saline lake microbial communities from Deep Lake, Antarctica - Antarctic Deep Lake Metagenome 02WF5 (SPAdes) (version 2) | ecosystem: Environmental > Aquatic > Non-marine Saline and...
TTTTCGTCTATTAGGCGTTCAGCGCTCTCATCAAGCAGTTTGGCAGTGGGTACATCAGATAGCTGACACTGGTCACACTCCGCCTGAGGCGCAGCCGAAGCGGGTCGCGGTTGACGAAACCGCTGTCAAAATCAATGGCGAGTGGTCTTGGTTGTATGCTGCAATAGACCTCGACACTAAATTGATTTTGGGTGTCGATCTGTTCGGAACTCACGGGACCGATCCCGCTGCTGCGCTTCTGCACGGGCTCTCCGAGGCCGTGTTTCTCGTCGGTGGCTTCGGATATAAGACTGATATTGCTCGATTAGGCCTCAGCGGTCGGCGTGAGTATACAGACCGAAACCTGATCGAAAAGTAGTTTCAGACACTCAAAATGAGCATCGACTGCTTCCATAATTCATGGGTGGGCAGTCGGTCAAGCGTTCGTCGCTGGTGTTCACAGTTTACACATTATTATAACCGCCAGCGACCGCATCAATCGCTAGATAATCGAACGCCAGCTGAGGAGGTCGTTAACTAGACAGTGTCGATGGATTCGATTCGTGGATAGCTGTCGTTGAGTGCCTGTGCATCCTCTTCTAGCAGTGCGACTACAAGATAATTAGAGTAACTAGAGAGATAGTCGACGAGACGTGCGATACGGTCCGAGTCGACTGCTTCGATGGAGTCAAGCAGCATGAACGGTACGTGGTCGTACACCTCATGGACAAGATAGCCAGCAAGTGCGAACACGAGGCCGGTTATCTCCCGTTCACTCTCGCTGAGATGGTCGACGACGTCTTCGTACACCGTCTCCGAGTCGGTACTGCGAACCACGTGCAGTTCGAACTGGTCTTTAGTGACTTTGCGTCGCCCCTCGCGAACCTCTGTTTCGGTGCGTTCGATCCAGACCCGTTCGAGATTCTCGTAGGCGAGTCGATCCAAGAGGGCGTCCATGTGGGAGTTGAACTCCTCGACTGCGTCTGTTTGGAGATCCTCGATCTTCGTCCGGAGTTCCGCGAGTTCCGTGGTGATCTGCTCACGCTGTTGTTTAAGCTGTTCGCGGTCGTCGAGTTTCGATTCGTTGTCGGCGATTTGAGCTTTGATGTCTTCGAGATCGGACGTGAGCTGCTCGATTTCGACCTCGATACGGCTCGTCTCCTTTTGGAGGTCGAGTATCTCGCTCTGTCCGACCTCTTCGAGTTCGTTGACTTCCGATTCAAGATTCTCGATCTGCGTTTCTACCTCCGCTTGCTGTTCTTCGAAGTCACCGAGTGTTTCTGTGCGATCGTCAATCTCGGCTTCGACATCCGCGAGTTTCCGCTGGAGTCGGTCGTGACCCCGTTGCCTCTGTTTGAGAGAGGATTTCTCCTCCTGTAGATCGTCTACCTGGCTCTGAAACGCTTGTCGCTGATTCATTTTGTCGTTCCGTATCGTCCGGAGCTCGTCGAGTGTAGATTCGATCTGGGTCGTCTCGACGCTACTCCCGCAGGTCCAACAGGTGACGTCCGTAGAACCACTCACCAGTTGCTCAGTTAGCTCGTCGCCCGTCGTGCCGTTATCACCGTCCAGATTTTGGAGAAATGGAGGCTGACCTTCTTCGAGGAACTCGTCGTTGAACTGGATGACCGACTGGAGATCATTGACTGTGGAATCGATCTGTTGCATTTGCCCTCGTAGGCGCTGAACCTCCCCTTCGATCTCTGAAATTCGAGTGTCGGGGACACTGTCGTAGCTTTCTAACTCCTCGGTCAACTCATCACGGTCGGCCCGGAGACTCTCGATGCTCTCTCGTTCGGATTCGATCCGCCTCTCGATCCTCTGTCGCTCCTGACGGGCCTGGCTCAGTGTATCGATCTTCGATTCGTATGCGTTCTTCTCCTCTCTCGTCTCGTCGACAGTCGTATCGAGAGATTCGATCTGACTGGTTTTGTCGGCCAACTCCGCTTCCTTGTCGGCGATCTCGTCTTCGAGCTGTCGACGGTCGGCCTCCAATTTCGGGAGCTGATCTTCGAGCGAGTCGAGGCGCTGTAACTGCGTGTCGATCTCGTCGCGTTCGGACTGCAACGTCTCGATCTCCCGCTCGATTTCCATTGTGTCGACAGGCCGCATCAGTATCTCGCGGAGATTATCTCCTCTCGCGACGGCCTGACGCGCTTCGTTGTTTTCGAGTAGGAAGGCAAACAGGTCGGCTAAAATTGGATTTTCGAGATACGGATCCCCGTCAAAATATAGCGCACCGTTCCGCCTCGTGATCGTTCGTGTATACTGATCCTCACCCATTGTGAGCAAGACTTCCCCGCGGTCTGCGTCAGCTTTGAGCGTCGTCTGTTCGCTTCCACAGACAGCCATGATTGCCTGAAGAAACGATGTCCGGTTGGTCGCGTTTTTTCCAGTGAGAACGTTCACACCGGAGTGCAACGTCAGCGAGGACTGATCGATTCCACCAATGTTCGTGATCTCGACCTGAACATTCTGTTGGGTAGCACTTTTTTGATTCATCTTCTATAATATATACCGTGATCCTACTAAAAGGTTTATTAGATCGTTTCTTGTATGACACATCTATTGATGTCATAGCACGGTCGACTGAACTCTGTCGACGACTATACGCTGTTGGGGGACGTCCGGAGGCTCAACATCTCCATCAGGAAGAACCGCAGTCGCACCTGCCACGGTCCAACAGCGAATTAATATCGAACTGTCGACCACAGTCAGTACATTGGATCTGAACTGAGGAGAGCACCTGAAACTCCCCAAGATCAAGTCGATTTTTGTTTCGAAGTGTTGAAATCGTTTTTTCGGTCACGGCTCGCTGTCGACTTTTGAGCCGTTGTAGTTCCTCAAGACGCCGTTCGACAATCTCATTGGTATCTGGTTCGTCGTACGTCTCCTGTCGGTCTTTCGTTAGATAGGTGTGGATTGCCTGTCGACTGACAAAATCTGAGCGAAGGTCCTCAACGTCAACGCCGTGTTCACTGAGACGGTTCTCTACTTGAATACGTGTTCCGCTGGTCACATCCTCATCAGTAAGCAAAGTATACATGTTCTCGATTTCTCCGGGAAGCATATCGACTCGCTGCTGGTCAAGCTGTGATTTGAGCAGTTGCTTATTGAAATAGTCGGCAAGGTCGCGGAGACTCATACGATTATTTTCGGCTGTCCATCTTAATACTAATTCATCACCGATATCTAACATGTTATATTCGATAAGAATACGTGCCACTTTTCCTCTTCGACCAGATGCAGTGTTTGTTGTGTCACCCATTACCCATGAATTGGGTCATGTACTTAAAAAAGATTGTGACGTGTAGACTTTGCTTATGACATAACTATGCTTGTCATAGTTAGTACTCAGACCACCTCAGATTGAAAATCAAAATATTACCACAGTTTAATAGAAGAGCCATGTTCGGTAACTCCTCCTCGAACCACTCGCTACTCATCCAGTTTGCCGGGGTTGCGACGCTGAACGCACCGATGACACGGTTCTTGGGGGGTGGTCACGGGCACGCCAACCGTTTTAATACTATCAGGTTGCTCTTCGCGATTGAACGAGTAGCCAAGCTCTGTTGAAACCCTCTGAATCTGATAGAAATCACGTGCTGAATACAAAGGGTGCATTTCTTAACGAAACCTCGTTTATTTCGTCTCACCGGTACTGAACTAACCGCTCAATAGGTGTGCTTGATGAGCGACGGCGCGATCTGTGAGTCGTGTTTTCTGGTCGTCGTCACGTGGAGATCGATGATAGTGTTCACCCGTGTGACCACGAGAAGTGTATACACTCTGTGGGGTCCTGAGAACCCCTATTACGGTCACTGGTCGATATCTATTGGTTCGTCCTCTAGTAGTTCTGATGCGGTTACAAGTGCCTCCAGTTCTAGGTTGTGGTCGGCGAGTTTCTCGCGAGCACCTGCCTCACGGTTGACAACGACAAAAACCTGATTTACTACTGCTCCGGCCTCTCGAAGTGCACTGGCAGCGTTGATGGCGCTCTGACCAGTTGTTGCAATGTCTTCGATGATGACGATCTCCTCATCTTTAATCAGGTTGCCCTCAATTTGATTTCCAGTTCCGTACTCTTTGGCCTGCTTGCGAACGATAACGTACGGCAGGCCAGTCTCGACGCTTGTAGCGGCGACGAGTGGGATAGCACCAAGCGCGACGCCACCAAGTTTTGCCTTACCCAATTGGGTAGCGAATCCTTCAGAAATCAATTCTAGACAGTGTGGGTGCGTCTCGAAAATGTACTTATCAATATAATAGTTTGAGGTGCCGCCATGTGAAAGTTCGAAATTGTCGAACTGGATAGCACCCGTGTCATGAAACGCCTCAACAATTTTATCTTTGGTCATGTACGATACAGACTATCTATATTGTTATATCTATTGAAACGCCTTTCATGAACTGTTGGATAATTATCTTTGCACCTGAATCTTCTGGGAAAGCGTATCACATAGAAACCATATCATCCCGCGTGACTCTGAGAAGAGTAGAACAGCAATTGAAAGAAATTCACCGTCGAATCTCGACGTTTGTTCCAGCGTGTAGTGGACGACGCACATTCCAAAATATAAATTTATTTATTCGAATGAATAGATAGGACTATGAGTATGTGTTCTCAATAATCTGCACTCCGGCAGACGAGATACCTTCTCGAACTGATTCGGGAACTGTGCTGTCGGTTATGAGTACATCGATAGACGAGTGTAAACCGAACTGGTACGCGTGTTGCTTGTCAAATTTCGAGTGGTCCGCCAGGAGGACGACGCGCCGAGCGTTGTCGATCAGTGTACGCTTAATTTGCGATTGCTGAATGTCACGAGCGGTAACTCCGTTTTCGTCGATTCCATCGGTTCCTAAAAAGAGTAAATCTGCATTAATCTGTTTGACACGATTGTCAGCCCATGGGCCAACACACGAGTGGCCCTCTTTTTGATACGTCCCCCCAGTCAGAGCTACCTCATGATCACGTTCAGCCAGTTTGTATGTGACCGCTGGCATACGTGTCACCGCCGTTATTGAGAGTGACTCCGGAACTCGTTTGGCTAACTCAACGAGCGTCGAACCACTATCAAAGAAGATTACCTGCCCCTCTCGAATTTCTTCGACCGCCCGTTCCGCTATTGATCTTTTTTGATCAATATATTGCACTTTTCGTTTCTCGTATGGTTTTCCATGGCTGATAACGGGTGTCGCCCCACCGTGTGTCCGCTCTATGAGCTTCCGTTCTTCGAGGTCTTGGAGGTCTCGTCGGATCGTAGCACTGGAGACTTCGATTTCATCGGCTAATTCATCTACCGAGCAACCATTACGATCCTCAACCAGATCAACAATCTGTTGTTTCCGTTTTTTTGGGAGCATGGTATTGCAATGACTCCCGCCAAATATATATTTTGGCCCACCACCTGACAATATTACACTATCCAGTGTGCTAATTTTGAATGTATTAGAACATTAAAAAATCAGAGGTTAGCAAAAGTATGTATGGGACAACTATATAACATAATGGGCGGCTATTATTGCTGAATAGCCGTTATATGAGTTTTGCACGGTGTAGATAGCAATTATAATTCTCGTTTTATAGACCATGACATATAAAAATTCTCAGATTTATCATTAAATTATTCTTAAAATGCACAGAAATATTTCGGATAATAATTCAATATAGTTAGGATTATTTCAATTAGAGCGTCCAGATCCTCTCACATAGAAAGGTCTGCACAGACCTCCACCTGCACACTACGCGCGCGTAACAAACAAAGCATATGCTGGCGGTGCGCTGCCTAGAAGATGGCGACACCGTCAGCAGCGTTCTTGCTGAGTTTCTTGGTATCCTCGACGGTCTTGACACTAAGGTCAAGGCCGTCTATCTAGATCTCGGCTCCTACGACAGCAAGTGTCTCACGCTGCTCCAAGCACACAACTACGTCTACGTTTGCCGATCATTAAGTTGGGAAAGACAATTCAGCAGGTGGTCTCAGAAGCTGGAGCCGTGTTATCGACTATCGCCTGAGAGGGAATTCGACGGTCACAGCTGGACCGTCAAGTTTCCAGTCTACATCGATTGTAAGCTGTCGAAAAAAACGGGTCCCGAGAATAAGTAACCACTCGAAAGAGTGCCGTGCTCCGATCGGTTCGCTCAGTTCTCGTTCGGCCTGACCAGCAAGACTGGCATTGTCGCATGACGAGCGACCTTTCCAGCGACATCCCCGAGAAGGAACTTTCCGACGGCACTCCGTCCTTTCGCGCCGATGGCGATAACGCTCATACCTTCTTTTGTCGCGTACTCTGTGATGACCTCTGCTGGGTTACCACCGATGATGACATGTTCGGTGTCAATTCCTCTTTCGTGCGCGCGCTTAATGACAGCCTCGATCAACTTCTTCCCTGTTTGCTTGCGCTGTTCACCAATCTCACGACGCTCGGGTGCATCGAGACTGAGTTCGCTCACTGACTTCGAGAGGTGACTCTCTGATCGGTCATCGGCGACGTATATGACGTGGAGTTCACTGCTGAACTTCTCCGCCATTTCGAGCGCGTGGTTGACTGTTCGTTCGGATAGCTCGCTTTCATCTACTGGTACCAGTATCTTTTCGTACACACCTCTGAACAGAGCGATAGGATATATAAATTCACGGATCACTGGAGATCATAATTTGTTAGTCGCTGCTGTCACTGACTAACTCCGTGTTAGTAGTAACTCTCATATAGTTGGTACCTGTTTAATCTGCTATGCCGCACGACTCAATCGCTACGCTTCGTGAGTGTTACAAAGACGCAAAATCGGGCCGTTACGGATTCTTTGCCAGTAACGTTACTCATTTCGAGATACTCGTCGGTCTCCTGCGCGGAAGTGCGAGCGTTGATGCCGATCTTATTGTCCAATTAGGGAGGGAAGAAGCAGCGTTTTTCGGTGATGGCGACCCAGCGGTAGGTGTCGATGTCTTCGGAGGATGCCTCGACAGGCTCGCAGCGCGTCACGGCATCGAGGCCTACTGCAACATCGACCACATTCATCTTCCTGACGGTTTCAACTTTCTCGATGACGCTGTCGCTACCGGTGTTCCCGATTCCGTCATGGTCGATGCCTCGTCAAAATCGTTCGAGAGAAATGTTGAGTTGACCGCAAAAGCCGTTGACAGAGTGGATGACGACATCCTCGTGGAGGCCGAACTCGGACGTATTGCAGGTGTCGAAGGGGGTACCGAGACGCCTAGCGACGAGGCGTTTTATACAGACCCCGACGACGCAGTCGAGTTCGTCGAGCGTACCGGGTGTGACCTTCTTGCCGTTTCCATCGGGACCCAGCATGGCGTCGCCTCTGGCCGTGACCTCGATGTGCGTCCCGATCTCGCCGCGGAGATACACGACGCGCTAGTAGAGGCCGGTCATGATACACATCTCGTCGTTCACGGTGCGTCGGGCCTACCGGACGAGCGTATCGAGGAACTCATTGATGCCGGTGTATGTAAGTTCAACAAGAACACGCGATATCAGTACGAGTTCGCCCGGACTGCTGCAGACTTCTATCATGACCACGAAGATGCAGTTCGACCTCCAGCAGATGTGGCTGACGACAGGGCAGGATTCTTTGCAGAGAGCAATTGGCAACCGGATAAAACATACTTTCACCCACATGTGGTCTCGGAGAACACTCGTGAGCGAATCGCCACTGTAATGAGTGACCTCTGTACGCTAACCGAATGTGCAGGAGAGAGCATCCACGCCGACAAATGAACGACACCGACCCGGTCCTTGTCGGCATCGACGCTGGCCTTACCAATATCACGGTGACGGCGTTTAACGCCGATGGCACCGAACTCGCGAGCGTCTCACGGGAGACACCAACGGTTGAGACGGTCCCAGACAGGGACGAACAGGATCATGAGAAGCTGTGGGATGTCGTCTGTGAGACGACCGCTGCAGTCGTCGAACATGAAGATGTCTCAACCGATGACATCGCGGGTGTTGGAGTCGCTGGCCACGGTCACGGACTGTACGGTCTCGACACCGATGGAGAGCCTGTCTGCGGCATCAAGTCAACAGATAGCCGCGCTATCGACGTTCTCAGTGATTCCTACCCTGAAGTATACGAGGCCGTTGTCGACCGACTTGGTTGGGAGCCGTTTGGTGCAGATCCACTGAGCCTTCTGGTGTGGCTTCGCGACAACGACCCGGAGACGTACGAACGCCTCGAGACGGTGTTGTTCTCAAAAGACGTGCTGACCTACCGGCTCACCGGCGAACGCTCGACAGATCCCTCAGAGGGTAGCGTATTCTACGGACCAGACTCCGAGTATGACGAACAAGTATTCACTACTCTCGGCATCGGAGATGCGTTCGAGACGCTCCCATCGGTCGTTCCAAGTACCAACCGATGTGGGCACGTCACGTTGACTGCCGCGAATCGAACCGGCCTCCCCGAAGGAACACCTGTCGCTGCGGGACTCCACGATGTCGCCGCGTGCACACTTGGTGCGGGCATCGTCGTGCCCGGTGACGGGTTGATTATCCTCGGAACATGGGGACAGAGTGTTGCGGTCCTCGACGACCCGGACGACGGTGAATCGGGACTCCCTCGACGGTACCTGAACGGATGGCTTCGATACAAGGGCATTCGCTCCGGTGCGGCTTGTGCTAAGTGGTTCGTCGAAAACTTTGGTGCTGAGTGGCGTCAGGAGGCTAACGAGCGGGGAGTCTCGCCATATGTTGTCTACGAAGAGGCAGTTGACAGCGTCCCCCCTGGTTCGGACGGGCTCCTCTTTCATCCCTTCCTCAAAGGCTCGACTGACAACCCGAATAGTGCCGGTGGATTCTATGGGCTTCGTCTAACCCACACGAACGCACATATGCTCCGCTCAGTATATGAGGGAGTGACGGTCACTCAGGTGAATGCACTTGACTCGATAACGACATCCATTGACGCGGTTCGTCTGACTGGTGGGGGGTCACAGAGCGAAGCGTGGACACAGATGTTTGCAGATATGTCTGGGCTTCCGGTTCGCGTCCCGAGCGAGCGGGAGACAGGGGCACTCGGTGCAGCGCTCTGCGGTGGCGTCGCCGCTGGAGTCTACCCGACTGCCGAGGCAGCTGTCGACCGTACAGTCGGAACTGCAAGTCAGTACGATCCGAACCCTGAGACAGAATCACGATACCAGACACTTACTGACGCGTTTGAGCAAACGACAGACGCGATGGAACGACCATGGGAAACACTCAACTTACTGGCCGAAAGCAGCTAATTTGATGAAAGTACTACTGTGCGGAGATCCACAACAGCCGAGCGAATATATGTACAAAGCATTCAAATCACTCGAGTCCCGTGACGTGTCCTTCGAGCAAATGGACTGGATGGGTGATTCGTCGCCCACCGAGTTCCGTAACATCACGATGGACATGGAGTCGCTCGGACCCAGTAGCTACGACACCGACACTATCGCAGAGAACCTCGACGGCGTTGACGCACTTGTCGTTCATAAAGCACCAATCTCCCGCGAACTCATCGAAAGTGCGGAGCTCTCGCTTGTTGGCGCTGCCCGCGGTGGGACAGAGAACATCGATGTAGAAGCCGCTGCTGAGAATGATGTTACCGTGCTTCACGCTCCCGGTCGGAACCGCGACGCTGTCGCGGACTACGCAGTGTCGATGCTACTCTCGCGACTGCGTAAGATTCCGTTCAACCACGCCGAACTCTCTAGTGGTGAGTGGAATCAAATCTTTGATCCCGAGCAACTCCCCCCGGACGTCAGGACGATGACGATTGGTATCATCGGTTTCGGACACATCGGGCGGGGTGTGGCACGTCGACTTGCCGGATTTGACCCTGAGCTTCTCGTCTACGACCCGTTCGTTGACGACGAAGATATCCGCGATACCGGTCCCGAACCGACCGACTTAGACACACTACTCGCCAAATCCGATGCTGTTTCTCTTCACGTTCGCCTCTCGGAGGACACGAAGGGTATGATTAGTCACGATGAGTTCAAACAGATGAACGAGGACGGGTATCTCGTGAACACCGCTCGTGGTGGACTCGTCGATACTGATGATCTTGTCACTGCCGTCTCCGAGGGAGATATCGCCGGTGCAGCGCTTGACGTATTCGATAAAGAGCCGATCCCGGATGGCCATCCGTTGTTCGATCTCGACGGAGTCGTGTTGTCTCCTCACGTCGCCGGGTCGACTTATGATGCGGTTCTTGGTGGTCCCCGTATCATCGCTTCGCAACTCGAAGCACACCTTGACGGCGAGACGCCTGATCACGTCGTCAACTAACCACCTACGACTCGCGCACTTTGACGTCACGGATGACTTAGGACTGATAATCAGGGTGCCAGCGCTGGCTACTGTTCTTAGATAATTTAGTGGCCTCACTGGTTATTGGCTTGTGTATCACCTTCGAATCTTCTTGATATCGATAGCATCGTCACACAAGTGGATTTCTGGGGGGATGATCCCGCCGTCATTCCGCGGTGACGGGGGGTGGCGGCGCGTTCAGTGGAGGCAAGTTTATGAGTTGCATGCTCAGTTTCTGTCAAAATTTAAATCATATAATCACTTAATGAACGGAGGCTATTACAATAAATACCAAATACTAAATACCATTAGTAATCATTACTTATTGCATGCCTTTGCAAACAGTATTACAGGCTGGCGGACAAGCACCGCTCCTATCGCTTCTAGCCGGAGTGATAGCAATTGTACTACTACTCGTTGTCCTTGATTTACCAGCGTTTATTTCACTAGTAATTGCAGGGTTCACTGTGGCTATTGTCACACCAGCAATCCCCTTAGCGAATGCTCCCGGTGAATTTGCTACAGCATTTGGGAACGGTATGGCTGGTATTGGTATTCCGATCCTGATGGCGGCGATCATTGGTAAAGCAATGGTCGAAAGCGGATCGGCGAACCGTATTGTTCGAGCATTCACTTCAGTTCTAGGAGAAGATCGTACGGAATTCTCACTATTCGGCAGCAGTTTCTTCCTGGCAATTCCGGTGTTCTTCGACAACGTATTTTATCTACTTGCTCCGCTTGCCAGAGCTGCCCGATCACGCCGAGGACATAGCTATGCTCTGTATATTGTCGCTGTGGGAGCAGCCGCTTCCGTCGCGCACGGATTCGTCCCACCAACACCTGGACCACTCCTTGCTGTTAACGAGTTCGGGGCCAACCTCGGGATGACGATCCTTATTGGGTTGCTTGTCGGTCTGCCAACCGCGTTAGTAGCAGGGGTTGGATATGGATACTTCATCAATCAGCGGTTAGATATCCCGCTTCGGGAAACGATGGGATCATCTATAGAAGACCTCGAGGAAAAAAATGAAATGGATACCAGTGCCCTTCCGGGTGTCCTTGAGTCACTACTTCCAGTTTTACTGGCTGTGATACTGGTAACCGCAAACACGGTCACACAAACCCTTCTCGGCGAGGATGCGGCAATTGCTGGGATCACCGGATTCCTCGGTGACCCGAACTTTGCACTAACGGTTGCAGCAATGGCAGCTGCGGCCACGTTCTACCGAATGGGCGACTTCGACTCCGACGAGTTCTCCGATGAGCTCACACAGGCTCTAAAAAGCGGTGGGAACATTGCGGCAATCACCGCTGCTGGTGGTGCATTCGGTGCGATGATTCAAGCAGCAGGCGCGGGAGAATTCATCGCAAGCAACCTTGAGCAGGTCGGACTTGGGTTGTTGGTAACGGCGTGGCTGATCGCTGCAGGTGTGCGGCTTGTACAAGGATCGGCGACAGTGTCGATCGTCACTACTGCGGGTATCATGGGTCCGCTTGCGGGTGGACTTGAGGTGAATCTCGCATACCTCGTGATGGCAATCGGTGCTGGCGCGTCTTTCTGTTCATGGTATAACGACAGTGGATTCTGGATTATCAAAGAGATTGGCGGGCTCACGCAGGCTGAGACGCTTAAGACGTGGACTGGTGCAACGACGCTTATCGGTATTACCGGGTTGTTGTTCACGCTACTGTTCTCAACAATTCTGCCACTGACCTGATTCGCCATAGAATCTTACTTTATCCATTCCCATCTCCGTGGGATAATCTCGTCGAACTTCTTTTTATTCTAAAGTGAAATACTCAAACAACGGCTAGTGTCTCAATATCCATGGTATTGAAGAACTCTACTGAATGCTGTCCCGCTTCGAACATTTCTGGGGGGACAGTTTTAGCACATAATCTATGAGACAACGCGGATCGGCTCTTCTGGGAAGGTCCGTTCAGGATTTAAAATCAGTACCAATCCGGTGACGACTGTCTCGCAGCGGATCGTTTCGGTCCAATCGGACACACTAGAAAGACCGTCGAGTTCCGCTTGCCGAGCCGCTCCACGAGATCCTGATCTCACCTTATTGACGCCAATCGAAAACGCTGTTTCCCGGCCACCGTGACATCCCCTCGCCAATTGCTGTCGGTCCAAATAGTGACAACTACTCCTCAAGCCAGGGAGCACCTTCACGCTCTACGTACCGCTCCCGCTGGTCAATATTGTCGATCCAATCGATTTCCTCCTCGCTCAGTTCTAGGTCAATCGCGGCGAGGTTGTCCCTGATATGCTCCTCACTTGATGCTTTCGGGACGGCGGCGACGTTGTCTCGGGAGTGTATCCAGGCGAGGCTTACCTGCGCAGCGCTGACACCGCGGTCGTCGGCGATATCCTTGATCTCGGGGATGTCGAAGACGTTGCCTCGTGCCAATGGCGAGTAGGCGACGAAGTTGTAGTCGTACTCCTGTGCGTGGGCGACGAGCTCATCCTGCGGGAACAGCGGATGCATCTCAGCCTGGTGGGCGAATAGCGGCGAGTCCAAGTGGTTTCGGGATTCTTCGATGAGGTCGACGCTGAAGTTGCTTACGCCCACGTGCTTGATTAGGCCGCGGTCGCGGAGCTCATCGAAGGCCCGCATTGTCTCGGCGGCGTCGTAGTTTCCGAGCGGCCAGTGGACATAGAGGATGTCGATATATTCGAGCCCGAGTCGGTCTAAGCTAACCTCGAGCCCCTGGAGCACCTCGTCGTAACCGAGGCCAGATTTCTCGGGGTGGATCTTGCTCGCGACGACAACCTCGTCACGGGGGACGTCGCCTTGGGCGATCCCCTCCCCGACAGCTTCTTCGTTCCCGTAGTACTGGGCGGTATCGATGTGACGGTATCCCACGTTGAGGGCAGTTGCCACGCTGTTGCTACAGACTTTAGAGTCTGTATTCTGCCAAGTGCCAAGTCCTATCGCTGGTAGGTCGGACATATAGGTGGTTTCTGGTGCAGACAAAATATTTCTTTGCATGTCTGTTGAGTCATATTTGATTACTATATTGTGCCAGACGGCGAAAGAGCTTCATCACCGTCTGGCTGTCAATCAGGTCTCTGTACCTAATCGTGGACGGCACCGCAAATGTAAAGTGGATCTCTGTACGAATCTCAGCTAACCACCCTCTCACATACACTTCCTCAGAACTATTTGAGCTGGAAACCGCCACAGGGGTAGTACCGTCCATCATAAAAGCCAATGTTCCTCCGCCGCTTAGAATAGGCCTACTCGTTGTAACGTTTCCTTCAACTGTTGCTCGTCGGCTTCGTCCATCCGGCGTAGTGGCGCCCGCATCGGTCCCGGCTGGAACGTCGTCTCGGGGTGCAGGTCTAGTGCTGATTTCACACCTCCGAGGTATGGACCCGTATCGAATGCCTCCCACACGTCAAAGACGACACTCTGGAGTTCACGTGCCCGGTCTTCGTTCCCGCCGACGTACGCCTCGTATAGGTCGACAGCTATTTCGGGGAACACGTTCGAGACTGCACTGACTAGCCCGGTACACCCAATCTCCAGTTCAGCGAAGAGCAACACGTCGAGACCTGCAAAATAGGTCAAGTTCGGATTTCGGTCGATTGCCTGACTGAGCCAACCCACGTCGCCACTTGAATCTTTGATGCCGACAATCCCTTCGATCGAGGCCAGACGATCCAACGTATCCAGTTCGAGCGTGTTACCCATCCGAGCCGGGAAGTGGTAGATGTACACAGGAATCGACACAGCATCGGCAATCCTGATATAGTGATCGACGATGGCCTCACTGTCGATCGGATAGTAGTAAGGGGTGCCCACGACGACCGCGTCCGCACCGTTTCGTTCGGCGTCGAGCGCATATGAGATGGTATTTCGGGTACTGGGCGCGCTCACACCTGCGATGACTGGAACCTCGTCTCCCACTTCCTCGACGACCGCCCCGATAACGGCTGACCGCTCTTTGGGTTTGAGCATTGGAAACTCCCCGTTCGTCCCGAGGGGGAACACGCCATGGACACCCCTATCCACGACGAACCGAGCATGAGCGGCCGTCGCGTCGAGGTTGAGTTCCTCGTCCTCGTTGAACGCGGTGATGATCGGTGGAATGACACCCTCAACTGATTTTTGCTGTTCGCTGTTAATTTGGCTCGTCATCTTCTATTCGATAGTTACCGAGTTACTCGCATTAGGGTTTTGTTGTTCCAGTTCTACCTGATCGTCCGATGTTCCAGAGGGCAGCAGCCAACCATTGGATATCTGCTCATCTCGGGTATCGAGTCCATGTAAACGTCGACTCTCAGGCTCTCTGTCGAGTCGACGGTTTCAGTCGGCTCGAATGCGATGGCGGTCGAGTGATCATTCTTGTGGCCGTCGGTGAGCCGGGAAGTCTCGAAGGTCCCGAGGACACTTCTCCCGAACTTGGCCTGCGCCATGTAGGCACCGCCAGCGGTGACCGGGCAAGTCTCGCGCTGGGAACTAGTCGCTGATCAGCGAACGTCTATAAATGACTGCTGAGGGTCCAAACGCGCATACTTATAGAGGTTAGCAGATGTGTTGATGCTTGCTGAGTGCGTAGTAGCGGCACGACTTATATGGGTACAAAGTTAGTCGGTGTCGATCCAGAGCAGTTACGCCAGCAACTGCAGAGGGAAACTGACGCGAAAGCAACCAAACAATTGACTGTTGCGCTCCTCCACGATGCGGGCTTCTCTGCCTATAAAATCGAAGAACTGCTTAGTATTCTTGCCCAAACTGGCTACAACTGACTGAAGGTAGTCGTCGAGTGCGAAGTGACCGTGCTCAACGACGCTCCCAAGTCTGGACGCCCACCTCGACTGTCCGCTGAACAGTGGACGGAGCTGACGGCGACGATGCACACGTCGCTGGCGGATGTCGGCTACAGCGATCCAGCGTGGTCGACGGGACTCCTCTGCTCGCACATTCTCGACTCTTACGGTATCACTCAGAATTCATCGAGGTTGACCATCACCAAGAGGAACAGCGATGTAAGTCGCTCATCGAGAGTATGGCAACCGAACTGCGTGGTTTCCAAGGAATCGAATCTGGATCGAAACTGGAGGAGAACGGACCGAGCAGCGACTGTGATCGTTCGGCTTCTTGATCACTGCGCAATTGACGCGGCAGCGGTTGAAAAATAAAAAACCGCTCAGCAAGGAGTGGTGAACCTGGGAAAGTAGACCACAAGCCGTTGGTGGGGGCGGCTTGGGTCCGTCAGGGTCGATCCTAAGCCGGTAGCAGGGTTCAGCGTGATGAGTATTTGCACTACCTTATGTAACTACTGGCAAAGGGTCGACAATGGTTCCGAATACCAGCGTCTGCTCTCACTATAGCCGTATTCAGATCAACACCTCTTTAATATTCATTGTTACGTCTGAAAAGATACTGCCATATAAATCTTCCAGATACCTTCACAGTAGTCGGCTCGACGTAGGCATACTAAGATATACCCACGATACAGACGGAACCGCTGTGGTGTCGCTTGACCTGTCGGCAGAACGCGAACGGTTGGAACGTGCCCAACGGGATCTCTCGCGGAAAGAACACGGGTCGAATAATTGGGAGCAACAGCGTAAGATGGTCGCTCAGCGGCACACCCATCTGAAACGTAAGCGGCGAGATTTCTTGCACAAACTGTCGAACTACTACATTCGTGAATACGACCTGGTAGCTATCGAAGATTTGGATACGAAAGGATTGGTCGAACTACCGAGCAACTCTCGAAATCGATCGTCGGCGGCGTGGGGGACGTTCAAACGGATGCTCGAATACAAGTGTGAACGGGAAGGCACGCATTTTGTGTCGGTTGACCCCAAAGATACGACGAAAGAGTGTGGATCCTGCGGCGTCAAGACAGACAAGCCGCTGTGGGTTCGTGAACACTCGTGTCCGGTGTGTGGGTTTGAAGCTGACAGGGACGAAAACGCGGCAATCAATATTCTTTCTCGCGGTCTGAAACAGCTGGGAGTGGGACACTCCGAATCGACGCCTGTGGAGACTGCGCTCCCTGTGGATACACCCGTATCTGCAAAGCGTGTCGTGGAAACAGGAAGCCCCATCCCCAGAACCGAAGGTTCTGGTTAGCAGTCAGAGCTTTGCTCTGACGACACCCTCAAGCTACCCGCACAAGCGGGTGAGGAGGGTGTGGTAGTTCACTCTGATTAAACACATCCAGTAATTGGGCTATTTGATTACCTGATTGCGAATTAAGTAGTAAAGGCTACCCAGAGGTCCTTGACCTACTCTACGTGCGAGTTCATCACCTGACGATGATTTCCATAGTGAGTTGGCTCCTCAGCAGGAGCAAGCATATCGTCGACCTGTAGAATCAGAATACTATTTGTCTCATCTTTTCCATCAATCGTCCCCGTAATCCGTAGTTTGGAGAGCGGAGTTGGGCCAGCAATGATTACATCACCCTCGTGGAAATTCCGGATTGAGCCTTGGATATGGATCTCTGCTCGACAGAGTTCGGGATGATGAACACTTGAGAGATCAATTTCCGCTATGTCGACGGTTTCGATAAGCTCATTATTATGCATCAAACGAACAGTCGCTGGATCATCCATCCGCTCAATATCAAGCACCTCATACGCGGTTGTGGTTGGCTTATAGCCTCCTTTAGGGCCAGAAGTACTCTCAGCGAGCTGGAGGGCTTTCAGATTCTGCATCTTGTTGCGAACCGTTCCAGGATTACGATTAACCTCTGCAGCGAGATCCTTTCCACGAATTGGATTTTCAGTCTTCCGGTAGAGGTCTGTCAATGCGGAAAGAATCGTCTTCTGACTTGAAGTCAGGTCTATCGAAGACATACATCCTGATTCCATGGGTTTGTATAAAATAATACCGACCGCGATCATAAATAACACGTAGTGAGGGAATCGACCAGCCTCTTCCAGCATCGAACACGCCCTCAAGGAGATTGCCTTTCAGAAGAGGAGATTGACGAACTCCTACGCGAAGCCGAAGACGACCATTGGCTTCGGCGGCTCGGATTCTTGAAGAAAATCTACCGAGGCGATTCAATTCCAGAAGCCGCCGACCGCGAAGGACGGTCGTCGACTACCGGTGGTCGCTGGGTAGATACCTGGAATGAAGGCGGTATTGAAGCACTCATGCCGAGTTTCGGGGGCCGACCGCCCCGAACCTCGACGAAGATCAGCAACAAGAGCTGGTTGAGATGCTCTGTTGAACGCCACGGGCTGACGGCGAATCAACCCGAGTGGCTGAACGACGTGGTCGACGAGTAGACACCACGCTTCCGATGTAGTCGACTAGTTTTGACGACCCTACGGTGCCGCTGTAATTATAAGTCAGACACACCAGTTTTCATGAGCTTTTCGCTCCGAGAGTGTCGGCATCGCTAACAATCGACCTCAATACTCAACTAAAAATAAGTTTAAAGTTTATTTACTTTCAGACTAGACTCTTTTAGTAGATAGCTCATGAAAAGTGGTGTGTGAGTGTTTATAAACTATATAAACTGCCATAGACAGATGAAGCAGATGAAGCTCATGAAGCACCTGGTTTTATATACAATTGTTGGAATGAAGTGATAATGGCGTTGGAGAGTTTCACCCGTGATGACCCAATCTTTACCGACGAAGCTGTTCTACGCGATAACTACCGTCCGACTGAGTTGATTGAACGCGACGACGAGTTAGCGGCTTACCAGTCAGCACTCCTACCCGTGATCAACGGCGCACCGCCGAAAAACATCTTCATCTACGGCCAGACGGGTGTCGGCAAGACATTGGCGACTCGGCTGGTTACTGACCGACTTATCTCTGATCAACACCAGTACGACGATCTCGACATCCAGAAGGTGTTTCTTAACTGCAAGTCGACCAAATCCTCCTATCAGGTAGCAGTCAACCTCGTGAACCATTTCCGAGAGCCCGGCGATTATATTCCCTCTACTGGCTACCCGGCGAGTCGGATCTTCCAGATGCTTTGGGACCACCTCAACAATCTTGGGGCTTCACACCTGCTTGTCATCCTTGATGAGATCGACTCAATTGGTGTCGATGACGATATTCTCTACGAGCTCCCGCGAGCCAACGACAACGGCCACGTCGACGACACCTACATTGGTGTCATCGGGATCTCGAATGATTTCACGTTCCGAGACAATCTATCCGCTCGCGTGAAAGACTCACTGTGCGACGAGGAGTTGCACTTCCCGCCGTACGATGCCACCAATTTGCGTCACATCCTCCAGACGCGCTCAGAGAAAGCCTTCTGCGAGGACGTACTCGAAGGCGGCGTCATCCCTCTGTGTGCGGCGCGTGCGGCCAACCAGTCGGGGAGTGCGCGAACAGCACTGAAGCTACTGTACAAGGCTGGTGACCTTGCCCGTCGACGTGATCGCTCATCGGTTCCCGAGGACTTCGTGAATGAGGCGCATAAACTCTTAGAGGAAGGTAAGATCAAAGACGAGCTTTCCCAACTGCCGGTCCACTCAAAGCTCACACTCCGGGCGATTACGAATCTCAGTAAATCCGGCGCCACGCCAGTCAAACGCCGTGAAATCTATGGTTTGTATGTTGATCTCTGCGAGCAGCGTGGCAACGACCCCGTGACTGATCGGACCATCCACGACCGAATCAGCCAGCTCCGACAGAAAGGCTTCGTCGAGGCCGACGAACGCAACGACGGGCTTCGAGGTGGCAGTTACAACCTCTATGATTTAAATATCATGGCCGAGGCCGTCGAGGAGGCACTCAACCTCGATGAATGAGGGCAAAAAGCTCATGAAATGTGGTGTGTGGGTGGTCGGTTAGAAGAATAGTACTGCACGAATACGACGTATTTACACTTTGAACACGGGGAGTCAGTCGACGGTGAGAAGCTCGTGAAATGTGGTGTGTCTCTTTCGACCACTCGATCAGATAGCTCGTTAAAAGGGGTGTGGTCTAGTCGATGATCACTCAGCATTGTATACACAGCTCTGATTGGCACTGTCTAGTTAAGCCAGTTTGAGAAGCGAGCAGTTCGTGGTTTGAGTTGTTGATGCTATCCCCAGAACTGCTCAGAGAGTCGTTAGACACGGCAAATCTTGAATGTTGGGAGCGAGAGCGGACGG
>Ga0208135_100642_pt1 | contig 19259 bp, 14 predicted proteins | sample AntDeeMetag02WF5_FD_184757 | JGI IMG/M metagenome (GOLD analysis project Ga0208135, IMG submission 184757) | Saline lake microbial communities from Deep Lake, Antarctica - Antarctic Deep Lake Metagenome 02WF5 (SPAdes) (version 2) | ecosystem: Environmental > Aquatic > Non-marine Saline and...
GTCGAGACCGTCAGTACAACCGCTTCGACACAGAACTCAGGCCGCAGAAACAGCTAGCCGAGGATGCTTTGTGAGGTACTGATTCTAGCTATATTCCCTACGGAGCTACGAGTGCCCAGGCGGTATCGTAATTGTCCCTCAACGTCAGAGAGGATGTCCTGAGTAGCGCTCGTCGGCGGGTCTTTGATGGTGACCTCCTTCTGCTCCGAGACTCGGATTTCACCGATACCCTGTAACTGTGTTTGTTCATCTATCTTGCTCAGGGTGTTCGATTCAGCAGCAATGTACGTCCTATGAGCACCTTGCTGGTAGACGAGTGCTTGCCCGAGCGCCTTCAGTATCCCACTGTCTCCTTTAACTTCTACGGCGATCACCTTCCCCGTGGGGGTCCGACAGATTATGTCGGGACGTCGGTTTTGGATGGTGATATTATGGGTCGTGAATCTCTCTAGAATCGACTCATACCCTGCGCCTTCTTCGTGGCTCCCTGGGACATGGACTAGTATCTCGTATCCCCGAGCGGAGAGGTAGTCCAAGGTTGTCTCGAATACGTCCGGTTCGTCGAGCGACACATTCGACTCGTTAAATCGCCCTCGGTTTAAATCGACTGAAGATAGGGGCTACCACAATTCCTCTGTCTCCGCGTCTAACTGCGTCCCTGCGTAACGCAGGTCGTCGTTCGCGCTCGAGGGACTGGCGTACCCTCATCGTCTGTCTACTGTACTGTGACGTCGTACCGCGAGCGACAATTAACGAGCGTCACGCGACCGGGTCCCCAGTCTACCCTTCGAGGGCCTCGGAATCGACCGACTCCCGAAACTCCTTCAAGATGTTCCGGATGGCCACCATGCTCACGTCTGCCCCCTGAGCCACGGTCGACTGCGTGAGCGATTCAGAGGCGAGATAGAGCGCCGTGCCAGCGACCCCATCATCCCCACGGGAACTCCCGAGGATTGCAGCGTCGTACATGTCGACGAGCTCGTGGGCTTCCGTGACGACCTCAGGGTCGACCTTGAGTGCGTTGGCGATATCATCGAGGCGGTCATGGACAGCGTCGTTTGGCTGCCGGAGTTCCTCGGCATCGAACTCATCCAGTGTCTCGTTCAGCGTTTCGAAGGCCGATTTAGCCTTCTCGACCGAGTCCGCACCGGTGATAGTCGTATTTCCGGTGCGACGACGATAGCGGCGGACGCTCGAGAAGAGATTCTCAGTGCTGAGAGAGCCGAGAAGGACTGGACATGTGGTCCCTACCAAGTGCAACCCAGGTACTTTTATCATTGACAACCATTGGCCGCAGCGTGCCATTTCAGCGCGCGAAGCCAATCGACCAACTCTACGCAGATGTCGCCGACTACGAGCTGGTCGTCGTCCCTGACGCGCCGCTCGCTAGCGCCCTGAACCGCCGCCTCGAACGCCCCCACCTCGGAACGTTCGCCACCACACCGCGACGGCTGGCTGCCGGTCGTCGCGAGGAAGCCGAGGATCGCCTCGCGTTCCTCGAGCTCGTCCAACAGACGTCCCTCAACTGGAAGCGCGCCGCCTACGCTATCGGGAACATCCTCCAGTGCTGGGAACACCAGGGTCACCTCGACGCCGTTCTCGAGTACGAAACCTACGCCGACGATGCCACGAGACAGGCTCTAGAGCACATCAGGAGTCTCGTTACAACGTCGTCGCGTCTCGCAAAGTACCAGATTTCCGGCGACCGTGACGTGGCTGTGGTCGGGGAGTCCCAGCTCACTACTCTCGAGCAGTCTATCCTCCCGGACGAATACGACGCCTACGACGCTTTCAGCGGCCAATCGTTCGACTATCCGTCGTTCCACATCTTCAACTCCGCGACGGAGATCGCAGACACCGCCATTGACGCGGTCACCCAAGAGAACGCTGGAGATGTGGCGATAGTTCTGGACAGCGCCAGCGAGTACTCCTCCCTCATCGAATCTGGCCTCGAAGCCGCCGACCTCCCCTTCTACGGTGGCCCTGGGTTCGCCGACCATCCGGACCATCGAGCCTTCCTCCGTTTGCTTCGCATCGCACACGCGGGAACCGATACCTGCATCGAAGAAGTTCGGTCCGTCCTCACTAGCCTCGATTGTGCACCCGGTATCGAACACGATGAGAAACGCCTCCACGAACTCGACCACGATGCAGTGTCGTGGGTGGTCGATTTCTGTACTGGAATTACCGACTACACGTTCGAAGAGGCGCTGAGTGCCTTTGAGACACGAGCGAACTGCGAGCTACCGGAATTTGGAGATGAACTGGACGGGCTTGGCATCGCTGACCAGCCGGTCACCGAGGCTGCCGTCAACCAGTTAGAATTCTATCTGCAGACCTACGAAGTGCCAGTTGAGCGCGAGAACGAGGGCGTGCTCCTGGCGGACGCGAAATCCGCCGCGTACGTAGACCGGCCACTCGTCTTCCACCTGGGTCTCGACGAGGACTGGACGCACAGCGCGCCACAGCGCCCTTGGGTGGACGAAGACGCCCAGTACACGCGGAATATCCAGCAGTTCCAACTCCTCCTGCAGAGCGGCGCCACCCAGTACTACCTCGTCCAAGACGCCGAAGGCGGGTCTCCGATCACGCCGTGTCTGTACTTCGAAGAACTCCTTGAGGAGGAGTTCGACCAATTCAGCGACCTCGACGCCATCCACCACACGACGCGACGGAGCACGGGCGAAAAGGAGTTCAACAGAGAACCTCGGGGTGTCGAGTCCTCGTCCGTTCAGACGGTCAGTCAGTCCACGCTGAGCACGTACGTCAACAGCCCGCGCGACCACTTCTTCTCCCGGCTCGTAGATTCGCCCGACAAGGAGTACTTCCGGCAGGGGAATCTCTTCCACGACTTCGCCGAATACTACGTTAACCATCCCGACGCCGTCGACGACAACACAATCGAATCAGCGATCGACCTCATAGTCGAGAAGACGCGAGCGTTCACGCGGTCCGTCGACGAGCCAACACGCCGTACGAGGTACCGCTTCGGCCTCGAGATGATTACCGACTATCTCGATGAGACGCTCCCGGAGAATGATTCGTTCCTGACCGCGACCAGCGGCTGGGGCACAAATACGTTCGCGGAGCACTTCGACCGGCCGGTGGACTCCCCACTCACCGAGCGCTGGTTCGAGAACCACGACCTCGGCTTGAAGGGCAAAATCGACCTCGTGAGTGGCCCCACCTCACTCGTTGACCACAAGAGCGGGGGCCGCAAGCGTGCTTCCCAGGTGGTCAATGGTTCGGCCATCGACCCGCCGAGTGACCGTCCGAACTTCCAGGCGCTGGCGTACCTCGCACACTGGCGCTCGGTCAATCCCGGCGAGGAACTGGATTTCACCTTCTTCCACTTCCTCGACCCCCTAGACAACGCTATCACCAGCGAAGCCGCCATCGATGACGCTCTGACGACGGTCACCTACTATCCGACGTCGTTCGCGGCGTTCGCGAAGTCCCGGGATACGTACGACCGGCTGGTCGAGGATGGCGCGAACAACTGCCAGAAGACCTTCTCGAAGGCCACCTACGACGACTACCGCAGGGTCTTCGAATTAGTCTCATTCCCGGAGAAGACAGACAAAAGCGCGCTGTTGGAATCCGAGTTCGCTGACCATCTGATCGAGGAGATGCAGTCGGTGGTTGGCGAGTACAAGTACGTCAGGTCGGGGTGTGAGCAGGCGCTCCGGCAACTCGCACGCGTTGGGGGCCAGAACTTCTTCGAGGACGATGTCGACGCCTTTGAAGAATTCGTTGAGGAGCGTATCTCGGAGTTGAATCGGCGCCGTGCTGGCGAGGAGCGATTCCCTGTCGACGGCCTTGGTGGCGAGCCGAACTACCGGTATGTGGACAACCGCGACCTCCTCTTGGAGGGCCGCCATGACTGACCTCGAACCGAATCCGCGACAGCAGGAACTCATCGATAGCACGGACGGCATCTACCGCGTTGATGCAGGGGCTGGCACAGGGAAGACGTTCACTGTTACCCGGCGGTACGCGAACATCGTCCAGCAGGACGACGTCAGGCCCAAGGACGTACTATTGGTGACGTTCACGAACAATGCGGCCGCGGAGATGCGCGAGCGCATCGTCGAGCACTGCCACTACGGGATGCGCGAACTCGGGGATGCCCCCATTCAGACGTTCCACTCGCTGTGCCATGACCTCCTCCAAGAGCATGGGCACGCTGCGCCAACCCATCTCGGTATCGACGACCGCATCACGGGGTCGACTCGACTGGTCGAGGATGAGCTCGTCGAGGAGGCGTTGTTCCAGCAGTTCATTAACCGGTTCAGCGACGACCACCGTGAGTACGATGATGTCTTCCGGGCCGTCTCTGATCCCGTCGAGCTACTGAGCCTTGTGAAACAGTTGGCCGCCAAGGGTGTGTTCCCCGATTCTGAGGGGTGGTATCGGGACGGCGAGCGCCACCTCGACGGTGACTTCGACGCGTTCCAGACGCTGTTCGAGGAGGTGAACGAGCCACGGAATGGTGGGAGCAAGCAGTCCAAACTCCGCTCGAAGCTCGGGCAGTATGGCCGAAATGCGTGCTATCTCCCAGAGGCGCCCGACAAACACGAGGTGCGTGGCAGCGGTAAACAGGTCCCCGAGGACCTCGCTGGAGAGGTGTTCCACGCCGACCGCGAGCACCTGAAAGCGTTCGTCCACGACGTCTACCACGAATACCTCGAGTTCGCCCTACAGCGGAACTATCTGAACTTCGGGTTCCTCCAATTGTTCGCGTACGTCCTGCTCTGCGAGAATCACCAACTCAGGGACGAGGTCGCCTTCGAGTACGTGATGATCGATGAGTTCCAGGACTCCAGTGAGATCCAGTTCAAGCTCGCGCTCCTGCTCGCCGACACCGACAACATCTGTGTAGTCGGTGACTGGAAGCAAAGCATCTACAGCTTCCAGTACGCCGATGTCGACAACATCGTCCACTTCGAGGACCGCCTCGAACGATTCGTCGAGGAACTCAACAGCGACCACGAGCGAGTCGGCTTCCCGACCGACTCGGTCACGCCCATCGAGTTGACCGAGAACTACCGGTCCACCCAAGAGATCCTCGACTTCTCCGAGCACGCACTCCTCACGCCTGCCGCGAGCAGCGATAGCCTCAACGAGGAAGAAGTCCGGGACCGCATCGTCTCCCTGGATTCGAACGCAGCCCACGAGAACACGACTATCGAAGCGCTGCAGAGCGAAGACGAGCACGAGGCAGTCCTCGCAAGAATCGAGGACATCGTCGGCAACGACAACTACCAGATTGACGGCGCCGAGGACGACGACGAGGAAGGTGAGCTCCGGACGCCCCGGTACGAGGATATCGCGGTCGTCACAAGGACGCGTGATTTCGGCCGTGACCTCCTCCAGACCGCCGAGGAGTACGGCCTCCCGATGGCGTACGAGGGCGGTATCGAGTTGTTCCGCACCGACCAGGCGAAACTCCTCATGGCGTGGCTCCGTATCCTCGAGGACGACGCCGACCGCGGTTGGGCAGTCGTCCTCGAAGATGCCGGCTACACGTTCGACGAGGTCGGCAACATCCTCGAGACTGGGGACTACCCCGAGAGTATGCGTTCGTTCCGTGAGAGCCTTCGAGAGATGGAGACGCTCGGCGCCGTTGCTCGGCGCGTCTTCCAGCGGTACGGCTACGACGGCGCGACCGCTGACGTCGTCCTCCACACTATCCAGTCCATCCACGACACGACCACGCTGACGCGGGGCGACCTCATCCGCTTCATCGAACGCAGCATTGAGGCTGGCAGCACCCACGAAGTCCACACTGGGACAGGGACGAACTCGGTGACCGTCCAGACCATCCACGCCACAAAGGGCCTGGAGTATCCCATCGTCATTCTCGCGAACATGAACAGTGGGCGCTTCCCGCCCTCCAGCGGTGGCGCGAACACAATCACCTACGACGACCCAATCGGGCTACGCCAACACGAGATGTATTCAGCGGACGCCCACGGCCACCCCCACATCTATGATAACTGGCGCACCGACGTCCTCCAGGCGTGTCTCCCCCGGAACTACGACGAGGAACGCCGACTGCTGTACGTCGCCATCACGCGCGCCGAGAGCCACGTCATCTTCACCGCCGGCGACGACCCGAATACATTCCTCGAGGAACTTCCCGTGGAGATCAAGTCGGTTACGCCCGACCCCGGTGCGATTACGGCGAGTGAGACTGAGCAGACGACTCTCGATGTTAGTGTCCCGACGCCTGATGGCCCGGTAGGGCACACGCCGCATACGCTGATGCGTGACGACGTCTTCGAGGACGTCGACGATGGTCGCGGAACCGAGTTTGGCAATCAGGTCCACGACTTCGCTGAAGCATATGCCCTTGGCGAAGAGGTGACACCCTCGAACAAGGACGAACGCCACGTCGCAGCGTTCTTAGATGGTCTGGAGGGGGAGTTACTGGTAGAGGAGGACGCTTCGCTTCCCCTGACTGTTGAAGGGGAGCAGGTAACGGTCTCAGGCATCGTGGACCTCATTCACGTCACACCGGATTCCGTGGAGATTGTCGACTACAAGACCGACCGCGGCCGTCATGGCGAACCTGAGTACCGAAAGCAGCTGAGCGTCTACTATCACGTTGCGAAGTCCGTGTATCCCGACCGCGAGATTTCGGCGAGTATCTTCTACACGGATCAAGACGAGCGACAATCGATTGAGCCCTTGACGATGGCAGTTCTCGAAGACATAGTAGGGAGAATCGAACGTCCTGGCTAAGTCCGGGACTCTGGCCGAGGATATATTCCGAGCGGCCGTAAGCTGAAGATAGTGTATCTTTACTCCCCCGGCGAAATCGACCGCGAACGCGCCTACCACCAAGCCGTCATCCAGTGCGCCGACGACGTCGTCCTCTCGACCGAGGTAAATAATGACTGAGAAAGATGATTCCGTGGAGCAATCCACTGACGAGGCCGGAATCACCGATGAGGACATGGCGCGAATCGGGGTGTATCTCCGGAAACCCAGGCACACTCGGAGTGTTGACGACCTCCGTCCCTCCTCGGAGAAATAACTCACGCGAAGACAGCGAGGCGTCAATTGGGTCTCCTAATCTATCAGTGAGGGAGTCCCAACGAGACCTGAAGTCAATCAGGTCTTACTCCCTCTGCTCAATGTCGGCCCTATTCACACAAAACCCTGGGGCAAAGAATCAGTAGTTCGAAATCCTGTCGTCCAGCGCATGACTTCCACGTTCCCCCTATCCTCTGTACTTACCGACAGCGAGTGTCGGAGAAGAGGGGGTTGTACGACAGGACGGTTCCTCGAACTAGCCGGTAAGTAGAGGTGCATTGACCGTAGAGATTCGTACCAGTTTCAGGTAATGTTCTGAGCGCCGTGCAAGACACAGAGGCTAGATTCAGCACGAGAGCTGCGGTCTGTTTACAAAAAGGGGTGAATTCTGTTCTGGTGCCGGGGAGAGGCGCTACTCGCACTCGACGATGAAGCCGCCAGCGGCGTCGAGAACTTCGTCCGGAGCCAACGGCTCGTCGAAGGCACTGGGGAACGGGGAGTCACCGTTGAGCAGGTTGAGATACGACGCGTGGCGTGCCTCGACCGTGGCAATAGTCGCACCGGCCGTTAGTAGTTCCTCGGTTTCGATCAGACTGATAGCGCCGTCGTAGGCTGAGACACCGGTGTTTTCGAGGACGGCGGCGACACCGAGGAACTCGCTGACGTTGTCGTATCCGAATTCGTAGCACGCTTCTTCGACGGGGTCCCCGCCGAGATCCTCGATAACGGACGTCAACGTGTCGACGTGGGTCTCCTCGTGGTCGCGAACGTCTTCGAGGTTCGATTGGACATTCCCCTTAACGCGGTTGGAGAATCCTCTGAGAACGTCGGCTTTCCTGAAGTCCTTCGCGTCGAAGCATTCGAGGGCGTCACGGTAGAAGGCGTATTCGAGGTGTTCGAGAGTCAGTGCGAAGTTCAGCACTTCCACGTCGTCGAAATCGTCGTCGGTCCCATCGTGAGCGAGTGCTGTGTTCGAGCTGCCGATAGCCAGCGCGAGCGCTCCTGCTCCTGCCGCTGCCGACCGACGGAGGAACGATCGCCGCGATGAAAGATCGGCGTTGCGAATCTTCGATACAAGGGCCTCATCTACCATGGAATCTTCATCCATGGCCCCTAGTAGACAGGCCACGAGGATAGTAAGAAACGGCGTAGTTGCTGGTAGTACGGGCTTATTTGCCCTTTGTCTGCGCGACTCGCGCCCGATATCTTGCACGGGTGTCTTACCAGGTAGTCGATAGTTCGTAGTTTCCCGCGTTACATCGCTCACCTGTACTTAGCGATTCAGAGCTAGATTTGTTGGTTGTTGAGTGCCCAGAAAGTCGTCCCTATCGGGACCCCTTGTACAAATATATGGGCTCGGTTGGGGGTGTGTGGCGGTGGCAACAACCGCACCGGCCCCCCTCTGCCAGATTTGCTCGCGAGCGTCGCCACGCGGCGAATCGCGCGTGTTTTATATATACTCCATGGCCGGCCGGGTCGCGCGCGGCCCACGGTGCTCAGCGACCTTCGGGAGCACGACGGCCGCCGTGGGCTTACAGTAAAGGGGGGGGCAGGTTTCGCTTGACACCTTTACACCGTTACGCGGTCTGCCAATTCCAAGAAGGTTCTATGCAACCTGCTTCGTGGCGATTCGTAGGATTTCGTCTCCTTTGCTCGTAGTTCGCACTGCTACTAGTCTCTCCCCAATGTAGAGCGGGTTTCAGGGACAGTAGTGTCCTCATATGGTACGCAGAATACGTGGCAGCGGTGACTCGGTCTCAACGATTTTCGTCCCACCAACGGGCCGTAGCTTCGCTTGCGCTCCGCACGGTCGGTGCGGTGTAGTTTGTGCTTGTGGCCTTAACCACACCTCTAAGGGGGAATGCGACCGCTCCGGTCGCATTCCCCTTGGGTGCGGTTGGGGGCGCAACGACCGAAGGGAGGCCGCGCCCCCAACCGCCAGCGCACTAACCCCCCTCTGAGCCGGGAGAATCCGCCGGAAAACAGGGTTCCGAACAGTGTTGCCACTACGCCGGAGGGCGCGTCAGCCGGGGTTTACGTAGTAGTGAACGCGGCTGTACCGCCCATCACCGAGCAGAATCTGCGCGGAGAGGAACCGGCTAGCGTCGTGCCGGGTCGCTTTCCAGAGACGGTAGCCGGTCTTGACTGCACGATTCACGTTGTCGCTGTAGTCGCTGAAATCGAGCGTCAGATTGTCGTTTCTCCGGGATACGTCCACGCGGTGCCGTTCAGCCCAGGCGTAGAACTCGGCGGCGGCCGAGTCTCGGCCACGCTCCGCCGCGTCGATGGCCTTCGCGCTCGCCTCGACGGCCCGGCGGGTCGCGTCGCGTGCCTCCTGGACAGCTTCGTGAACAAGCTCTGCAACTCGGGTCGAGCGGAGGCCCACCTCGGCGTACTTCTGCTCAACGAGGTCGTCTAATCGACGTAGCGCCCGACGCACAGAATCAACGTGACGGTCTGTAGCGTCCGCGATATCGCGTGGTGATACCTTGCCGCCGTCAGTCACCAGCATCTCAAGACTCTCCCACTCGACGGGGCTCAGGCCGTCTGTGAGGTGGCGCACAACCACGCTTTCGTGCGTGGTTTCTAGTTGGTCGAGATCGATAACGGTCGGTTCCGGTTGGCCGTCGAGCACGTCGGCCGCGAAGTAGGCGTCCGGCACGAAGTCACCCACGTCCCGTTGGGGAGCGAGGTCGAGCCCTGCCTCCAGGAGGACGGCCCGAACCGTCGCGTCCAACTCGTCGCGCAGATTCTCGAGGTCGCCCCACCGAAGCGTCTCGTCATGAAGAGAGACCTGATAAGATGCGCCGAGTTTCGGGTGGCTGAGCGCGTTCGACTCGTCGAGCGAGACCGCTTCCCGCGAGTAGTAGTGCTTGACCTCCTTCGGCAGTTCGTGGGCGGGGAACGCCTCACGGATTCGCTCCGGGCCAAGCGTGACCGTCGAGTAGTAGCCGGGGCGGTTCCGCCCATCTTCGTCCGTGTCGTTCTCTACGAGCTTTCGGTAGCCGCTCCGGTCGCTAGTGAGCAGGTGGTACATTTGTGCGAGTGGACCGTCTCTCGCGTGAATCGGACCGCTGGCGTCCTTGTGGACGCGCACGTACCGCTCGGCGTCTTGGATATTGCTGTACTCGTGGAGGCGGTCGAAGTTCCAACCCGGCACGCCCACGGCGTTGACGCCGAGGCGTAGCAACTCAGGGTAGCGAGTGGCTTCGATGTTCGACCCGATGATAGCCGCATTGATGGCCTCCTCGATGCCGTCCGGGACGTTGTACTCAGAAACGGTGCCGCTGCTCGACCGGACGTGCATCCCGGCCCATCGCGGCGCGAAGTGAACGTTGAACCGTTGGAGACCGCCCCGATCGTCGGGGTCGTACTCGGAGGGGTCGCCAAGCGGGTCTTCCTTCGGGTGGCGTCGGACGTCAAGACGGAACTCCCGCATCTCGCCGGCTAACTCCCACCGCGTGCCGGTGGGAGTCACGTCCTCCGGGGGAACGATATTTGACGGCTGGTAGGTGAGTCGGGCCTGCCAACGTTCGCCATCGGCCTGGAACTCACACCACGCGCTCTTTCCGTCGAGCTCGTTCACGCGAGCGTGCAGGGCGAAGTGGGGAGAGAGGCCGCGCTTCGCGTAGATGAGGTTGGCCTTGAACTCGTGCCACGCGGGTTCAACGGCCTTCATCTGCGGGCCTCCTGGGCCTCCTGGGCGTCGACGCGGTTGTACTCCGGCCCCTTGTCGGGAGTTAGATCGCTAAGGTCGTCTACATCTTCGAAGAGGGGCCTTTGGTGGTCGGAGGTCTCACCGAGCGGGGTCAGTCCAAAGTCCTCCGGGTCGTGGTCGGCAATGTGGAGGTCTCGGCTCTCGTTCGGGCTGAAGTCGTATCCGCAGGCCGGACACTCGGTGAGAATCAGCACTTCGCGGCTTCTGGAGAACTGAAGGGTCCGGAGAGTCACGCGGACCACCCCCAGATTTCGAGTATGGGATTCGCATGATTGCGCCGACCCCCGACCAGGGAGTGGTTGAAGTACCGCTCAACGGCCCTGTTCCCGAATACCCGGAAACGGCGTTTTCGTGGGGTAGAGTTGCCTCTATCCGTATCTTGGGTTGAAGTAAGAACCGCCGAGTGGGTGTATGGGCCCTGGCGGATTTGAACCACCGCTCACCCGGTGTCTCACAGTCCCGCCACACAAAGTGACAGACAACTGATATGAGCCGGGGGCTTTAAACCAGACTAAGCTAAGGGCCCTGTGCGTGGAGGTTTCCGTTGGTTGGCCTTAGGGGTGTCGGGTTACTACAGGTGGATTGAGGACTAAGTTATCTCAATCCAGGATTCCATGTTTTTCGAGGGCGACTCGAAGCTCGTCTGCGTTTTTGACTACGAGCACTGTGTGAGTGTGGCGTTCTAAGTGCTTGATTTTCTCCGTGAATCCGGCTTTGTTCGGTCGTGAGTTACGCTCGTATCCATCGACTTCGATCCAGACATCAGATTCGGGGAGATGGAAGTCTGCAATCCAGGGGGTATTCTCGATTTCGGGGTGTGCCTGGTACTCAAGTCCGACGTTAGTTAGGAGGGTTGCAACGTCGAATTCGGGCTTGCTTTCGAGGATTGCGCCATTAGGGCCTTCACAGCGGGTGCCGTGTTTTTCGCCGGGGGTGATGCCGGCTTCGTTGCAGGCGTTTCGCCAGGAGCCGAAGTATTCTTTGACGACGCTTGTGGGGTATGTTCCGTGGTCGTCGTATTGGCGGTGCGTGAGATATGGTGTTTCGACGCATTCGAGAACCTGGTTGAGGTCAGCACGAATCTTTGGGGCTTCTTCATCGTCGTATTCTCGTACTTGGGTTGGTTTGAGACCAGCATCCTCGAGAAGGCCCAGCCAGCCGTTATCCGCAATCCGATAGATTGTCGCGATACCAGGGAACCGGTCATCAGCAATAGCTTCTCGTGTGGTTGGTGAGCGGCCGAGTTCGTCTCCGAGTTCTCGTGCTGCTTCGACTAGTCCTTGGTAGGTGTATTTCGAGTGCGAGATTCGGTTGTTGGTCATTATTCTAGTTCTGGCGTGGCTCACTCGTGGTGTGGTGAGCGCGCCGCCAGGCCATCCTGGGCGCGATAAAACTCGGGCGGAATCAATTAGGGAAACAAGCAGGAGTCTGGAGAGGTTACTCGGAGTTCTCAGAGATGGAAAGTATCTAGAAAGGTCGCTGGTAGAAGGGAGAGGGTGGCCGTGCTCGTGGGTGTGGTTTGGGTTGGTTAGAGGTGTTGGAGACGAATACGAGTGCGTTTAGTCCGGAGGATGGAATCGCATTGAGAATGGTTTTCGGAGGTTACTCCTCGGCGTATGTTTCGAGTGGATGTCGGTCTAGACCAACGATGTCGTAGTCTTTCTCGCTCGATAGTACGGTTCCATCTCCGGTTGCGGCCATGCCGGCGTGGAGTGCGTCGAACGGTGTCATCTGGTACTCCTCAAGGAAGGTTGCCGCGGCGAGCACTGCCTCCTCGTGTTCAGCTGGCTGGATTGGGACTACTTCGAGAAGGTTGGCGATCGCTCGTGGAGCATCGATCTCGTACTCGGATTGCTCTCGGTCATAGAATAGTACCAGTACCTCTGCGTATGCCAGGATGGAGGTATAAATATCGTCTCGGTCCTCAAGTGCGCGGATTGCAGACTCACGTAGCCAGTCCTCGTCTTTGAGGAGTGCGGTGAGAAAATCCGTCTCTACGTACACGGGTTAGTCCTCGCGCTCTTCTGCCCGTTCGCTAGTTTCTTCGCGTACCTCCTGGTCGATTTGCTTGCGGGCATCAGTTTTCAGTTGCTCAGCGTCCTGTCCTTCGAAGGCGTCGCCAACGGCTGCACGGATTCCATCGAGGGGGTGATCGTCGACGGGGAATAATGCGACGTGACTAGGGAGTTCGACAATTCTGTATTTGTCCCCGAAGCGTTCGCGGACATCCTTGGGGAGGTAAATCCGGCCGCGTTCGTCAGTGGATTTCGACATTCTACCCCCAGATTAGTACGGGAAGAATATAAAGAATTCCCGTAGAGCACCGAATATTCCCACACCGGCGTATTCTGGCCGTTCGAAGGGAGATACAGGACCTCACGGAGGATTTCACTATCACTAGGCGCTCCAGATTTCTCGATAGTCTGCCACACCCAGAACAGTCAAGAATCCCCCGTTGGGCTAGTCAGGGGATCACTCTAAGTACTCCCCAAGGGAGTCTGGGTTTGAGATAACGGCCGTTTCGTAGTCGCTTGCACGTACTCGAAGTGGGAACCAGCCTTCCCCGTCAATACCAAGTAGAGCTTCGGAGTAGCCGTCTTCGTCGTTCCCGGCTTTCGCTGAGCGGACCCACTCGATTTCGCGGTCATTCAAATCAAACCATTCTGCGAGTTCGCTGGCTTCCTCGTTGACGCGGTGAATGAGCGTCATCGAACAGAGTCGTCCGATCGTCTTCGCTTCGGGTGTGAGTGCGAATTCTCCGCCGGTTTGTGTGAGGAATTGTAGGGAGAGGTCGTAGTGGCGACTGTGTCTGACGGCTGTTTCGAGGAATGAGCGTGCGCCGTCTTCGCTGAGGAGGTAATGGGCTTCGTCGATGACGAACAATACGCGTTTGCTCGATTGTTTCGCGCGCTCATAGACCGCGTTGAATAATACTTGCATCAGGAGGCTCGTCTCACCTCGACTGCGCGCGCCTTCTTCTTGATGCAAATCCAAGTATAGCACGGGCGCATTGAGGTCGAATTCCGTGGGTTGTGCGAGATGGCTGAGGTCGCCGCCCTCGCGGAAGGACGGTCGTAGGTCAGTTAGTAGTGATTGGGCGTCATCGAGGACGTTTTCTTGTTCGCCTTCGGTTACGTACCCGAATCGGCGTGGGTTCTCGAGGAGGGCTTCGAGGACGGTGATGAGGTCGTGGATTGTCGGTGATGCTTGGTCGTGGGTACTGGGGTCCCGGGTGATGCCAGCAGCCTCGTAGGTTTCCTGAATGGCTCGTCGCAGGGTTTGGGTTCGACTCCCCAGGGGGTTCATTGCGACTTCTTGGAAGAATGTCTCGAAGAATCCGAGGACCCATGCGACCTGTTCGGCCCAGGGGTCGAGGTCTGGGACTTCCTCGATGATGTCCGGGGGTGTAGCCTTGGTTTCGAGTGGGTTGAATCCACGGGTGCCCCCGACGGTGATGCGTTCACCACCCAGTGCGTCGTTGACGCTCGCGAATCCTTCGAGTGGGTCGAGCATCACGAGTATCGTATCGGGGTCGTACATGGCTCGGCGTACGAGTTGGAGTTTCGTCGAGAAGGATTTCCCCGCGCCGAGTTGGCCGATGACGAGCATGCAGTACCCAGTTTCGCGCTCGAAACGATCCACAACCAGGGGACTCTCATTGAGTGCGTAGGTTCCGTATTCGATTCCGGGCTCGGAGAACGCACCAGAAACGAAGGGGTACATCGCGCCGAGGGCGCCACCGAGCATCGGTGTCGTCGTATCCATGGACTCGCTGAGTGCATCGACTCCGAGTGGGCTGACTGATTGGAGTGCTGGGAGTTGCTGCCAGCGCGGCATGATTGGTAGGAGGTTCGTTGGTGCACGCCGCGCTGTACTCGAGACAGCGTCCGTCACACCACGGAGGTGTTCGGGGTCGGCTTCGCGGACGCCCAGGTACATTGAGACGTCGAAGGCGCGGGTTGGCGTGTTTCGAAGGACGTCGTAGAGTTCGCGGTAGTCCTCGAAGTCAGCTTGGACGCCCCTGGCGCTTGCGCGGCGTTTCTCATCGAGATATTCGAGGTCGGCTTCGAGGTCCTCGAGTTGGTTTTCGAGCGCGCTCAGTGTGGCCTCGGTTTCACGCGGTTGGATGTGTAGTGAGATGTCTGTTGTGCGTGACTCCGGGCTCGCGTACAAGGCCTCGAAGAGGCCGTCCTGGGGTTCATCGGGGAATTCTCCTACCCAGAGTGTTCGCGCCCAGGACTCCCCCACTTGGACGCTTGTTGGATTGACCTTGATGCCACCGGGGGCAATCGTTCGTTGGTGGCGACGACCACTGAAATCCAGAGGAGTCTCAGAGAATCGTGGTTCAACAGTATACTCGGGGCCGTCGACGTCCGATTCTGCACTCGAACTGTCCTCTTCGCGTTCCGGGATTCGTGTCGCGTCTTCCTCACGGGGGTAGTGTCTTGGTGTGGAGGCTTCCTGGTCGTCGTCTGTCTCGGTGTCGGTTGCTTCGGGAGTGGTTGTGCTCGCAGTGATGGCACGCCAGTTTGAGAGCTTGTCTCGGAGGCTCATTGGCGTCCTCGTGGAGTAATGAGTGGGTTCTCTCGGAGGACACCATCCTCCGTACGTGGGTGGTTGTGGGTTCCCCAGAAGTCGCTGAGGAGGGTGACTGCGGTTTCGGCGTCGACTCGCTTGGTGTGCGTGCCCTCGATGCCTCGTAGTCCGGATGCAATGCTCCGGCAGCGCTCGTCGAGTACGTCGAATGCGATCTCCGTACTCCGGTCTCTATGGTGTGCTCCGTTGAGTACGCGGGCGAACACTCCAATGAGGGGGAGTGCACTCGCTTTCTGGAGGATGGAGTTCGATTCGAACGTGAGTGAGTCCGGGTGGACGGATACGATGACGTAGTGTTCGCGTATCGTCATCTCACGGGAGGCGAGCTCGGTCTCATACCACTCGATATACCCCTCGATGAGCGCGCCAAGGCGTGGGTTCGCGAGCACGTCCGGGTCACTGAGCCTATCCTCGTACGTCGAGAGATACGAATCTACGTCGAAGGCGCGCGTTGTGGAGTAGATCTGGATGGGGTATTCGAGGGTGGTGTTGCAGAAGTCCGCGAACGCGCTCGTGTGGGCCGCCCACTCGCTTGGTGTTGCCAGCGCGAGCAATGGCGCACTCACCTCGACGAGCCCAACGAGGGTGCCGTCCTGGCGCTCTAGGGCGTTCCGGCTGAGGTGGGCGCGTTCGAAGCGCGTCTCCGTGCACGCCAGCTCGAAATCCAGGTCGCGTTCACTGCGATGGAATCCGAGTGCGGCCTGTAGCCATCCGAGACTTGACGTATAGGGGGGAGTAAGTAACACGAACGTGCTCCCTAGGAGGACTCCGACGCCTGCGAGTGGGAGTACCAGCATACTCAGTGTGAACGAATACCCACCTAGCGAGAATCCGAGGCCGGGTGGAATTAGCCATTGGAAGCCGAGCACGACGATAACGCCGGGTGTGAGTGCGACCGCGGCGTCCGTCAGCGTGTAGGACCCAATGAGGTTCGCTTCGGTGTTCAGTGACTTCGGGATGCGCTTGCCTGGGTCAGTGGTTGGTGTCATAATCTCATTCCCCTAGGTGTTCCGCCCGCCCGCATCGTGCCCGGAATCCGATTCACTTCGTCCTCCACTCCCCTTGGTTTGAGTTTGGTCTCGGCGCGCGTCCATCGCTGTAAACGAAATCTCAGCCTGATCCTCCCCACTCGAATTACTGGATTTTCCACTACGAGATTCCGAAGCACTGCCTCGAAGCCGGTCTTGGAAGCTAGAACTGGATGTGCTAATCGTGGAGCCGAGTGAGTGTGCGCGTGACTGACTCGAGTCCAGTACGTACTGTCCACTCCCACTGACTGCGGGCTCACCTCGAGCGCCCGCTCGAGCATTCCGTACGCCCCGGCTAGTGGTTGCGCCGAGGCTTCGCGCACTATCGATGCGTCGGCCGGCGGTCTGTCGTGAAGTGTTCTGGGCCATGCGGCCACCAATGAAGAAGAGTGCGCTCGCCTGCCAAAACAACACGAATGGTGAGAGCACCGCGACGAGTGGGATGACGAGTGCGGTGAGCCATGCTCCGATGCCGCCCATCGTGAGTGAGAAACTTCCTCCGAGGATACCGCCGAGTCGGAACAGGAGGGCGATTGGGAGTGTCATGAATAAGAACGGGATGTAGAATCCTGCGAGCCGGGTCATGAATCTGGAGACGAGTGCGAAGGGGCCGACGCCTGGTACCCAGAGGGCGATGAGGAGTGGCATCATCAACACGAAGAGGTAGAGGGTGACTCGGCGCACGAAGTAGATCACCGCGATCAGCGCGAACAACACGAAATCCACAGTAAGGGAGATGGCGAGTCCGAGCACGCCCATCCCCGAGAACGAGAGCGTCTCGAAGAGTGAGACCGACGAAAGGTCCGGGAGAAGAATCCCAGTGAGTGCGCTGATGAATCGGAGGGAGAACGCGGCGAGCCACCACCACGATAGAATCCCCAAAAGGCCGGCGAAGACACGTTTCTTCAATCGAGTCTGATGGTACCCACTGAACAGGTGGCCCGTCGCTTCCAACATGATCACGAGTCCAACGGAGAGCGCCCATACCAGCAGGGAAATCGGAATGATTGCATCCCAGTAGTATGTGTGGAGGTCAGGCCAGGGCTCGTTCGTCGGTGCGCCAAGAACGGTGTCCGGTCGTGGCGTCGATACGACGACGTCCAGGAGGTCATCGGCGTATTCCTCGATGATGCCCGTGATAGGCTCGAAGAGCACGCGCAGTAGCTCCGTGAGCGCGCCGACAATCGCGTCACGAATTGAGGGCATCTAGAGCACCCCCAGACCGAATCGACATCGGGGACTCCAAGGCTCGAAAACCAGGGTTGGCAGGTATAGAGCGCGAACGTCGTTCTCATTCACTGTACGGGGTTGGGCGTGCATTAGAGGCCTCTCCAGGGCGGCCAGATGCGCCATCCCGTGATTCTATCAATGAGGAATACCCCCAGGAGGAACAGACTCACGGGGAGTACCAGGCCAGAACTAACCCCGAGGATATCGAGGCTGGTTGCCTCAGCGTAGACGCGGTCCCGACTCGCCCCAAAGCCCGGACTTTCCTCGCGGCCTGTGGTCTCTTTGCCGTCTGTGGTGTCTGTGGTGTCCCACCAGGCCTTGGGTTCGAAGCGCGCGGTTATCACGCCGTCCTCACGGGGAATCCGTACTCGGGCGTCTCCCGTTCGTGGAATCCCTACGGGAGCACCCTCGACGGTGAGCGTACCCGCACTACGGGGGAGTGGGTTCCCAGTACGTGTCTCTGTGAGCGTGACGTCGATGAGTGTCTCGGTGGCCGTGTGCTCTACCACGTTGACTTCGAGACTTGTCTCCCGAATCTCGCGTACTGGGAGGCCTGCAGTGTGAATTGGGAGGGATTCGTTCGCGGTGAGCGTCCGGATTCTGCCCTCGAGTTCTGTGGGTGATTCCGAGTGGAGTACGATGTGGTCGGCTCGCGTATAGGCCTCTGTTGGCACTCCAAACGCGGTATTCGCGGGTAGACTCGGGGACTGGACTTCTGGGCCACTAATCGCTTCGAGAGTGAGCCCACCCCATTCCTCCGTTGAGCGTGCGGGTCGTGTGCTTGGGTAGGCGTACGTGTTGAGTGGCTGGACGGGTGGGTGAATGTGCTCGCTTCCTCTCGTGGTTGCTCGCGTGAACGACGTCCAGTTGGGTGGGCGCATGGTGAAGAATTTCCAGCGACTCCGAATCACACCACTTGGTGTTTCAATCGCCGCCCACGGCTCACTGATTTCGAGACTGAAACCCTGCGTGTCGTCAGGGAAGCGTGCCCGCTCACCGACTACGATGGGCGAGGACACTTCGACCTCCTCGCTGGTGCTGACGACGATGGATTCGCGTTGCGTGCTCGTATTCGTCTCCCAGCGAATACAGGCCCCAGTCGAATTCGACGCGATGCATGTCGACTCACGGACTTCAACGAGCGCGGAGATCCGCGTGCTCAGCCCGATGACGTGTTGAGTTGATTGTCTGGTTAAGTCGTCGAGACCAGTATAGGAGAAGCCGGGTCGATGCGTTCTCGTTGTATTCTCGACTGGGACGCCGTTGACGAGGAGTTGTGTCGAATTAATTTCGTGGTTGAGTAGGCGTGCGCTGCGTCGAGTCGTGTTCGTCGCAATTCGTGGAGGGAGGCGAACTCGGTAGTCGATGATTGCCTGGATACGCCCTGAGGGAGGGATGAGTAGGGTTTGGTCGCTGGCTTCGATTACACGCGTTGATGGCGTGATTGCGAAGAGTTCGACGTACGCATCACGAACGTACTGGCCGTGCTCGCGTTCGACGCCCCGGGGGTACAATGATTGCTCGGGGTTTCGGCCAGTGAAGACTTGGTGTTCACCAGTATTCCAGACCTCAACGGCAGGGGGTGGCGCATCGAATGGAATGTCCGTCCGCGACGCGAGCTCCCGCATGTTCTCCTCGAAATCAAC
>Ga0208135_100645_pt1 | contig 19133 bp, 11 predicted proteins | sample AntDeeMetag02WF5_FD_184757 | JGI IMG/M metagenome (GOLD analysis project Ga0208135, IMG submission 184757) | Saline lake microbial communities from Deep Lake, Antarctica - Antarctic Deep Lake Metagenome 02WF5 (SPAdes) (version 2) | ecosystem: Environmental > Aquatic > Non-marine Saline and...
GGAAGACGCCGTCAAGGTCATCTATTACCGCAGCGACTACCAGGGTAGGACCCGCGGCCTTGGCGCCATGAGCGCAGTTGCCTTGAGCGCCGATGACATCGCCGTCTGGCTTGAGCAACCCGAATTCGGCACGGTTTGCCTGGCCGGCATCAACAGCCCCAACGGCATCACTCTGGCCGGCCCCGACGAGCCGCTAGCGGCACTCGAAAAACGCCTTCATCAGCAAGGCATTATCGCCAAGCGCCTGCCGCTGGACTATGCCTTTCACAGCGCCGCGATGGACGCCACCCGCGACGGACTGATCGACGCGCTGGGCGACATCGCACCCCGCGCCGCAACAGTGCCTTTTATCTCAACCGTCACCGGCAACGTCAGCGACGGCACCGACCTGGATGCCGACTACTGGTGGCGCAACATTCGCCAGCCAGTGCTATTCCATCCTGCCACCGCTGCGCTGGTGGCACAGGGCCATAACGTCTTTGTCGAGGTGGGCGCCCACCCGGTGCTGCGCCGCTACCTGACTGAAACACTACGCGAGCAGTCGCTCGTCGGGCAGGTCATCGGCACGCTCAAGCGCCATCAAGACGGCGTCCATGCCCTTTGCGACACGCTAGGCAAGCTGCTATTGAGCGGCCTGCCGTTGGATTCCCGGGTGTTTTTCCCCGTGCCCGGTGAGCGCGTCCACCTGCCCCGCTACGCCTGGCAGCGCACCCGCTACTGGGTACCCTATACGGTAGACGGCCAGGGATTACTCTCGCGCTATTACCAGCATCCGCTGTTAGGCTATCCGCTGGCGCAGCAAGCCAATACCTGGGAAAGCCAGCTGGATGTACAACGCCTACCCTGGCTTGCCGGCCACGTCGTGGGCGACGGCGCGGTATTCCCTGGCGCCGGCTTCGTCGAGCTGGCGCTGGCCGCTGCCCACCAGCAGCGCGATCCCGCGATCATCGACATCGAGGCGCTCGAAATCCACGCGCCGCTGCTGCTCGACGGCGACAATGGCCGCAGCGTACGCGTGCACCTGGATCCCACCAACGGCAGCCTGCACATTGACTCGCGCGAACCGGTCACGGGCAGCGAGTGGCAGCGCCATGCCAGCGCTCGCTGCATGCAGGAAAGTCGCGGCTTTATGCTTCGGCGCCGGGCGCCAGCAATTCCCAAGCGCGCGCCGGACTACACGCAAGCCCAGCACCAAGCGCTTGCCGAGCGCATTGGCCTGCACTACCACGGCGCTTTTCAGGCCGTGCGTCACGGCTGGATAGAAGGCGACAGCGTCATTGGAGACATCGCGCTAGACGCCGACACCACCTCACAGCTGGCCGACTTGCACCTACACCCGGGCCTGCTGGATAGCGCCTTCCAGCTGTTTATTCCGCTGCTCGCCGCTCAGTCCCCCACAGCCGACCCGCTCGCCTTTGTGCCGGTGCGCGTCGGGCGCGTGCAAATGAATCCTAATGCCGGCACGCCAGTACTCGCGCACGCCGTTATGCAAAACCGGGCGCCGCACTCCTTTACCGCCGATTTTGCGCTATACGACGCCGCAGGCAACGCGGTTGCCGTGCTGGGTGAGACACGCTTCAAGGCCGTCCGCCTGACTCGCAGCCGCCGCCAGGCACTTGATTATCTGGACGTAACGCTCGTACCGGCACCGCTTGCGGCCGCACCCCTGGCGTTTGGCGAAAAAGCGCTGGAACACATGGCCATGCTCGGCCAGACCTACGCTGAACATACCGGCCAGCGCTACGCTCAGGAGGTCGCCCCGCTGCTGGATAGTCTGAGCGAGGCGTTTGCCCAGGGCGGTCTGCCCCTCGACGATGGCGCACAGCCGTTAGCGCCTCAGCGCATTTGGCAGCTGCTGGTACAGGACTACCCCGATTATTTTGCGCCGATCCACCTCGTCGGCCGGCTGGGCATACACCGCGAAGCGTTAGCCAGCGGCAGGCTCAGCGTGGAGACGCTGGGCATCAATCAGCAGCAGCTCAGTGCCCTCAACGCCGCGCTGCCCGGCACCCGTGGCTGGCAAGCGCTAGCCGCCACGACCGCTGAGCTGATCGAAGACGCGCTTCACCACCTGCCCGACGGCCAGCGCTTAACGCTGCTCGAAGCCGGCCCCTGCGCGCCCGCGCTAGGCCAGCGGCTACTCGAACGCTTTGCCCGCACTCACGGCGATCACGCGTATCGCTACCGTCTCGTAACGACCCACGATACCGCTCGCCATCAGGCGCTACAGCTTCAGGAACGCTTCCCGCTGATCGACGTCTACACGCTGGACGAAGCCGGCACCCCACCGGCAACCGCCGACCAGGCGCAATTGGCGCTGATCAGCATAGACATCACCCAGCCGGCCGCCACCCGGCAGCTGATCGAACAGTTGCCCGCACAGCTGGCGCCCGGCGCCCAACTCCTCGTGATCGGCACCCACCCCAGCCTGTGGCTGGATACCGTGCTGGCCACGTCGGGCATCGAGCAAACCGCGGTCGAAGCGGCCACGGTCAGCCAGTGGCTGACGCAAATCGGGCTGACGACATCCCCTCCCGTGGCGCTGGAAGACGGCGACGCGGGCACCTACCTGCTGCACGCACAAGCGCCGGATAAAACCGCAGCCAACGCAGCACAGGAACACGTCCTGATAGCCGCCGACGAGCCAGGTTCAGCCCTTGCCACCCGCTTGGCCGACGCCGTTAACGCCCACGGCGCAAGCGCACAGGTCGTCACCGGTAGCGATTCGCCCGACGTTCTGCTCAAGCGAGCGCTTGATGAAGTGCCCGCCACCGGGGCACCGCTTCACGTGGTTGATATCGCGGGGCACGGCCAGCCCGACGGCGGCACCGTCGCGCAAACGCGTCGCTGTACGCGCGCTCAGCAATGGTCGCTTGCCCTGGAAACACTCCCACAGGCAGACGACGCGACACCGCCCACGCTGTGGATCACCACCCGGGGCGTCGCAGCCCTCTGGCAGCCTGCCAGTCTCGACCCCGTGGAAACGCCCGACGACGCAGCGCTGTGGGGCTTTGGCCGTTCACTGGCCAATGAGGCAACCTCCCAGCGCGTGGTACTGCTCGACCTGCCCGGCGCCGTTACCGATGAGGTGCTGACAGCCTGGGCTGCCAGCCTGGTCCATCGTGATAGCGAAAACGAGCTGGCTATATCAACCCGCGGCCAGCGCTTTGCGACCCGGCTGCGCTCATTGCCATCGCCCCGCGCTGCAATCAGTGAGGCCGGCCCCCAACCACGCCAGGCGATGTCGCTTGGTGTGGCGATCCCCGGCCAACTGCGCCATCTTGAGTGGCAGCCGCGCACGTTGCCCGAGCCGCGGCCCGACGAGGTGGAGGTTCGTGTCAAAGCCACCGGCCTTAACTTCCGCGACGTTATGTATACCTTGGGGCTTTTGTCTGATGAGGCCATCGAAAACGGCTTTGCCGGTGCCACACTGGGACTGGAGTTTTCTGGTGAAGTGGTCAGCGTTGGCGATAACGTGACCGACCTGGCGCCCGGCCAGGGGGTGGTGGGCTTCGGCCCGGCGAGCTTTAGCGATACGCTGATTGCCCAGCGCAGCAGTGTCGCGCCGCTGCCCGAAAATACCGGCTATGCCGCTGCGGCCACGATTCCCACGACGTTTTTCACCGTTTACTACGCGCTTAAGCACCTGGCGCGCCTGGAGCCCGGCGAAAAAGTGCTGATCCACGGCGCAGCGGGCGGTGTGGGCATTGCCGCGCTGCAAATCGCGCGCTGGCTGGGCGCAGAAATTTACGCCACTGTCGGCTCGGAAGAGAAACGCGACTTCCTGCGCCTGATGGAAGTTGACCGGTTATACGACTCACGCTCACTGACCTTCGCCGAAGAAATTCTCGAAGATACCCAAGGCGACGGCGTCGACGTCGTGCTCAACTCGCTGGCCGGCGAGGCCATCCACCAGAACCTGCGTGTACTGCGCCCGTTTGGCCGCTTCCTTGAGCTTGGCAAGCGCGACTTCTACGCCAATACGCCCATCGGCCTGCGGCCTTTCCGCAACAACCTCAGCTACTTCGGCATCGACTCCGACCAGCTGATGAAAGTCCAGCCCGAGCTGACCCAGCGGCTCTTTAACGAGATGATGGCGCTATTCAATGACGGCACCTTGCATCCGCTGCCGTTCACGCTATTTCAGCACGGCCAGATCGTCGATGCTTTCCGTTATATGCAGCAGGCCCGGCAGATCGGAAAGGTCGTGGTTACCTACGAGCAACCGATCACGCCGCCGGCTCCGCCAACGCCGGAAACGGAAAAGCTAGCGCTCGCGCCGCACGCGACCTACCTGGTGACCGGTGGACTTTCCGGCTTCGGCTTGAAAACCGCACAGTGGCTGGTGGAAAAAGGCGCACGCAACCTGGTACTGCTGAGCCGTCGCGGCGCGCAAAGCGAAGAGGCTAAAACGGCCCTTGTTGACTTTGCCGCGCAGGGCATCAACGTCATGGCCGAAGCATGCGATGTGACCCAGCGCGACGCGCTTGACAGCGTGATTGACCGCGCCGAAGCCGAGCTGGGCCCGCTTGCGGGCGTCGTGCACGCCGCCACCGTGATCGATGACGGGTTGATTCGCCATCTCGACGAGGCACGTATCCAGGCCGTGCTGGCACCCAAGATTGACGGCGCCCGCCATCTTGATGAGCTCACTCGCCGCTGCGCGCTCGACTTCTTCATCGTTTACTCATCGGCGACGACGCTGTTCGGCAACCCCGGCCAGGCAAGCTACGTGGCCGCTAACCACTGGCTGGAAGGCCTTGCAGCGGCCCGCCGCCAGCAGGGATTGCCGGCCACCTGCGTGCGCTGGGGTGCGATTGAAGACGTGGGCTTTCTGGCGCGCAATACGCGTACGCGCGAAGCGCTACAGGAACGCCTGGGCGGCTCGGCGCTGCAGTCCGACGATGCGCTGCAGGTACTCGAGCAAATGCTGATAGCCGATACGCCAGCTATCGGCGTGCTAGAGCTTGACTGGAATGCACTCGCCCGCTTTTTGCCGACGGCGCAGGCCGCCCGTTTTGACGAGCTGGCCCGCACCGGCGACGACGGCGCCACGCATGACGACGACGGCGATCTTGGCGCGAAGCTGCTCACGCTGGCGCCGGAAGAACAGCTGGCGGCCATTACCAGCGTGCTGCGCGCCGAACTGGCGGGAATCCTGCTCATGGAAGAGGACAACATCGACGCCGACCGCTCGATTTATGACATGGGCTTCGACTCCCTTATGGGCGTAGAACTGATGACCGCGCTGGAAAGCCGGCTCGGCATTCAAGTGCCGGTCATGGCGCTAAGCGAGGCATCAACGGTGACTCGACTGGCACAGGTCATTCGTCAAAAGGTGCAGCATAAAAATGGGGAAACATCTGGCACAACCGATGAAAGCTCTAACAATATGCCAGAGCATGCACTAAAATCGCTTGCCCATCGCCACGGGGCAGAACCCTTCGACGATGCCACCTGATTTTGTCATTCCCTTTAACAACGGGTCATTGCAGTGAGTCAGCAACGCTCCATATTGAAACAGCAGCTTCTCGCCCAAGCGCGGCGCCGGCCGGCGTCGCGCACTGCGGCCGTGGCGCCTTCGGACACGCCGCGCACGCCCGAACGCAGAACGGACTTTACCGCCCACCCGGGCTACCAGCACCTGGCGTTGATGCGCGAAGCGGCTGACAAGCTCGGGCTGCACGACCCGTTTTTCAAGGTACACGAAGGCACCGCCGGCGCGACCAGCCTGATGCAGGGCCGCGAGTGCATTAATTTTGCCAGCTATAATTATCTCGACTACTCCGGTGACCCGCGCGTTAACCAAGCGGCCGTTGAGGCCGTTGAGCGTTACGGCACCTCGGTATCAGCCAGTCGTGCCGTTTCCGGCGAGCGGCCGATTCATCAGACGCTTGAGCAGGCGCTGGCCGACGCTTACGGCGTCGACGATGCCGTGGTCTTTGTCAGCGGCCACGCGACCAATGTCTCTACGCTTGGCTACCTGCTGGGACCCGGCGACCTGGTACTGCACGACGAGTACATCCATAACAGCTCGCTAGTGGGCGCCCAGCTGTCGGGGGCCAAGCGTATGTCGTTTCGCCACAACGATACGGCCTCGCTCGAGGCGCTGTTGAGCCGCCACCGCAACCAGTTCGAGCGTGTGCTGATCGTTATCGAAGGACTTTACAGCATGGACGGCGACACGCCGGATCTGGCGCAATTCATCGCGTTGAAATATCGCTATGACGCCTGGCTGATGGTTGATGAGGCGCACTCCTTTGGCGTACTGGGGGAGCACGGCCATGGATTGCATGAGCATCTGGGTATTGCCCCACAGGAAGTCGACATCTGGATGGGCACTCTGAGCAAAACGCTCTCAGGCTGCGGCGGCTATATCGCCGGCAGCAAAGCGCTGGTGGAAATGCTGCGCTACTTTTCGCCGGGCTTTTTATATAGCGTCGGCATGCCGGCGCAGGTGGCCGCGCCCGCGCTAAAAGTGCTTCAGCTCATGCCACAGGAAAAGCACCGCGTCGCCAGGCTGCACGCCATTTCAAGCTATTTTCTCGACGGCGCCAAAGCGCGGGGAATGAATACCGGAGAAAGCATCGGCGTTGCCGTGGTGCCGGTGATTGTAGGCAGTTCACCGCTTGCCACCCGGCTATGCCAGATGCTGTTCGAGCAGGGAATCAACGTACAGCCCATCGTTCACCCTGCGGTTCCCGAGAACAGCGCGCGGCTGCGTTTTTTCCTGTCCTGCGAGCACACCCACGCCCAGGTCGATCAAACGCTGGATCTTTTACAGCAACATCTCGCGGCGGCGGCTGTACGATAATGATGGAAGCAGATATACCCGACGACACCGCTCATCCCCCGACGGATACGGCCGCTTGGTACGTGGTTCAGTGTAAAGCCGGCGAGTCGTTTCGCGCGGCGGAGCACCTCGACTACCAGGGCTACCAGGTTTTTCATCCCGTGCTGAACGTCCAGCGCCGCCGGCGTGGCCGGTTAACCAGTGTGTGCGAGCCGCTGTTTCCGTTTTACCTGTTTATCTGTCTGGATCAAGTCAACAGCAACTGGCGCCCCATCCGCTCCACCCGCGGCGTGCTGCGCATTATCTGCTTTGGCAACACGCCAGCACCGGTGCCCGATGCGCTCATTGAGCAGCTACGCCATCAGCCCCACGAAGCCGAGGGCGCCCATACCCATTTTTCCGCGGGCGACAAGGTCACCGTCGCCGACGGTCCTTTCAAGGGCCTCGACGGCGTTTTTCAACGCGCCAAGGGCGAGGAACGGGCCATTATTCTGCTCAACATGCTGCAGCAGCCACGGGCAGTCGAAATGTCCCGGCATGACCTATCTCCTGACTAGCGCCGCCACTTCCGAAGCCTGTCGGGTGTCTAGAATACTGGGGTCGATTCAGTCCTTTGCGCATCTGGCTGTCTATTCTGTTTTTTCTGTCTTTCTTGTTGGGCGGTGACCCGGTGGAATATAGCCTAAAATTCTTGACAAGCGGAAATGTGGTAGAATGCGGTCATTAATGACAGGAGCGCGCATGGCCAGCAATCACCACGATATTGCCTACAAGGAGCTGTTCAGCCACCCGGAGTTTGTGCAGCAGCTCATCGAGGGCTTTGCGCCGGACGATATCGCTGCGCTCATGGATTTCTCGACGCTCAAGCAGCACAACGGCAACTACGTCACTCCGCTGTCTAAAGAAAAAATCGAGGACGTAGTGTGGTCGGTGGACGCCACTTGGTACGGCGTTACCCAGCGGATTTATGTGTATATTCTGCTGGAGTTTCAGTCACGCGTGGATCAGCGCATGCCGCTGAGAATGATGCACTACGTCGCCGGCTTCCATGACCACCTGATAAAAAACGGGGTCACCAAGCCCAATGAAGGCTTACCGCCGGTATTCCCCGTGGTGCTGTACAACGGCGCCAAGCGCTGGTCAGCGGAGCAAGACATTTACGACATGATAAAGCCGCAGCCGCCGGGCTTTTTGGGACCCTATCAACCGCACCTGCGCTACTATTTGATTGATGAAGGGCGGTACAGCGACGAGGAGTTAGCGATACGCAACACTCCGCTGAGCGGCGTGTTTGGCATCGAGAACGCCAATAAGGGTCGCGAAGACTTGCAGGTGGCGGTTGATCGGATCGTGGCGATTATCACAGCAGATCCAAATAAGGAGCGTATCGACCGTATCGTGACGCGCTGGCTCAAGCGCCATTTGGAACGATTAGGGGCGAAGGTCGATCTGAGCGAGCTGAATAGCTTGATGGAGGATAGGAATATGTTGGCTGACAATCTGGAAGTTTGGGCGAAGCGCGAGCGACGGGAAGGCGAGGCCAAAGGCGAGATCAAAGGCGAGGCTAAGCTGCTAAAGAGACTGATTATTTCCAAATATGGGCAGTGTCCTGAATGGGCTCAAGACAAGCTCAATGCTGCTGATTCTGAGCGTCTTGGCGCTTGGGCTGAACACATATTTGATGCTGAAACATTAGAAAAGCTGTTGTCGGAGTGACTGCTCCCCGCCCTATCGGGCGAGGGTTTACGCGGAGTTTGCTAACGGCGTCATCGCCGGATTAACGCCCCCAGACCACAAAGTGCGGGTTGAGCGTGTGTTCGGGCGTGGCATAGTTAAGCGGCGTGCCGTCGAGCTGAGCGACGCTTCCACCGGCCTGCTCGACGACCGCCTGGGCGGCGCCGGTGTCCCACAGGCAGGTGGGCCCCAGCCGCGGGTACACATCAGCCTTGCCTTCTGCCACCAGGCATAACTTGAGCGAGCTGCCCATTGGGTGCATTTCATGCTGGCCCAACTTTCCCAGCCAGGCTTCGAGCGCCTGGCTTGGGTGCGAACGACTGCCCACTACGCGCCAGGCCGTGCCCGGTGCCGGTTTCTTAGCGGCATGGATGCTGTGCCGCGTGCCGTCAAGCTCCACCTTGTGCGCGCCCAGGCCCTGCGCCGCCACGTAGGCGGTATGCAGCGCCGGCGCCACGACCACGCCCAGCACCGCGCGCCCCTGAGAAATCAGCGCGATATTGACGGTAAACTCACCGTTGCGCTTGATAAATTCCTTGGTGCCATCCAACGGATCAACCAGCCAGTAGCGCTTGTGCGCGTCCGGCCCGGTAAAGCTTTCGGCGTCTTCTTCGGAGAGCACCGGAATGCCCTCCGGAAGCTTGGCAAGCTCTGCCAGGATAATCTCGTTGGCTGCCTTGTCGGCTTCGGTCAGCGGGCTCTTGTCGTCTTTTTCTTCAACGCTGAAGTCGCGCGCGTATATGTCCATAATCGCGTCGCCGGCGCGGCGGGCGATCTGCTCTACCGCGTTAAGCAACGCCTGATTTACCAGTGTCATGAGCATCTTCCTGCAATAAAATAAAACAAGCCGCCGGAATCAGGCCCGGCGGCTTGGGTGCCTAAATGGCTGCCATCGCGCAATCAGCCCGTGGCCAACCGGCCGCTTAGCTAATCAAGCCGCGCTCGCGCAGGGCAGCCATCACCACATCAGCCGCTTCCTCGGTGCTCATTTTGGCCGTTTGCAAGTGAATTTCCGGCCCCTCGGGCGTTTCATAGTCGGAGTCGATGCCGGTGAAGTTTTTCAATTCACCGCGGCGCGCTTTCTTGTAAAGCCCTTTGGGGTCACGGGCTTCCACCACGTCGAGCGGCGCATCGACGTGTATCTCGATAAATTCACCGTCGTCCAGCAGGTCCCGCGCCAGCTGACGCTCGCTGCGGAACGGTGAAATAAACGCCGAGAGCACAATCAGCCCGGCATCCACCATCAGCCTGGCGACTTCCGATACGCGGCGAATGTTTTCCACCCGGTCGGCATCGGTAAAGCCCAGGTCGCGATTCAACCCGTGGCGCACGTTATCGCCGTCCAGCAAATAGGTGTGCTGGCCCTGGGCGTAAAGCCGCTTCTCGACGAGGTTGGCAATACTCGACTTGCCCGCCCCCGAGAGTCCGGTAAACCACAGCACCGCCGGCTTCTGGTGCTTGGCACTGGCGCGCACCTGCTTGTCGATATCCACGTGTTGCATGTGGATGTTTTGGCTACGGCGCAGGGCAAAGTGCAGCATGCCGGCGCCCACGGTGTTGTAGGTCATCCGGTCGATGAGGATAAAGCCGCCGGTATCCTGGCTCTGGTCGAAAGCATCAAATGCCACGGCTTTATTCACGCTCAGCGTGCACACGCCAATACCGTTAAGCTCAAGCTGCTTGCTCGCCGTGTGCTCCAGCGTATTGACGTTAATCTGATACTTGATGTCGGTCACGGTCGCGGAAACCAGCTGCGTGCCCAGCTTCATCAGGTACGGCCGGCCCGGCAGCAGCGGCTCGTCGTGCATCCACACAATCGTGGTTTCGAACTGATCGGCGGTTTGTGCCGGCTGCTCAACGCCCGAAATCACGTCCCCGCGGGAAATATCAATCTCGTCTTCCAGCAGCAGCGTCACTGACTGCCCCGCTACCGCTTCGTCGAGATCACCATCGAAGGTATAAATCCGCGACACCCGGCTGCTGGTGCCCGAAGGCTGCACGCGAATTTCATCACCTGGCTTGACCACCCCGCTGGTGATCATGCCGCTAAAGCCGCGGAAATCCAGATTCGGGCGGTTGACCCACTGCACCGGCATGCGCAGCGGCGCGCGCTGCAGCGCCTCGTCGTCCACTTCGACCGTTTCCAGGTAGCCCATCAGCGTGGTGCCGTGGTACCAGGGCGTATTGGCGCTGTGCGCGGTAATATTGTCGCCCTTGAGCGCCGACAGCGGAATAAAGGTGATGCTCTCAAGCCCCAGCTGTTCGGCAAAGGCGCGGTACTCGTCGGCGATGGCGTTGAAACGGCCCTCGTCGTAGTCCACCAGGTCCATCTTGTTGACCGCGACCACCACGTGGCGCATGCCCATCAGCGCCATTAAAAAGCTGTGGCGACGCGTCTGGGTCTGGATGCCGTAGCGCGCATCGACCATCAGAATGGCCGCGTCGGCGTTCGAGGCACCGGTCACCATATTGCGGGTGTACTGCTCGTGCCCCGGGGTATCGGCGACGATGAACTTGCGCTTATCGGTGGAGAAAAACCGGTAGGCGACGTCGATGGTAATGCCCTGCTCGCGCTCGGCGGCCAGGCCGTCGACCAGCAGTGCCAGATCGAGCTCGTCGCCCTGGGTACCGAATTTTTTCGACTCGGCTTCGATCGAGGCCAGCTGGTCTTCAAACAACAGCTTTGACTCGAACAGCAACCGCCCGATCAGGGTGCTTTTGCCGTCATCCACGCTGCCACAGGTGATAAAACGCAGCAGCCCCTTGTGCTCGTGGGATTGCAAATACTGGTCAATATCATCGGCAATTAAATCGGAGGCGTGTGCCATTAGAAGTAGCCCTCTTGCTTTTTCTTCTCCATGGAGGCGGCGCTGTCGTTATCGATCACACGACCCTGGCGCTCCGAGGTATGGGTCAGCAACATTTCCTGAATGATGGCCGGCAGCGTATCGGCTTCGGACTCGACGGCGCCGGTCAGCGGGTAGCAGCCCAGGGTGCGAAAGCGCACCTTGCGCATCATCGGCACTTCACCGGGTTCCAGCGGCAGGCGTTCGTCGTCAACCATGATCAGCGCACCGTCGCGCTCGACCACCGGACGTTCGGCGGAGTAATACAGCGGCACAATGGGAATGCCCTGCAGCTGGATGTACTGCCAGATATCCAGCTCCGTCCAGTTGGACAGCGGGAACACGCGGATCGACTCGCCCTGATGCCGGCGCGTGTTATACAGCTTCCACAGTTCGGGGCGCTGGTTTTTCGGGTCCCAACGGTGCTGCGCGGTGCGGAATGAAAACACCCGCTCCTTGGCGCGCGACTTTTCTTCATCACGCCGGGCGCCGCCAAACGCCGCGTCAAATCCGTATTTATCCAGCGCCTGCTTCAGGCCTTCGGTCTTCATCACATCGGTATGAATCGCCGAGCCGTGGGTAAACGGATTGATATCCTTTTCAATGCCTTCCGGATTGGTGTGTACCAGCAGCTCCATGCCGCTTTCCTTGGCCATTATGTCGCGAAACTCGTACATCGCGCGAAACTTGAAGCGGGTATCCACGTGCAATAACGGAAACGGCGGCGGCGCCGGCGCAAACGCCTTGCGCGCCAGGTGCAGCATCACCGCGCTGTCCTTGCCAACGGAATAGAGCATCACCGGATTTTCCGTCTCGGCGACCACCTCCCGCATGATCTGGATGCTCTCCGCTTCCAGCCGTTGTAAATGGGTCAGAGTCATTGGTCTACTCGTTTTGTGTGTCAGTCATTTACTGTTGATAAAACACCGAATCGCCGTCAAACCGTGGCAAGGTTCGGCGGTACAGACAAAAGCCAGAACGCGGGCTGCCGGGCAAGCCACGCCTGAATCTCAGGGCTTGCCGCCATATCAGCGCCGTGAAAAACAAATCCTGCCGGGGCGCGTCCGGCCAACGCCTCAAAAGCCGCAATATAATCACTGGCAAGCGGAGGACGCGTAAAACAACGCATCCATAGCCGCCCCCGCGGGCCATGGAAGTACAGCTGATACACCTTCCGTTGCGAGGAAAAAACGCACCGCACGCCACCCTGCCAGCGCTGCGAAGCGCGCGGCAGTCGGCGCCATACAGGCTGGATGATCTGACGGTACCAACGCCCGCGCGGCGAGCGCTCCCCGGCCCATTCCTCGAGCGGCCAGGGCTGCGTTTTCAGCCCCTGTTCTTGCCACCAGTGCTCAACGCCACGCTGCGTCAGTGCAACGTCTTGCCCGTCACTGGCCTTTTCGGCAAGCACCGCGCTGGTCCAGCCCGGCGCGCCCTCAGTTGGTAGCTGATGAACCAGGTGCCACAGCGCCTGCTGTACCGGCAACGTCACGCTTGTTGCCTGCCCTTTATGGCGCCCCCGTTCGCGCACCGGCACCGCTGCCCAGCCGCCCTCGCGAAATGCCTTCCACGCAGCAGAAACGGTGGGCGCGGACAGCCCGGTTTTGCGGGCTGTCTCAGCGACGGTCACACCATCCAAACGCAGCCTGACGGCGTGAAAACGGCGCTCACTGATAGCTTCAGGCGAAAAATGTTTACTGCTCAATTATCACCCAACCATTTGTTTTTAATTGATAAAAATAAAAACATAAGACTATCTATAGCGATTATTAGACACCATCATAAAAGCTTGCGTAAAATTCGACAAGTCAGCTGTTTAACCTCAATGGATATGTCTATGCCTGCCTGGGCTGTTTTGATTTCACTGTGCGCCTTTCTTGCCCTGCTGGTCAGCGGTCGCACCAAGCCTGCCACCGCCTTTACCGGCCTTGCCGGCCTCTATCTGCTCGCCGGGCTGGTCGATACGCCCACGCTGCTGTTGCAGTACACCAACCCCGCACTTGCCACGCTGCTGTTGCTGCTTTTGGTTTCTATCGCGTTGGAACGCTCGCCGCTGCTCGATTGGCTTTCACATCGCTTGCTTCACGGTAGCCCACGCCTGGCCACTGCTAAACTGATGGGCACCAGCGCGGTACTCTCGGCGTTTCTCAACAATACGGCGGTGGTCTCGGCTTTTTTGGGCGCCATATCGCGGCAACGACGCATTGCTCCCTCACGTCTGCTAATTCCGCTGTCTTATGCCTCGGTGCTTGGCGGTGTTACCACGCTGGTCGGCACATCGACCAACCTGGTGGTCAATTCGTTTTATCTGAATGCCAGCGGTCAGGAATTCGGCATGTTCCAGTTTGCCCTGGTGGGTGCACCTGTCGCGCTGATTACGCTAGCGATGCTGCTCTGGCGGGCCAATGCGCTGCCCCATCATCAAGCCGAAGGCACCCGAGACCGGCTGGCCTATTTTCTTTCCGCGGAGTTGAGCCCCGGCTCGCCTCTGGTCGGCAAAAGCATTGAAGATAACGGCCTGCGCGGGCTGGATGGGCTTTATTTACTTGAAATTGAACGCGGTGGCCGGCTGCTTAGCCCCGTCTCGCCCGATGAACTACTGCAGGCTGGCGATACGCTGGTCTTTACCGGTGAGGTCAATAAAGTACAGGCGCTGCAGCGCTTTCCCGGGCTAACGCTCTTTGGCCTCAAGGCCGATAACGTGCTGGCCACCAACCTGGTCGAAGTGGTGATCTCACATCAGTCAGAATTGCCGGGACAAACGCTGCAAGGGGTAGATTTTCGTAGCATGTTCAGCGCCGGCGTAGTGGGCATTCGTCGTGGAGAAAAACGCCTTGAGGGGCAACTGGGTCAAATCCCGCTGCGCGTGGGCGACTGCCTGCTCCTTGCCGTGAGCGCCGACTTTCGCCAGCACCGTAACCTGGATCGCAACTTTCACCTGCTCAGCGGCAGCTTTACCCGCCCCCAGCTAAGTCAACGGCAAAGTTTTCTAACGCTAGGCGGTTTCATGAGCGTGATTGGGCTTGCCAGCATCGGCGTTATGCCACTTTTCCACGGGCTTGTTATCCTCATGGGAGGGCTGCTGCTGGGCAATATTGTCACCGTGGCCGAGCTGCGCCGGCGCTTTCCGTTTGAACTATGGCTGATTATCGGCTCCGCGCTGGCCATTGCTCAAGCGCTGGAAAACTCAGGCACGGCGGCACTGCTTGCACAGGGAATGCAGCACCTGTTCAGCGGCTACGGCGTATATGCCGCTTTCGTCGGCTGCTATTTTCTGACGCTACTGCTGACCGAAACCGTCACTAACAACGCTGCCGCCGCGTTGGCCTTCCCCATCGCCTGGAGCACGGCGCAGGCGTTTGGCGCCGACCCGCTGCCGTTCGTGATGGCCGTTGCCTACGGTGCCAGCGCCTGCTTTTTAATCCCGTTTGGCTACCAGACGCACCTGATGGTGTACTCACCCGGTCGCTACCGCATTACCGACTTTCTCAAAATCGGCCTACCCGTAAGCGCCACCTACTCCACCAGCGTACTGGTGCTCACACCGCTGGTGTTTCCGTTTTGAAGGGAGCGAATCGTCAGCAGGGTATCTTTTCCGGCTATTCACAAGCGCTTAGCGCGCTCACAACTCACCCCTGAATGTTTCCCGAGCGTGGGCCAGCTCGCCACCACTCACTATCGATGGTGCCAAAATGCGGCGTTTTATGCCGCTGGCTTATGCGGACGAGCCGTCAAGTCCATGCCTAACGCACGCATCACTGCAAGCAGGGTTTTCAGGGTGGGGTTACCTTGCTCACTGAATGAGCGGTATAGCTGCTCGCGGGAAAGCCCTGTGTCACGGGCAAGATCAGCCATGCCCTTGGCGCGTGCGACCACGCCCATCGCCTTGGCAATATAAGCGGAATCACCCGTTTCCAGCGCATCGGCAAGGAATACAGCCATCGCTTCGTCACTTTCTAGCGCCGCTGCCGGGTCGTAATCATAGATTTTGTCGCTCATAACTCCTCCCTCTCTGCCGCCAGACGGTACGCGGTGGCGATATCGCGTTGCTGCGAGTCTTTATCACCGCCGCACAGCAGAATGATTATCTCATTGCCATGCTGCTTGAAGTAAATACGATAGCCAGGGCCGTGGTGAATACGCATCTCGCTAACGCCCTGCCCCACGGACTTAACATCCCCCAGCAACCCATTGGCAAAGCGGAAGATACGCGCGGCAATCAGTGCCTTGGCGCGCTGATCACGAAGCTTACGCTCCCACTTTCGATAGGTATCCGTCTGTTTAATAGCAAGCATGACTTAACTGTAGTTTTTAGACGACAAAAATACAAGGCAACGGGCAGCGTTACGCTGCGCCCTATATGTGCAGGCTTTCGCTATGACCCAATAGGCAGTGCCGTAATAATTTCCTGAGCGCGGGTCGGGTCGCCAATATGGCTGGCATCGCTGGCGGCCTGCGCGGCCATGCGGCGCGCCTGGCCGGGGTGTTCCAACAGCCATTCAATACAGCGCTGCCACTCGCCGGGGTCATCATCCGCCAGCAGGCCATTAACGCCATGCTGGACCACCTCGGTATATGGGTACCGATTGGCATACACCCCCACGCCGCCCATCGCAGCGATATCCAGAAACTTGATAAACGATTTGCCGCGGTTAAACGGCGTCTCACGCAATGGCGCCAAGCCAATATGCAGCCGCTGGCGCGCCTGATACGCGCGAAATTTCTTCCACGCCAGCGGTGCCGGGCAACGCGTACGCGGCAGGTCGGAAAGCGTTGCCGGCGCATGCTCGCCCAACATCAGCTCAAGCTCGGTATCATTACGCCGGTGCTGCACGGCCTCAAGCGCCGGGGCGATTTTCTCAAGATCTGCCAGGTGCGCCCGGGTGCCATAAAACCCGATGCACCAAGGGCTTGCCGGTGAAGGCCCCCGATCAAAGTGTGTCAGCGCCGGCAACGGCGCAATCAGCGGCGGCGTCATAACGCTTACGTTGGCATGCCGCTTACGCAACGCTTCAGCCAGCTGCTCGCTACATGCCACGACTTCATCGGCAAGCGCCAGCAGGTGCGATTGCTGTGCCGCCGCCTTGGCCATACGCTCGCGATAGGCGGCCGGCAGTGTGACATCCTCGGCTGCCGCAGCCAGATCATCGTCGATTAGATACACGATATGCCCAAAAGTATCGCGCTCTCGTTCCAGCCAGCGAAGGGCCGGCATGGGCAGCGTACGGCACAACACAAGGTTGGCCCCCGGCTGACGCGCCAGCACTTGGCGCGCTAGCCGCCAGCGCCAGCCGCGTACGCCTAGCCGCCCTGCATCGTGCCCCTCAGAACGCAAAAGGGGCACGACCGACTCAAGAAAATAGATATCCTCAGTTGGCCGTGCCCCATCACTCAACAATAGCCAGCGCTCATGACTCACGCTTCACCATTAGCTTCTCCACTTATACACATACCGCGCGGCATAGCCGCCCTCCTACGAATTAACGCGCTCGCTAGCGCAACGAAAAATCTTCATGCACCAACGTGAGGTTGGGATTGTAGGCCGGATCGCAATCCAACTGTTTGCTCCATGTGTCCCGCATATACCGCGCTTCAGCATTAGCTCGCGCTCGCTTAACAGCATTATCATCCGCGCCGCGCGATACCGACTCATGATGATACAGCTCGGCGTAGGGGGTCCACAGGTTACGGTAGCCTGCCCCACGCACCTTCAGGCAGAGGTCCACATCGTTAAAGGCGATCGCCAGGTGTTCTTCGTTCAGGCCACCGACATCTTGAAACACCGCTTTACGCAATAACAAACAGGCACCGGTAACGGCCGACAAATTTTGCGCCAGGTTCAGCCGAGTGAAATAGCCCGGCGAGTTGCGATTAAAGTACTTGTGCGCGTGCCCAGCCACGCCGCCGATGCCCAGGATAACCCCGGCATGCTGAAGGGTATCGTTGGGATAATAAAGCTTGGCGCCTACGCAGCCGATTTCCGGCCGACACGCCTGGCGGACCAGCTCACACAGCCAGTCCGAGTTGATCGGCTCAATATCATTATTGACCAGCCCCAGGATTTCCCCGCGCGCATAGCGAGAGCCAAAATTATTGATCGCCGAATAGTTGAACGGCTCGTTCCAGCGCAACACTCGTACCCGTGCATCGCGAGCAGACACGTCGCGCATGTAGTCCAACGTAGCCGTGCAGGTACTTTGATTATCGAGGATCAATAATTCCAGCTCAGGGTAGTCAGTGCGCTCAAGAATGGCATCCACGCACGGCTTGAGAATATCCACACCGTCACGGGTTGGCACCAGCAAACTGACCAGCGGCAGGCGCTCCGGCAGCGGCCAATGCACACGGTAGGTATTGGGGTAGCGCCCCGCTTCGCCCCATGCGTCGGGCGCACAACGTGTGACGCGCTCTCGCACCGCCATCAGGCCCGCGTCGGTCGTATAATTTTTTTCGCCACTCTCCAATGCAGTAGAGCCTTCGCCCGCCCGCCAGTGGTAAAGCACATGAGGAATATGCACGATGTTCTCTGGCGCCAGCCGCTCACTCACGCGCAGTGCCAAATCGTGATCCTGACTGCCCTCAAACCCTTCACGAAAGCCGCCCACCTCGCGCACCAGCTCAGCGCCGTAAACGCCCAGGTGCGAGATATAGTTCTGCGCCAGCAGCAGATCCGGGTTCCACTGCGGTTTGAAGTGCGGGTCAAAGCGCTCGCCGTGCTCGCCCAGCTTGTCTTCATCGCTGTATAAAAGCCCGGCATCCGGATGACGGTGCAGCGCTTCAGCCACGTGAAACAGCGCATAGGGCGAAAGCCGGTCGTCATGGTCAAGCAGTGCAACAAAGTTCCCCTCCGCCAGTTCAAGGGCCGAGTTGCTGGCCGCGCAAATATGGCCATTTTGCTGGCGGTACACGACCTGGATGCGCGCATCGCGCTCGGCGTATTCGGCCAGCACCTGGCGCACCTCAGAATCACTGGAGGCATCGTCGGCAATGCACAGCTGCCAATGCGGGTAGTGCTGTTCCAGCACTGAGTCCAAGCATTCGCGCAGCCACTCCAGTCGCGGGTTATACACCGGCAGCACAATCGAAATCAGCGGCCGCTGACGCAGTTTGGCAATGACCCGCTGCACGTGTTGCGGCGAGAGCCGCCGCCGCTTGCTCAGCCACTCGGTATAACTGTAACGGGTAGAACGCCGTTCAAAGGTTGCCTCGTAATGCGCCAGAGCCAGCGTACGCCAGTCATGCTGATCCTCGCCTGCGCGGCGCTTTAACGCCGGCAGCACCTCGCCTTTGGCCACGTCACGATATTCGTGATGCATGCTGGCCAGCCGCTGAGCCAGCCGCTCACGAGCGAACCACGGCGTTAGCCAGGCCATCCGCATATGATGCAGGGTAAAGTGCCCCGCCTGGCCCATGGGGTCAAAGCGTAACGCCTTGAGCGACCCAGGCACATAAAACAGCCGCTTGCTCACTCTTCCCGCTTTTAGTGGCAGGTAAACGCTCTGCGCTTCGTTAAAGCCCCGCCCAGTATCCAAGTAGAGCTGAACGGCGGCGCTTGGCTGGTCATGAGTCATCATCACTTCAAGCATGTGCCAGCCCGGCAGCGGCAACCCATGGGTAAGTAAAAACTGCGGGTCATCATCGACTGCCTGCCACTCGAAACCGGTCCCCACCGCACTCTCAATGCATAACTGACAATGCGGCTTCAACCGGCTTAGTGGCCGGCGCACCAGCGGCGTTTGGTTGAGTGCCCGCGCCAACCA
>Ga0208135_100646_pt1 | contig 19105 bp, 17 predicted proteins | sample AntDeeMetag02WF5_FD_184757 | JGI IMG/M metagenome (GOLD analysis project Ga0208135, IMG submission 184757) | Saline lake microbial communities from Deep Lake, Antarctica - Antarctic Deep Lake Metagenome 02WF5 (SPAdes) (version 2) | ecosystem: Environmental > Aquatic > Non-marine Saline and...
CCCATATCGAAGATGACGATGTCATCGTCCATACGGACTGCCGTCATCTGTCGACCAACCTCTTCGTAGCCGCCAACTGTCGCAATTTCTATTTCCATAGGTGTTCCGAACGGGAGCGGTTCCTACGGACAGCCGAGCGCCGGTATCGAGACGATCAGGGGAGGCCGAAAGCGAGCCGCACCGCACCGCCGGAGCCGAGGACCCGAATCGATTGCGCGTCGACCGCACGGGAACCGCGCGTTGGTTACCCCTATAGCTGATCCCGAGACATAAATAGCCGATGACTCACGATGCCCGCGTTCGGCGAGCCGACGCTACTCGTCGTCGAACGGCATAAACCGGCCGTTGATATCCCACTCGTGGATACAGTAGATACTGCCCGGCTGCTCGTCGACGATCTCCCACGAGTCGGTGTTCGCGTTCCACTGTTCGGCTCTCCCACACCGTTCACACGTCCGCTCTGTCGGTCGACGAAGCGTTGCGTTCATACGAAAACAGGAGGCCGTCCGTGAATTTAAATATGTCTTGTCGGAAGTCCACCGACCCGAAAACCGCCACAGTCGAACCTACCCCACGAGTAGCCAACAAATGAGCCGAACGTACGTACGCTTTCATCGGACAAAACTCACAGATATGACCTTAAATAACCATTATTTATTAAAATACAGTCGCATAAACAGGCAAAAAGGCTTATAAGCGGGATGGAGCCTAGTTTGTCGTATGATACCGAACAACTCGGATGTCGACCCCTACTCCCCGGAGACGAACTACTTCGAGTGTGTCGACTGCAGTCGCCGGACGACCAGCGAAAAGCGGCTGTCGACGTGTAGCGAGTGCGGTGGGCAGCTCCGGAACATCGCCGTCCCGCGGGAGTAACGTCGTTGCTGGCGACACCAGCGGCCAGCTATACGGGCTGTGAGCTGGTGGGCTCGATCCCGCCAGCCAGTCGGTCGACGAGGAGGACCGCAGCCGCGCCGCCGACCGCGAACAGCAGGAACAGGCCGACGATTCGGGGCGTCCATTCCAGTCCAGCGCCGACCAGTTCGAGCGTCGTCTGTTCGACCGGGGCCCGGAGCGCGCCGACGATGAGGCTCACCAGAAACGCAAGCGTCGCTTCCCGATAGCGGTCAAGGGCCCACCGGACGCTGTGGGCGATCGTCAGCAGTCCGACGACGCCGCCAGCCATGAACGTCACCACCGGCACGGCCGTATCGACGGCCGCTGCCGTCGCCCCGCCGTCGAGGAGCCCGGCCAGCGCGTCGGTAAACCGGCTCAACGCCGTCGACATATACTCGTACTGGCCGAGCATGAGCAACAGCAGCGACCCCGAGACGCCCGGGAGGATCATCGCGCTCACCGCGACCCCTCCGGCGACGAAGACGACCGGCAGCGACGATCCGAGCGCCCCAGCCGCGTACCCCGAGAGCAAGAACGCCAGCAGGAAGCCGCTCGCGGCGGCGGCCCGTCGACCGCGCGTCGACAGCGAGACGTCGCCGTAGAGGACCGCCGCCGAGGCTCCGATCAGCCCGAAGAAGAAGCCGTAGGTTTCGACCGGGTTCGTTTCGAGGAGGATTGCAATCACCCGCAGGACGGTTACGACCGCGGTGGCGATGCCAGCGCCGAGCGCGAGCAGAAACGGGGTGTCGATCTCCCGGAGTGCCGCGAGGGCTTCGGGTCGACCCTCGGCCCGGAGGCCGCCGAGGACAACGCGGAGCCGCCCGGGGTCGACGGCGGTGATCGCCCCGATCAGGCGCTCGTAGATCCCCGTAATCAGCGCGATCGTCCCGCCGGAGACGCCGGGGACTGCATCCGCCGCCCCCATACAGAGGCCGCGGAGGTAGATACCTGCCAACTCGCGGAGTGTCGTCATTACCAACCGGTGGGGGACCGAGAGCATTGGTAGTTCGGGTTTATCAGTGTCCGGACGGGTCGGCTGTCGACCGGCAAATCCGCCCGTCGACGGTCGGCACTATATAAAACGAAACAGGAAACCGACGGCGAGGAACGGTGGGTCGGGCAGTGATCCGGTTACGCGCCGCTCTCGGCTGCCTGTGCGCCCTCGGGGACGTCGACCGACTGCTCTGCGAGTTCGACGGTGACGGGGCTGTCGTCGACACCGACGACCTGTGCCTCGTCGACGGCGGCCTGCGCACCGCGGACCGTTGTCGTCAGTCCGCCGTCAGTGGTCGTCGAACTGAACGTGTAGGGGCCGGTCGCCCGCACGCTCGTGTTGGTGTAGCCGTTTTCGGGGCCGAACTCGTCGTACCCCGTCGTCGAGTACGGCAGCGTCATTTCGAAGTTCCCGTTCTCATCGGCGGTCGCATACTGAGTGTAGGTGAACGTGCTACCGGTTTCGGGGATCTGCATCTCGACGGTCGCACGGACCTCCGCACCGGGTTCGGCACCGCTGCCGTCGACGGTCGCACCGGGAACCCGCTCGAAGGTTTTCACCCAACTCGGGCTCGTTTCGAGGACCTGATTGATACTGAGGTTGGTCGCTCGGGCGTCGTAGAACACCTGGTTCTGGTAGCTCCGGGAACTCCTGAGGGCGTTCGACTCGCTGGCCTTGACCAAGCGGTAGTGTTCAAGCGCCTCAACGCGTTCGGTCGGGTTCGCCCCGATCCCGCCCAGTTGGGTGTTCGGTGTTTCGTTGACGTAGTCTCGGGCCGCTTCGAGCGTGTCGAACGTCCGGACGCCCGACTCCGGATCGAACCCGGGGATCGTGACCTGCTGGCCGCTGCCCGTCTGGGCACTGGTGGGCTCGGTCTCGATGACGATCGGCTCGGGGTCGACCGCGCTTCCGTGGTAGTTGTAGAGGCGGATCATCTGGCTGTCGTAGTACCGCTGGGTCCGGAGCGTGATCGGGTCAGCGAGTTGTTGTTGGCCCTGTTGATTTTGAACAAGTGGGTAGGCCCGTTCGAGGAAGTCGCTCTGGCTGACGTCGTCGTTGAACACAGTCGGTGCGCCGAACTTCGAGCTCGGCGAGATCATCTGCCAGTCGACCATGACGTAGCGCGTCTCGTCGTTGTCGCCCATCTTTTCGCCGAGCGCGTCGGCGGCCTCCTGCTCGGAGGGGGCCAGTAGGTAGTTGGCTGCCTCAGTGGCCCCCTGCTGGAACGGATTGGCGTTCGGAATGCGTTCGCCTTGGGTGGTTATCCAGTGACCGTAGTCCCACCACGATTGGACGCCATAGGCACCCTCCGGATACTTGAAGTCGCCGTTGTCGGGTCGGTCGTAGGTGCCATAGAGTTCCATGGAGTTGTCCGCGCCACCGAGTTCGCCCGGATGTGGCGTCTCTGTGCTCATCCACTCGAAGGTATCATCCCACTGGGTCACCGCGCCGGGGCCATTGTTCTCAGCAGTCGCCCATGCTGAGCCGCCAAAGGGAACCAACAGTGGAACAGTAATAACGAGTACGACTGCCACTACTGCCATGACTTGCCAGCCTTCGAGGCTCTGGACGAACTCTCGAAGCGACTCACCACTGGCGCTGATGTCAATATAGTCGAGCAGTTTCGCGACGAAGATCGCAGTGAATACGGCGACGACGACCGCCAGATAGTAGTTGAATCGAACCTGTGTGAACGCCGCAGAGGTAATAAACGCCGCCCACACCAACACATAGAGTTCCGCTCCGTCGTATCGGTGGAGGAGCGTTGCACCGACCAACAAGCCTGCAACGATAATCAGACCGAGAACCTGCCAATCGGTCCCCAACAGCCCGGCGACCGTTTTGATGATTGGGGTGCCAAGATAGATGAGCCCAATCATCGCGAGACTCCCGACGACGTAGCCAGTCTTTCTGGTATCGTCGCTTCTGACAAGAGGCCCAGCGAGGACGATGAGCACGGCAAGAAGCGCAGTAAAGAACGTGAGGCCGTACTCACCGTAGATCGTATTGAATGCAGAGCCACGGGCGAGGAACGGCCCAGCCTCACCGACAGTCTGGGCCGTCGCACTCGCACTGAAGCCGACTGTGCCAAGTAGACTCCCTTTGATCGATCCGAATAGATCGGGAAATCCGACCGCAATACTGCCCAGTGAAACAAGAATGAGCCCACCGACAGCAGCCGGATAGCTCTGGACCGAGAGCTGACGAGCTTCCCAGAGGCGAGCCAGATAACCGAGGAACACAGAACCAACAGCGACACTAAGCGGGAGAACTACTTGGAGCAAGGAAAACCGTGTTGCAGCAAAACTTGTCGACTCCAACTGCACAAGCATGAGGAGGGCCGCTACTGTCATCGACACTGCACCGACGAACGCAACTGGCTCGGGACTACGACCGTGGAATACATCGCTGGTGATTTTGACAGCAAAGAAGATGCCGGAGAATCCAATTAGCAAGACACCGGGTGGCCACACCCACATATAGAGTGCCGCGGCGACCCCGGCTCCAACTGAGTAGAGCAGGGGTGTACGGAGCGCTGCAATGTCTCGGTCGACGACCAGCTCCCAGATAGGCTGTTCACGCTCAGCGACGACAAGGGCAGCAACGAATGCCAGCACGGCAACCGCCTGAAAAAAGACCTCTGCGGCGTGGTGGTCGTAGAAGCCAACCAGCGAGTAGTTCAGAACCGTTCCCGAAAACAGCGCGAACACGACGGTTCCCGCGAGCGCAGGACCGCGCCCAGCGAAATGTGTTGCAATGAGATACGTCGGAATAGCCGCAAGAACTACGAATACTGGTGCAGCGACCAGCATAACGAATCCAATATACTCCGCGGATGGGTCACCGAGACTAGTGACAAGAATGAATCCCGAGACGATCTGATCGAAGATCGTCCCGAACTGCCCCTGGGTTGTTCCCGCGGGATAGTTCGTCCACACGTCAAACGGCATCGTCGACGGAAATTCGTTGAGAAGATACTGCGTTTGCCGGAAATGATACCATGGGTCGTTCCCACGGAACGTGACACCGCCATCCGTGCGGAAGTTGTCTAACTGCCGCAGACGGGTCGCCAACATAAACGCCATGAGCCCGATGAGAACAGGGACATGGTACCAGTACTTGAGATAAGTCAGTGCCGAGTCGACCGATGTTTGATCGTTATCGTGCTGACTCTCTACATTACTCATTACATCTAATCAATTTGAATCGGCGAATAAACCTTGTGAAAGCTCCTCGATTGTAATCTAACAATCACCAGCAATACGACTGGCAACTATCTGTGTATCACTGCTGGAGGACCTAGCTGAACAGTACGCAAGAACACAACGTTTATGTGAGCTATACATTACATTCGGACAATGAAGGTATCTGTCGTCGTCTGCACGTATTCTCTGGATACCTACGACGCGTTTACCGAGGCCGTCGAAAGTGTGCTTTCCCAGACGTACGACGATGTTGAACTCGTCGTCGTTGTCGACGGTAACCGGTCACTCTACGATCGAATCATCGAGGCCTATGGCTCGCTGACGGTTCATCTCAACGAGGAAAACGTCGGCCTCTCCGAGAGTCGAAACCGTGGCGTAGAGCGTGCATCGGGCGATGTCATCGCCTTTCTCGACGACGATGCGGTCGCTGACGAGCGGTGGGTCGAAGAGCTCGTCTCGGTGTACGAATCGCGAGATGCAATCGCTGTCGGGGGGAAAATGGTCGGCCAGTGGGTCGCTGGCAAACCGTCGTTCCTCCCCGAAGAGTTCTACTGGCTCGTGGGGGTTACCCACAGAGGATTCGCCGAACCGGGTCAAGAGGTCCGCAACACCTTCGGTTCGAACATCTCGTTTCGGCGAGAGGTATTCGAAGAGATCGGTGAGTTCGACCCCGAGCTCGGTCGGCGTGGCTCGCTGAATATTCAGGCAGAGGAGACAATATTCTGTGTTCTGATGTGCGAGCAGTATGGCCACGGCGTCGTCTACAACCCGGATGCAGTCGTCGCCCACAAGGTCTTCGACTACCGGACCGAGCCGAAATGGCTCGTAGAGCGAGCGTTCTGGCAAGGTTACTCCAAGCGAGTGATGGAACAGCTCATCGAGGAGGGCAGCGACAACGAAACTGCATTTTTGAAGCAGCTGCTTGGTGAGTTTGTTCCGAGCCGATGCAAGAATCTAATTCGATCGCCGACAGCTCCAAAACTGCTGCAGCTGCTCTCGATTGTCGTGTTTACTGTTGCTGTCGGTCTGGGATACGGGTACGGAATCGGTCGGGAACTGTTGGCCTGACAGTCTCTGACTCCGACACACCAGTTCCGACAGCTATAACCACATACTCGTCAACAGCCGAGTGAATGAAACGCGCACTGGTTACTGGTGCTGCTGGGTTTATCGGATCTCATCTTACCGAAGTACTCCTCGATCGGGGATACGAAGTCCGAGGGCTCGATAATCTCTCGTCTGGGAGTCTCGACAACCTGAGCGCTGTTTCAGACCACGATTTGTTTTCCTTTATCCAAGGCGATATACGCGACAGAGAGGCCGTAGAGAAGGGTATCGACGGCGTCGACTCCGTCTTTCATCAGGCTGCGGTCGCATCGGTCCAGCGAAGTTTCGACGAACCGAGTGTCGTGGCGGATGTGAACTGCACCGGAACATCAGTTCTGCTGGAGGCTGCAGCGACAGCAGATGTCGAAACGATGGTTGTTGCGTCGTCTGCTGCTGTGTATGGATCCAGTGAGGAGCTCCCGAAACACGAAGCTATGGCAGTTGATCCGGAGTCGCCGTACGCACTGTCGAAATACTATACAGAGCAGGCGACACTCCAGCTCGGTCGGGAAAACGATATTACTGCAGTCGGGCTTCGGTACTTCAATGTATTCGGCCCCCGACAGGACCCCAACGGAGAGTATGCTGCGGTCGTCCCGAAGTTCATCGATCTGATGCGGAACGGAGAGCGCCCGACGATCTTCGGTGACGGCGAACAGTCACGCGACTTTGTCAGTATCGAGGATGTCGTTCAGGCCAACCTGAAAGCCGCAGAAAGCGGCTCGACAGGGATCTACAACATCGCCCGCGGAAACCGGGCGACGATCAACGAGCTGGTCAACCAGTTGAACGAAATCCTCGGAACCGAAATCGCGCCGAAACACGATGATGCGAGGCCAGGAGATATCCGTCACTCGGTCGCGGATATCTCCAAATCTCGTGAGCAGCTCGAATACGAGCCCACAACCTCGTTCGAAGAAGGATTACGCCAGACAATAACACAGTTCCAGTCGAAACCGAACCAATCATGAAAAAATACAGTCTCAAAAACCTCCTTACGATAATAAAAAACCCACAGGCGATACTGGGTGAAGTCGACGCAGTTGGACTGAAGGCGAACCGATGGTACCACAAGCGGTTCAGTGAAAACGATGGGATTCACGTGGCAGCCGAAGAGTGGGACAACCTGATAATTCTGGATGGCTGTCGGTACGATCTCTTCAAGGCGGCACATCAGCTTGACGGGACGCTTTCAGCGGTAAAATCACGGGGAAGCACAAGTGTCGAGTTCCTCGACGAGAATTTTAAGGGAGGCACGCATCACGACACCGTGTATATTACCGCGAATCCATACGCACACAAGCTTGATGGTGATGAATTTCACCGGATATGCGATCTGATGAGCTCCGACTGGAACGAAACTGAAGAGACAGTGATGCCGGACCGAGTTGCTGAGCGAATGATCGAGGCAGCCGAAACGCATCCGAACAAGCGGTTGATTGCCCATTTTATGCAGCCACATTACCCATTTATCGGTGAGTTAGGCAAGGAAATTGGGCATCGAGGATACGCACCCAAACAGAGTGAGAACGGAGAGAGTCCCGACGATAACGGGGGATACAGGGCGGATTACACAGTCTGGGGGAAGTTACAGTACAACCTCGATGGTCTCACCAAAGAGCTCGTCTGGGAGGCCTATCGTGAGAACCTCGAGATCGTGCTCAAGGAGGTCAAGCAATTAGTTGAAAAACTTGATGGAAAGACAGTTATCACGGCAGATCATGGAAACCTCGTGGGTGAACGGCTGTCACCGATTCCAGTGAGAGGATACGGTCATCCGGGCTATCTTCGACAAGACGAGTTGGTACTCGTCCCATGGATGGAGCTAGAGTATAGCTCTCGACGAGACGTAGTGGCAGAACCACCTGTTGAGGACACCGAACAGCAGGAAGTAGACAGAGAGAAGCTGGAAGCACTGGGATACATTGAGTAACATCATAACAGACCTCGATCTGACAGACAAGGTCGCGAGACACCGAGCCAACAATGAATGAGACAACCGAACCCAGCCCACTGAACGTTGGAATTATTACAGCGCATCTGAGCTTCGAAGAACGCGGTGGGTCGAACTACTCGATTCACCGACTGGCCGCAGAGCTGACCGACCGTGGCCACCAAGTGACAGTGTATACGATCAACTACGAACACGACAACCACATTCCCGTCTCGTGTCCGTATCAGGTCGAAGCCGACCTGATCGACAGCGATACACTGCTCGGAGGGACAGCCGAGCTGCTGGATCAGTTGTCGACGTGTATTCACCCCCACGATATCTTCCACGTCTATATTCCTGGCATTATCCCACTGGTGGGGCTCTATAGATGGCGAACCGGCGACGAGACACCGATCGTAGCGACCCTAAACGGGTATACGACGTTCTGTACCAACACCGCCGAGATGGAAGACGGCTGCTGGAACAACTGTACACTGGGAAAAAAGTTCAGCCATGCCAGAGAGCGTGGTGTCGACCGGCTGACCAAGCTGCCCCGGATGGCGTTCAACGATATCGCCGGGCCACGACTGATGAATCAGCTCGATGAATTCTTTTGTCTGTCACCCGCAGTCAAAGACATTCATGAGGGCGTGGGAATCGAGACCGAGCTGTTGAGCGTGATCCCAAACATGATCGATCCGACGTTCCAGACGGAGCTTCCCACCAAAACCGACGAGGTCAGGGTTCTGTATGTCGGTCGGCTCGAAGATATCAAAGGGATCTCAGTCCTGCTTGAGGCAGTAAGCCAGATGTCAGCCACCGACTACCGCGTGGATATCGTCGGCGACAACCTCCTAGACTACGGCCCAGATCTGGAGACCTACCGAGAGCAGACGCGTGAGTCGGGCATCGATAACCGAGTTGTGTTTCACGGCTGGGTCGAATACCAGAAGCTAAGTGAGCATTACGCAGCGGCTGACCTGTTCGTCCATCCGGGACTGTGGCCCGAACCGTTCGGACGAACGATCCTCGAAGCAATGCAACACGAGTTACCAGTCATCTGTTCCGATGTCGGGGGGCCGCCGTGGATCAGTGGGAGTGCGGGACGGTCGTACTCACGCAACGACGCCAGCGCGCTTGCGGCAATTCTAGACGAATTAGTCGGTGACGCCATTCAGCGACAGCAGTTGAGCGAAAACATCCACCACGAGCTCGAACGGTTCTCGACGGACCGTGTGATAGACGAGATCGAACAGAGCTATCGGTCCCATATCACAGCAGAGTAGCCGCGGAGCCGACTGCAATCACTGCTCGACGAGTGATTCGTACTGTGATTCGATTTCCGAGATGACTCGATCCGGTGTGAACTCCGCGAGTCGGTCGGCACAGTTTTCCTGAAGCGACTGTCGTAGCTTACCGTCGGTAAGGACGGTTATGAGCTGACGATGCAGATCGTCGACACTCCCGCGTTCAAAGCTCACACCGCAGTCTGCAACGACCCATGGTGGCGCACCGATCTCCGAGACAACGAGCGCACAGTCGTACTGCATCGCCTCAAGCAGTGTCCGATTGAACGGTTCGGGCCAGTGGCCGGGATGAACGAAGACGTCTGCTTCGTTGTAGTATGCCGGAAGGTCGGCATGGTCGACCCAGCCGTGGAAGGTCACGACATCATCGATATCGGTCTGAGCAGCGAGTGATTCGAGTGATTCACGTTCCGGACCCGTGCCGACGATCTCAACACCGACACCATCGGGCAACTCCGCCGCGGTCTCGATCAGCAGCTCAACTCCCTTGTGTTCGCGCAATGTTCCGACGTACAGTACAGTGAGCTCGGCCGAAAACAGATCTTCGGCAGAGGGATCCTGGGAGAACGACGGATCATAGAAGTTCGAAATCACTCGGAATCGGTCGGCGTCTACACCGATTCCCTCATAGATCGACTGGACCTGCGGGCTCAACGCGAACAGGCGGTCGACCTCGTTCATCGCCGATGGCAGAACGGCTGTATCGAACGTATTCTTTGGAATGCTGAGAAAGGTCTGAATCGACGGCTTATTCGAGTGGCTGATTTTTTTCCTTAGCGTACAGTTCGTGTGGCACTCACCGTCCATCATCGTGAGATTCGTACAGAAAATGTCGTAGTTGTTGAGTCGACCGACAATAGGGACGTCATGTCGTTTCCGGAACCAGCCAGCGATCGGTAGTAGTGCGGGATTGAAGACGTGGTAGACATCAAACTCGCTGGCATACTCGATGAAGGTGTCGTGTATCTGTTGGAAGTCACCGATCCGGGTTCGGTTGTCGACAGGGGCTTCGATGATGTCGTAGGGGTAGGATTCGGGAAACGAGTTTTCCGAACCGAAGTTGACCGTAATGACGGTAACCGCATGACCGCGATCAGTCAGCTCACGGGCCAAGAGATCGAGGCTGAAATTAGAGCCACCACGATCTATATTGAGTTTATCCGCAAAGATGCCAACTCTCATAGCCCCGTTTTAGCGCCACCAGTTATGATTCCTTCGTTGAGAGTTGCCACTTACAACAGGACAAAACAAGAGCAAAACGGATAATATCGCTGTTTACTGCTGTCGGGTAGCCTCGGAATGGCGGGCGAACAGCATCGTCCCGTGAATATCTTTTTCAACGATTTCGACCGTATACCCACGCTCGGTGAGAGACTCCTGGATCTCGTGTTCCGGAGAGCTACCGATCCGTGGATTCGGCTCCGAGCAGTCGACGGCGATTTTGCTGATCTCCCGGTCACCGAACCCACGGACGATTTCCAGTTCGGCGCCTTCGGCCTCGACTTTCACGAAGTCGACTGGTGAATCGACGGCTGAATCGAATCGCATCGTCTGTCGGGTTTCAGTACGATCCTGACTACCGATGTTGGGCTCGAAAATGGAGCTTTCGGAGCCGTCAGTGGCAACTGAAAACTCGACTGATCGTTCGTCTTCCCACAGGAGGTAATTCTCTGCCCGGATGTTGTCGAACTGTGCAACCGTCTGAGAGAGCGCCTTGAAGCTCACCGGATCAGGCTCGATAGCGAGAACGTCAGTAGCATCCTCCGCGACAGACAGTGTGAACTCGCCAATATAGGTACCGATGTCGACAACAGTATCTCCCTCCTCAACCGCGATGAATCCGGGGAGTTGATATTTGTCACGTACGAATGACAGTCGCGTCGAGATGGGCTGCTGACTGAAACGGACCGCAGTCCGCGGTGTCGGGAGTTTGATATCGAACCGGTCCTGCTCATCTCTGATCCACCAGCCATCAACACTGTGTTGAAGCGTCGTGTCGGTCGCAAACCAGATGTTGAAGATCACTGCGAACAGACTCGCTGGGACGATCTGTGCTATCGCCTCCTTATAAACACCAGCGCGTGCCAGATCCACCGCATACGAGAATCGTTGTCTAATCATAACGGTATCCAGTGTGTTGTAATGTTGAGCGGCGAGAATACATTGTATCGGACGATTGGGTGAAGTGCATTCAAATGTTACGGTTCACGTAGTCTGACACACGTAGGCTTGTCAGCTGATTAATACTGATACAGACATATACGAAGTAGTACCAGTTTTTAAATACGCCCAGTAAATAACGGAGTCATATCGAATAGGACGGAGCATATGATATCGGAATACAAGTTCTGGCTTCAGGATCGTATCGCCGTCAGGGTCAATGGGCCAATACAAGAAGCTCTCCATCCACCGAACAGGAACGGAGTCAGTGTGATGACCGAAGATTGGGATAATTTATGTATTCTCGATGGCTGTCGTGCGGATCTGTTTGAGCAGACAGTAGATGTAGACCAGTTCAATGAGTATACCGTCAGGAAGTCGTTGGGTAGCTGCACCCCGCAATGGATATCACGGAATTTTTTGGAGAGTTCGTTTGGTGATACGGTGTATATTTCTGGAAACGCATTCGTTTCTCAGCTGGCTCTCGACCGATTTCACGATGTCATACAGATTGAGGAGACGATTGAGGAGCTGGGTGTTGTTCACCCCAGATCAGTACGCGATGCCGTCGAACGGGCCAGCGAACAGTACCCAAACAAACGATTTATTATCCATTTTGTCCAACCGCATATACCATTTATTCCCGCAGTAGACCTCGTCTATGAGCAGCATGGCGACGGTGAGTCGACGGTGTACGGTGGCAAATGTAATCCAGCTCACGTACATGAAGCTCTGGCTACCGGAACGATAGGTCACGACGAGTGGTGGAGTGGCTATCGAGAGAATCTCGAATTGGCGTTCGAATACGCAATGGAGTGTGCTGAACTGCTGGGCGGAAAGTCGGTCTTCTCCTCAGATCATGGTAACATGGCCGGAGAACGAGGGTGGCCGGTACCGGTTCGCCACTACGGTCATCCCCGAAATCTCAGGGCTCCCGAACTTGTTAATGTTCCCTGGGCCACCTACACCATTGGCGAGCGGAGACAGTGGACTGACGACGGCGCGGAATGTGAGGCTTCGATAGAGGGTGATGAGATCGACGACCAGCTTATCGCTCTCGGCTACAAAACATAAATCTGGATGTCAGGCCTTGTAGCCGAGGGCACGCAGCCGATCATCGATTTCGTCGTCGGCTAACATACTCTGTGAGCCCGCACCTTCGTCGACCCAGTCCCGTCGCTCTCCGACAGTCAGTTCGGCCCACGGCACGTCTACGAGTTCAGGTGTTCGCACGCTTCGAGGGTGACCGTAGAGCCGTATTGGGATAGGCCACGTCCGTTCTCCAGCCATGTTACCATGGTCGGCTGTGAAGACAGTTTTCCCACCGAGATCACGGGCTAACTCCAGCGCAGGGTCGAACCCGAACTGGAGGTTCTCCTTGTATCCCTGCCAGAACGTTTCATGATCGAGTTGACCATCTGCCAGCGCTTCATAGACATGGAGCGGATCTTTCTTCCCACCGTATCCCTGACTGATCTCTCCACGGTAGCGTCGGTGGACCAGTTCCGGCGTTGCAATGAAAGGTATATGTGGCTGCATGAGATGCACAATCAGCCGCTTGTTAGGGTGCTGTTCGTGAGCCGCTCGGGCAGCGTTACACACTGTTTCGGGGTGGGACCCGACAATTCCCTCTTCGTACAGTGGGTTGTCGATAGATTCTTTATCGACCTCAATCAGTTCAAAGAACTGCTCGGGCACTTCTACTGAAGTATGTGGATTCGCCGTGACGTTGATCGTATCTCCGAACGTTTTCTCACTGAAGTTCCGTTCTAGCCACTGGCCACTTGTGCTACCGAGAGATCGAACCACAGAATACTCATCAAATAGATCCATATCAACCGTCTCCTCAAAGAGATCAGTCCGTGCGGCATCCAACACAATCAGATTGTCCCAGTCTTTGTCCATCACCCTGACTGACTCTTTGTAAGGGTCTCGTACCTGTTCGTGTATCTTTCCGATTAATCGAACGGCAACCCTATTTTGAAACCAAAAATAGCTACGATGTTTTCCCATACACTACGAATGAGTTCCAGAATTAATTAAGATAATCGATACTACTATTTGGATTGACATCGGATCGAGCACAGTCCCCATATCATCAGTTCACAAGACTGTTACAGGCAGCACATAATTTGGGAACCACTCGAATTAAACACATGCACTAATAATGCAGTACGTATGACCGTTAAGACCAGTAACGCCCTCTGTTTTTCGACCAATCCCGGTACATTCAGCAATCGGATCGCCATCTGGCGACGAAAAGACACTATTGTAGCGAATTCATACGACCAAAAGGACCGCTCCGAGACTGTTAGGAAACTAATATATAGCGTGGTGTTTGCGGGAACTACCCAGTGACGTAATGACCCATACCATCTTAATCACGTCCGGCAATCGAGATGTGGACTCTCCAAAATATGACCACGTCATTGTGGTTGAGGAACTCCTCTCAGCGGTTGCACAGGACGAGATCCTAGAAACGGTTAGCCGTGTCTCCTCACTTGACGTTTCCGACACAGGTTGTATAGACTACTCAATTCTCTGGCGACGAATCACCAAACTACAGACCGGGTCCCTTGTCTGGAGTATCCACCTCTCCCGGCAACTAGAGAGCCGTCTCGACGAACTGGATATAACTCAGGGCACTCTCGTCTGTGGAGCGTCTTTACAGAAACCGTACGTTCAAGTTGTAGAGGACATCGCGGAACGTAGCTCGCTGGAAACCAGACAACTGGGAGGCGAACAGACACTATCGAAGCTATTTGTCGCGGCTCGGATGCTGTTCATCATTGCAAAAATGGTGTTAGTGATCGGTGACTGGATCATCGCCCGACTTACCGGACTAGTTACCGAACCACATGACTCGAAAGTCGCCTATTTTCCGGCAATCGAACGACTTGATAGTTCTCTCCCGATTATTGACCTTTTCGATGCGAAACCTCACACCGTTGTAACAGAACCCTCGTCGTATTTCCACCTCCAGTTCGATACCAAATCGGTCCTGAGAGCCTACAGCCCAGCTGTCGCCAACCAGTACCTCTCTGTGTCTGAATTCTTGGGGCAGATTCGTGACGTAGGTACAGTCACGTACGAAGTGTTGACATTGAATTCATTCACGCCAAAGTTGGTTGATGCCGTCGAATCGGAGTTCGGTGTTCGACTGGATTCGGCTACTGGCGTTCTGGTTCGGAAGACGTTGAGTAACTTCCACATAGTTCGCGCACTCGTCATCCGTAGATCGCTGCGTGCGTTTTTCTCCAAAAATGACATCCAAAAAACAATTATTGGCACGCTAGATCCAATTGGCCGCGCGGTAACTACTGAAGCCTGCGAACAGAACATACAGGTCTATCACATACCACACTCGATAGCTACGACCGAGCCTCCCAACCCCAAACCCGAGGTAATACAGTTTGTATCCGGTGATCTTGATGTCCAGTACTACGAACAAGTGGTACCAGAAGAACTCTGGTGGGAGTGGGTTCCGCTAGGACGACCGTATCTGAGTAACCTCTATCAGCGGTATACTGAGCAGAGAAACGATCAGTCGACTATCGACCCAGAACGCACCCCGTTTGAGGTCGTGATTGCGACCGTATCTGCGCCACAACATATCCGAGAACAATTCATCAAGACGATGTGTGAGTCTCTCCAAGCAGACCGCTTCACAGTCACAGTCAAACCACATCCTGACGAGAATGTCAAATTGTACGAACGAATAGAAACGGAGTATAAGAACGTACGGGTTATTAGAAGTGGTCTCTATAACGCGATTTGTACTGCCGACCTTACCGTTACGATCAACTCAAACGTCGGACTCGAATCGATGGTCATCGGCACCCCAGCCGTCTGTTTCAATTCATGGCGGCCGTTCGTTGTTGAACAGACCTATGCACTTTTCGAAGAGGTTCCAATCTTCAGGTCAGGTGCGGAATTTCAATCGTTCGCCACCCAACTCGATGGGGGCAAACTCTCCGACTTGCGGGAGCGTCAGTCGGAGTTTGTCGAAGAAAGCTATGTTCTGGAGTCGAATACAGCGGCAAAAATCGCCGAATATATACAATCAGACGACGTACAGGTACGTCGCTAGAAACGGCTCTATTGAATCACTAGACGGCGTCGAGGTGGGCCGGTAAATCAAAGGAGTTGAAGCAGGTGAGTGTTGGTTTGGATGAACAAAACCACCCGCTTCACCGAGGAGATGGTGTCACTAGGAAAAAGTTATTGCGACGATTCGGACGAAACTGTCGCGCCAGAAGGCGGCGGCAGTTTCGCGGTGTATGCGATGATTTCCCTCCGTAGGCTGCGGATTTTCCTTGATAAAACCTACAAAATGATTATCGACCGATTAGAAGTAATACCGCCAACTTTGGAGATTATCGGACTTAAGCTCGAGGATCCCACATTCAGGCACTGTCTAGTTAAGCCAGTTTGAGAAGTGAGCAGTTCGCGGCTTAAGTTGTCTATGCTGTCGCCAGAACTGCTCAGAGAGACGTTGGATACGGCATATCTTGAATATTGGGAGCGAGAGCGGAATCGTGTTTAGTTAAGCGAATTCCACCAGACGGCAAACGATTGCAGTCATGTTTCTGCGGTTGCTGGATCGACGTGGCTAAAACTATTACTCAATAAAGAGGTTCGACATTTTATTTCTCGGAAGATACGTTCGACAGCATTCAGATTTCCATGGAGAATAGTCTGAAATCGGAGTCCTGCTCGATTCAACGCAACTGAAAGATGATATGCATGATCGGTGAGAAACACAGCCTCGGACACATCGTGTTTCGCACGGAGTTCTCGCAAAAACGTCTGTGTTAATACTGTCATTGTGGTCGTAAACAGCCGAATATGGAGGAATTTGTTCGTCTCTGGATCGACCGCTGCGTACAGCCAATATCGCTGACCATTGACCCGGATCACCGTCTCGTCTAACGCAATGTGATCCGGGCTTGCATCGCTGCCGGGCTATAGATCTGCCTTCTGAACCCAGTCGTGAACCGCTTTCTGCGAGCGTTGGACACCGAACTTCCCCAAGTTCTCGAACTGTGTTTGAAAGTGATAATTCAGACAAAGGGTATCGAATACTGAGCTTCATGAACTCGCTCGGTGTCCGCTCTCGTTCCACAAAATCTAACTTAAACCAGTCGCTACAACCGCTGAGGCGAGTGATTTCAGCCATAGACCAGCAGAACGTCACTCCGCCTCATTCTTCAGTCGTAATTAAACACGACCTGGGAGATAGGGTGAGTCGCCCCTTGTTGTTCGAGAGGCTTTCTGTCGACTTCCCATGATCAGTCGTCTGTTGTAATGAGAGGTTTACTCCGGACCGAGAGCGAGACTACTGCAGCAAACCATTTCACCCCGTATGCGGGAGACGTGTTTCCTATGAATTAAATAGGTGAAGCTTAGAGAGGAACAGAAATGAGCACAAGAGTATTGATATCTCCAGCTGGACCTAGCCTTGATAGATCAAAATACGGGAAAGAATATTATCTGCTTGAGAACATCGCTGAATCCGACCCGGATTTACAAATTGAAGCCTATTTTAAAAAAATATCCGAGATTCCTCCTGTAGCGAATCTGGCGGCCCATTCGATCAAAGAAGATACTAGCAGAAATCGATATTATTTCGACTGCTTCAAAAAGGCCAGAGAAATCATCAATTCAGGAGATGTAGATATATATCACCATCTGAATTTTCATTATCGGTTCTTCAATCCATTAGCGATCAGTGGACTGGTTGATGATGTTCCATACGTTGTCGGGCCTGCAGAACCCCCACACACTATCCCTGACCACTCAAAGAGAACATTTATAAAAGAAATGACAGGGGTAAACTGGTCCGATGAGACTCTGGATAGAGTACTTCCTGTCGCCGACTGGATGCGGTTCAAAATATACAATCGTATCCGTGAATTTCTGTTTCGATTGACGCTTGAGCAAGCGGATCGGATCGTAGTTGTCAACAAAGAGACTGCTTCAATGTACGCCGAATACGTTCCTCGATCTAAGATCGAGGTTATACCGTACGGCGTGGTTGTTGATCGATTTAAAACGGGTTCGCCGGATGAATCTACGGAGATACTTTCTATCGGATCGTTGTACACACGAAAAGGATGCGACCTTCTGATAGAAGCCTGGGCTTCAGTTGCTACTGAGTATCCCGAATCAACGCTCAATATCATCGGGAAAGGGCCACAACGGGAAACACTCGAACGGAGAGTAGAGGACCTAGAAATACAGGATACGGTCGTGTTCCACGGCTACGTTGAGCGCGACGTATTGTTGGATATGCTTGCCTCATCCCGAGCGTTTGTGCACCCCTCGCGCTCTGAGGGATTTCCACATGTGAGACTTGAAGCAATGGCCTCTGGATGTCCGGTCATCGCATCGAACGTTACAGGTACCAACGAAATGATTCGGGATGGAAAGGACGGACTCGTAATTCCCACTGATGACGTAGACCGGCTCACGGAGGCAATTTCGACGCTATTGGATAGTCCGGAGAAGGCAAAAGAGATGGGTGAAAATGCCCGAACTCATGCGAAACAGAACTTTGATTGGGAAGAGATTGGAAAACGGTTTGCTGAGGTATATCGAGATATCTTGTAGATTTTGTGTTTCTAGGGCTCTATTGAATTGCGGCGTTGGAATCTGTGGGTTGCGTGCTGTTTGATATTATAGGCGTGATACATCAGGACAATTTCACGGAACTCACGATACCACTCAAGCGCTCGGACGGCAGAGCCTCCTATCCAAATATAAATAGAATGTGTCGACCGACAACATCATCAAACCAGTTCGGTTATCTGGGTTAATGACAGCTACAGAGACTGGTCTCGTCGTCGGTGGAGGATCAATCGGACAGAGACACCTACACAATCTTCAGCAGTTGGGTGTGGAGATGGCGGCTGTGGATCCTGATTTTGCGGTCCGTGAAAAGCTGGCTGCTGAACACGGCGTGAGAACATTTCCAGACCTCGCCGATGGGCTGAACTCGTTCGATCCCGACTTCGTTGTCATCTGTGCACCGAACCGGTTTCATGTCGAACTTGCGACTGAGGCGGTTCAGGCGGACTGTCACCTCCTTGTCGAAAAACCACTTTCTCATAACATGTCCGGCATAGCAGATCTTCAGACAGCCATCTCCAAACAGGACGTGATCACACTCGTCGGCTGTAACCTTCGGTTCCACCCTGAAATCCGTAGAATCCGTGAACTGCTTCAGAACAACATTATCGGGTCTATCGTCGCAGCACGAATCGAAGGTGGGAGCTATCTTCCAGAGTGGTTCCCCAACAGTGACTACACAGAGTCCTACAGTGCGAGGGAAGATCTAGGTGGCGGTGTGATTCTAGATTACATCCACGAAATAAACTACGCACGGTGGTTTCTCGGCGAGTTCGAGACCGTTTCTGCAGTAGCAGGTCAACGGACCCAGCTGGATATCCAGACGAACGACGTCGCAGGAATCCTTGCAGAGACAGCCGATGGAATCATC
>Ga0208135_100652_pt1 | contig 18970 bp, 19 predicted proteins | sample AntDeeMetag02WF5_FD_184757 | JGI IMG/M metagenome (GOLD analysis project Ga0208135, IMG submission 184757) | Saline lake microbial communities from Deep Lake, Antarctica - Antarctic Deep Lake Metagenome 02WF5 (SPAdes) (version 2) | ecosystem: Environmental > Aquatic > Non-marine Saline and...
CCGCGCCCGCGTCCATGGCTGCACCGAGCAACTCTTCGAGGTAGTCCAGGTCGGCTCTGGAGCCGTCCTCGCCGATGACCTCGACCCAGAGGCCGTGGTCTTTGGCGTACTCGACGAGTTCGACGGTGTCCTGAATATTGTCCTCCCGTGAGGTGCCGACCTTGTCCACGACGTGGCGGTCGCTGGCGGGAACGACGATGTCCACGCCGTCGACGCCACACTCCAGCGCCAGGTCCACGTCGTTCTGGATGCCGCGACAGAAGCTCGTGACGGTGGCATCGAGGTCCAGGTCGGCGACCCGGGAGATAGTCTTGCGTTCACCGGCGCCGGTGCACGCGCTCCCGGCCTCGATGACGTCGACGTCGGCGTCGTCGAGCAGCCCCGCGATGTGGGCCTTCTGGTCGGGCGAGAGCGACACGCCCGGGGCTTGCTCACCGTCGCGCAGCGTCGTGTCGAAGAACTGTACGTCGCCGACGTCGGAGAGGGGTTCCGTCAGCGGGTGCCGTCCGAACAGTGCGGATCCGCTCACAGACTCGTCCTCTGAATCACGATCGCCGGAGAATTTCGCGGCCAGCCGCCGTGAGGCGACTTCCTCTATCCTCGTTGTCGTTGTCCGACATAGTTGCATGAGTTCTTGTGGTGGTCGGCAATTAATCTGTTGGGTTCGTTCGACGGCCGACGGGAGTCCGGTCCGGACGAGGAATCCCGCCCCCGTACCGGATCGCAATCTTCTCGTCGCGCTGTGGGCGAGTGAGCGTGTGTACCGGTTCGCGCGGCTCGCGGGCTTCCTCGCCCTGCTCGTGACCCCAGTCGCGCTCCTCGCGGCGACGCTGGTTCACCCGTCGACGATACGGATGAGCACGCTGGGGCTCGGCGTCGGCGTCGCCCTGACGGGTGGCGCAGCCGCCGTTCAGGAACGCGAAGAGCTACTGGCCCGCGCGGAAGCCGCCGGATTCGACCGGGGTGACGCGGTCGACGCCGTCGCCGTCGTCGTCGCAGCGGTCGTCACGTACCTGCTGAGCACCGCGGCCGGTCTCGGGCCGGTGGTCGCTGCGGCCGCGGTTGGACTCGTCGCCGGCGTCGGCGCGCCCAGGGTGGCGGTCCCCGCGTACTGCGGCACGTTCGTCGGCATGGCCTCACCCTCACTCTTCCCCGGCACCGGATACGTCCTCGTGGCCGGACTCCTCGCCGCGGCGGCGTTCGTCACCACCACGGAGCTCTTCGGCGGCTTCGGTGGAAAGCTCGGCACTATCGCCTTCTTCGGCTGTGCGACGACGCTGGCACTCCCCGGCGTTGAGTACGCGACAGGCAGCGGGCTCTCGTGGACCAGCGCGGGCGTCGTTGTCCCTGTCGCCGTCGCCGGCGCCGTGGCGACGGTCGTCCTGAGCATTCGCTTTGACCTCGGGGCGGTCGTCGGGTCCGCGCTCGTCGGCCTCGTCGCCGGGCTATCGTTGCCCCCGCTGGTCCCCCACATGGGCTCGACGCTGGCGGCCGTCGCCTTCTGCGCGTCGTTCGTCGGCATGTCGACGACGGAGCGACTCGGCCACGAGGGCCACGTCGCCCTCGCCGGCGCGCTCTCTGGGCTGGTGTTCGTCGCCGTCTCGCCCGCCTTCGCCGGTGCTGGGGGTAAGCTCGGCACTATTGCCTTCCTCTCCTGCGTCGCCGCGTTCGGCGCCGCTGAACTACTGGAGTCTGTGACACCCGGCTGAAGTAATAGTGGGCGATGAGACCGCCACGCGACGGGATCGTCAGTCCTCGACGACGACTGCGTCCCCGGGTTCGACGCCATCGGCCGCCCCCGCCGGGAGTTCCAGAATCGTGTCGGCTTTGGCCATTCCAACGCCACGCCAGGGACTGAGCGTCTTGACCTGCCGGACCTCGCCGTCGAGCAGCCAGACCACGTCCAGCGGGAACCGGACGAACAACATGTGGATCGACCGCCAGTGAGCGAGAGCGTCGGGCGTCCAGAACGGTGGGTCCTCGAACCGGAAGACGAGCGCGTAGTCCTCGGGAATCGACGACCGGAACATCAGGCCCTTCGTCTGTTCGAGGCCGCTGTCCGCAGTCTCGACGGTCGACGCGAGCGTGCGGGCCTGCCCGTTCGGGTCGTGGACGACGCGCATTGCCTCTGAGATGCGTATCTCCCGTGAAAAGCGTTCCGTCGACTCTGATCTGGAAACGCGAGGGTGCGAATGGGCCGGGACATCACTGACGATGGGACCGCCAACAGCCCGAACGCACGCTTCACCTTCTCCCACTCGTGTCGCTCGTGCTTGCAGAGGGGGACTCCGCGCTATCGTTCAGTTGAAATCGCTCCGGCCGGGAGTACGAGTATGACCGACGACCACGACGAAGAGACGCCCCGTGAGACGTTCCACCACGACCCCATCGGGCACGCGGAAGCGCGCGGGGGGATGACCGTGGGCGAACTCGCCGACGAGTACGGGAAGGCGGGCATCGGCGCGGCGGACCTGCACGAGGCCGTCGACATCACGGCCGAGATGTTCGACGACGACGTGACGACCTTTCTGGGTCTCGCCGGTGCGATGGTGCCCACCGGAATGCGCCAGATCGTCACGGACCTCATCGCCGACGGGCACGTCGACGTGCTCGTGACGACGGGGGCGAACCTGACCCACGACGCCATCGAGGCCATCGGCGGCAAGCACCACCACGGCGACGTGCACGAGGAAGGGAAGACCGAGCGGGAACACGACGAGCGACTGCGCGACGAGGGCGTCGACCGCATCTACAACGTCTACCTCCCGCAGGAGCACTTCGCGCTGTTCGAGAACCATCTCCGGAGCGAGGTCTTCCCCGTGCTGGAGGCTGCGTCCCAGGAGGAGGGCGCAGTCTCCATCCAGCGGCTCACCGAGGAACTCGGCCGGGCCAACCTGGAGGTCAACGACGCCGAGGACGTCGACGAGCACCAGGGCGTCGCCGCGACGGCGTACGAACACGATGTTCCGGTTCACTGTCCCGCGGTCCAGGACTCGGTGCTGGGTATCCAGGCGTGGATGCAGTCCCAGGTCACCGACTTCACGCTCGACGCGCTGTCCGACATGACGCCGCTGTCGGATATCGCGGCCGAGGCCGACCAGGCGGGCGCGTTCGTCGTCGGCGGCGGCGTCCCGAAGAACTACGTCCTCCAGACGATGCTCGTCTCGCCGGACGCCTACGATTTCGCGGTCCAGTTGACGATGGACACGCCACAGACCGGCGGGCTCTCCGGCGCGACGCTCGACGAGGCACGCTCGTGGGGCAAACTGGAGAAGGCCGCTCGCAACGTCTCCGTCTACGCCGACGCGACCATCACGCTGCCGCTGGTGGTCGCGGCGGCCAGGGAGAAGATGGAGTCGCAGGAATAGATCAGCGGGATCTGGTAGTCGGCCCTCAGAGCATGCCGCGGTCGTCGCCACCGTCGCCCAGTTTCTTCCGGAGTGCGTCGACCGCACCGTAACGGACGGCCAGCGAGCCGGCGAAGAGAACGATACCAGCGACGGAGAGCACGATAGCGACGTCCGCGAACGTCCCCAGCACGCGCCCGGCGATGCCGACCAGTACGTCCATCGCCTGCTGCTGTTCGGCGGGGGCGTCGGCGGCCAGCGACTGGACCCGAGACCGGGCGAGTTCGACGCCGACGACCGTCGGCACGCCGGCGGCCAGCAGGCTGATGCCGGTGTCTGACGCCACCGCGGTGACCGAGCGCCGGAGGGCGTAGAGGAGGCCGACGAGACCGAGACCGACGACGGGGAGGACGAACGCGAGTCGGTCGAGCCACTGGACGCCGGTGCGGGCCTGCTCGAAGCCCTGCTGATCGGCACCAGTCGCGTTCCCGGTCAGGTCGACGCGCTCGGGCATCTCCGCGGCGAGGCGGGCGTCGGCTTCCGCGGCCGCGACCGCGGCGAGTTCGGCCCGGTCCGCCGAGAGGTTCGACTGGAAGGACTGGTAGGACTCGTTCGTCGTGAGGCCGTGGACGACGCTGTTCTGGACCGACGCGGTGGCGGCTTCCAGCTCCGTCTCCGCAGTGGCGGGGTCGGTCGTCCCCTGCTCGCGGACGATGACGATCTGGTCCTCGACGGCGTCGTCTATCTCGTCGCCCCGTTCGCGTTCGATGAAGTCCCGAAGCGCGACCCTGATCTCGGGTTCCCGCTCCGCGACCATCCGTTCTTTCTCTGCTTCGGTGTAGTCCCGTGGGTCGTAGTCCTCGACGACCAGCCCGAGCAGTTCGTCGTTGCTCGCCCGCTCGAAGCCGCGGTCGACCGCCTCGTCGAGGACGCGCTCGCGGACAGTTCCCCTGAAGTCGGCCTTCGTGGCCTGGTAACTACTTTCGTTGGCGGTCAGGCGCGCTACCGTCGATGCGTCGACCGGGCCGTCGAGTTCGGCGTCGCTCTGGCGGAGAAGGTCCGCGAGCGAGGCGTTCCGGAGTTCGCGCTCGACGCCCGCCGAGAGGTTCTCCCGGATCGGTCCGGTCGCGATGGAGAGATTCAGCGTCTCCCGCTCGCCGTGGAGATAGGCGTAAGCCCGGTCGACGTTGGCGTCGGTCTGGGCGGCGACGTACTCCTCTGAGACGGCGTCGGCGAGGAGTTCGCTGGTGTCGACGGGTCCCGTTGCCCCCGACGGTGCGGCGCCGACGGCCGCGTCTTCGACGGCGGCCTCGACGAAGTCGTAGCCGCCCTCCTCCTCCATGCTGGTTGTGACGAACTCTGGATCCAGCACGGTGAGGTGGGCCGCGGCGACGACAGTCCCCGTCACCAGCGTGGTCGTGAGCACCAGTGTGACGAGGACGACGGCGAGTCTGCGCGTCAGGCTCACGACGGCACCTCGCTACGACGGGGCTGTCGGACGGGCGATCTGTCGGTCGGTGAAGTGCTCAGAGTCACAGACGGCATGCGGATTTGATACCACTCACGTACCGGTCGCCTTAGCCTTGACGCCCGACTATCAGGGGAGAGAACGGTGCGCCGGACGCGGGACCGCCGCGTGCGTGGAGGGTCTGGCGTACGTGTGTCACTCTCAGGCGCTCCCGGTCGCTTTGACAGCGTTTAAGCCCGCGATTCCCCGATAGGTGCCAATGAGTTTCGACATCGGACTCGTCGGCAAGCCCTCTGTCGGCAAGTCCACGCTGTTCAACGCCGCCACGATGAACGACGTCCCGGAGGGAGCCTATCCCTTCACGACCATCGACCCGAGCGTCGGCGAGGCGTACGTTCGCGTCGACTGCGCCGCCCCGGAGTTCGACCACAGCTGCACGCCCAACACGGGCTACTGCGACGACGGCGTCCGGTTCGTCCCGGTGCGCCTCGTCGACGTCGCCGGCCTCGTCCCCGGCGCCCACGAGGGTCGCGGCCTGGGCAACCAGTTCCTCACCGACCTGAACGAGGCCGACGTGCTGGTCCACGTCGTCGACTTCTCGGGCACGACCGACATCGAGGGCGAGGCCACCGAGGGCCACGACCCCCGCGAGGACATCGACTTCCTGGAGAACGAACTCGACATGTGGTACCTCGACGTCCTGGAGAAGGGCATCGAGCGCTACCGCTCGGGTTACGAGGGCGAGGAGAAGGCCATCGAGGCGGACCTGGCCACCCAGATGAGCGCCTTCCGGACGAACGAAGACGAGATCAAGCAGGTCATCCTCTCGCTGGACCTCGAACTCGACCCCGAGGCGTGGGAGGATGCGGACAAGGAAGCGCTCGCTCGCGAGATTCGCAAGCGGACCAAGCCGATGGTCGTCGCGGCCAACAAGATGGACACGCCCGCCGCGAAGGCAAACTTCGAGGCGATTACGAGCGACCCCGACTACGACCACCTCACTGTCGTCCCGACGAGTGCACACGCCGAGAAGGCGCTCAAGAACGGGGACGAGCAGGACGTGCTCGACTACCGGCCGGGCGACGAGGACTTCGAGGTGACGGCGGACGTCCCCGAGGAGAAGGCCGCCGGCCTCGAACAGATCCGCGAGTTCGTCGGCGAGTTCGACGGGACGGGCGTCCAGGAGGTCATCGAGACGGCGCTGTTCGAGGAACTGGACGCCATCGCGGTGTTCCCCGGCGCGCGCAAGCCGAAAGACGACGGCACCTTCCTCCAGGACTGCTTCGTCCTCGAGGGCGGGTCGACGGCCGAGGACTTCGCGTACTTCCTCCACACGGACATCGGCGACGGGTTCCTCCACGCCCACGACGTCCGCTCCCGGCGGCAGGTGGCGGCCGACGCGGTGCTCGACCACCGTGACGTGGTCGAGATCACGACGACGAACTGACACACCTCCGTGACAGGCCCTGCTCCGGCTAAAATCTGGGAATCCCTCATCGCTCGAAAATCGGTCGTAGGCGGCCGCTGTCTGCTATTTACTCGATTCCGAGTCCGCGGATCTTTATAGGATCTGGGGTAGTAGGTACTGGTGATGCCGCAGATATCGGTGTCCGACAGCCTGTACCGACAGATCGAAGACGCGACCGACGGCCAGGACACGGAGGAAGCGATGTGGCAGATGCTGCACCTCTTCCAGCGCGGTAACAATCCGTCGGAGTGAACGCCGCTCCGCGGTGACGTCGTCGCCCTGGTCCTTCGGCGAGTCCCTATAGTTCCTCTTTCGTTTCGTTGTGCCGAGCGACGCTTGATCGTTCTCGTTCTCGTTCTCGCGCTCGCCGCCTACGGCGTCGCCGCCCGGCGGTCCTGACCGCCCGCGACTTTAAATCCGATGGCGACGAATCCGTTCGTAGCCCATGTCGTCGGAGCCGTCGTTCACCATCCCGGCCCATCCGGAACGCCACTTCCCCAGGCGGGGGAGCCTCGAATACGAAGGTGAGACCGTCTTCCGCCTGACTCCCGGAGCCGACCTCACCGGGCCCGAACTGGAGTCCATCGTCGAGAATGTTCTGGCCGACGGGCCATACCGGTCGGGCGACTTCCTGGAGTTGCCGTTGGCGCTGTGGCTCGTCCGCGACGACGAGACGGCCGACGTGTTCCGCGTCTCGATTCGCGACGGATCAGTTCGCCTCCACGTGCTCCCGTCGACGGAGTCGGCCGGTTTGCGGCGATTCTACGACCGGCTGACCGAACGGAGCGACTGCGACTGGCACGTCCAATGCCGGACTGACCTGGCCTGAGAAACGGACGTGGCGCGCTCTTCGGCCGTACGTTTATCACGGATGACGGGACCAGCGGCTCCTATGTTCTGAGAAGTCCTCGCGAAGCGGTCCGCGGTCGTGCGACGTCCCGCTTCGCGTTCGCCGGAAGACTCACTTCGTTCGTCTTCCGAGCCCTGTGTCGTTTCACTCCGCAGGACGCCGTTCGTCGCCTGTTCGCTATCGAGCCGGGCGGTGGGCCGCTACTCGCATCGCTCGTCTCCGGACCCGTCCGCCGCCCTGGGCGCCGACGTCGGCACCGCCTCGGCGACGACGGATCGGTCGGGGAGGTCCGGGTCTGGCTCGCGACCCACCGTGAGGAGCCGTTCGGTGAGGGTGAGCTCTTCTGCGCCGGGACTCGGCTTCTTGATCTCCTCGTATTCCACGGCCACGCCCTCCGGTTCGGCCGCGATACGGACGGCACAGAGCTGGTAGGACGGGTAGAACACCGGTGGGAGGATCCCGATGACGCCGTCGCGCCGGTGGAGCCGCTTCAACCACGTTCCGGTGTTGACCAGGAGGCGCCCGTCGACGGTCTGGACGTTCGGTCGGTGGGTGTGCCCGTAGCAGTAGACGGCGGTCTCCGGACGTTCGTCGACGATGTCGTGGACCCGCTCCGCGTAGGGCGCCTCGGCGTCGACGGTCAGCGCCGTCTCGAAGACGCCGAATCGCTGGATGGTCTTGCGGGCGTCCCGTCGGATGAAGTACAGCGGAATGCCGACGAGTACCAGCAGCCCCGCGACGGCGACGTTGACCGAGAGCAGGAACCAGGCCGCGGTGCCGGCCAGGCCGAACTGGCCGACGAACGCCTCGGTCTGGTCGACCGGCATCGACCAGACGCCCGCCAGGTCGAGCCCCGCCAGCACGGCCAGCAGCGCGCTGATGTTGAACAGCAACAGGAACGGCACCAGCGCGTACCGCAGGACCGGGTTCATCTCGCGGTAGAAGTACTTCGAGAGCAGCCAGACCGGCATCCGTTCGGTCGGCGTGACCGCCTGGACGTCCTTCAGCCAGTTGTACCGGCCGCGGTCGGAGAGCTGTCCGGCCCTGCTCGTCACCAGCGTGTTGTAGTAGTACCCCAGCGGCGTCGCGTGAGGACTGCCCCAGTCTTCGATTTCGTTGTTGGGGTCCTGCTGGTGACCGTGTTCGAAGTGGATCACCTGCTCGCCGACGGGTCGGGTCATCGACCGGGCCTGCACGAGAGTCACGTTGTACGCGGCAAAGCGCTCGACGTATTCGTCGTAGGCTGCCAGTTCGTGGTCGTGGTTGCCGGGGAGCAACGTGATGGGGACCGACTCGCCGGTCGCGCGGAGCTGGTCGAACAGCTCTGGGTACCGGTCGACGAGGACGTCGAACTTCGCCGGGCCGTCGATGGTGGTGAACTCCCAGAGCCCGAACGCGTCGCCGTTGATTATCAGCTCGGCATTCTCGTCGGTCGACTCGAGTCGCTCGAGGAACGCGAGCAACTCATCGAGGAACTCGACGTGTTCGAGTTGCTCGTCGCCGCCGATGTGCAGGTCGCTGATGACGTAGTACACCGGCTCCTCGCCGTCGGCGTCGTCGGCCATTGCGTCCGAAGTCTGGGCCATTAGTGATAGCTGTTGGTCCCAACTGTTTGGGGCCGTACTCGGATCGGTCGTCGTTCGCGCGGATAGATGTGACGGCACGACGTCGGCGTCCCGACGGACAAGCCAGACGGGTCGAGCACCGCTCCGGCCCGGCGGCGCTTCCCGCTCCAAAACGGTCTTGACGCCGCTCCTCCATTCCACGACCATGACCGTCTCTCGCGAAATCGAACTGGAGGGCCACATCATCGACTCGGGGATGATGCAGGCCGCCTTCGGTATCGTCATGGACATGGGCGGCTCCTTCTCCGTCGAGGAGTTCGACATCGGCCGACACAAGACCGAGTATTCCTACGCGCGACTCCTCGTGGAGGCCGACGACGAGGAACTGCTCCAGTCCATCGTCCACGAACTCCACCAGAACGGCGCGAACCCCGCCGACCCCAAGGACGCCAAACTGACGCCCGCGCCGGGCGACCAGGTCGTTCCAACTGGCTTCTACTCGACCACCAACCACCCGACGTTCATCCGGTACGAGGGCGAGTGGCTCGCGGTCGAGAAGGTGGAGATGGACTGCGCCGTCGTGGTAGAGGATGGAGAGAGTCCCCGAGCGTACACCAAGGTCCTCAACGCCGTCGAAGCGGGCGACCTGATCGTCACCGGCGAGACCGGCATCAAGGTCGAACCGCCAGAACGGCCCCGCGACAAGGAGGGCGCCTTCGGCTTTATGCAGGGCGGCGTCTCCTCGGAGCGACCGTCGGTCTCGACGATCCACCAGATCGCCGACGCCATCGAGGAGACCAAACAGGAGGGCGGGAAGGTCCTGGCCGTCTGCGGCCCGGCGCTCATCCACTCCGGCGCGCGCGAGGACCTGGCCCGCCTCGTCGACGAGGGCTTCGTCGACATGATCTCGGCGGGCAACGGCTTCGCCGTCCACGACCTCGAACGCGACCTCTACGGGACCTCGCTCGGGATGGACACCGAGAGCCTCGACCACCCGCGGAAGGGCCACAAACACCACATCTACACCATCTCGGAGATCATCCGGGCCGGCGGCATCGAACCCGCCGTCGACGACGGCCTCGTCGAGTCCGGCGTGATGTACGAGTGCGTCACCAACGACGTTCCCTTCGTGCTGGCGGGGTCCATCCGCGACGACGGCCCGCTGCCCGACACCATCACCGACGCCGTCGAGGCCCAAGACGCCATCCGAGAGCAGGCCCACGATGCCGACATGGTGCTCATGCTCTCGACGCTGCTGCACTCCGTCGCCGTCGGGAACTGCCTGCCCTCGACGACCAGGGTGGTGTGCGTGGACATCAACCCCGCGACCGTGACCCAGCTGCTTGACCGTGGCTCCGCACAGGCCGTCGGGATGGTCACCGACATCGGGACGTTCGTGCCGATTCTGGCGGAGAGTCTGCTGGAGGAGTAGGAACGCGACGAGCGCACCGAGTCGCGCTTTTTCGCCACCGGGAGAGCAAGCTCTCCCGAGCCCACACTCGCTTCGCTCGCGTGGACCACGTTTTTCGGCGAGTGGTGGGCGACCGCAGGGAGCGCATCCGACGCCGAAAAAGGTGGATCCTGGGACGTTCGTGCCGATTCTGGCCGAGATTCTGCTGGAGGAGGACTAGTATTTCGGTGGTCTGCTGATTGCGGGTTCTGCGATGTCCGGTGCGATGCGCTGTTCGGTACGTTTGATTGTGAATTGCTCTGGTAGCTCACGGTCAAGCTGTTGAAACGAACACCGACAGCAAGACGTCGAAAGCCCTCGGCGGGATCCGGTCCCGCGGACCCACTGCGCTCCTCGCCTTCGGCTCCGGTGCTTGCGGGCCCGGGGTTCCCGGAGCCCGCCTCGCCCTTTCAGTCCCCCAGGTTCAGCACCGCAGCCCTGCCCTTCCCCTGGTCGCGAGAGCCTCGCTTTCGCTCGGCTACTCGCTCCCGGCCGGGCGGATGCGGAGCGGTCAGGACGCGTGATTCGCGCCGGACGGCGCGAATTCGGGGAGGTCTGGTGGCTGCAATCGCGAGCGCCCACGTGGCGCGAGCAACGTTGTCCCTGGTGGAATGAAAGGGCGAGGCGTGGTCGCGTGGCCTGAGAGTGCCCTATCCGAGCGACGAAGGAGCGAGGATATCCCGCTCAGCGCGCGTCGAGGGCTTTCAAGTTGTTTGGATTGGCGGCCCGGTTCTAGCACTCCCCGTTTGCTACGTCCCTCACCTGTACTGAACACGCATCCCAGGCCGAGTAGTGATCGTCCGAGAGCGAGTCCCGGACAGTTCATCATCCCTGGCAGATACAAGCCGGTCCGGTAAGCACGTCGCGACCCAAACCCGAAGCGACTCATGGCGAACCTAACTGGGAACTCGATGAAGAAGCTGAGCATCGCGACGACGGTTCTCGATGCGGCGATGGCGCTCCGGCGCGGGAACACCCGTCGCGGTGCGGCGCTGCTCGGGGCCGCGGCGCTGTCGACGAAGGCCCCGGGGCTGGGGACCTTCGCCTCTGTCGCAGTTCGGGTGTACCAGCGGCTCCGGTGAGTGAGCGGTCCGAGAACGCGGTTCGTCGGCTGACCGCTTCTAGACGCCCTCGACGCCGGAGCGGTACTCCGTGACGTGGTCGTGAGCGTCAGCTATCGTCTCGGCGGCATCGTCGTCGGCGCTCCCCTCCAGGTCGTTGAGCGCGTTCTCGATGCGGGCGAGGCGGCCGTGGTCTGGGCCTCGGTCGGCGTCGGCGAGGTTGGCGAGCTGGTCCGAGAGGCTCGAAAGCCGTTCGGCGTCGTCGGCGTCGTCAGTGCTGTCGGCGGCCGATTCGAGCAGGTCGCTCGCTGTCGCGAGTTCGTCTCGTGTCATAGTCGCCAGTAGAGGCATCGCCAGCAAAACAGTTCGGGTATCAGCTGCGACGCGATGTCATTGCCGGACACGGTCGGGCCTTCCGTCTGAACCCCGGCTGGCTGCCACGTACACTCAAGTCGGTCCTGGCTAATACCCGGACATGGATTCGAAACGGTTCCTCTTCGTCTCGGCGGACGCCGCGTTGATCACCGACCTCGCGTGGCAGGTCCACCGGGAGGGCCACGACGTCAAGTACTACGTTGAGTCGGAGCAGGACCGGGAGATCGGCGATGGGTTTGTCCCGAAAACCGACGACTGGCGCGCGGCGGTCGAGTGGGCCGACGTCGTGGTCTTCGACGACATCTGGGTCGGTTCGGACGTCGGAACCGGTGAACTGGCGCGCGAGTTGCGCGCGGAGGGGACGGCCGTCGTCGGCGGGACGCCGAACACTGACCGCCTGGAGGCGGACCGGGACTACGCCATGTCGGTGCTGGAGGATCACGGCGTCAACACCGTCGAGCACCACGTGTTCCACGACTTCGGTGCGGGGATCCGGTTCGTCCGCGAGAACCCGGCTCCCTACGTGATCAAACCGCTCGGCGAAGTCCAGAACGTCAAACGCCTGCTGTACGTCGGTCGGGACGACGACGGTGGCGACGTGGTGGACGTGCTGACGGCCTACGAGAAGGCCTGGGGCCACCGGATGAAGGGGTTCCAGCTACAGCGCAAGGTCGAGGGCGTCGAGGTGGCCATCTGTGGCTTCTTCGACGGGAACCGGTTCGTCGACCGGGTCAACTTCAACTTCGAACACAAGAAGCTGTTTCCGGGGAACATCGGGCCCCAGACCGGCGAGATGGGGACCTCGATGTTCTGGGCCGACCGGAACCGGTTGTTCGCGGAGACGCTCGGGAAGCTAGAGGGGTGGCTCGCCGACGAGGGGTACGTCGGCAGCATCGACCTGAACTGTATCGTCAACGACACCGGTATCTACCCGCTGGAGTTCACCCCGCGCTTTGGCTATCCGACCATTACGCTCCAGCAGGAGTCCTTCGAGTCCCCGACCGGGGCGTTCTTCTACGACCTGGCCCACGGGAACGACCCCGACCTCGCGGTCCACGAGGGGTTCCAGGTCTGCGTCCGCGTCGTCCTCCCGCCGTTCCCCTTCGACGACCCGGAGACCTACGACGAGAACTCCCGCAACGCCGCCGTCGTCTTCGAGACCGACGGACGGGAGGGGATACATATCGAGGACGCCAAGAAGGTCGAGGGCCAGTGGCGGGTCGCCGGTGAGAACGGGATGCCCCTCGTCGTCACCGGCAAGGGCGAGACGATGCGGGAGGCCAGGGAGCAGTGTTACGGACGCGTCGAGGACGTCGTCATCCCCAACCTCTACTACCGGGACGACGTCGGCGAGCGCTGGATCGACGGGGAGGGCGACCGCCTCCAGTCCTGGGGCTACCTCGGACCGGCCTGAGGCGGACGGTCTCTTGGCGAGCCGGCCCGGAACTGTCCCCCGGTCGAGGTCGATGGGAGCCGACGGCGGCGAGGGCGCGTCAGAAGCCGAACCCGCGCTGGTACTGCACGGGTGAGGACACCGCCTCCGTCGCGTCTAGTTCCTCGGCGGCGTGCAGCGCGAAGTAGGGGTCGCGCAGGTGCTCTCGGCCGACGATGGCCATGTCGGCGCGATCGTTGGCGACGATTCCCTCGGCCTGCTGGGGCGTCGTGATACCGCCGACCGCCCCGACGCGGATATCGGACTCCGTCTTCTCGCGGATATGCTCGGCGAGCGGGAGCTGATAGTTCGGGCCGGCGGACGCCGGCCAGGACTCCGGCGAGATACCGCCGCTGCTCACGTCGATCAGGTCCGCGCCGACCTCGTGCAGGCGGTCGGCCAGGCGGACGGACTGGTCGACGGTCCACGACTCGCGGTCGTCGAGCCAGTCGGTCGCGGAGATGCGCACGAAGACGGGTTTGTCGTCGGGCCAGACCTCGCGGACTGCCGCTGTGACCTCGCGAGTCAATCTGATCCGGCCCTCGAAATTGCCGCCGTAATCGTCCTCCCGGTGGTTGGTTACCGGCGAGAGGAACTCGTGGAGGAGGTAGCCGTGGGCGGCGTGGACTTCGGCTACTTCGAACCCTGCGTCGAGGGCGCGCTCGGCCGCGGCGCGGAAGGAGTCGACGACCGCTTCGACATCCTCCTGGTCCATCGCTCGCGTGGCGGGCGGTTCGTCCTCGTAGGGCCAGGGGTCGCCGCTCGGTGACAGGACTTCCCAGCCACCGTCGTCCTGGGGGACCGGTACGCTGTCCTCCCACGGTCGGGTCTTCGACGCCTTGCGGCCAGCGTGGGCGAGCTGGATGGCCGGGACGCTGCCCTGCTCTCGGACGAAGTCGGTCGTGTCCGCCAGTGCGGCGGCGTGTTCGTCGCTCCAGATGCCAAGGTCCTCCGGCGTGATGCGACCGCGCGGTTCGACCGCCGTCGCCTCGGCCATCACGAGGCCGGCCCCGCCGACGGCCCGGGACCCGAGGTGGGTGTCGTGCCAGTCCGTCGCCAGCCCGTCCCGCTCTTCACAGGAGTACTGACACATCGGAGAGACCATCACGCGGTTCGGAATCGTCGTCTCGCGCAGTTCCAGCGGCGAGAAGAGTGCCGTCATCGGTTGGCGTTGACGGTACCGGGGGAAGTCCCTGACGGCCCGTGCGGTATTCGCCGGTGCTGGGACGGGATGACCGACACCCTTATTAAAACCGCGAAGCCACTTAATAATGAATGGGTAGAATGGAGCGATTCGCTTCGACGGGGTCGTCGCCCGGCGTCTCCGCGCTCGGCGCGGCCGGCACCGTCCTGCTGGTCGCGCTCTCGGCGTTCGCGGTCACCGCCGGAGCCGAGAAGGTCCTCGTCATCGGCTGGGTCGCCTTCGCGGCGATGGCACTCGGCGCGTGGCTCGGCGCCCGCGCGGACGAGACCGATCCCCACCGGCTCGTCTGGGGCTACGGACTCGCGAGCGGCGCGATGATCACCAGCGCGGCGATGTTCCTCGTCCCCCAGGCCATCGGCCTCGGGATAGAGGCCGGCGCACCCCAGCTCGGTGGCGTCGGCATCGCCGCGGGCGTCGTCGTCGGCTACAGCTCGCACACTATCGGCCACCGGCTCACGCATCTGGACGTCTCTTTCGACGTGTCGACGGCCGAAATCACCGCTCACGCCCTCTCGGCGGGGCTCATCATCGGCCTGGTCTACGGCTCGATGCCGACGCTCGGCCTGCTGCTCGGCCTCGCCATCGTCTCGCACAAGGGGCCCGCCGGCTACGCCGCCGCCCGCCGGCTCTCCCGGCAAGGGAAGTCAGCGACCGCCCTCCTCCTCCCCGCCGCCGGCGTCGGCATCACGGCGATTCCAACGGCGCTCCTGCCGATTCCGCCGGCACCTGCCATCAACGCCGTCGTCTTCGGCTTCGCCGCCGGCATCTTCCTCCACGTCGCGATGGACTTCCTCCCCAACTGCGAGGCCGGCAGCGAGATCGACGAGGTGTGCTCGCTCCACGAGCACTCCCACGACCTGCTCGACGAGTTGCGGACCCACGCCGTCGCCTCGACGGCGCTGGGCGCTATCGTCGTCGTCGCCGCGTGGGCGGTGCTGTACTGAACAGTCTCCCTCCGAATACCACGTCGGTCCGGCTATTCTTCCACGGCGACGTCCAGTGAGTCTCCGCCGTAGGCGTCTTCGAGGTAGTAGGTGACGTCGAGTTCGTTCTCGTCTCTGGATTCTCCCGGTGAGTACGTGCTCCAGCTATCGGACGCCTCGACGGTCACCGTTTCGCCGGCCTCGACGACCCTGTTCACGTACTCGACAGGCGTGTAGGCTATCCTCGGTCCCGTTCGATTCACCGCGCCGACGTATCGCCCGTCGACGTCACCCTCGTTCGTCACCCGGATTTCGACCGTCCTGTCGGTCGTGCCGTCCGATGCGCTGGAAACGGACATCGACGTACTCATAGACTGTTTTTTCCGCGGCGAGTCGGTCGAGGAACGAATCGCTGGCAACCCATTCGCCAGTGGGCCAGACGAGTTTCACCGTCGACGGAGCGATGCTCTCGGGCATCTGGAACGTTAGCAGTCCGCGCTCTCTGCCCCCCTCGTACCACTGGTCCTCGCCCCAACTCGTCCGGTAGGCAAGATCCAGCGTCGTGGGGCTGTGGCTCGAATCATCCACAGTCCAGGTAAAGTCCGCTCGCTCCAGGTGGCCCCCTTCGACGGTGACGGCCGCCACGACGTACTGGGTCCCGGTTCTGGCGACATGTATCGCGTCGTCGTTCGCCGTCGCGTAGCCGTACTGCTGAATCACGGACTCGACCGTCACTTCGGGCGCCTCGGTCGTCGTAGACAGCGTCGAAGTTTCGTCGATAGGCTGTTGCTCGGTCGGTGGATCGGTTTCGTCACCCGGTTCGAAACAGCCGGCGAGCGCCGCGATCGAAGTCCCGGCGCTGGCGAGGAGGGAGCGTCGTCGCATGAGGGTACTCGCCGACGGGTCGAGTATATGTCTTCAGGTGGGTGAAAATCGGACTAGTTGTACCCGCGCCACCGGTGACCGCACTCCGTGAAATCACTCGCGTTATCCGTGCACTCAAGAAGTGGAAATTGCAGGAAGCCGCTCAACCTTCGCTTCGAGCTTTGAACGGGGAATCGCTTCCCTGTCAGCGTTTTCGTGACAGTTCGGACAGAGCACGATGAGATTTTCCGGCTCATTCGGACCGCCCTCGCGCCGTGGTTCGATGTGGTGGACCTGAAGATGGTCATAGGACTCTTCGCACCATTCGCATTGCTGACCGGCGCGGTCGAAGAGGAGTTTGTTTTTCAGCTTTTCAGGAGTAGGTGGGGTTTTCTCTTTATTACTTGCAGAAGAGCTACTGGACGTCATCTCTTCTACTGGAGTGCTGAGGAAGTCCCACGCGGATTGCCAATCTTCTGCTTTGAGCAGATATCCCGCGTAGACAAAGGGGGTGATACCGACGAGCAATGCACCGGCTCCAAAGAGGGGTAAGAACGTGTTCTCCGCGTTCCAGAATGTGTAGATTGTGAACGAACCGACGGTAAGGAATATCGCGCCGATTGCGTATGGTGGGAACTCGGTCAAGTCGACATCTTCACCAGTGTCCTCCGCCGTACTCCCCATTCCAAGCGGGGCCGGACCGTGGGCTTTCTCTTCGAATAATCCCTCGGCTTCAGAATACGAGGCGACCTCTCTGAGAGGGATTGTATCGAATCCGGCGCCAGTTCTGTTACTCGGTGCGCTAGAAGTGAGAATCTTCATCTGCGGCTCGCGACGAAAGGTGATTTCGTACACCCCCTCGCTCTGTTTTTCGAGTCGCCAGTCTCCTTCTCGGCGAACAACGCCCATAGAAAATGTAGCATCCTACCTTTATGAATAGATTTGGGCAAAATTCGGCTAAACTGGCATATTGCCATTTCTGGAATTAAGCATAGTCGGATATTAGGGAGATTATCTCTAGTTGTGGATATGGTTATTGGCAATATAGATCCTCCCGATGGAAATACGGCTTATAGACAGTATGCTCTCCCAGGATGGGCGTTAGTTTCTGCTGTAGTAGTTCTATTCACCCTCGCGATGGGGTTTCTCTTAGCAATCTCTGTTGATTTTCCACTGGGCAGTCCAATAAAATTCATAGTTGTCTTTGGGTTTGGGCTGACTACCTCGCTGTTCGCCCACGAATCACTTCACTATCTGACTAACTCCAAGCTTGGATACGATCCGGTGTATCTCTGGCCAAATCATGTGTATGTACCAAATGCTCCCATTGAAACAAGAGATATCATTTTGATCCTGCTCGCACCGCAGCTCCTCTCTGTAATTTATGCTTTTCTACTCCTCTCTGGAATTGACTCCTGGCTGCAATTGATGGTCAGTCTATCGCTCATTTTCAACCTTACAGGTGGCTGCTCTGATGTTACCTGGGTTCTCCGTCGACTTACTTGGCCCAAAGGAACGAAAGTGATCGTTACAGAGAACCAGGAGACCTACGTTTCTTTTCCGAAGAAGTAGTGATCAAGCTTCGAAATTTTCGCCGGTCTTCCCATAGCTAGCCTCAAAAATTGAATGGAGACTGTATGCGTAATTTTTCAAGCAGTACTTCTTCCAATTATCTCAATTGTACCCGCGCCACCGGTGACCGCACTCCTTGCATTTGAAGAACCGCGTTGGCGGTTCGTCGGCGGAGCCGGTCTGTTTGATCTCGTACCAGGCCTCGCCGTGGCCGCAGTCGTCGCAGGTGACGTCCTTGGCCGTCGGCTTCCCCTCGAAGTTGGCGCCCTCCTCGGTCTCGATGAGTTCGTCGCCGGACTGGACCTCGGTGCTGACGAACGCGTCGGCCTTCTCCTGGTCCTTGGCGACCTCCGCCCCGCAGGACTTGCAGACCATCACGTCGCCGTCCGCGTGCATCATCGAACCGCAGTCGTCGCAGAACTGCATTGATGAGTCAGAGTAGTTCGTCGTCCCTGTTATACTCTCGGCTCTGGTGGAGAGGATGGCGTATTGGTTGCTGGTGATCGAGCCGACGAGGCTGGCGTTACCGGAAACAAACGGAAAGCCCTCGGCGGGCTCGGAGTCATCAAAACTACCGCTAACAACCAGAAAGCCCTCGGCGTGCTCCGGTCCCGCGGACCCGCTGCGCGCCGTGGGTGCTTGCGGGTCCGGGGTTCCCGGAGCCCGCCTCGCCCTTTCAGTCCCCCAGGCCAGCACGGCACCACAGCCCTGCCCTTCCCCTGGTCGCGCGATGAAACGCGCTCCCGGCCGAGCGGTTGCGGGAGGAAGCGTGACCCGCCACGGACTGGGTGGCGCGGAGCGCCACCTATTGCGCGAACGGCGAAGCCATGAGCGGCGCGCCGGGCCCAGGGTGGGGCGGGGTAGTCGTTCGCGAGCGCCTCCGTGGCGCGAGCGATGCAGTGGAGTGCCTGGTGGACTGAAAGGGCGAGGCGGGGTCGGCGAAGCACGGACCCGCAAGCACCGGAACGAAGTGAGGAGCGCAGCGTGATCCGCGCGAGTCGAGCGCGCCGAGGGCTTTCTGGTTGTTGGCGGTCTCGATTCCGACTCCAGAGAGCGCGCCGAGGGCTTTCGAGGTGTTGTCTTAATCGATTGCCTTCCAGTATACCGCGTTTGACACCTACACTCCCTGTATCGACCGACTCCGACCTGGACTAGATCAAGAGCCTCACCCGCTCCGTTCGAGTTCCTCGCGCTCGGCGACAACCGGGCAGTTCCGAAGGCGAACGGTCTCCATGTCGAGGAATTCGATGATTTCGGCGGTGTGGTGGCCGCAGGCGACGTCCGGCGGCGGGGAGAAGTGCTCGCAGCCCTCGCAAAAGCGGTGTTTCGAGACGTCGCTGTAGCGGCCCTCGTCGGGCACCGACGGCTCGGGGTCGTCGCCGGCGTCGTCG